>Ga0315321_10001875_pt1 | contig 16298 bp, 14 predicted proteins | sample M180m21515metaG_FD_203464 | JGI IMG/M metagenome (GOLD analysis project Ga0315321, IMG submission 203464) | Ammonia-oxidizing marine archaeal communities from Monterey Bay, California, United States - M1 80m 21515 | ecosystem: Environmental > Aquatic > Marine > Intertidal zone | place: USA... | reverse complement strand
CGCGTGCTGCGGCAGAGGCTCTGGCCCGGCGGCTCGAGGCCGTGTCGGGTGCGCTGGGAACACCTGCGCGCGCGCTGCTCACTCCCATGAATGAGCCCCTGGGCGAAGCGGTGGGCAACGCTCTGGAGGTGGAGGAGTCCATCCGCTGCTTGCGGGGGGACGGTCCCGACGACCTCCACAACCTCGTCGTCCGCCTGGCCGACCATCCCGATGCGGATGCAGTGTTGCGGTCGGGCCGTGCACTGGGCCGCTTCGAGCGCATGGTGGCGGCGCAAGGGGGCGACCTGTCTGCACCGCTGAAAGGCTCCAGTGATGTCGTAGAACATGTCGTCGAGGCGCCTTGTGGGGGTACGGTTACCGCCGTCGATGCCCTCAGTGTTGGGCGCGCTGCGTTCCGACTGGGAGCGGGTCGCGCGAAGGCAGGGGAGCCGGTCCACCATGGTGTGGGCGTGCGCGTGCATACTGCCATCGGCCGTGCGGTTGTGTCCGGAGAGCCGGTGTTCACCGTTGTTCATGCCCGAAAGGGACTCGATGAAGCGCTGGCGTTGCTTCGGCAGGGCCTCACTGTGGTGCCGGGGTGAGCACGGACACGCCCTCGCTAACCACCTGGGCGTGGGCGAGGGCGGGGCTTGTCACGCTGGTGCTCTTGCTCCAGATACTGGATGCCATACCGCTTCCCGAGCTCCGCAAGCACCACCTCGCCAACCCTGTGGCCCAAGAAGAGCTGGTGCGGTGGAGTGAGCTGCTCACGGACCTAGGGCGGCCGACCACTCCGGAACAGCTAGCGGAGACTGGCCTTGACCTGGGTAGTCTGGCTGGCACCTTTCGCAAGGTTGTGCTCAAGCCCTGGCATCCCCTGCGCCGCATGACGGGCACTGGACAGAGCTGGGGCCTATTCGCCTACCCAGAGCCCGCGTCGGGACGGCTGGTGGTGGATGGGATCGGTCCCGACGGCACGGAGACTCTCTACAGCGCGCCGGGTGGAAAGGGCGATGAGCTGGAGACTCTGCTGGAGTACCGGCGCATCCGAGGCATCTACGACGACGCGGGGGACCGGCCCCGTCCACGCCGCATCTACCAGCGCTTTGCCCAGTTCGTGGCAGAGCGGGTGTTCGCCGACCATCCCGAGCTGACGGCCGTCGAGATTCGCCTCGACCTGCATCCGCTCATTCCGCCTGGACAAGGTGAGCCGGTCGAGGACACCCGCCGCCATGCGCGCATCGTGCTTCGTTCAGATGTGGGGTCCCCGCCATGAGGTGGTGGGTCGGCCTCTGGGACCGTCGGGAGCACCCCCGCTCGCTGGCTGCGGTGAGAATCGGCCTGTCCACGGTGTTGTTGTGGGACCTTCTGCGGATCTGGGCCTACGACCTCGTGGTGCCGCTGTCTGGAACCCACACCGCTGGTGGCATCGGCGTGCCAGAGAGCCTCCAGCCATCTCTGTGGTTCCTGGACCTCTTTGGCCACAGCGCGGGGGCGGCCTGGGGACTCTGGGGTGGCATGGCGCTGTCGTGCACCTTGCTCCTGTTGGGCGTGGTCCCCCGACTCGCGGCGCTGGTGTTGGTGCTGCTGTACGCCCAGCTTGCTCAGGTGGTGCCAGCGGCTGACCGTGGCATCGATATGCTGCTCCGGAACAGCTTGCTGGTCCTCGCTTTTGCGAACTCTGGTGCGACATGGTCGCTCTCAGCGCGACTCCGGCATGGGTCGTTTTCAGCGCCTGCCGACCTTCGTGTGCCCGCTTGGCCGCGGTACCTGCTCGCGCTTCAAGTGGTGGTGCTCTACTTCGCGGCGGGTGTGTCGAAGGCGGCCAGCTCGTGGACTCCGGTAGGTGGCCTGAACGCGCTGTTCATTGCAATGTCGGACCCCCACTTTCAGCGCTGGCCCGACGAGTGGTTGCGCGCCGTCTACCCGCTCACCCGGGTGGGCACGCTGGTCTCATGGGTGTGGGAGTGGATTGCGCCGGTGATGCTGTTGGCGTGGTGGTACCGCGAGACAGCCGACCGCAAAGGCCGGTTGCGCGGGTGGTTCAACCGACGGCCGGTTGTCGAGCTCTACCTGCTGGTGGGCGCCATCTTCCACATCGGCACCCACTTCACGCTGCGGCTCGGCATCTTTCCGTTTGCGGTGATGTCGGTGTACCCGGCGTGTGTGCATCCCGACGCGCTGGCCGGGATGCTCGGCAAGCTACAGGCTCTGCTTATTCGCCCACGGCGTACTTGAGCGCCATGCTGTCGACGTCGTAGTAGGACAGGTGGACCTTGTCGTTGCCGTCAATGGCCATGTCGACGTACCAGCCCACGTCAGCGGTGTCATCGACGGTGAAGGTGGACCAGCTGCTGCCGTCGTGGTGGGCGACCTTGAGGTTGCCGAGCGACTCGTCGTAGTAGGCGATGTAGGGCTCGTCGCTGCTGTTGAAGGCGAGCTGGGCGAAGAGACCCACGCTGCCGCCGGAGTCGACGGTCTCGATGCTCCAGCCCGAGCAGCTGCCGGTGTTGCAGGCGTACTTGAGGTCGGCGTTGGCGGAGTCCATGTAGGCGACACATACGGTGTCGTCGGACTTCACCTTCAGGCTGTTGTAGAGGCCGTCGTCGTCGACCGTGTTGCTGAAGCAGACGTCGGTGAGCCCGCCGGAAAAGCTGCTGTACTGGTTCTCGGGCTGCAGTGCGCTCCCGTAGGGCGACGAGCCATCGTAGTACACGACATGGTCGTAGCCGCTCGAGTCGATGTCGAGCCCGGGCGTGTAGCCCTGCGGCGATGAGGTCGAGATGGCGAGGAAGTCTGCGGTGACGGTAATGGCGACGCCGAACGACGTGTAGTCCGCCACGATGGGGTAGTTCACCGTGGCGTCGTAGTAGGCGAAGCTGGGCAGGTTGCTCGAGTCGATCGCCATGTCGACGAAGTAGCCCAGCTCGGTGGAGCCAGACGTCCAATAATCGTCGACGACGTAGTCGCCGGACCAGGTGCCCGATGCATCGGCGTACTGGAAGTCGAGGCTGTTGTAGCCGTAAGTGAGGTCGTAGGCGGTGTAGGCGAGCTGGAACTGGTCGGCGCTGTCGACCTCGCCGTCCATGTACTCCCCAACCCAGTAGCCGGAGACCACCGACAGCTCGCTGGAACCGGTCCACACCCCGGCGGCGGTGCGCTGGTCGGTCCACACGGTGCCGTCGTCGTTGTTGTAGTACGCGAGCCACACTTGGTTGGCGGAGTCGGTCGCGATGGCGCTGGCCAAGCCGCAGTCGCACGAGTCGTCTAGGGTCTCGTAGTCGAAGCGCTCGTCAGTGAGGCCGTCGCAGTCGTCGTCGGTGCTGTTGTCGATGACTTCGTCGGCGCCTGGAAAGACCAGGTCGTTGTTGTCGTCGCAGTCATCTTCGAGCAGGTAGCCGTCGCCGTCGACGTCGTCGTCGGGAGTGAACTCGTCGCAGTCGTTGTCGGTGCCGTCGTAGGGCACCTCAGTCACGTGGGGGCCGATGCTGCTGTCGTCGTCGTCGCAGTCATCGCGGTAGCCGGAGCCATCACCGTCGAGGTCGTCGTCTGGGGTGGACTCGTCGCAGTCGTTGTCGACGCCGTCGTAGGGGATCTCGTCGAGCTCTGGCGATGCGCTGGAATCGGTGTCGTCGCAGTCGCCTTCATCTTCAGACAGACCGTCGCCGTCGTCGTCGGTGGTGTCTGGGTCGATGTCGGCGTCGGTGTCGGCATCTGTGTCGGCATCCGTGTCGGTGTCGGTGTCGGTGTCCGCGTCTGCATCGGTGTCTGCGTCGCTGTCGGAGCCCTTGCCTTCTGGGTCATCGTCCTTGCCGTTGAAGGCAGACGAGCAGGAGGCGCCCAAGGTGAGGATGCTGAAGAGGGCGAGGGTGCGGGACAGGCGCATGGGGCCTCCAGTACGAAGCAGGATTCGATAGGACCGGGGACGGGGTTCCACTGCGCGTGTCCTTGGCGCGGCTGGCACGGAGTCCACATCGGGGTGGATGAGCGAGGTCCGCGCTCGTGTTGGCCGACGCCGAAGCCGATCTGCGCGAGTCGGTCTACGGTCCCGACGTTGTTGCAGGCTTATGGGGCGCTGTCAAGACGTTGTCACCTGACTGAGCGCTCCGCTGGCTTTCCGGTGCAGTGATCCCCACTTCGTCGCCGAAGACCGCGCGGACGATGAAGTATCGCCGCATCTGTCTGGTCGCGCGCGCGGGGGACCCCTGCCCACGCCGAGGTGGAGACGCACAGCGGCTCAACCTCCCGAAGTAGACCCCGAAGGGGGCTGCGGAGGACCCTTCTGCCACTTCAACACACCCCTCAGAATTGGTAGTACACAAACGCGAGGTGCTCGCCGGTGCCCATCTGAAAGACCGCGGCTCCCACAATGGCGCAGATGGCCGCCCACACCGCTGGACTCTGGCGCTCGAACCATGCTTCGCCATCGTCGGACCACCGGGTGGGCGTGAAGTGGACCGCGTAGCCAGCGAAGAGCACCAGCCAGGCGAGGGGAGAGAAGCGGGGCATCACGAAGGTGGGGTCGAGCAGTCCTGTGAGGAGATTCCAGGCCTTCGGGAGGTCCTCGGCGCGGAAGAGAATGCGCGCCAGTACAACGAAGTGGAAGGTGAGCGCCCACCTCCACAGCCAGGCCCACCAGCTGGGCTGCGCATCGTCGAGGCTCTTGTTGTTCCTCTTGCGGAAGTAGCGATTGATGGATGTCGCGCTGCCGTGGAGGAGGCCGTAGACGACGAAGTTCCAGCTCGCGCCGTGCCAGATGCCGATGATGAGCATCGTGGCCATGAGGTTGCGGTAGACCTTCCACGGCTTGTCGACCTTGGCGCCGCCGAGTGGGAAGTAGATGTAGTCGCGCACCCAGTTGGACAGCGTGATGTGCCATCTGCGCCAGAATGCAGCCACGCTGGTGGCTTTGTAGGGGCGGTCAAAGTTCTCGGGCAGCTCGATGCCAAACAATCGCGCCGACCCGATGGCGATGTCGGTGTAGCCGCTGAAGTCGTAGTAGATCTGCAGTGTGTAGGCGTAGAGCGCGATGAGCAGCTCGGGACCGGTGAAGCGAGAGGGGTCGGCGAACACCGGGTCCACCATCGACACCCGCATGACATCGGCAACCAGCACCTTCTTCGCGAAGCCGCGGCAGATTCGGTAGATGCCCGCGCCGATCTGGTCGCGCCCGAGGGGGGGCAGGCGGCTGAGCTGAGGGAGCAGCTCTTTGCGCCGCACGATGGGACCCGCGACCAGCTGTGGGAAGAAGGTCTGGAAGGTGGTGAAGCGCCACAGGTCGTGCTCGGCGACATCCTCGCCCTGGCGGGCCTTCCGAGCCACATCGATGACGTAGGCCAGGGCCTGGAACGTGAAGAAGCTGATGCCTACCGGGAGCACGAACGACACGTGGGGGAGTGTGGCAGGCAGGCCGATGCCGACGAGGACCCCTTCGATGCTCTCCGCGATCCAATTCCAGTACTTGAAGTAGAGCAGGGGCAGTAAGAGCATCCCCATCACGGCGATCTGGCGAACTGGAGTGCCGGTCCAGTTGCGCCAGGCGGCAATCCACTGGCCGCCGAGCCAGCCGGTCATGATGACCAGAATCATCACGGGCAGGTAAGCGGGGTTCCACGAGGCATAGAAGCCGAGCGAGGCGAGGCCCAACACCATCAGGCGGTGCTTCCGCGGCAGTCCCCAGAACAGGAGGGCTGTCAGTGGTAGGAATACCAAGTAGTCGAGCGAGTGGAACAGCACGGCGCGAGGGTATCCCGGCGCTTGTCATGTCAACAGGTCCATGTGCATAATGGCGTGATGATGGGTGTCCTCAAGAACGAGTCACGCCCCGATGGCGGGGCGCGAGAGAAACATCGGGCTCGGATCTGACTGACGAGCTGAGGCTCAGGGCGTGCGAGCGTTGTGCTCGTTGCTGTCGTCGAGCCGGGGGTCGAAGGAAGGACCCTCGCCGACCATGCGGTCACAGCCGGACCGGAGCGCTTCGGTGAGGACCCAGTCGTAGGCCTCGGGGGGGGCGTCGATGTCGCTGGTGGGGTGGGCGAAGCCGCGGCCGTAGTCGGCGTGGCCGTTGCGCACGCTGCCCTCGCGGACCTCGGCGATGACGAGCATGTTGTCGTCGGGGTTGCGAATGGGCTCACTGAGGCCACCGTGGGTCTCGAGCGCCAGGTAGCCTTCGAACGGACCGTCGACCGTCTCGCTGTCGCGACCGGCGAACAGCTGGCCCCACATCAGGCTGCACTGGTTGCCGGTGGTCATATTCCACTCGACTTCCCAGGCGGTCTCGCAGGTGCTGCAGTTGAAGTTGAGGGGATCGAGCTCGGACTCCTGGCCGGTGATTTCCCAGGTGTCCGTGCACCAATCACTGGTGGTGAACATGAAGTACTGCTCGGAGACAGCGATGGTGTTGGGGTCTCCGGCGACACTTTCTCCCTCGGCGTACTTGTAGATGAGCGCGCCACCGGGGCAGGTGCTCGCGGAGCAGTCCCAGAGGTTGCGGTACTGCTCCGGCACTTCGTCGGGGCAGCCTTCGCCTTCGCCTTCGCCTTCGCCTTCGCCTTCGCCTTCGCCGCTGCTGTCGCCAGTGCAGTCGGTGGGCAGGGCGTTGTAGTCTTCCTCGCAGGTGGCCTGAGCGGCGTCGTAGCCTTCGAAGTCACCGTTGTCTTGCAGCTGCTGGGCGGCCTCGTTGCGGGCGGTGGCCTCTGCGCAGGTGTTGCCCTCCCAGTCGTCACCGAGCTCGTCGGAGCAGTTGCAGATCGCTTGCTGGTAGCGGCCACAGTAGTCGGCGACAGACTCTTCTTCTTCTTCGCCCTTGCCGCTGCAGGCGGTCGCCATCAGCAAGGTGGTGAGGAGGACCGAGACGTCGTTAAGACGGGGCATATCAGCTCCAGTGCGTGGACCGGTAGTATACCTGCGCTCGCCGGTCGCTGGGGGTTCCTGGCTGTCAGCGGGCGGTCAACCTGTGGTGGCTCAGCCGACCGGCCAATCGATGGGATGGGCGGGGACGTAGCGGAGGACCTCGCGGGCTCGGGCGCCGTCGAGGACGCCTGAGAAGTGGAAGCGTCCTCGATTGATGCCGTAGCGGAACTCCTTGCCGGAGACGCGGCTGCGGATGCGGTAGAGGGGCCCCATGGCGGCCTCGGCGACTGGGATTCCAATGCGTCCCCAGGCTCGAATGCAGGCCGACAAGGGAAGCGTGTCGGCGCCCGGTACGTTGAAGACGCCCTGACGGTCGCTGAAGATTGCCTTCTGGAGGACACCTGTGGCGTCGTCGAGGCTGAGCAGGTTGATCATGGGGTCGAAGCCCGCTGGTCGGAAACAGAACGGGCTCTCTAGCCAGTCGAACACCTGGCTGCCGGTGCCAGGGGCGAGCACCTCGGCCATTCGCAGGACCATCACCTGGAGGCGCCCGAGGCCCATGCGGGCGCAGGCTGTGACGTCGGCCTCGACTCGGTCGCGCACCCACTGAGGCACATCGACGCCGATGTTGAGGGGGTGCTCTTCGCCGATGAGCACGGGCAGGTCGCGGCGGGACCGGTACACCGCGGCGTCGGACCGGAGGACCAGACGCTCGATGGTGGGGTGGCGCTCAGCGAGCTCCATGATGCTGCGAAGCGCTTCGACGTTGAAGGCGTGGGCGCGGCTGCCGCGGGCCTTGGGGCTGCGGTGCATGGCGAGGTGGACCACCACATGGATCTGTTGGTCGCGGGCAGGGCCAAACAGCAGCTCTCGCACCCGGCGGGACCGCTCGAGATCGACCTGCATGGTCTGCACGCGGTCGTTGTCGGCGAGCGGATGAAGCGAGGGGTCGCCGCCGCAGATCACGAGCACGCGGTCGACCCGGGAGTCTGCGAGGAGAGTGCGAGCGAGGCGCTCTCCGATGGGTGTGTCGGCGCCCGTGATGAGCACGTTGCGGCGGCCGCTGAGTCCCGACTTCTGGGGCATCACGTGAACACCCCGTTGCGTTCCTTGAGCCCTTGCTTGAGCAAGGTGTCGACCGCGGACTGCACCTGAGCGGCGACCGCTCGCACCACTTCGGGATCGTCGGCATCGTCGGGCGAGTAGCGCTCTTGGATCGGAATGGGCTCTCCGTAGAAGATTCGGTATCGGACCGGCAGCGGAAAGGGCACCGCAGGGATGGGCACTTCCGGGACGCCCAACAGCTTGCCGAGTCGCTTGGAAGTGTGGAGCAATGGCAGCTGTTCTTCGGCTCCCACGACCCCGACGGGCACGATGGGGGCGCCGTGGCGAATGGCCAGCTCGGCGTGTCCGACGCGGAACTTGCGGAGCTGGTAGCGCTCCTTCCAGGGCTTGACGATACCGGGGGTGCCTTCGGGGAAGATGAGCAACAGCTCGCCGTTTTCGAGAAGGACACGTGTGTTTCCACGCGACCCACCGATCATCCCGGAGCGGGCGAAGAGGGTCCCGACCCAGGGCAGCGAGGGCACGAAGTGGTCGGCGATCGCCCGGGGGACTCGTGGGGGCTCGGTCTTGCGGAGGACGTCCATCCAGATCATCGCACCATCAAGCGGGATGCTGCCTGAGTGATTGGATGCCAGCACCGCCGGGCCGGTCTCCGGGATGTTTTCGTGGCCTCGGCTGATGACCCGGAACCACTTGTCGTAGAGGGGGCCGGCGATGAGGTGACCGAGCGCCACGAAGTCGGGGTGAAGCCCGAAGGGGTCGTAGCCGTGGCCGGCGTCCTGGTAGTGGAGATCTGACAGCCGTTCGAGCGCTTCGTCGGAGAGGTACAGCGACGCGAGCGAGCGGGCGATGGACGGTGGGAACGGCATGACGACCGGCTATCCCGCCGATCCCTGGTCGACCCACACATCCCTCTCGCGAGGCTCACATCTGGAGGGCAACTCGCGCGTCGATGGGCGGATCTTCGGGGGTGTCCATGCGGGCCTGGGTACGCCAGGCGCTCGGCGTGGAGGAGAGGTGCTGGGAGAAGGCCCGGGTGAAGGCTGCGGGGCTGTGGTATCCGCACGACCGCGCGATCTTGGCCACGCTGCGGTCCCCATCGGGACACGACAGCAGCTCCAGGCTGTGGAGGATGCGCGCGCGGGTGAGCCAGGTGGACAGGCTCATCTCAAGCTCGTTGCGGCAGCGGCGCTGGAGGGTGCGCTCGGACATGGCACCGGCGAGGGCGGCGTCCGCGAGACCGATGGGACGGCCGAGGCGGTTCAGCAGGTGGGCGAGCGCACGACGGAGCTGCGCGGAGCGCGCGGTGGGGATGGCGGCCGAGATGGCGTCTTGGCGCCAAAGGGGCAGCATGCCGGCGAAGGCTGCGGCGAATGCATTGACGGGCGCCCCCCGCGGCGGACTGTCTTGCCAAGCGCAGGTGGTGCGGGCCATCTCGCGCATCAGCGGCGGGGCTCGAAACACGGTGATGGGGTGGTCGTCGTCGATGCCGTCGAGGTCGACCGTCCACACCCGGAGGCGGTTTTTGGTGGCTGCGCTGAACCGAAGGCCGGACGGAATCCACGCGGCCTGCCCGGCGGGAAGGATGTGGATGGCCTCTGCTGTGATGAGCCGAATGGATCCGCGGGCTGCCAACATCACGCGTGGGCTGGAGAGCGTCATCCAGTCCCACTCGGTGGCAGAGTGGTCCGCGCAGAGGCCGACGACAGGAGCGCTGGTGCGGTTGCCATCGGGGCGACTGGAGTTGGCGTAGGCAGCAGCTGGCATGGAGCCTCCCAGGGAACAGTGGCATCCGGATGCTCTGTACCCGAACTGGATTCAGATGCGCCAGATCATCCTGGGTCAGACGACGAACGATCCGCCTCTGGTGGCCGGGTGGAGAGCGTGCGCCGGAGTTCTTCTCGGGCGGACAGCAAGCTCCACTGCGAGGGGTTGCGCTGGTCTGCGATGGCCAGTGCTGTGCGGGCGCTGTCGATATCGCCGACCACGAGCCAGGCACGGGCGGCTCGAACTGCGGCGTCGACCGCGATGGCATCGCTGCCATCACTGTTCGCGAGTCGGATGAGCACCCTGGCGGCGTCGACGTAGTTGCCTTGTCGGCGGAGCTGTTCGGCAGACTCCCAGATGTGGTGCAGGTCGGGGCGCTCGTTCGCGAGAGCGGGCTCGATTAGACCGAGCTGGGAAGGCGCTTGCTCCATTGGCGCTTCTGCGGCTGCATCGGCTCGGGCACTCCTCTCCTCCCGCTTGGGCCGAGCCGAGTGGTCGTTGCGCTTTCTCGACTTGGACTCGGTAGCGACCGCCACCTCATCGTCCATGTCAGCGGCGTACCGGGCAGGCGCGTCTGCGGCGAGGGTGGCGGCTTCGATCTGCTCCACATCCCTGCTTCCCGCCGCCATGTCGATAGACCCCAGACCCGCGCCAGAGGTGAAGTCCTCTTCTTCGAGCTCATCGACCGGGGTGCGCTCGGCTTCCTCGACGCCCGTTGCTTCGGGCTCGGCGGAAGAAGCGGGGGGTGCCCCAGCCGATGCGGTCTTGGCTGCGGGCGGTGAGGCCGAGATCTTGGGCGCCGCGGACTTTTTTGAGGCGCGCTTCTCTGCCTGCGGGCGGTCGGACTTGGAGTCGTTGGTGTCGGCCACTGGCTTGGGGGAACGCTCTGGGCCCAGGGAGGCGCCTTCCGCCGAATAAGACGCGGGTGCGGCGTCTTCGGCCATCTGCGCCCCAGGAAGCACTGGCATTGACTGGGGGGTGTCGAGCGAGGGGCCCACAAACAGCAGCACTGCAGCGGCGGCGGCTACGACACCTGCGGCGGGGAACCACCACTTCCGGCGAACCGCGGGCGGTGGCGATGCCCGGCGTTCAGCGAGAGAGATGACCTTCGGCGATCCCTGGAGCGGCTGAGCGGCGGGTTTGTGGACGGCCTTGAGGTCGGTGGGGGGAGCAATTTCCGCCGGGAATTCGCCTGTGATGCGGATGACCGGCGCGAAGGGCCCGGTGGCCACGCTGTCGAGGATGTCGTCGATCGACAGGTTGGGGGCGGGCGCACGGTGAGTTGCAAGCGCGAAGATGGTCTCACTTACATCGTTGTCGTCAATGTTGGGTGGGCCGAGGGTGTCGAGCGCGTCGGCGAGTGCAGCGGCGTCTAAGCGCTCTTCTTTGGACGGCTCCTGCGCGAACGGCCCGTCCAGCAATTCGTCGAACAATTCGTCGAGCAGTCCGGCCCGCGGCGGCGGCGCGAGCTCGGGGCGAAGCGCGAAGATGGCCTCTGCCAAGTCGGGATCGATGTTGTCCCATGCACCATCGACCCCACGCTCCAAGGCGAGCGCGAGCTGTGCGGCCTGGCGGGCTTCGATGGGAGAGGGGGTGGTCATCTCGGACTCGGTGCTTGCTCAGTGGGTGGGTGGGATGGTTTGGGGCTTGAAGGTGTGGGCTGCTGCCGACTTTCAGGGTGGGTAGACCTTTTTGAACGCTTTGCAGGCGCGGTGGAGCAGCACGTCGAAGGTGCCCACTTTGACGTCCATCAACGCGGCGCACTCCTCCCGGTCGCGGTCCTCGATGAGGCGGAGCTGCAGGGCCATGGCGTACCGGGAATTCATCCGACTGAGCGAAAGCTCGACCATGGACTTGGTCTCGGCAATCTCGGGGGCGCGGTCGGGACGCGGCGGTGGCCGGCCCATGGTGCGGTCTGCGACTTCCTGGTGGTCGTGCTTTTCGTGAAATTTGTGGGCCCTCTGGCGGGCGCGGTGAATGTCGATGGCTCGATTGGAGGCGATTCTCCGGAGCCAGAACCAGATCGAGCGGTCCTCCAGCCTGAACTGGTGGATGCGCTCCATGGCCAACCGGAAGGTGTCCTTGAGGACATCCTCGGCGAGCTCGGGGTTGGGAAGCCGTGGCAAGATCACGGCGCGGTAGAGCTTGTCGCCGTACCAGAGGTACAGCTCAGCTGCGGCGGGGCGGTCGCCACGTTGCAGGCGCGCGATGACCTCGCGTTCCTGTTCGAGTGTGGGGGAATCGTCTGCGGTGGCGGGCACCGGGGCGCCTCCTTGCTCGCCCGACCCGACAACGGGCAGGGGCCGCCCACTCTTACACGGTTCGGCCGAATTCGGTTGTGATGGCGGGGATTGGCTCATGGCGCGGCCAGCATCGTATGGCGACCGAGGACCCATCCCGGGTCGGCGGCGGACTTGAGGGCACGGAAGCTGTTCATCACCTCGGGGCCGACCATCTCGGCCAGTAGAGCCCGCTTGATCTTGCCGATGCCGTGCTCTGCGCTCACGCTGCCACCGAGCGACACTGCGTAGCGGGCCAGCTCGACGTAGAGCGTCTTGGCCTGCGCAAGCGCCTCGGGAGAGTCCGGCAGCAGGTTGAGGTGGAGGTGGTTGTCGCCAATGTGGCCGAAGCAGACGTGGGGGAGCTTCACCGCTTTGTACCGCGCCAGGACATCGCGCAGGGAGGCATCTGGCACAGCGAAGTCGGTGCCGACCTTGGGCATGCCGTTGCGCACGACCTGCTCATTGACGCTGGCGGGAATGGCGTGTCGAATGGCGTGCAGCTTGCGCAGGCCGCTGGTGTCGTCGGCGACGATGGTGTCGTCGACCAGCGCGCCACTGGACTCGAGAGCATCGAGCCAAGGGTCGTAGGGGGGCTCTCCGTCGTGCTCGATCTCGATGAGGACTGCGGCCCGGGCCTGCGCTGGGATGTCGGGGGCGCGGCTGCGGGCGAGCGCAAGCGCGTGGGCGTCGAAGTACTCGAGGGCGCGAGGCTGCAGAGGACCGGCGACCCGAGGGGTGGTGCGGGCGCGGACCGCTGCTTGGCGGGCCTGGTCGACAAAGGCCACCACGGTGTCGTCGTCGGGGAAGAAGGCGAACAAGGAAAGGACCGCTCGTGGGGCGGGCAGCAGCCGCAACCTTGCTCGGGTGACCACGCCGAGAGTGCCTTCGTGGCCGATGAGCAGGTCGAGCAGGTTGTCGGCCGGCGGGTAGCCAGCGGCAGACTTCACGTCGGGCTCGGTCCACGACAGGCGCGGCCAGTGGGTGGGAATGGGGGTGGTCCGGTCGACTTCGAGGATCTCGCCGGTGGGAAGGACAGCGGTCACTCCCTCGATCCATGGACGGGTCGCGCCGTAGCGAAAGGACCGTGCGCCGCTCGCATTGCAGGCGATGGCGCCGCCGATGGTGCAGTCGTAGCGAGAGGTGGGGTCCGGCGGAAACAGAAGACCCTGGGCTTCGAGGGCGTCCTGGTGTTCGCCGAGGATGACGCCTGCATCCACGTCGTCGACGGCATGGACCTCGACGAGCCGTTCCATCGACAGCAGCCAGCCACCGTGTGGGACCGGCGCTCCTGTGGTCGCAGTGCGCTGGGCGGTGACGGTGAGTGCGATGCCTTGGGCCTGGCAGTGGCGCACCACCTGGGCGACCTCTTCGGTAGAGCGCGGACGCACCAGCGCCTCGGCGTGACCGCGCGTGTTGGAGGCGTCGGTGAGGTAGCCGTCGATGACGTCAGGGTCTGTGATGAGGCCAGGCAGGGACATGGGGTCGATCCGCGTCGGGATGACTGCGTGGAAGCATTGGACTGCGCGGTGGGCCACGCAGCGGGCGGCTATCCGACCGACGCGCGGACTGGGTGGACGTCAGTGTTACGGGGGTAATTGCGAGAAATTTGGGTGCCGGCCCTGGCGGGGCATCGTGAAATCGGACATTCCTCCGCGCGGAGTCCTGATGCCCCCGACGCTCGCACCTCCGACAGATTTGGCCACCGCTGATGGTGTAGCGCCCGCGCGTGGCGACGCACCGCTGGGTGGTCGACCGCTGCTGCTGAGCCTGCTGCCGCGCACCATCGAAGGACCGCTGACCCTAGCGGCGCTCGGCGTGGGCTTCTTCAGCCTGCCGTGGATCGCCTGGACCCTCACCGGCCAGTGGGTGCCCGAGGTGCTGGTGTTTGGCGTGGGCGCGGTCGTGGTCGGCGTGGTGGCGAAGAACCGCTGAGGCGCGACACAGGCCAATCGAGCTCGCTCAGCCCGCCACGAGCGTAGGCAGGCCAAGGTTCCAGGAGTGCTGTGCGTGGTCGATGGCGGCCGCAACAAAGGGCCCGAGACGCGTGCCGGTGGGCACGTTGAGAGGGTCCAGCTCAACTTCGAGGCGGCCGCTGGTGCCCGATCTGTTCCAGCGGAGTGTCGCCGTAGATTCCGAGGTCCCTTCAAGCTCGAAGATGAGGTCCATGGATTGCTCCTGAATGGGACGGGGCAAGCCGTTGATGCGGGCGTGGCAGAACCTCCGCTTGCCGGTGCTCGACCTGATCCAGCGCTCCAGCCTGGGGCTGTCTACGCCGATGCCGCCCCCTTCCCGAAGCACCCGCTCCATCAGCTCCAGCGACGGACCCGGCAAGGTGCCATCCACCAACGCGAGTCCGGCTGTGAAGCGGGCATTGATCTCGGTCGGCCAGACCTCGCCCGAGGGCGCTGCGATGGCGTCGACGCTGAACCCACCGCGCCAGTTGTGGACGTCGCCCAGGTAGCGGCCCACGCGCTGGGCAATGTCTGCGAGCGCGGCGGACACCGAGGCGGGGGGATCCCAGTTGTTGGAGACTCCACAGAGCTGGAAGCTGCCGTTGATCGCGTCGTGGAGCACCAGCATCTCGCAGGGGCGTGTGCGCGCGGTGCCGTCGGGGAGCACCAGACCCTGAACGCTGCAGGGGGTGCCGCGTGCGAACGGCTGCACTCGCACCCGAGCACATCGCCCGTGAAAGACGGTGCGGGCAGCGGCTTCACTGCGGTCATCGAAGACTCGGCGGGTGGCCACAGCCCCTGCTTCTATGCCGGACGTGTTGTCCCCTGCCCAGACGGTGCCCGAGCCCTGGTCGAGGGCCTGATGGGCTGCTGTCGCGTCGTCTAAGGCCACCACCCGGCTCGGCAGCCGGCGCACTCCGAGGGCGTCCCACACGGCGTCGACCCGGGACTTGTCCTCCAGCAATCGTCGACTGGCAGGGGTGGCTCCGAACACCTGCCGTCCGCCGACCGCCGTGAGCTCAGCCGCACACGGCACGATGACTCGCGCGGTCCCTGTCGGGTCGAAGCGGTCGAGTGCCGCTTGCAGCCTCTCTGGAAGTGCGCGCATTGTGGCTTGGTAGCGGTCGAAGAGTCCGGGGTCGCCCGACGGTACAGGCTCATTGGGAAAGGCGACGTGCACGCTGTCTTCAGAGAGTCTGAGCGGTGGGCCTTCCCCGGCGTACAGCGCCAACACCAGTGGTGGGTCGAGTCCAAGACCACGCATCCCCGCAAGCCACTGACGCGCGACTCCTGCGACGGGCCAAGCCAGCACCCATTTGTCTACGGCCGACATCGCGAGTCGAACCGCCTGCCATGCGGGCACAAGCATGCCTACTCGTCGATGATCACGCGGCCGAGTCCCCCCTTGCGGGCGAGCCTTGCCACCGTGTCGGCGTCGCTGCCGAAGAGGATGCGGCTGATGAATGGGCGGTCGGCGCGGGTGAGCAGGATGAGGTCGCTCTGAAGCGCCTCGGCATGTTGGATGACCGTCTCGGCGAAGGCGCCGTCCACCTCGGTGCGCTCCACAGGAACGCCGACCTCGGCGGCGGCTTCTGCGACCCGCGTGCCCATCCGGTGCGCCATGCGGTCGTGTTCTGCACCCAGCGCCTCGATGACGTCCTTCTGGGGACTCAAGCCGAGAAAGCCAACATCGCCGACTCTCTGTGCCACGCGCTCAAGCTCTGCGCGCTCGGCCACAATCAGGAGATCGATCCGAACGTCGTGGCCTTTTTCGCGAATGCGCAGAGCCTCGGCGACGGCCGTCTTCACCAGATGACGGCTGTATCGGCTGGTGGAGACTGCGAGCAGGATTCGCTGGGTCATGGGGGCACCCCCGCTGTGACGTCAAGTCCGAGGAGAGGCCACAAAGTGCCGGCCAGAAGGAGAAGCGCAGCCCACGAGACGATCGTGATTACCACACCGATTGAAGTGTGGCGGACCTGCAGGTACCCGGTGCCGAAGACCATAGCCATTGCCGGGGTGGATGTGGGGAGCACAAACGCGAAGCCAGCGCTGAGCGGCACCAACCACACGAGCAAGTGGGGGTCGAGCCCTGCGGTGACTGCGAGCGGCAGGGCGATGGGCAAGATGACTGCAATGACCGCGGCGTTGCTGACGACTTCCGTGAGACCCGCTGCGAGCAAAGCGATCAGCGCGACGGTGCTCCAGGGCCCCAGGCCGTCTGGAAGCACCGACTCTGCAAGCCACTGGGTGGCGCCGGTGCGGTCGAGTGCACCGCCAACGGCGATGGCCCCACCGTACATGAGCGCCACGCCCCAGTTGACGTAGCGCTCGGCGTCTTCCCACCGCAGCACCTGGAGCAGGAACAGCACGCCGCTCGCAAGCAGGGCCACGATCCCGA
>Ga0315321_10001871_pt1 | contig 16315 bp, 16 predicted proteins | sample M180m21515metaG_FD_203464 | JGI IMG/M metagenome (GOLD analysis project Ga0315321, IMG submission 203464) | Ammonia-oxidizing marine archaeal communities from Monterey Bay, California, United States - M1 80m 21515 | ecosystem: Environmental > Aquatic > Marine > Intertidal zone | place: USA... | reverse complement strand
AAGTATTTGCTGTATCCCAACCTCTCCAGTTAAAAGTTCCTCTGCTATTGGCAGTAAGTCCCCCCGATTGCTGAAGATCTGCACTTATAAGGCCATCGCCAGTGGTATTCGCGGTAGCGGTTGGATTGGCAGTACTGGACGAAGAGACATAACTCAAAATGAGATTCGCACTCAAATTAACGGGGTAAAGTACAGCTGCGGACAACAGAATGAGACAGCGTATTTTGTAATTCATGATGTAAATCGAGATAAATACTGGGGCTCCAATTGGCGGGGAAGGTCTTTGCAACCTTTAAAACGAGGCTAAAAATACTTGTTTTTGTGCCGTTTTAAAACGGCAACGAGATTGTGGCTCAGTTTGCTATTTCGACGGGTGTTGTGGTTGTTATTTTTTCATTGTGAGTTATTTTTTTCTTTCAGCTTTGACAGGAATCCTCGTTTTAGTGGTCGTTTTAGAATGAAATTAATCATTGCTATTATCCAGCCTCATCATCTTGAGTCGGTGAAAACCGCTTTAAGCAAGGTTGAGGTCTTTCGATTGACGATCATGGATTGTCAGGGTTTTGGAAATCAGCACGGCCAGACTCCAGCTTATGGAGCCGAAGATTTTGCCGGGGACCTCCGCCGAAAGATTCAGCTTCAAATTGCTGTCAATGAAGAATTCGTCAAGCCGACGATCGACGCGATTGTTGAGGGAGGGAGATCGGGGACCAGCGGAGAGATTGGTGACGGAAAGATATTCGTCGTACCAATTGATGACTGCATTCGGATTCGAACGGGTGAAACCGGACCGGACGCCATTTAATTTTGAGGCTTCCGTCTAGAAATTCTGCCCGGTCCCTTTGGTGAGCGCCATGAACGCGGATTCGAGATTCACCTCTTCCTCTTGAAACAGGGTCAGTTTGAACCCCTCTCCAATTAGCGCCGTTGGTAATTCGGAGTAATCGGTGACTTCCTCTTTGAGTGTCACGACGAGAAATCCGTCTCCTTTAACGACGCTGGCGACCTGCTCGTCGGCATCGAGAAATCGAATGGCCCGTTCTTCGTCGTCTTTGACACCAACCTGTAAAATGATCTGGCTTCGCACCTTTTTAATGACTTCAGATACCTCATCGGAGAAGCTCATTACGCCACGATCGATAATGCCAATTTTGTTACAGACGTCAGCCAGTTCTGGAAGAATGTGACTTGAAACGATAATTGTTTTTCCAGTTTGTCCCAATCTTCGAAGTAGGTTTCGCATTTCGATTCGAGCGCGAGGATCGAGACCGCTCAAAGGTTCATCTAACAACAGTACCTGTGGATCATGAAGCAGCACGCGGGCGAGTCCAAGCCGTTGGGTTTGGCCCCTGGAGAGCGTATTGGCGAACGCATCTCGTTTAAAATCGAGGTCAACAATTTCGAGCATCTCATCACATTTTTTTCGCCGTGCCGGTCCCTTGATTCGATAGGCAGCAGCAAAGAATTCGAGGTACTCAATGACTTTCATGTCGTCATAAACACCGAAGAAATCCGGCATGTAGCCAACCAGACGGCGGATTTCTTTTGGCTCTCGATAGATGGAGTGATTGCAAACGTAGGCCTCTCCCCAGGACGGTTCGGAAAGGGTGGCAATGATCCTCATCGTCGTTGTTTTACCGGCACCGTTAGGTCCAATAAACCCAAACAGATCGCCCTGCTTAAGATCGAGTTCAATGCCCTTAATCGCGAACAAATCGCCGTATTTTTTTGTCAGATTTTCAGTTTTGATCATAGAACTGTCGGGGGCTCATTAATATTGAACTTCGAGGAGTATCCGCACGATGGTCGTGGTTTGGTCGTATTGTGATTGTGCAGATTCGCCGTTGATTTTTAAAATCGCACCAGGTTTGTCGACTTCGCCAACTAATATCGCGCGATGAAGATTGAGCTGGTCAGTCATGTCGGTAAACGAATGGTATTGATGACTAAGATTCGTATAAGCCATACCACCCGCTGCCTGGTAGAACATCATGATGTCGGCGATACGATTGACACGAATGTCGGTCGGGTCCCACGGACTGTTTTCGCTTCGGTCACTTTTCTTAAGTTTGACTTTTCGCGTTAGGATGCTCTTTAATGATTTTTCGGTCGTTCCAGTTTGGACATCGAATGTATCGCTTGGATTGAGAGGGTTTTCCAGAACGTAGGCCCAGTTTTCAAATATCAGACGGCAGTTTTTAAGTTTGAATGGGAGCTTGTAGTTCACGCGACCACGAAGCTGAGTGAGTCGAGGGTCGCGATTGAGTTGGATCCTTGATTCAGGTTCAATACTTGCCCACCATGTCGCAAAAACGGGTTTTGTTGATGAAACCTGAAGAGGTAGGTTCTCGATCTCGGTGTCGAGCGTTTGGCCGTTTTCACTAACTTTAAACGATTGCTCGTAGTTCGTTTTCAGCAAACCCGGGTTGGCCGTTGTTGTCATTCCGCCTAGACCATTTCCGGGTAGCCCATGCCAGGTCAGCAGATCTGATTCAATTTCGAAACCAAGTTGGTGTGATTTTTCCAATCCAATCGAACAAGTCTGGCCGACGGGACTGTAAAGATTGCCCCAAACAGTTCCGCGAACCTCTCCATTGATTGTGTCGATATCAATGATTTCTAATTGGTTGATCTTGATCGTGTCGGGGCGAGTCGCAATCGAGATTCCAACTGCGAGGCCGCAAAAAATCAACGAGACCAGAGGGAATGTAATCCAGGTTAGCTCCATTTTTTTGAAAAATTTGTGGAGCAAAAAATAGTCGCCGGGTCCGATACACAGGATGTACAGTCCGATCAATAAAGCAATCATCACGAATTTGACGAATTGCACATCGCGGAATCTATCGAGGGGAACTCGCAGTTGTCCAATGAGATCCTTGTAGCCAAAGTGAGAAACAGAACTGCCACGAGACACGGTCGAAGAAGTTATCTCGCGTTCGGTCGCTGCGCCGGAAGCCAGTTTCTCGACTAGTTTTGGGAACCCAACCCATTCGGTTGTTTTCAACGCATCTAAGTCGAACGTCACAAATACGACTTTGCCCAACCCGAAAGCAGTTTTGATGATTAAAGGTTTTCGATTTTTAGTGTTCGAGTTGTCGACCAAAACGGTGCCGCGAACTTCGTCGAGCTTAACAATCGGGAGCGATTCATTATCGCCTGGTAGAAGTTTCTCCTGGCTGTCGCAAAAGGTCTCCAGGCGACTGCTGTTGGTGCAAGTGTCGAGTCCCACAAAAGTACCTGGGCAGAATCTCGCGAGGCGGCCGTTTTTAGAAATCAGTTGGTTGGCATTGGCCGTCGCTGAGAGAATTAAAGTACCGCCTTGCTTGACCCATGTTTCAATGGCCTCAAGTTGAACTTCCGAAATCTGATCAATTCGTTCAATGTCGGACGTCATCATTAAAATGGCGTCCGCCGAATCGTACTCAAGCCAATTGAATGGTAACGGTGCGTCTTCACCTAACGCTGCAATGATTCGGGCATCTTCTTTGGAGGCCAATGAGGACACCGACTCGATTGATTCTTTAAATAATTTTTGAGGCTCGAGAGTTAGTACCAGTTCCTGAGTCGAGCCGATAAATTTTCCGACTCGATCTTGACCAGTGAAACTCAGTTGAAAGGTTTCAACTACCTCATCGGCTGAGTTGAGTAATCGCAGTTCTGCTTTTCCATACGTGCGACCGATTCGTGTCCAAGCTTGATACTGCCCCGGAAATTTCGAATCCGACAAAAGCGGACCTTTATAAATTACCGGGGTGTCATCGCCATCAAGGTTCTCGACTTCAAATTTGGTAGCCAAGCTTGCCGGGCCAAGTGAAATAAAGATTGGGACCCATTTCCCCAATTTCACATTTCCATCGAAGCCGATCGAGATTTTTGGGAGAGAACTCGCCTCGGCGGGTTGTGATTCTTGGAGGAGCGCCGAGTTCAAAGAGCCGGTGAGGCCTAACTGACAGACCAGTAATACTGCGGCAAACAACCCGATTCGATGAAGCACAGAAGAAAAGCTCATGAATTTTTCGCAATGGGTTGAAACGAACGAACAGTCTTTAAGCATAATCGAAGTCTCTATTTCAGGCTATCATTAGGGGCAGAGATTTAAGAACCATTCCCATAATGCACGAATCGAAACGGACATCCTGTAGTGAAGGGGTGAGTTTTGAGGATTTACTCTCAGGATTCTTTCTTGCTGTACCGGTGATAAGGTCGTTTTACGGTTTTTGCTCATCGGGACAAATGCAGTTAAATTTCGCACATCCGGGGCATCCCGAGCCGTATTTTTCGGTAATCGCTTCACTAAGATCGATTTCGACCACGTTTGCGATTGTTGCCAACCAGGCAAGCACATCGGCAAATTCCTGCTTCAGATTTTCCCGTCGGTCTTGCCATTGATTAGGAGGAATTCGAGATTGTTCAGAAGGCGTGGTTTCACGTAGAGCCGACGCTAATTCTCCCACCTCTTCCATTAACCACATGAATGTAGCCGGAACACCGCGCGTTTGATCTTTTTCCAAGTACATGTTTCGGATCAGTGTCTGGAACTCGCTAAGCGTAACATTTGAATTTGGGGAGTCAGTTTCGGTCATTAGAACAACCGTCCGGGTTAGATGCTGGTGACGTTTCGGAGTCGTCACCTTTGGGTTTTTCAGAGGCTGCGATTTGGATATCGTCGCCAACAATTCTTACCTGATAGACGTCGATGTTGATGCGTCGGTTTTCGCACCACGCCCCATCTCGAATGTCGAAGCTCCACGAATGCCACGGGCAGACGACCGTGCACTCATCGAGGTGGCCCGAGGCAAGCGAGGCACCCATGTGAGGGCACATGTCGTCGATTGCATGGTACTCGCCTTTTTGATTAAAAACCGCGACCATGCGGCTGTTGTACTTGTATGCTTTTCCCTCGCCGTCAGGGATGTCACCTAATTTCGCGACTGTAATGAAATCGGTCATCGACTCGTGGTTTCTAAGAAATTTTCTATCGGTTTAAAACGGAAAATGAGGAGCAAGAAAAGCAATGGATCGTAGTCTTCAGCCATCAGGTTTTTACTTATTCAGGACTCGGGTTAGTGTCTTATTTTTGCCTTCTCATGTTCATTTCGATTTTGTTCGACACTGTCGTTTTAATCATTTTTTCGCGATAAGGTTTTTCGGTGCTAACCGTGTTTTGAATTTTACTGTTACTGAAAAAGCCATTTTCGAGATCCATCAGTAGGGTCCCTGAACCGCTAAAGCTAAGTAGCTTTCCCTGTAAGCTTGAGCCTTCTTGTTTCGACGTTGAATCAAGTGGCTTCAATTCCGTCAAAACACTGAACTCGGCAACCTGACCTTGTTCGCTATCACTATTTTTTAGGTAGGTGTAGGTTTCGGTCTGCTCCATGGCTCCCATGGCCGTTTCGGTTGTCGATTTGCGTTTCCAGGTTTGGCCGACAGCGAGGGGTTGAGGAAGGATGACAGACGAAGCGCCCATCATTTCTTTCAGCCCCGCAGCGCTGAATAGCTGTCTTAAATTCTGTGTGTTGGGAAGTTCGTTCAGTAGTTTGGCTACGTCAGTTGAGGTTTTTACATCAAGAATTTCCCCGGTGGATGCCATCACTACATCGATTGGGAGGTTAAGTAGCGGTTGGATTTGCTTAAGTAGCTTTTTACCCTGCTTCGAAGTCTTCCCCGGATCCGATGTGTTGACTACGACTTCGAGAAGCGGCGCCCCCGTTTCCCCTTTCTTCTTTCTGGTAAATCCGTTCACGATCAGGTTAATACCCGTGATGGATTGTTGGATCGTGGCATTACCTTTCGAATCAATTTTACTGACATTCCAGGTCATTTCGATTTCAGTTTTACTCTCGACGTTTGTTTCCCGAGAATCAACGGTGGTGTCTGATTTTGATGTCTGATTAAATTTAATAACAAACTGATCATTCGTTTTCAGTTTCCAGCAGACTTCCTTTACCTGACCTAGAGTTGGTGAACTCCAAGCCATGGTCGTCAGAAAAACAGCATTGGTTAAAACCGCGAACAATTGAAGTCGGCGAGTGAGGTTGGCTTGAAACATAAAATTCTTCTTAAACGAAATTATTCAATCACGTGAGAATGGCCTGGTTGCAGGACAACGGGTTCAGCAGTGGCACCCGCTCTTACCATTTCTGCCCAGTTCTCTGCATCCTGTTCGATGGGAGGCCAAGTGTTGTAGTGTGTGGGGAGGACTTGCTTAGGGTTAAGATAATTGGTTGCCGTTACGCTGTCGCGAGGACCCATGGTGAACAAGTCACCGATCGGAAGAATCGCCACGTCGATTCCTTTGTCGCGTAGTAGTTGCATATCTGAAAACAAGGCGGTGTCGCAGGCAAAGTAAAGCGTTCTTTCGCCAAGCATCACTAAAAAACCACCCGCGACTCCACCGTAGGCACCGTCGGGAAGCTGCGAGCTGTGGATCGCTGGAGTCATTTTGACGCTGCCGAATGGCAGGGCAAGCGAGCCACCGATGTTCATGCCCGTAGTTCTTTTTACGTCATGTTGATTAGCAAACCATTCGGCTATTTCAAACCCGGCGATTACCATTGCATCGCAGCGATTGGCAATTTCAGCGACGTCGGCCACATGATCGAAATGCCCGTGAGAAACCAAGATGAAATCTGCATCAACTTCGCTGGCTTTTTGGGGAGCTGTTGGCGAATCATTCAAAAAAGGATCAAGGAGAATTCGGTGCTGTCCGTCGTTAATTAACCAAGTGGCATGTCCTAGCCAAGTTAGTTCAATGCTCATTTATCCATTCCTTTAAGGTCGAGGCGGTCAGCTAGGTTCTATTAGAACTAACTTACTAACGAGTTTTAAGTGACGCTGAATCGTTGATGTTTAACGGAACCCGGCGAGCCCATCCCGATGATTTTAGTGGCTCGCAATTAGGAATTCGACCATGGTGGGTTACTTATCTACGGGTTCGCGTAATATACGGTTCATGTTGACTTTATATTTCTCGACTCCAGGTTGCCCATAAGGGTTGATTTCGAGCAACCGACCTTCGAGGACGGTTGCCAACATCATCATTTGAAAAAATTGACCGAGGCTTGCCTCATCCGCGGCGGGAAAGTGGAGGTTGGTCGTCGGCCGATTGTCGTCAAGGTAGGCTTGGTTGGTGCCTGCAATCGCCGCGGACATGACTTCCGGTAGCGTTTTCTCAGACAGTTCATTGAGTTGATCCTGATTGCGCTGACTTGACCCGATCGGAAGTGGATCGCAACGCCAGTGATCAACGATCACATTATTCATTACCTTGTCGCGTGCACCTTCCTGGTGCTGCTGAGCACGCGAGTGGAGATCCCGAGAGTTTAAGCAGGTTAACGGGAGAGCGCCGCGTTCAAATTTTCCAAGGCTTTCGGCCAGCAATTGGTCATACCAAAATCCAGCGGACTCGAGCGATTTGCTCCATACTGACAAAACTCTGGTAACAACCCCCTGCTCTTTTTCAAGTAGATGGTTGACCGCGACGTAGTCGAGGACTGGATTGCTGCCAAGCGGTTGTGTTCGGAACAGACTGTTCATGGATGCCGCTCCCTCCAAAAGGGCCACGATATCAATTCCTAAAATTGCGGCTGGCAGCAGTCCGACGGCGGAAAGAACGGAGAACCGCCCCCCTACCCCATCGGGAACTAAGAAACGGTCACGGCAGCCGATCTCATCGGCAAGGCTTGCAAGTTTCCCCGATTCGCCTGTGACCGGAACAACATAGTCAGGCAGATTTTCAGCACTCACTTGAGATTCCAGTGCTGCGAGGAATTGCCGAAATGCTGCAGCAGTTTCGAGCGTACCGCCACTCTTGCTGATGACAACGATAGCCCATTTACCTTCTGGTCCGTCGCCCTGAGAGTGGTTTTTCAAAAACTCCAATAGTCCTCGCGACCAATCGTTGTCAACATTGTTGCCTTCAAAATACATCCGTGGCCGTCCGCCTCGCTCGGCACGGGTTAGCTCATTGAAATAAGGTTGGCAACAGGTTTCCATTAAAGCGCGGGCTCCCATGTAAGACCCGCCAATTCCAAGAACGACTACTTTGTCGACGCGTTCTTTCAATCGTGCCGCGGTATCGAGTATCCGCCCGAGTTCACTTTCGGGACGATTCGATTGATACTCATCGAGAATCCGTTCGGGCATTTCAAAGAAACCAGCGTCTAAAGGCTGTTTTTCATCGGGAATGTTGTCTTGAGATGCAAATAATTCAACATCTGTTTTGAGAATTTCATCCCGAGCCGACTCGAGTGCTGGACTGAGTTGCTGAATTTGATCTGAAGTGATCCCGTTTTCTGGAATTAATGAGCCGCGGTAATCAAAAACAAGTGGTTTTACTTTTGCCATCGAAGTCGCCAAAAATTGTCAATTTTAAAGTGGAGGAACGGAATGCTTCCGCCTTTGAATTGTCCTCCAAAAACTTGATCCGTTCTAGTGGACTGGGGGTGGCTGAAACAGGAATACAAATTTCGGGAGGCTGAGTTTTTCTTTCTAAATTGTCTGTTTTAAACCCGCGCCGAATGATTGTTTTCCGTCAGAGGCGGATAAATCTGTTTGGGAAGCTCTTTTTTTCAACTGAGGAACCCTCCCGATTTTCGTAGAGATCCCTACAATGTTAGGAGATTGTATCGTCCGCGAATAAAGGCGGCGATCTCGGTTACCCGTCCAATTTTATTTAAAACACAAACGCCATGAATCCACTTACCAAGCACCCCTCATTTTCTGGAGCCGAAGGCCCTGTCGTTCTGGTCATCATGGACGGAGTTGGAATTGGTCAGGGGGATCCTGGCGATATGGTTGCCAAAGCATCCACTCCTCATCTCGACCACTTGAAGGCGAATTCGGTTTACACCACCCTTCGTGCACATGGGCGATCGGTGGGGATGCCGTCGGATGATGACATGGGCAATAGCGAAGTGGGGCATAACGCGATCGGTGCCGGTCGTGTTTTTGATCAAGGAGCTTTGCTGGTTCAGAATTCGGTGCGGTCGGGTGAAATGTTTGAGGGCGAAACCTGGCAAGATCTCACGGGGTCACTCGAGGAAAACACGCTACATTTAATCGGTCTTCTTTCCGATGGGAATGTTCACTCTCACGTTGATATTTTGGCTGCCATCCTGAAGCAAACGCATGAACAAGGAATCCGCAAAGTTCGCGTTCACACGTTGTTGGATGGTCGCGATGTTCCGCCGACCTCGGCTTTAGTCTACCTCGAAGCTCTGGAGAAACAGCTCGCCGGGATTAATGCCTCCGGTGACTTTGACTATGCAATCGCTTCTGGTGGCGGACGTCTCTATATCACCATGGATCGATACAATGCAGATTGGCCAATGGTGGAACGTGGTTGGAATGTGCATGTGAAGGGCATTGGTCGTGAGTTTGATTCGGCAAAGGCCGCAGTGGAAACGCTGCGTGCAGAAAATCCTGGAGTGATTGATCAGGATCTTAAAGAGTTTGTTATCGTGCGGGACGGGAAGCCTGTTGGTCCGATCGTCGACGGCGATAGCGTCATCCTGTTTAATTTTCGCGGTGACCGAGCGATGGAAATTTCCCGAGCCTTCGATGATGCTGAGCTTGATGCGTTTGACCGCGGTGAAGTGCCAGACGTTAAGTTTGCTGGAATTATGCAATACGATGCCGATCTTGAAATTCCAAAACGATTTCTGGTTACGCCACCAGCGATCGATCGGCCAATGGGTCAGTTTCTTGCCAGTACTGGGGTTTCGCAGTTAGCTGTGAGTGAAACTCAAAAGTATGGTCATGTGACTTATTTTTTTAATGGCAATCGAAGTGGAAAGTTTGATGAATCGGCGGAAGATTATGTTGAGATCAAATCTGATTTATTGCCGTTCGAGCAACGCCCCTGGATGAAGGGCGGCGAGATTACCGATGTCATCCTCGATTCGATCAATAATGGGAAGCACGACTTTATTCGTGCTAATTACCCCAACGGTGATATGGTCGGGCATACGGGGGATCTTTTGGCGGTCGAAATTTCTGTTGAGTGCGTTGATCTTTGCGTCGGTCGGTTAAAAGAGGCGATCGATCGGACAGGAGGAATATTGATCGTGACCGCGGATCACGGTAATGCTGACGAGATGTTTGAGGTTGGGAAAGACGGCAATTTAAAGTTGGACGCAAGCGGAAGTCCCAAGCCCAAGACCAGCCATACTCTTAATCCGGTGCCTTGTTACATCTATGATCCCACTGGTAAAGCCAAGCTGAGATTAGGGGTAGAGCGTGATCTTGGGATCAGTAGCCTGGCGGCAACTGCGATGAATTGTCTTGGTTTTGTTCCGCCCGAGGATTATGATCCATCTATTGTTGAAGTCGGTTAATTTGTGCTGACTCTTAAAAAACTTACGCATAAGCTCCTTTCTTAGAGGTCGATAAATGAAGTCTGTTCCAAGCATATTTCCTTGTTGGTTGGTTTTGGTTTGCCTCGGTTGCCTAGTAGGAGGGGCGGTCTGCTCTGCGCAGGAATCCAAAGCAACGGCAAGTCGAGATGATTTCGTTTCGGATGCCAGTTTTATTGTTGGAACGTATGATCCGTCTACTGCTGATCACTCTGTCGATTCGATCGTGAAGTTAGCTGATCAATTTCTTGGATCGTTAAATGAAGAACAGAAATCAAAATGTCTTGGCGAGTTAACTAGCGAGAAGCGGCGAGAGTGGACAAATCTGCCTGCTCGGAACGATGCCGACGGTGTGAAGTTCTCGGAATTGAACAAAGAGCAAATTGAAAAGGCGTGTGCGTTGATGGGGAGTTTGCTGAGCCGGCAAGGGTTTGAGAAAATGAGGAGCATCATGCTTGCCGACGATCAGCTTTTAAAAGAGGGTAAGCCGAGGCGGGGGTTTGGAACTGAGAATTTTGCCATTGTGATCTTTGGCACTCCCTCGAACGCAAAGCCCTGGTGTTTCCAGTTAGATGGTCATCATGTCGGGGCGAATATTTCTATTCAAGGTAGAAAGATGACAATGTCGCCGAGTTTCATCGGCACGCAACCCAAGGCGTTCACGATTGGTGGCGTCGAGTATCGACCCTTCAAAAACGAGACAGAGATGGCACATCAGTTGGCGATGAGTCTTTCGGACGAGCAAGTTAAAAAGGCGGTCGTTCAGCCAAAACGCGCTCGGATTGTGGCTGGGCCTGGTCGAGATAATTTTGTTCCCGTTCCACAGGGATTGCCTTGTGAGCAATTGAATGAGAAGCAGCAGGAGGTTTTGATCAAACTGATTGAGCAATGGGTCGGCGATCTCCCGCCCAAACAGTCAAAGAAGCGAATGAAAGAAATTCAGTCTGAGTTGAATCAGATGAGCTTTGCCTGGAACGGTAATCGAAATCCCAAGAGTGATATTTCTTATCGAATTCAGTCCCCTTCGCTCATTATTGAGTACGCCTGCCAAGATCTTGGAGGTGATCCGCTGGATCATCTGCATTCAAATTATCGCGACCCAACTAATGATTACGGTGGTCAGCTCAAGCAATAACCCTGTTTTTCGACAAACGGGTTCAAAAAATAGGCTTGTTGGACTGTCTTGCTAGCAAACCTGGCATTGCTCCTAACTCGTGATTTCCGCACACTACGCCGCGAAATTTATGAAATAAGGGGATTGGGTTTTGAGTTTGCAGCGACACCACCAAATGAAAGCAGGCATCCGGCACGCGTTCTTAACGCTGCTATTGTTGCTGCTTAGTTGCCAAGTCGGTTGTCGCCTGTTTCGATACGACGAAAAATCGTCAAACCTAATGGGACACGCCCCTGTTCAAAATCCTATGGTTGTTCCGATGGTCGATCGCTGGATCGTAATGGAGCAAGTTAGTGATGAAGTTGATAATTATTTTAAGATCTATCGTGAAGAACGCATTCGCGTTTTGGATGGAATCATGTCCGAAGGATGGATTGAAACCCATCCTAAGATCGGCAGCACATTGGGCGAGCCGTGGCAAAAAGATTCAACCCGTGGTTTCGAGCGGCTTCATGCGACACTTCAGACGGTTAGGCGTTTTGCAAAAATACGCGTGATACCTACTGGAAATGCTTATCAAATCGACGTGAAGGTTTTTAAAGAGCTAGAAGATTTAAACCAGCCAGTGGGGGCAACGACGCAAGGTCAGTTGCGGTTTGACAATTCCCTGGATCGAGATTCGGTAGCGGGAGTATTGCCAAGTCCCAATGAAGGTTGGATTCCGATGGGACGCGATTTTTCTCTTGAGCAAGAGATGCTGCGGAATATTTCAAGCCGACTCGATGGCCTCAGCGAGAGTCTCAATTGAGTTGGTCTTTGCTGGGGTGTGTCGGGCCAATGCAGCGAGGTTGAAGGGCTAGTCGGAATCGATCCAAAACGAAATGGCTTCCTCGAGCTGCTCATTCTCGAGGGTGTAGTGTGCGAGGAGTTCGTCGGCGACCGCACCGACCGCGGCCCAGTTACGAGTTCGATTGAAAAAATCTCGAACCCAGAACTCGGCTTTCGAGATCAGCTGGAGCTGCTCTCGTCTGGTTGTTTTAAGGAGATTGGCGGATTCGGCTATCCGTTGCCAGTCGGCTGCGAATTCCGGAACAGACTCAATGGGCATTTGTTCCGACCGGTAAAGCAATTCGGCGACCGGGCCAGCGAGGCTTACTTTGAGTTCGACTTCATAGATTGCGGCATCGGTTGAAGGGGGCCAGCTTACGATGGACTCACCGAATCGTTTTAAACCGTCATCTTCGGGCGGTTCAATAGAAACGCGGATGATGCGTCCGCCAAGGGCGGCAGCCATCACAGCATGCCCAGCTTCGTGATAGGCCGTTATTTCCTCAATTTCGTCTTCCACCGTCAATTGAATCCTTCTGATCGTGTCGTTGGGCGTGGGGCATTGGTTCGGCCTAATGTTACGCTCTAAGCTTATTCCCTAAGGTGTAACTGGCCTGTCACTTGGTATAACCAATTCAATTCTTAGCGATAGCGGTGATAATCGCCAACCGTTCTAATTTTCTGAATTGGAGCCAGATTGGACGTATACAGGAACCGGATTGGTACTACACTTGGTTTCCTTATTAACTCATGGTTCGGCGCATCTGTGCGCTAGAGGAAGTGATCACGATGGCGAAAAAGAAATCCCGCGGAAAATCTACTGCTCGGCCCAAAGCATCTGGACGTGGAAAACCGTCCACCCAGCGCAAGCCCGCGAAGAAATCAGGATCGACTGCTAAGTCGTCAAAACCCAAAGATGGGCGTCTGAGGCTGCAGCGCGTGATGGCGTCGGCAGGGGTCGGCAGTCGCAGGGAGTGTGAACTGATTATTGAAGAGGGGCGAGTTGAAATTGACGGTCAGGTCGTCACGACCCTTGGTGTCAAGGTAGACCCGAATAAGCAGGAGATTTACGTCGATGCTGAAAAGCTGACGGTTCAGCGCCTGCAATATTTCATGCTTAACAAGCCTCCGGGAATTCTCTCGACCAGTAGTGATCCGTCGGGGCGACCACGTGTTATTGATTTAATCAAGACCGACAAGCGGGTGTACAACGTGGGGCGTCTGGATCAGTCCAGTGAGGGCCTGATTTTAGTCACAAATGATGGCGAACTAGCGAATCAATTGACCCACCCAAGTTATGGAGTTGAAAAGAAATATCACGTTCAGGTTGTCGGGATACCTGCGGCGGGGGACCTGAGAAAGTTGGAAGAAGGTGTCTATATCGCCGAGGGTTTGGCTCGAGCGACCAAAGCTAAGTTTTTGAAGCGGGCGACCGGAGGATGCTGGTTGGAGATTGTCCTCGCGGAAGGGAGAAACCGAGAAATCCGCCGGATGCTCGCTGGAATTGGACATAAGGTAAGGACGCTAAAACGTGTTTCTATTGGGCCGCTCCGGTTGGGAGACTTGCCTCGGGGAGCGCATCGAGCATTAACGTCTGCCGAAATTAAATTATTGAAAAAAGCACCGTCTTCGGAGCCTTTGAAAAAAAGACGTCGCCCCGTCAAGAGAAAAAAGATGAAAGCCGGTTCTGAGGACGGAGAAACGGAAAAGAAGGCAGGTGGGAGGCGGGTCGCCGGCAAAGCCTCTAGTCGTACCGGCGGTGGGAAGAAAACCGTTGTTCGAGGGACGCGGAAGGCATCGCCAAAGAAGGATGCTCGTGGGACCAAGAATACACGTGGCGCAAAGGGAGCCTCCAAGAAAAAGGCAAAGTCGAAAAAGCCTCGGCGAGGTGGGTTCGATGCGAAGCCTAAACGGAGGCGTTAGTCGTATTGAGTCGGTGGTTGCCGAAGTCTTCGCAGAAAATTTTCGCCGACTTAAAAGATCGGCGGGAAAACGATTGTCGATGGTAAAAAGAATGGGCACAGAATACTCTTGGAGCGAACTGTTGCCTAACATCGAGAGGGCTGACCACCGAAGGGTCGCCTTGGTCAAGCCAGTGCGGTTCACGCATTACCGTAAACACGCACGAGGCGACCGCTGAACGCAGCTAAGCTAACTAGTTTTTAGCTTTTTTGATTGCACGTTGAAGCCGTGACTTTTGGCGACCGGCAGCGTTCTTGTGAATTACGCCCTTGGCGCCGGCTCGGTCTAATCTTTTGGCTGCAAGTTTAAACTCGACTTCAGCCTGCTCGACATTGCCCTCGGAAGCGAGAGATAGAACTTTTTTGACTTGTGACTTCATGGCCGTTTTAGTCGCTTTGTTGCGAGCTTGACGGACTTTAGTTTGTCGGAGACGCTTGCTGGCGCTTGCTGTATTTGGCATTTGTCTATAAATCTGTTGACGTGGCTGCGTTGAAATTTGAGAATCAAACAATATCGCGAGTTATCGGGTTTTTGTCTAGCACTAATTTACCCTCTTTTCTTCTGTTTTTATGATCAATCCCCCCCAACCACCCACTTTTGACGGCTCCGAGCCTCAAAAACCACTCGAAAACTGGGTTTCCGGCAGATTTGTGCTGGTTACCCGACCGGCTCGGCAGTCCGGAAGTTTGTGCGAACTATTTGAAGCAAAAGGGGCGAAAACCTGTCGGCACCCTGTCATTGAGATTGCTGCAGCTGAAAATCAACGAGATTTGATCGACGCAATCTCTCGAATTGGAGATTTTGAGTGGGTCGTCTTCGTTAGCCGAAACGCGGTTCGTTATGCACTCCAAGCGATTGAACAAGAGTTTGGCGGATTTGAGCAAGCTCCTTTTGGTAAGGTAGCAGCCATCGGAGAAACGACTGCTGACTTGTTTTATTCGCTAACCGGCAAAAAAGTGGATTTAGTACCAGCAACCGCTAACAGCGAGAGTTTGGGGGTTGAGTTAGCGGAGGTCGCTAGCGCAGCAAGGGCGATGATTTTTAGAGGAAATCGCGGCAGCTCGGTTTTAGATCAGTGCCTTTCGGATTCGCAGCTCGAATTTCAAGAGATTGTCGTCTACGAAAGCGAAGACATACTTGATCCTTCACCGGAGGTGCAATCATTATTACGATCCGGAAAAGTTGATTGGGTGACAATTACCAGTAGCGCCATTGCGAAAGCGACCGTCGCGTTATTTGGGGAGGATTTGAGACGGGCAAAGCTGGTAAGTCTCAGCCCAAATATAACGCAGGTTTTAAGAGGCCTGGGATTTGAAGTTGCGGCTGAAGCCAGCTCGCCAGGCATGGTCGAGTTGGTGGCAGCAGTAGAGGCCTACGAATCTAATCTCGGTTAGTGGTTCGGAGAAATTTATTGCACCAATTGTTCAACCCAGGTTCTTAGTAATTTCCTCGAGGGACTAGGGCGCAAAATCCAGCTGTCGTTGTGGTTGCGAAAGCCGGTTGTTTGGAATGTGAATTTTCCCATGACTCCAGTCGATTGGAGGTAGGTTCGGGTGGATTCGACCGATTGTTTACCGACGGGGGTTTCAGCGCAAATAAACTGCGGACGCTGATCCAGTCGATCTAATCGTTGCCGAGCTGAATTTCGGTCGCCCTGAGGTAATCCAAAATAAGAGACGCCATCATAGTGGCTGCAGGGGATAAAGCCGCACCAGAGTTTAGAAATGTCGTCGTCATAAAGTCCGATGAAATTACAGGCAATTGCACCACGAGAGAAACCAGTTAGCACAACTCTTTCCGGGTCTCCGCCGTACTGTTGGCAAATCCACGGTACGACCCGCTTGCAATAATCTACCGTTGGCTGCGGATTATAATTGGGTGAATTCCCCCACCATGTGATGGCATTTTTTGTTTGCTCTTCGTTAATGAACGGAAGGCAGACCCAGATGAATTTTTTCCCGCCAGAGATTCCATAGCCAAGTTTTCCATCGGTGACCTTTCCTGTACAGACATCTCCAAATTTATTTCGATAGTTACCATTTCCAACGTACTCGAC
>Ga0315321_10001870_pt1 | contig 16320 bp, 10 predicted proteins | sample M180m21515metaG_FD_203464 | JGI IMG/M metagenome (GOLD analysis project Ga0315321, IMG submission 203464) | Ammonia-oxidizing marine archaeal communities from Monterey Bay, California, United States - M1 80m 21515 | ecosystem: Environmental > Aquatic > Marine > Intertidal zone | place: USA... | reverse complement strand
CAACGGTGAGTGCACGCCTGCTGGAGACGGGCAGCCGCCTCGGCTCTGCTCTGTACCGAGAGGTAGTGGACGCGGACCTCGTTGGGCGGGTCAAGCCTCGTCACGTTCACTTGTGTGCGGCGCTGGGGCTGCTGGCAGAGTCATCGGCCGAGGCCCTGGGAGCCTCGGTCGAGCATGCACGCCGCGCGGGCCGGGCCGCGGCCATGCTGTCGCTGCTCACGAAGATCGACGATCAAGTCATCGATCACGGTTCCTTTCATGGTGGCATGTCCACTCCTCGCGCCGTGCTGCGGGAGCGAGCTCGCGCCTACTTACAGCCGACCCTCGACAGCATCCTGCAGGCCCGTCCTGCGACTGCCGAATCACGCTGCCGACTCGCTGCCCGCCTCGGCGTGGCCTTGACCGAGCTGGGGCCGCATCGCGATCGCCGCATGGCTCTGCTGGAGGAGGTGGCTGCCGGCTGGCGCACGCAGGTCGATTCGGTGGCGGTGTTTTCTGCTCACCCCGCAGAGGTGACGGGTGCGCAGGTACAGGCGGTCACTGCCGCCATCAGCGCACGATGGCTGCGAATGGTGACGGTGGTGGGTGTGCTCGCCCCGGGTGCAGCCCGGGCGCTGTCCGCGGAGGAGTGGACCGCCTTCGACGCCCGCGGGGCCGCCATCCAGCGAGCAGATGCGTTGGCCGACCTCGACAAAGACCTCGAGGACGGGCTTGTGAGCAGTCTGCCCGCCTGGGAGCTTCATGGCTCGGACCCCGACACATGGGCGGCGGTCTGTGCGGCGCCGGCCCTGGCACATGCGGCCGTGGCCCAAGAGGGACTCGACGAGCGGTGCATGATCGCTCCCGGCTCGCTCATCGAGGCCGACCGCGCGCAGGCTGCCCTCGGGCGGGTTCCCGAGCTGCTAAACTGGATTCACCGCTTCCTGCTGTGGCGCTATGCGACGCATCCTGCCTGCCAGAGTGCGATTCGAGAGCGTCTGGCCCGTGACACCGGAGGGTTCGTGTCCTACCTCCGGGGAACCGTGGCGTGGCAGGAGGCCGTCTGATGTTTGGTACCCTCCGCCCGCACCGTTGCAGTCTCGCCGCGCCCGACAAAGCCCGGCACGGTCGCCTGTACTGTGGCCTGTGCCGCACCCTGGGGGAGGACCACGGCCAGGTCACCCGCGGGCTGTTGAGCTTCGACGCGGTGCTCGTAGCCGCAGTGGCGGACGCCTTGCAGACCGAGTCTGCGCCCGACGCCACCACCCGCTGTCCGATCGTGCCGGTGGTGCATCGTCCGACGCTCCACCACACGGCGGTGCCGCTGCGCTACGCGGCGGCCGTGCAGGTGCTGCTCGCCGACCAGTGGATGGCCGACCGTGCCATGGACGGCCAGCCGGTGGCGCGGTGGGTGCGGCCGTGGGGGTCGGCTCGGGTGGCGAACGCCTGGAGGGTTCTCGACGAGCTGGGCGCTGGACATCTCCGGGCCTCCCTCGACGGCTTTGAGCACACGCAGAAGGCGGCGGAGTCTCTGGGAGGCACCACCCCTGATGCGGCGCGGGGACCCACTCGTGATGCGCTGCGCGTGGTCTTTGGCGCCATGGCATCCCTCACGGGAGGCGTGCCTCTTGGCCCCAATCAGGTGAGCGTCCTCGAAGATCTCGGTGGTGCTGTGGGCAGCATCGTCTACCTTGTGGATGCTCTCGAAGACCTTCCGCGAGACCTCCTGAGCAACAACTTCAACCCCTGCGCAGTGGCGGCGCCCGTCGGCGGCGGCTTCGTGGCCTGTCCAGATCGGGTGGAGCAGGCCTGTGTGCTGCTCGCCGAGGCGCTCGACACGGCCGCTGCATGCATCGAGTCTCTTCCCGTTACTCGTAACCGCGCGCTGCTGCACAACACCGTGGTGGAGACGCAAGGTCGGCGGGCCCGTCGAGCGATGGCCACCGCTCGTCGACAGGTGCAGTCGATCCCGCGCGCCGACTCTTCGGTGGGCGCGTCCATCGAGCGAGTGGCACTTGCGGCGATGGCGCTTGTCACGGTGTGGATGGGCGCGGCTCCCCGGGCTTTCGCGCAGGCCGGCAAAGCCGGGAAGGCCGGCAGCGGAGGCAACGCAGACGACGGCGACACCGGCGGTCCGGGCGAGTCGTCGATCGACTTGGTGTCGGAGACGCCCTCCACAGACCCACAGGGCATCGACGCGGGGGGCATCTGGGACTGTGTCGACGACCTGCGGGATGCGGCGGTGTCGGTGGCCCAGGCAATTGCAGACTGGGTCTTCTGCTTTGCGGGGCTTCCCGAAGCGGTCGACAAGTTTTGCAGTGGCCTCGGCCAGTGCTTTGGCAACTGCGTCGAGGCGAGCTGCGACGTGTGTACCGACACCTGCCAGATGTGCCAGGGCTGCGACACCGCTTGCCAAGGCTGCGGTGGTGGCTGCGATGCGTGCAGCGGCTGCGGCAAGTCCTGCCAGGGGTGTGGCGATTGCTGTCAGGGTGGGGGGAGCTGCCCGAGCTGCGGAGGCTGTGGCGGCTGCAAGGGCTGTAGCGGTGGTGGTTGCTGCCATGGCGGCGGCGGTGGTGGTTGCTGCAAGGGTGGGGGGGGCGCCTGTTGCTGAGGAGGCTCCGCACAGCGCCTCCGAGCCAAAGGAGTGGTCCGTGACGCAAGTGTTCGCCGTAGATCCGACGGACCCACAGCGGGTAGTGGGCCGGTGGGGTCTGGTTCCCCAGTGGGGTCGCACGGCGGCCCTCCAGTGCGAAGCGGGTGCCGTCGGGGATGCTGCGGAGCTGGTGCGCCGCCTGGAAGCTGCCGCGACGGTGCTCGACCGAGACTTGGTGGCACGGGTCCCCGTGAACAGTGCAGATCTCTGTGCTGCGATGGCTGCCGCTGGATGGCGGGGTGGCGGTGGCCGGGTGGACTGGACGTGGTCGGTCGAGCGGCTGCCCCACGAACCGGCCCGCCCCGACCTTCAATGGAAGAGCTTAGGTCGGGCTGGATTGGAGGCGGCAGCCCAGATCTTGCGCGCTGCGGTGCCCTTCGATCCCCTCGGCCCTCGGACCGGCACGCCTCGAGAATGGATGCGCGCTTGGATGGACGACCCGAGCCTTCAAGGTGGGCTGCAAGTAGGCTTTGTCGCGGATGTGCCCGCGGTGCTGACTGGGGTTCAGGTGAACCCGAGCACCGGCTGGGGGCGCGTGCCGTATATGGCGGTGGCGCCGTCGATGTGGGGCAACGGACTCGGCACTGCAGCAATGCTGCGGGCGTTCGTGTTGCTTCGTGCTCGTGGGGCCACCACGTGGAATGGTGGATGTGCGGAGGAGAATCAGAGGTTCCTCCGCGTGGTGGAGCGGTGGGGCGTAGTGCCTGCGCTTCACTCTCAAGAGTGGATCTTTTTCCCCTGCTCAGGATCGTCGTCATGAAGTCCATGTTGCGTTGGATTCTGGGAGGCCTCACCGCCTTCATCGCGTCGTGTAGCGGAGGCTCCGACGACCCCAGTGGAGCCGTCCTGGCCGTTGTTGCCGACGGTGCCGATGGTGCGGCGGGCTTGCGCTACCACCAGAAGGGGGAGCGACAGGTTGACTTGGGGGCGTGGGATGCCGCAGGTACTCCCCGCTGGTGGCTCCAGATACACGACGGCAACGGCGCCCCTCCCTCCGAAGCCAGCGTGGCCGCCGACATCTGGGCGGTGGTGGGGCACGGTGATGGGGGATGGGCGCTGCAGGGCGTGGATGCCGCCAACGGAGCGTCGCGGTGGACGCTGCCCCTTCCAGCAGCTGCAGATGGCCTCCGAGGCAACGATGCCGTCGTGGTGGTGTGGCTCGGAGCGCAGGTATGGGTGGTGGACCGTCAGTCCGGGGCGGTTCGGGTCCACACTGAAATTCCAATTGCTGGCGGACGGCACGACATCTTGCTGCGTGCCGATGGGGGCGTGTCGGTGTTGGACATCCAGGCCCTCACAGTGGTGGCTCCGGATGGATCCCGAGTCGACACCGTCGAGACCTTTCCAAACGGTCGTGCGGCGGGTTCGGCAGTCGTTGCGTGGTCGGACCGGGCCGAGACAACCTGGGTTCGTCCCCTAGGAGGAAGTCCAGTATCCATCGAAGTGGAGGGTCGCATTCGCCGGGGTGCCGGGGAGTCCCTCTCGGGACTGCTCGTGCTTCCGATGCATGTGTCGCCTGGGAATGCCCTGTTGGTGGGTGTTCATCCGTCTGGTGACATCGCTTGGCGAGCTCCGCTCGGCCCTGTCCAGTTCGTGTCGATGGGCGATGGCGGGCGGGGCCGCTGGCTGCCGTTTGTCGTGGAAGTGGAAGTGGAAGTGGAAGGCGAGGCCGGGCGTCGGTTGGCGTGGGTGGACACGGAGTCCGGCGCGGTGATGCGCGCCACTACGCCCGCAGTGAATGCCTGGCTGGACCCCAAGCGGGTGGTGATCGGAGACTCGGTCGCCGTGTACGACGGCAACACTGTGTTCCGGACCAACGGCGAGAGTCAGCTTGCCTCTCACGTTCCTGGTGCAAAGCTGGCTCAGTTCGGCCCGCGCATCGCTGAAGGAGGGGTGTGGCTGGTGTCTCCGGTCCTCAAGCTTGCACCCTGGGTGGTCTTGGGGATGGAAACCGTTCCGATTTTGGCATGGTCAGAGACGGCAGATTGACATAAAGTGATCGAGTTGACTGGTATGCTCGCGCTTGACGGAGGTTCCCATGGGACGGACACAACAGACCCCTCGGCAAGAGGACAACGCTGAACAGGGTCGGTTTGAGACTGTAGGCGCAGCCTACGACCTCATCGCTCCCTTCGCGGAGCAACAGTTCGACTATCGCCAGTCTGGCATCACGTATGTCTGCAACGAGCTGGGCAATGTGGATGCCCCTGGGATGGGCAGTCAGCTCCTCAAGTCGGGCCTGAAGATCGGTCTGGGTGCTGCAGCGGGAGCCGTGGGTGCCTTCACGGGTGGTCTGGGTTGGGTGGCGTTGGGTGCCATCGGCTTGGGCTTCGGCGTGGGCGGTGAGGTTGTCGACGCGGTGTTCGCCGGTCCGAGTGCCCCTGGTGGCATCGAGGGCTATCGGATGGGGCGCGAAAACGTGCTCAACCGAATGAAGGCTGTGGAGACTAGCGCCCTGCGCACTCGCCTGGGTCAGGCCACCGTGGAGCAGCGCGAAGAGGCGTACAACAGCTACGAGCGGGTCGCCACCAGCCAGGAGCTGCAGCAGGCAGAGATTCGATCCACCCTGGATGGTTGGATGAACGCCTTGAACGCCAAGGTGAACGGAACGGGCGGCGCAATCGGTGAAGGGTCCGCAGGCTCGACAGACGCCACGACGGGCCGTCTGTTCATGAGGGGGCGTGCGTACCGGCGCAATGGTGCCTTTCAGGTAGGCGTCAGCTCTGCCACAATCGACAGTCTCGACAACGCGGAGCTGCGGAACAGCTACCTCAACCGCAGCATCAGCGGCATCGGAATGTTCGTGGACTTCGCCTTGTACTGCAACGGCGAGTGGGGCGCGATCACGTTCCAAGCAGGCAACTCGCAGTTGGCGGTGGAGGGCGGCGATCGCTTCAGAGCTGGTCTGGGCAACCTTGCACCATCCCACGACGGACCGGGCTTCTGGAGTGCCGACCATTCCTGTGCCGATCACTGGAACGAAGGTGCAATTCGTATTCTTCAGTTGCTCAACTCCACCACCCTCCGCGGGCTGGGAGTGAGCTCGATCGACGCGGGCAACTCCGTGTTCAACTAGCCCTTCACTCGCCGGGGTCACGGTGCTGTCTCCTCCTCGGGGTTCGGTCATCCCGCCCGACCCACAAGCTGAAAGGGGACCGGGGGAGCACACGCACCTCACGGTCGATCGCACGACGGGTCTTGTCACCCGCCACGCATTGTCTGCCGAAGGCAGACGTCGACTGGACACCGAGGCCGCCGCGCTGTTGCGCCTGGCCGACCTTCCGGGTGTCGTCGAGCTGGTCTCGAAGCAGATCGACCAAACCCAGACACGCCTCTACGAAGGGCCTACGCTGTTGGCGTGGAAGGGCTCCGCCACCAGGAGTCAGCGCGAAGCGATGGCGCTTGGCCTGGTGAGCGTGGTTTCAGCGGTGCATGCGCGTCAGGTGGTCCACCAGGACCTCTCCGCGGACAACGTGCTGGTAGTGGATGGGGCGCCGATGCTCATCGACTTTGAGCTGGCACGGCTTGCTGGCCACGCCCATGATGGGGGCACTCCGGGCACGGCTGCCCCGGAGCTGCGGTGGCTTCCCGATCCCCGCCTTCACGATCTGCGAGCGGATGTCTTCTCGCTTGGGGTCATGCTTCGTTGGCTGCTGCTGGATGGTCCCCAGGGGCTGTCTGCGGAGGGCCACGCCCACAAGATCCACTCGGAGTCTGTCGCTACCGCAGGCTCGTCCACGGGGACTGGCCTGGCAGACTGGTTGGACGCGATGGTGTCTACGCGCCGTGCAGAGCGTCCAGTCCAGCTCGAAGGGCTCTTGGCGGTCCTGCAGGGCTCACCGTGTGCCGTTCCCGTTCCGGTGTCGGCAGACTGGCCCGCGGTGGTGCACGAAGCGCTTGAGATTCTTGAAGATGAGGTGGGTGAAGCCACCGCCGAGGTCCTCCGCACCCAGCTGGCTGCGCTGGTGCCCATCCATACTGCCGATCTCCCGCCGCTCTCTTCTTGGCTCGACTGGAGCCGGCAGCTCGCCCGAGCCCATTTTCTGCGCCTTCGCGGCGGGGCTTCCGTCTGGGAAGCGGCCGAGCTGGAGCGCGTCTCGGGTTGTGTCGATCGGTGTTGGGAACACCCCGGAACAGCCGCCGACCTTGCCATTCGAATGAATGCGCCGAGGCTGGCGCGCACGGTCTTGGGCTCCGAAGCTTCGCGTGTGGGAGAGCCTGTCTTACTGGCACTCCACGCAGCGGTGTGTGCGCTGTTGGGAGATGTCCCCAACGCCAGCAAAGTGACAGCGCAGGCCCTCCGCGACAGCCGACCCTTGATGATGGCTCCAGCGCAGGTGTACTGGCGGAGCCTCACCCGGGTGTTGTCCTCGGTGGGTGCTTTCCCGGATCTCATCCGCTTTCTCACCGCCATTCCGGCGGTTGAGCGTGGCCGGGCCGTCGCCTGCATCGGGCTGGCTTTGGAGGATGAGCTGGAGCGCCTCGATGCCGAGCGCCATCGCCTTGGGCGGCGCGCCCGCATGCTCCGACCGCTGGTGACCTTGGCGCTCGAGACTTCCGTGCAGCAAGCGGCCTTCGTGTTGGCCGAGCTGTGCCTGCTCCGGGTTCGAGCCCGCGATGTCAACGAAGCCGTGATCGACCAGCTCCGCTTTGCTGCGGAGCGTCTGGAGGCCACGTCGACTCGTGCTGCGGGCCCCATCCTGGCGGCAGTGGCTGAGCACCAAGCCGGTGACGCCAAGCAGCTGGGAGAGGCTGTGGCGCGTGCGCAGGCTGTGTCTCCGTCGATTCCCACGCTCGACCTGCGCGCCGATGCATCGAGCTGGGCTGCTACCGCACTCGGGAGGAACACCTCCAAGCGACCGAATCTCTCGCCCTATGGTCGCTCGGAAGGGGTTGTACGGGCAGCGTCCACAGGGTGGGCGATGAGCTTCGATGAAGACGACTCCGAGATGGTGGAGCCTGCTTCAGTCGAGTCCACTCCCGCTCCTACCGCGCCGGACCATCCCTTTGTGGTGTTGTCGCGCGACGGCTTGCCTCAGGCCTTGGGGGTACTGCACACCGTGTTGCAAGAGCACCCCCGCGACGCCGGCCTCTGGACACAAGCGATGCAGGTCTGGCTGGTGCGGGCCGAGACTTCACCGCTGGCGTGTGCCCAGGAGCTGGAGGTGCTGCTCGATGCGCTTGTGGAATCGGGAATGCCGGCGCGAGGTCTGCTTCCATGGCGCATGCAAGCCAAGCTGGTGGTGGGAGATGCTGCCGGTGCGCTGCGGTCGTTGGCTCAGGCTGCCGAAGAGGGGACGCCCCCTTGGGCGGCGTGGCTGGTGGCATCCCGCAGCTGGGCGATACTCGGCGATCCGGGTCGGCAAGCGGAGTCCCTTGTGTTGGCCCGGCGTGCGGGCGCACCCGCCAGCGCCATTGAGGCGCACCGAGCTTAGTCTCCAGCGTACAAGCCGGAATTGCTGGAAGCCGAGCACACGGTCTATGGGGTGGCTTCAGGAATGGGCAAAGCGCGCTTGGAGGGACCGCCGCAGCCGCTGAATCTGTTGCTCTCCTTCCCGCAAGGCTGCCGGAGAGGTGTGGACGGAGTATCGGCCCAACGCCAGTGGATGAGGATGCCGGGGAGCCGCGCCATAGACCAGCCACGAGGGCTCGGTGGCAGTCAGCTCAATTGAAGCAGGGACCGATGCGAACACCGCGAGCTCCGTGCCCGACAGCACTGCAGACCGACCCGAGGCCTCCACGCGCACCGTCCCCGAGTGGAGCGCAAGAAAAGCCACATCCTGTGCGCCATCGGGGGTGAGGCAGACCCGCTCCCCCGGCTGCAGCTTGACTTGAAGGTAGGTGAGTCCTGCGGGGGCAGCGGCAGGACTGATGCGGCCTTCGTGACTGCCCAGCACCACCCGCACGGGCCCGACTATGGGCATGTTCTCCGGGGGGAAATACTGGGCCGCTGGGGCTTCTCGCTCGGCGGCTGCCCCCAGAGCAAGCCAGAGCTGAAAGCCAGCCACCCGGTCGGTATCGGGGGTCGGTCCACCCCGGTGCCAGACACCGAGGCCGGCCTGCATCCACTCCAGCCCACCCGGTGGCAGCCTGTGGCGCACGCCGGTCGACTCCTCGGCCCACAAGGTGCCCTCGAAGGTGACCGTGGCGGTGGCGATGCCGGAGTGGGGGTGCCAGCCAAAGCCGGATGAGTTGCCGGGTCGCAGGTCGACCGCATCCAGAAAGACAAATGGCTTGAGACGCTCCCCGAGGTCGCCGGGGGACATCAAGCGCGTGATGGGACCGTGGCGCCGTCCGCGGGTGCGCACGGGGAACAGCTCAGTTGGGTCAGGATGCACGCTGTACTTCCAGTCGAAGATCAGTATGGAGCAGTGGATGCATGGAAGAACAACCAAGAAGCGGGCTCTATGTGCTCACAGCCCAGACCTTGAGCAGCCCACCGTCGCTCAGCTCATACAGAAGCTGACCGGAAGCATCGAACTGCAATTTGGTGGGACGAGGGGTGGTGTCGTATTCCGCGAGAACTTCCATGTCTTCGGTCCTGATCAGAAAGAGCTTGCTACGGATGTGGCCGACGGCGAGGACCTTGGCGTCGGGAGAAAAGGCCAGAGCCTTGATGCTTCCGCGCACATTGGTGTCGAGCTCTTTTGGTGTGCTGCGACTCTCATCCCAGACGAAGACCTTGCTCTTAGCGGTGCCAGCCACCCAGCGTCCGTCCTTTGAGATGGCACAGGCGGAGTAACGAGGTCGACTTCCGGGGGCTGTGTGCGCGAAGATCTGCGCCATGGTCTTGCTGTTCCACGCTCGCAGCGTGCCGTCTTTAGAGCACGAGAGGAGCACTTCGCCGTCATCGGAAAAGTGGAGACCTGCGACCGAGCCACTGTGTCCCAGCCAGCTTCGCAGCGGTGACTTGCGGCCAGGCTTGAAGAGGGAGATGCGGCCGTCGTCATCTCCTGTGGCGATGACATCTTCAGCGGGGCTCAGCGCCAGCGCGCGAGGTCCCTTTTTGCACTTGAACGATGTGTCGAGCTCCGCCGTTTTGAGGTCGAGCAACCCAAAGGTGAAGGTGTCGTGGATCACTCCAGAGGTGAGCACGGCACGCTTGCCGTCCGCCAAAAGAAGGAAGTTGTCGACCGCGGCGCTTAGATAGGGCCCCTTCCAGCCGCGATGGAGCTTGGGTGAGCTCTGTCCCACGCTATAGCTGCGGGCTTGGTCGGAGGTCGCGAGGGTCAGGGTCTGACCGTCGTTCGAGAGTCCAAAGTCGTTGATGTCCGACACGAAGTCGCAACAGAGATGGACGCGCTTCCACGTCTTGGTTTCCCAGACCTGCAGGGAAGTGGGCTCGTTGCCCGTGCAGACCACGAGCTTGTCCCCCTTGGGAGAGAACGCAAGATGGGTGATGTTGACTTTTCCCCAGCGGAGGCTTGGACGCGTATAGGGGTCCAGCGCGGCAGACTTGAGGAGGTGCTTTCGGACCCACTCCTTCCCGTCAAAGATGTGGAGGTGCTGGTCGCGTCCGCCCACTGCGACGGTGCGGTTGTCGGGATGGGTCGCGATGGCGCTGAGGTCCGAGTACATCCCCTCGTGTGGGGTCGCGACTTCATTCAGGAGGTTTCCGTCGAGGTCCCAAACCCTCAGAAACTTGTCGCCAGGGCGGCTCATATTGCTGGCGCGGGTCGCCGTGATCAAGCGCTGACCATCTCGGCTGAATGCGACGGCGTTGACGGTGCCCAGATACCAGCTCGCCTTCACCTCTCCCGATGCGGTCACGATGGCGTGGTTTGGACCGGCCCCAATGGCGAGGAGGCTGTCATCGGGTGACCAGACAAGCGAGGCCGTAGACCGGGGGCTGAAGTCGAGCTGCACGTCTTGCTGCTGCCCCGTCTCTCGGTCTCGAATCCTGAGGAGCCCCTTGCCGTGGTTCGCATGTTCGGAAAGGATGGCGAAGCGGCGGTTGTCAGATGTGAAGGCCACGGCCACAAAGCCTTTCTCGATCTTGATGTCCCAGGTGCTTAGCGCGCCGCTGACGACATCGAGGAGGCCTCCTTTCCAGTAGGGCAGCTGGGCCGCGATGAAGCGTCCGTCGTTGGAGCTGCCGAACGCGTTGCAGACAAAGTCTGAGACATGGCGTGCGCCTCCACCAGATCCTGCGCTTCGACAGTCGTATTTATAGAGGCCCACCTTGGTGACCACCAAGAGCTCCTCATTGGAGGTCCAGCGAACCTGCCGGATGCTCCCCATCCCGATGCGCTTGGCCACCTTGAGGAGGCTGCTGGTGTTGGCGTCGATTGCCTGGCTTGTGGCGGGCAGCTCGAAGCGCGCTGTTGGCGGACCGCTTATCGTTGGCACCGCGATAGGAGCATCAGCGACCGTTTTAGGCACCTTAGCGAGCACGCTCTCAAGGCCGGGTATCAGCTTCTTCATGCCATGTTGCCCGCCGTTGTATGCGGCCAGCGCGAGCTGAGGAGTGCCCGCCAGCAGCTCCAGCTGTTCTTTTGGAGTCCGTTTAAAGAGACTTATCTTGAACTTGAACTCGCGCAGCTTCGGGAAGCTGTCCGCCCGCTGGACCATCACCTTGAGGCCCGCCTTTGTGACGTCTTTGGCGCTTAGCTCGAGCGTTTCCAGACTGGGGAAGTCTCCAGCACAGAGGTCCTCTAATCCGGACTCGCCGATGTGGCAGTTCTTGAGGTTGAGGCCGCTCAGGGACGCGGCAAGAGGCGAGGAGACGATGACTTTGGCCGCCGTGGCGATCTTGTTGTCTGCAAGGATTAGCGTCCGGAGGTGGACCAGCTTGTTCGCGGCCCCAGTCAATGCGTCGATGGACTCACCGGTCAGACGGTTGTTCGTCAGATCGAGGGTGTGGACCGCGGCCAGCCCGTCCCCTTCGAGCAGGGCAATCAGTCCCGCGTCTCGGCACTCCGTCCGTGGGATCATCAGCACCTCGATGGAGCTGGCCATGCGGCTTCCTGCCATGGCCTTGATGGCAACGGCCTTGCACCAGTTCATCTGGATCTGTCGGACGCCGCTCATGGCGTCGCTGTTTGCGAGTGCCCGCATCCCCTTGGCGCCGAATTTGTTGCGGCTGACATCGAGGGTGTGGACTGTGGAAAAGGCATCACAGCCCGCAAGGGTGATGGCCCCCCTGTCCTTGATCTCACACGCGCCGATGTTCAGGTCTCGGACCGCTGGGAGCGCCCAGTTCTTGGCCATTGCCTTGGCGCCGGCATCTCCGCAGGCTTTGCCCATGTTCCAGAGGTTCAGCTTGTGGAGGTTCTTCAAGTGTCCGGCGGCCGCCAACACCTCCAGCCCGCTTGCGCTGAACCCACACTCGCTGAGGTCGAGCTCCCGCAGACTCGGAAAGCTACCGCCACAAAGCGCTATCAGGGCACTGTCGTCCAGTTGGGGTGTCTTCATGAGCTGGAGCACCTCGAGCGCTTCCAGGCCGGCCTCTGCGAGCGCCTTGGCGCCTTCGGCATCCACGAGACTCTCGGAGATCTTGAGTGACTTGAGACCGCGGGCCCAGGAGGCCTTCATCAGAGCTTCGACGCCCGCTCTCCCTAAGTCGCAGCTCGACACGTCCAGGGACTGGAGGTTTGGAAGGTTGAGGCTGGCCAGCGTCGCGGCACCCAGCTCGCCGAGCTGACGACCGCGAAGGACAAGTCCTGTCAGGTGCGATTCATCTCCAAGCCCATCGGCCAGCTCCTGAACCAGCTCGGGACCTACACCAGCCCCAATGTTCAGGTGAACAATCTGGGAGAAGGCCGACCTCTGACGCATTTGTTTGAGGGACGACAGGGGGGGGCCCCGGCGATGGAAAGAGTAGCTACGCGCAAGACGCCATCTAGGTTCTATCCCTGCTGCCGCACCCTCCCACCAGGAGTTGCCCAACCTCAAGCCATCCTCCCAGGTCTCCAGAGCTTCTTCCGCTTGAGCGAGCGCACGTTCGAGACCTTCGGACTCAGGCCAGGAGTTGAACAATGTGTGGAGCGCAGACCAAGCGCTGGCGCTCGGGGGGCGCCCGAGAATTCCAATCAGGATCTTTGGGCGGTCGATACTCATGAGTTGTTCCTCTATATGGAAACAGACCCTGTGCGCTTTATGAGGGCAAAACAGGGTATTGTCTCTTCAAGTCTGTTGATATGAGGCCGAAGAAAGTGAGACGGAAGTGTCTGATAGCGGAGGGATCTTAACACTGCGGTCGGCAGGTCCGCTTCCTCGCCGACCTCCACAGGTCCAGAGTCGGGTGGTCATACTGTGGACAGGCTGGATGTCTCCCCTGCCTACGGTCTTGAGTTCCGTGAGTTACTTCAAGGCCTCATGAGGATTTGAGTCCGGACATGCTGCTGTTGATCATCGCCGTCCTGCTGGTCGTACTCGCTTCTGCGCTGTGCTCTGGATCGGAAGCCGCCTTGATGGCGATGCCGAACATCCGCGTGCGTCAGCTGGCAGAGGAAGGGGGTACGACGGCAAACATTCTCCTCCGGCTGAAGGAGAAGCTGGACCGGCCCATCGCAGCTATCGTGGTGCTCAACAACGTCGCCAACATCGTTGGCTCCATCGTTGTGGGTGGGATCGCTACAGAGGCACTGGGCAGTGCCTACCTGGGAATCTTCTCCGTGGTGCTGACCTTCGCGATCATCCTGTTCGCCGAGATCATCCCCAAGAGCATCGGCACCAACTACGCTGAGCTCATCAGCCTCCTCATCGCTCGGCCACTCAGTGCGATCTCCTGGGTGCTGACGCCCGTTCTGTGGGCATTCGAACAGGTGACCCGGTTCATCGGCGGTGAAGGTGGGGCGACCGCAGCAGACGAGGCCACCCTGCGCTTCATGGTGCGTGAGGCGGGGCGCGAGGACCAGATCGAAGACGATGAGCGAGACATGATCATCCGGGTGTTCAGCCTCAACGACCTGACCGCATCCGACATCATGACGCCACGTACCGCCATGACCTACCTGCGCGCGAACCAGACCGCCAAGGAGCAGGAGGACGCCATCAAGGCTTCCCAGCACTCTCGAATCGTCTTGGTTGGCGACACGCTCGACGATGTGAAGGGTGTCGTGATGCTACGAGACCTGCTCATCTCGCTGATAGATGGTGGTGCGATGCCTGAGCCTACACCTGCGGCCTATGTCCGCTTAGATATGCCCGCCGACGAGCTGATGCGGCACTTCCTGCCCGCCCGGAACCACATTGCCCTGGTGCGCGGACCCTACGGCGCTGTGCATGGCGTAGTGACCCTCGAGGACGTACTCGAAATCGTGGTGGGTGAGGAGATCGTTGACGAGACGGACCGTGACGAGGACATGCAGGCGGTGGCTATGCAGAGGGCTGCGCGCTAGGAACGGGCGGGGAGCTGGGGCTTGGAATGGCGGGGCCGGTGGTTGTAGGGTCGCGGCAAGAGTCGCTGCACCAGTGCCGGCCAGTCCGTGAGGGCATGGTAGGTTGGGAGGTGTCCTCTCGAACAGCACGCGAGATTGCCCTGGGGCTTTGCATGCACCGATTCTGCGATCTGTCACAGAGATCCAACCAGCCCCAGGGACCCGACCCGCGACTGATGCAGGCGGTGGGGCATCCGCTCTTTGTGGGTGCCCTGACGCTCCTTCTTCTCAATGACCACATCTTCAAGGCGGTGTGGCCGGGCACCTTCTGGACGGGCAAGCTGTCGGATGTGGCGTGGCTCGTGGTCGCCCCAGTGCTCCTCGGGGCCCTTCTTGGGAAGCTCCGGGTCGCTCGTGCGCGAAGTATCGCACTGGGTGGGGTCGGCTTGACCTTCATCGTGCTCCAGCTGTGGGCTCCCTTGGGCGAGGCTTGGGTCGCGGTGATGGGGGGCACACACGTGGCCGACGCCGGGGACCTGATCGCCCTGCCAGCCCTGTTCCTCGCCCAACGGTGCTGGCAGACGTCGAGTCCGGTGCTGCACCAATGGGGACGGCGCATCGTGATTGGAACCGGAGTGGTCGCGTTGATGGCAACCTCGCGGTACACCCCGCCCGACGGCCGCTCCCCGTGTGTGGAGGCCGATGACTGGGATCCGAACCGCCCCCTCGCCATCCACTGGGGAAGTCCCAGTCAGCCTGTGCCTCAGCAAGAGAGGCTCCTGGCGGCAGGGGTTTCCCTCGTCGACGAGGCGGGTGGAAGCGTGCCCTTTTCGGTGCGAGTCCAAGGCGCCACCGTTCTGATCTGTCCAGACACGCCTCTGGAGCCCAACACCACCTACGAGTGGACTATCGGGCCCTGGCCGGATCTCGGTGCCTACACGCGCGAGGTGCCCTACTTTTATTTAGGGGGCCGTGAGCGCTTCACTACCGCATCCGTTGGCACCTGGACGGACGGCTGCACTGGAGGCCGGGAGATGGCCTTCGCCGAGGTCGGAAGCTGTGTCTACGACTCTGGAGGCTACTGATGTGGGCGTTCTCGCTTCTTGTGCTGGCCGGTATTGGCAGCGCAGCCGACTCTCCTGCCGACTCTCCTGTCGACTCTCCTGCCGACTCTCCTGCCGACTCTCCTGCCGACTCTCCTGTCGACTCTCCGATTGTCGATGGGTTCCGAGTGCACTCCGCTCGGGGCGCTTCCCGCAGCAGCCTGCACACGGTCTACGTGCCTGGCCCCGTCCAGATCTTCCAACAGACGCCCCGCACGCGCCTGAAGTGGAAGCGCTGGAGCGCTGACGCCCAGATGGTCTTTCTGGAGTCGACGTCGATCTATGCCGACTCCCCATACTTCCGCTTCGGCCAGACGCTCTTGGGCTTCCGCATGCACCATCTCCGAAAGCGCCCGTCGACTCTGGTGCTTGAGGTGGGCGTGGGCTTTGGATACTTGGGTGCAAGCTGGGGCAGCCACAGCGTCGAGACCGCCGCCGGCTTCAAGGTCGTGGTTGGACACGAGCGCGACTGGAGCCTTGGTCCCGCAACACTGACCACCCGTGTGCTCGCTGGCGTGGAAGAACAGTACTTCTCCACAGGCTTCTTCTCCGTCGATGCAGAGGCCGCCTACGTGCTCGGCATGCCGCTGATGCAGAGCAAGGCAGCCTGGCTCATCCATGAGCTGGAGTGGCAGTCGATGGACGAGATTCCTTTGAGTGCACGTCTTCTGGGGCGATACCGTCCGGGCGAACAGCAGTGGAACATCGACCTCGGCGCCCAGTATGCCATCGCACCCTGGAATGGAGACGGCCACCGCGCGGCGGTCATCGCGCAGCTCGGCTACCGTCACTGACCACCATACGGTCGGCCGCCTCTCACTCTCCCGGAGGGCCTCGCTGTCCAGAAGTGGGGGTCGCTTTACTTGCTACACATGTCGGCAACCGTCTGGAAGTGTGCTTGCGCATCCTTCGCTGCGAGATGAACCAACTGTTCAATGGGCGTTTCATCGACCGGGCCGCTCTTGTCGGAAGTCTTCTCCACCGCCGGCTTATACAAGGGCTTGCCGCCTTCGTAGTACGCGCGCGATAGGTAGATAGACTCTGCACCGCTGTGGGTATAGACGGACATGGCAAAGACAGCCTGCCCCTTCGGGTTGTAGTAGGTCGTGGTTTCTCTTGAGATGTCGCCGCCAATCTCCAGCTTGATGAACTGCAGCAGGTCGGCATCCTCTGCGGAATTTACCAGCGAAATCTTGAAGATGCCTTGGTCTCCGCACATGTCGTCAAACGTGTGCCCAATGGTCTTGCTTGGCTTGCTGCCGTT
>Ga0315321_10001868_pt1 | contig 16327 bp, 7 predicted proteins | sample M180m21515metaG_FD_203464 | JGI IMG/M metagenome (GOLD analysis project Ga0315321, IMG submission 203464) | Ammonia-oxidizing marine archaeal communities from Monterey Bay, California, United States - M1 80m 21515 | ecosystem: Environmental > Aquatic > Marine > Intertidal zone | place: USA... | reverse complement strand
CGGTAAATTGGGGGCCTTGGGCCGGTGGAATGGTTACTCCAGCTCTGCGCAAGGTGTTCGAGTCTGAAGGTATTGGAATGATTGGATTGCATGCGGGGGCTCAATATTTACTGCGTGAACTTAATCGCCCGGTGGATGGACCTCGTGAGATTGTGATTTTAGGGGCAACCGGTGATGAATCTATTGCGCATGAAGTGCCCTTAGGTGTGCCTGCAGATCAGCATCCAACAGTGAACATGACGCTGAATGTAAAAGATTACCCATTTTTAAAGTCACATGTGATTGGTGGGAAAGCGGTACTGCCTGTGGCGATGTATGTTGAATGGTTCGCTCACACAGCCTTGCATGCGAATCCAGGATTTCAATTTGTGGGCATTGATGATGTGCGAATTTTCAAGGGCTTGCGTTTAGATGAAAATGAATCGACCAATGTGACAATCCTTTCAGGGAAACCTGAAAAACAAAATGGCACTCATTTGGTTCACGTGACTTTATGTTCGGGCGACAACTCTGAAGTGATGCATGCAAAGGGTGTGGTTCGTTTGGGCACTAAATTTGAAGAACCCGCTTCCGAAATCGCTTCTGAAGAATTGGGAGCGTATTCAAAATTAATCAGTGAAGTCTATAATGGAAAATTATTATTTCATGGAAAAACGTTCCAAGGGATAGAAGCGGTGGATGGGTGTAGTGACGCAGGAATAGATGTGTCTGTGCATGCAGCATCTGAGCCTACCCAGTGGTTGACGAATCCATTGAGGAAAAAATGGCTGAGTGATCCTTTGGTGATGGATTGTGCATTCCAAGCAATGATTTTGTGGGCATTTGAAGCCTATCAAGCGGGTTCACTTCCGGTATCGTTCAAGCGATTCACTCAATTCCAATCGTCATGGCCTGAAGGTATGGTGCAAGTACGCACGCGAATTGCGCAGCATTCTGCACATAAAGCGACCGCTTTTATTGAATTTGTACATGAAAACAGTAAGAAATTATTGGCACGCATTGAAGGGTATGAATGTGTAATCGACTCGAGTTTAAATGAAGCATTCTTGCATTCTGATTTAACTCAAAAACCCCTCAATTCTTAGAGGTCCGGATGTCCGAAAAACCAACCATAGCCATTGTGGGCATCGGCGGAATATTTCCGGGTGCTGATACCTTGAATGATTTCTGGAAGACGGTGGTCTCTGGGAAGAGTGTTGCCCGCGATGTTGATCCTAAGCGTTGGATTGTATCAACGAAGGATGCGTTTGATTCTACAACAGCGGCACCCGATAAAGTGTATTCCACAAAGGGCTGCTTTATTGATTCTCTGCCTAGCCTTCCTGAGAGTGGATTGAATATTTCACCGGAGTTAGTGAAAGACTTGGATCCTGCCAATACACTGTTGCTGGCTGCGGGACATCAGGCGTTTTATGATGCACAGACGGAAAATTTAGATCGCAACAAAGTAGGTTTGGTAATCGGTAATTTGGCGTTACCTTCCGAAAAATCTTCGGCATTATCGCGTGAGTACTTCAGTCGAATTTTGGAAGAAAAAGTGTTAGGTAAAAGTAGCTTGGATGAATCGAAAGCTACTCACCCTTTAAATCGCTATGTGGCTGGAATGCCGGGTGGTGTCTTGGCCAAGGCATTGGGATTAGGCGGTGGTAGTGTTACCTTGGATGCAGCATGTTCTTCATCCCTATATGCATTAAAATTGGCCGTGGACGAGCTTCAGTCCGGGCGAGCGGAGGCGATGCTTGCTGGGGGCTTATCGCGACCCGATTGTTTATATACCCAGATGGGCTTTTCGCAGTTGCGTGCATTGTCGCCAACCGGTACATGTTCACCTTTTGATGAGCGTGGAAATGGCCTAGTTGTGGGTGAAGGCTGCGGCTTGTTTTTGTTAAAGCGTTTGTATGATGCCCAGCGCGATGGTGATACGATTCATGCAGTGATCCGTGGGATTGGATTGTCAAACGATATTGGCGGTAGCTTGTTGGCACCGAATTCAGATGGTCAATTGCGTGCGATGCGAGCGGCTTATGAGCAAGCGGGGTTGCAACCGCACGATATGGATCACGTTGAATGCCATGCTACTGGAACACCCTTGGGTGATTCGACAGAAGTGGCGAGCTTGCAAACATTGTGGGGCGATTCGGGGAAGCCAGGGCAATGTGTCTTGGGTTCGGTCAAGTCTAATATTGGGCATTTGTTGACTGCAGCTGGATCTGCGGCGGTGTTAAAGACACTTTTCGCAATGAAAAATAAAACATTACCGCCAACGGCCAATTTTGCCTCTGCCAATCCAGTCATGCACTTGGATGAGAGCCCGTTTACGGTGCTGTCGGAATCCAAAGAATGGCCTACTCGTGATGTAAAAACGCCACGCCGTGCTGCGGTAAGTGCTTTTGGATTTGGTGGGATCAATGCCCATATAATTTTAGAAGAATACCCAGAGGTCAAAACGAACAAAAAATCTGCATCGGTGGATATTGCACCGACAGCGACCGCTGACATTGCGATCGTTGGTATGGATGCGAGTTTTGGTCCGTGGACAACTCTGCGAGATTTCCAAGAGCGTGTATTGGGAGGGCGTTCGTCGGATGAAGCGACATTGCCGTCCGGTTGGTGGGGCTTGGATGAGAGTGCTTGGTATAAAGTACAAGGCTTGAACCATTTCCCCTTTAAAGGGTTTTATGCAGATACTGTTGAGATTCCTCAGGATATGTTCCGAATTCCCCCCAAGGAATTGGAAGATATGTTGCCTCAGCAGTTATTGATGCTCAAGGTGGCAGCACGCGCTCTGATGGATTGTGGGATTACCCCAAAAGCTTCGGCCAAGGGTGAGCACGATGCTATCAATCAGAAAACAGGTGTATTCATTGGAATTGGTTTGGATTTAAATTCGACAAACTTTAGTTTTCGATGGGATTTAGTCAATAAAGCTCGCGAATGGGCTGAACACCTTGATTTAAAATTGAGTGAATCAGAACTTGAAGCTTGGACTGAGTCGTTACGCGACCAAGTGATGAAGCCTTTGACGGCGAATAGAACAATGGGTGCTTTAGGCAGCATTGTGGCAAGCCGAATTGCACGAGAATTCCGCATCGGTGGACCGACCTATACAGTTTCATGTGAGGAAAATTCTAGCATGCGCGCATTGGAAATCGCTGTGCGCGCTTTGCAGGATGGGTCATTGGATCAGGCTTTAGCTGGTGGCGTCGATTTGAATGGTGACATGCGGTCTGTATTGTCAGCGCATCACGGTCGTTCATTTTCAGCCAGTGGTCAGTGTAAACCATTCGATGCTCAAGCAGACGGAACAGTAGTTGGTGAAGGTGCTGGTGCGGTAGTGCTTAAACGACTTGATGATGCCGTGCGTGATGGTGATCGCGTGTATGGAGTGATTAAAGGAATTGGCTCATCAACAGGTGGGGGCGTGGATACTCAGCTGCCTACCGATAAGGCGTATATACATGCTGTGCAATCGGCATTCAATGAAGCCGATGTTGATATTGAGTCCGTTGGGTATGTCGAGAGTAGCGGAAGCGGTATCCCTTCAGAAGATGCGTTGGAATCGCATACATTGAGTATGCTGTTCAAAACACATGAAGATAATGTATGTCAGTTGGGCAGTGTGAAAGCCGATATTGGGCATACAGGTGCAGCTTCTGGAATCGCGGGCTTGATTAAGTCGGCATTATGTTTGTATCAAGAAATTTTACCGCCGTTGCGCGGGTTGGATGAGCGATGTGAAGCTTTGCAAGGTACTGGTCATCGTTTGTATTGTTCCAAGCAGGCACAGTATTGGTTGCGAGATCACCATGATGGACTTATGCATGCAAGTGTAAGTTCTTTTAGTCTGGATGGGAATTGCACTCATGTAGTCTTGGAATCGTATGAACATCCAGTCAATGAGTCGCGTGTGCAAACAGAACGCTTGCAGCCGCTGGGATTGCGTGATGAAGCCCTGTTTTTTGTAGAGGCGAATAATGTTCAAGCGCTTGAAGTAGGGCTTGGGCGTTTGCATACCTTCGTTGAACATAGCCCTGATTCGCCTGTTGAATTGTTGGCGCGTCAGTGGTGGCATGATAATCGAGAAGACAATGCCAAGAGTTTGGGAATCACCTTCATTGCAAAGAATGCTGTCGAGTTGATGGCCCAAATAGATTTTAGTCGCCCTTTGTTGAAAGATGTAAAAGGCAATGACATAGAAGCCGCTTCAAATCAGCCGGTTCCGCCTTTTGTGCGTGATCGAGTCTTTTTTAATAGTGAACCTCTAGGTGCTTCGGGTAAGTTGGCGTTTGTTTATCCGGGTTCGGGCAATCAATATATGCACATGGGGCAAGAATTGTCTGTGCAATGGCCCGAGATTGTTCGTAATCAGCATAGTGAAACTAAAAATTTACGAAGCCAGTTGCAACCGGATATTTTCTGGAATAACATGACGCCGTCGGAGATAAACCATAACCACCAAGCGACTCTTTTTGGGCAGGTTGCCTTGGGGACGGTGGTGACGGATTTGGTAAGTTCATTTGGTGTGCGTCCTGAAGCCGTTATTGGATATTCACTTGGGGAAACAGCCGGCTTTTTCTCGAACAAAGCTTGGACCGATCGCGATGAGATGCTACGTCGTATTGAAGAGTCTACGTTATTTACTGAAGATTTAGCAGGTGAGTATAAAGCAGCTCGAAGTGTATGGAAAGTACCGAGCAATACGACTGTCGATTGGGCCTTAGGCGTAATTGACCGTCCAGCAAAGGTCGTCCGTGCAGCGTTAACTGATCATAAAAAAGTGTACAACCTGATTGTTAACACTCTGCAAGAATGTGTCGTAGGTGGAGACCCCCATGCGGTAGAGAAGTTGGTGAAGAAACTTGATTGTGAATTCTTCCCTTTACATGGCGTGACTACCGTTCACTGTGAAGTGGCCAAGGAGGTTCAAAAACCGTATCGCGAATTGCATTTATTGCCAACCACCCCGCCAAAGGGTGTGCAGTTCTATAGTGGCGCGTGGGGTACTGCGTATAATGTGACAGAAGAAACCGCTGCGGATTCTGTCTTGGCACAGGCGTTATACGGCATTGATTATCCCAAAGTGATTGAGTCCGCCTATGATGATGGCGCACGAGTCTTTCTCGAAATGGGGCCTGGTGGATCGTGTTCGCGCATGATCAGTGAAATTTTGGGTAACCGGCCTCATGTATCCCGGACTGTATGTAAACAGGGTCAAGGTATTACAACCACAGTGCTTCGTATGTTGGGTCAACTATTGGCCGAGCGTATACCGGTTGACCTGAGTGTATTGTATGGCCAGGAAATTGAATCATCTGAGGTTCAAGCTCCTTCAACCAGTCCTATGCTTACAGTGCCTACAGGTGGAGATTCTATTGATATTTTGATGCCAGACCAGTTGGGACAATCCGACACTGTAGTGGATGAGTGGGTGCCTGAGCCGGTATTGAAACAGTCGGTTAATCCAACGCCTATCAATGTTACCCCCAAGGTGCCTACGATTGAACCGGCGGTTGTAACGACGACCCCAGTTGCGACGCTTTCCCCTGAACACAGTCAAAGCAATGACCCCGTTATTCAGGGATGGCTGGAGACAGAAGCTATAAAGGTTCAGGCGCATGAATCGTACCTTCGATTTACTGAGCAGACGTCAAAGGCACTTGAAGAAGCTATTCAATTGCAGTTGTCATTAACTCAATCATTGCTTGAGGGAGGTGAAGTCGTTTCCGTAACTCCTGTAGTGCCTGTACCGCCTCAAGCATCCAATGGCTTTCTACGTCCGCCGTATACAGGGCCACCTGTTGCGATGACACGTGAGCAGTGTATGGAATACGCGATGGGCTCTATTGGGCAATCAATGGGCGCTGAATGGGGAGAAATTGATACACACCCCACGCGTGTACGATTGCCGGATGAGCCATTGATGTTGGTGGATCGTATTTTATCATTCCATGGTGAAGCACGTTCAATGACTACAGGACGTGTTGTGACAGAACACGATGTACTGCCCGGTGCTTGGTATTTGGATAATGGCGTAATGCCTGTCTGTGTTTCAGTAGAAGCGGGTCAGGCTGACTTAATCTTGTCGGCGTATTTGGGCATAGATTTTATTACTAAAGGTCATGCGGTGTATCGTTTACTCGATGCCGAAGTGACTTTTCATCGAGGGTTGCCGCGTCCGGGTGAGATAATCCATTTCGATATTCAGATCGAACGTTTCTTCCAGCAAGGTGATACGTATCTGTTTAAATTTTTCTATGATGGCACTATTAATGGTGAACCATTTATCACGATGCGCAATGGGTGTGCGGGATTCTTTACGCGTCAGGAATTGGATGCGGGTCAGGGTGTGGTTAAAACTACTCTGGATTTGAAGCCATTGCCAGGTAAACGTCCGGCTGATTGGGTGGACTTGGTGCCCATGGGGCATGAATCGTATAGTGATGAGCAAGTAACAGCCCTGCGCCATGGTGATTATGAAGCATGCTTTGGCTCGAATTTTGCGAATTTACCGATTGTAAATCCTATTGTATTGCCGGATGGGAAAATGCGTTTAGTGGAACGGATAACTGATGTTGAACCCAGTGGTGGCCGATTTGGACTGGGTTTAATTCGTGGTGAGATGGATATTCAACCCGATGATTGGTTCTTAACGTGCCATTTTGTGGATGACATGGTTATGCCCGGTACGCTGATGTATGAATGTTGTTTACATACATTGCGAATCTATCTTATGCGAATGGGCTGGCTCGGATCTGCGGATACAGCTGTATATGAACCGGTACCTGGTGTTTCAGGACAACTGAAATGTCGAGGCGAGGTAAATGAATCGACTAAGCGGGTGGTTTATGAAATAACGATAAAAGAAATCGGCTATAATCCAAATCCTTTCGCGATAGCCGATACTATGATGTATGTCGATAGTAAGCCCGCAGTCGAAATGAATAATTTATCGTTGCAAATGACTGGGTGGACTCGTGAATCCCTTGAGGCCATGTGGGCACAGCGCGGTGGAACAGAGGAATCGCCGGTGTCACTACCAAAAGCTCCACTGTTTGATTACGATAAAATTTTGGCTTTCTCCGATGGGAATCCGTCCGAAGCCTTTGGCGATAAGTATGCCATTTTTGATAAAGACCGTGTGATTGCCCGATTGCCGCGCCCACCATTTCAGTTTTTGGATCGTATCAATGAGATTGATGCTGAGCAATGGGCAATGAAATCAGGGGGTGTTATCGTATCCGAATACGATGTGCCGATTGATGAGTGGTATTTTGATTCCAATCGCCAACCAACGATGCCCTTTAGTGTATTGTTAGAAATAGCTTTGCAGCCGTGTGGTTGGCTAGCGGCCTTTATGGGATCGGCGTTGACCAGCGAAACGGATTTACATTTCCGTAATTTGGGCGGTAAAGCGACGCATGTACGACAGGTTCCTCGTAACATTGGTACTTTGGCAGTGCGTGTAAAATCTACAGGTGTATCAAGTTCAGGCGGGATGATTATTCAGCATTATGATTATGAAGTCTCAGCGAGTGGTGATACGATTTATAAAGGCAATACATATTTCGGGTATTTTTCTGATGAAGCGTTGGCTGAGCAGGTTGGATTGACTACTGTTCAGTTGCATGAAGCCAGCGATGAAGAACGCGCAGCCACTGCCCCTTTCCGATATCCAGACACGGGTACTTATCCGGGTGAACAGATGCGGATGGTGGATCAGGTAGAAATTTTTGCACCCAAGGGTGGTGCCAATGACTTGGGCTATATTCAGGGAAGTATAGATGTTGACCCAAGTTTTTGGTTCTTCCAAGCACACTTTAAACAGGACCCTGTATGGCCGGGCTCTTTAGGAGTGGAGGCCTTTTTACAATTGCTGAAGCATGTGGCGATTGAGCGCTGGTCTGTAACGGATGCACCTATTTTGGAAACCTTGGCCGATGGGTGTGAGCATTCATGGGTATATAGAGGTCAGGTTATTCCTAAAGACAATAAAGTAACAGTGCAGGTGACGGTCACGGCATCGGATGATGCAACTCAACGTCTAAGTGCTGATGGTTATTTATGTGTAGATGGGCGTATTATCTACCAATTAAATGATTTTTGTATTCACTTAAAGCCCGGTACATAAACCGGATTAGGAAGATTATTGAATTATACTCGTGTATATATAGATGCCTTGGGTTATCAATTGGCCCCAGCGGTGGTAAGTTCGGATGAGTTAGAAGAGCGCATCAAGCCTTTGTATGAAAGCAAACGTATGTCGGTGGGGCAGCTGGAAGCGTTAACGGGAATTCGTGAACGACGTTGGTGGGAAGAGGAGCATTCGCTCGCTGAAAATGCCACACTTGCAGCTCGGCATGCATTGACTCAATCCAATGTTCAGGTATCCGATTTAGGGGCGATAGTTTATACGGGGGTAAACCGCGAAAATTTTGAGCCGGCTACAGCTTGTCATGTGGCTTCGGCGCTTGGTGCATCAGGGCAAACCCAAGTCTATGATATTTGTAACGCCTGCTTAGGGATGTTGAACGGCATGTTTGATATTGCCAATCAGATTGAGTTGGGGCAGATTAAGGCGGGGTTGGTAGTTTCATGCGAGACCGCTCGTGAAATCAACGATATTATGATCCAGCGAATGTTGGATGATCAGAGCATGGACATGTTCGTTAAATCGATGGCTACATTAACGGGTGGTTCAGGAGCAGCAGCCATTTTGTTAACAGATGGTTCGTTTGGGAATACACCGGGACACCGTTTATTGGGTGGAGTTTCTTTGGCTGCACCGGACCACTATCTATTGTGTTCATGGGGATTGGATCCAGTATCCGGTCAGGATGTACGCGAATTAATGATTACTGATGCACCATCGGTGTTGAAATATGGTGTTGAGCTAGGTGCACAAACCTGGAATGCCTTTTGTGACACCCTGCAATGGACAAGCGATAGTGTGGATAAAGTGATTTGTCATCAGGTCGGTAAAGCCAATCGACAAATTATTTTAAATACTATCGGCGTGTCTGAAGATAAAGATTTTTCTACCTTTGAATACTTGGGGAATATGGGCACAGTGTCCGTACCTATAACAGCGGCTTTAGCTGATGAACGGGATTTCTTAGAAACGGGCGATCGTGTCGCGTTTTTAGGTATTGGAAGTGGGTTAAACTGCATGATGCTGGGCATCGAGTGGTAGTTGACGATTAACAAGAAAGCATAACGAACATGGCCTTTGATATATCTGCTGAAATTTACCCGTATACCGGACAATATTTTGTGCGGGAAGGGCTGAAGTTGCATTACCTGGATGAGGGGGAGGGTGAAGCCGTTGTTATGGTTCACGGAAACCCAAGCTGGTCGATATATTACCGAAATTTGGTGAAATCGCTGAAGGATACTCATCGTTGTATTGTGCCGGACCATATGGGGTGTGGCTTATCGGATAAACCGAACGATGATGAGTATACCTATACTTTGGAAAATCGGGTTGATGATTTGGATGTTTTGTTGGATTCGTTGGAAATTCGCGACAACATCACTTTGGTAGTCCATGACTGGGGTGGAATGATAGGGATGGCCTTTGCTACGCGGCATCCTGACCGCATAAAACGCATCGTGGTTTTGAACACATCGGCATTTCATTTGCCAAAAACCGAAAAACTTCCGTTGGGAATTTGGATTTGCCGCAATACTTTTTTAGGAACCTTGCTGGTTCGCGGCTTTAATGCTTTTAGTGCCGGAGCGGCATCGGTTGGGTGTAAGAGAAACCCCATGTCGAGAGAACTTCAAAAAGCGTATCGTGCGCCCTATAATTCGTGGAAAAATAGAATAGCTACGGTGCGGTTTGTACAGGATATTCCATTGAATCCGGGGGATCCTGGTTATGAAATCGTTCAAGCTGTTCAGGATAACGTGAAGCAATTTTCGGATACTCCTATATTAATTTGTTGGGGGATGAAAGATTTTGTGTTTGAACCGTACTTCTTAAAATTGTGGGAAGAAAATCTGCTGCATGCAGAAGTACATCGCTATGATGATTGTGGACACTATATCTTGGAAGATGCACAAGATGAGGTAGTGCCCTTGATTACAGACTTTATTCAACAACGATAATCGGACTTATGGCTGAATTCAATCATAATATTGCAGCACACTTGCCTAAAATGGCGCGGAAGCAACCGGATGCTTTAGCGGTGGTCGTACAGCATGCTGAAGGTGGCGGGGCTATCTATCGCTATGAAGAGTTGACAGCCCTGGAACTGGAAGAAGAGAGTAATCGTCTCGCACATGGTTTATTGGATATGGGAGTAGGCTCTGGGACACGGGCCGTGTTGATGGTGAAACCGAGTTTGGAATTTTTTGCCTTAACCTTTGCATTATTCAAAGTGGGGGCAATTCCTGTGATGGTTGATCCCGGCATGGGAATTAAGAATTTAAAGACTTGCCTTGCTGAGGCGGCACCTGAAGCTTTTATCGGAATTACGAAAGCACATGTAGCAAGAGTGTTGTTTGGATGGGGTAAAGATTCCATTTCAAAGAAGGTTACAGTGGGACCGAAGCTGTTTTGGGGTGGAGAACGGTATACAAAGATACGTTCGACGGATAAATCTCCGGTAATGAAGCATGTTTCTGCTGAAACCATGGCGGCTATATTATTTACTAGTGGAAGTACTGGAATACCCAAAGGGGTGGTTTATAGTCACGCGATATTTAATGGGCAGGTGGATAGCTTACGTGATAATTACGGCATAATTCCGGGCGAATTGGATCTAGGTACATTTCCATTATTTGCTTTGTTTGGTCCTGCATTGGGGATGGCTTCGGTCATTCCGGATATGGATGCGAGTAAGCCTATTACATGCAATCCGAAGTATTTGGTAGATGCCATGCAGGCGTATAAAACGACCAATATGTTTGCATCCCCCGCTTTAATTGAAAAAGTCGGGCGATATGGTGAATCCGAGAATGTTCAATTGTCTTCATTGAAGCGGGTCATTTCTGCAGGTGCGCCAGCTGATCCTGATTCGTTAGCTCGCTTTGCTCAAATGCTTGGCAATGATGTTTCAGTCATGCCTTCTTATGGAGCGACAGAAGCCTTACCCATCGCATCGATAACTCATCAGGTCTTAATTCAAGATACGAAGCCTTTAACCGAAGAGGGTAAAGGCTTGTGTATAGGCCATGCCTTGGGTGGGATTGATGTTAAGATTATTGAAATTGATGACGGGCCAATAGACGAATGGTCAAGCGCTATCGAAGTACCCACAGGCACCATCGGGGAAATCTGTGTGTCGGGAAATATTGTGGCTCGTGAATATTATAAACGCGCTGAGTCTACGGCCTTGGCAAAGATTCAACTGCCTGGCAGCGAAGATTTTTTCCACCGTATGGGTGATGTGGGCTATTTAGATGAGCAGGGACGTATTTGGTTTTGTGGGCGTAAAGCTCATCGGGTCGTCACGGTTGATAAAACCTATTTTACGATTCCGTGTGAACGGGTCTTTAATACATTGGACGGCGTTAAACGCACTGCACTGGTAGACGTAAATGGAAAAACAGTCATGTGTGTGGAGGTGGATGAAGAAGGTCAATTTAATCCATCTTTAGTATATGCCCTGACTGAAATTGCGGAGTCCTTCGAACATACAAAAGGTATTGATATCTTTTTGCATCATCCTGGGTTTCCGATGGATGTGCGTCATAATGCTAAGATTTATCGAGAAAAACTGTCAGTTTGGGCTGCGGGTCAATTATCATGAATATACTGGTTACTGGGGGCGGCGGGTTTTTAGGTAAGGCCCTGGTAAAACGCCTGTTGTCTGAAGGGCATAAGGTCAGAAGTTTTGCACGAGGCGCATATCCTGAATTGGAAGCTTTGGGGGTGGATGTTGTTCGTGGAGATTTGACCAAGTATGAATCGATTTATACTGCTCTTGAGGGCTGTGAATTGGTGTACCATGTGGCAGCAAAAGCTGGTGTATGGGGCTCGTATGAAAGTTATTATGATGCAAATGTACTTGGTTCTGAAAATATACTAAAAGCCTGTCGCGCTCATGGGATACGATACCTAGTCAATACGAGTTCACCGAGTGTGATTTTTGACGGGGATGATCAAGAAGGTTTGGATGAATCAGCCCCATATCCAGCTACATATTTATCCAATTACCCAAAGACCAAAGCCATGGCCGAGCGCTTGGTGATGGAAGCGAGTGATAGTGAATTATTAACCATATCTTTACGCCCGCATTTGATTTGGGGGCCGGAAGATACTCAATTAATTCCACGAGTCGTTGAGCAAGGTTCAGCTGGAAAGCTTCGCTTTGTGGGTTGTGGAACAAAATTAATTGATGCTGTATATATTGATAATGCTGTGGAGGCACATGTGTGTGCCGCTGAGGCATTAATGGAATCAGGTTCGGGGGCAGGTAAAACCTATTTTATAACCAACGATGAACCATGGGCCTTTGATAAGATTTTGAATGGAATTTTGAATGCCGCAGACGTGTTGCCTGTGCGTAAACGAATTTCGGCTGGTTTGGCGTATCGAATCGGAGCTGTACTTGAAATGGTTTATTCGGTATTGGGAAAAGAAGACGAACCACGAATGACTCGATTTATTGCACTACAATTGGCTACGGCCCATTGGTACGATATATCGGCTGCGCAACGGGATTTGGGGTATAGGCCCATTGTATCTATGGATGAAGGATTTAAACGCTTAACTCAATGGTTTTCCGATCAAAAAAAGAAAGTGGAACATGAGTAGAGTAGGCAATTACGAAGAGTTGGCTTATTTGGTAGTAAAGCCCATCCTTGGCATGGTATATCGATTGGGTACAATGCTCCTTAGTGTATCTATATGTATATTTAAATCGTTACCTCAGACTTAGTGGTATTTGAGGTGGATAAGGGAACAGGTCACCTGCGTCTGCATCGCTCGTAACTATATTCCAATGTGAGCCCTACTTTTTATGGATAGGTTCCGCAAACGTATTGTGGCCATCGTGTCGCTGAAGTATCTAATGAAGCCTTAGGGTGCACGGACATCAAAGGAGACTATGGCCCCTTAGATGTGTGTGTTGAGTGATAAAGGGTTCACTCATGAGGATTTTATGATGGAAGCCCTTCCTATTGGCGGCTTTCGAATGTTGGACGGTAATGAAGCGGACGATTGGATTTATGAAAAGTAAAATATAATTTTTACTTTTCATAGTGGGTCATATGGGATTTTTGTTGCGTTTTGCATGTGAGTTTCAAGCAGACTAAACCTAAGATAGCAGATAGAATACTGGCTACGAAAATCCCGATTTTTCCACTTGCAATATATTGTTCCATTGCATGTGCATCTTCGACACCTTTGAAGGCTAATTCGTTCACAAAGAGGGACATAGTGAACCCTATCCCAGCAAGAAAACCAACGCCAACAATTTGCGCCCAACCCACACCACGGGGGAGGGAGGCTAAGCCAATTTTAACCATAATGTAGGATGCCAATAGTATGCCTAAGGGCTTACCGATGACGAGACCGGAAATGATGCCTAGTGAAATGGGCTCCATGAGTACTTCGGTGGCATAGCTGAGATTGAGGTGAACACCGGCATTGGCAAATGCGAAGATTGGCATGATTATAAATACACTTAAGGGTTCAATCGAATGTTCTATGCGTTGTAATGGAGATTCAACATAGTGGCATTCTTGGGTTAAGTCTCGAATGAGCTCTTGTTGTGGATGGTTGACCATCAAATCTTTAAGCTCTGTTTCTACTACATCAAGTGACGGGTCCCAAAGGTCTTCGGCTTTATCAAAGCGGTTGAGTAATTCCTGCATACGACCACGAAAATTGTATGTATGATATCGGGATGTATGGGGTATGGTGAAGGCTAACAGCACACCTGCGATGGTGGCGTGAATGCCCGATTGGAGGAAAGCAAACCATACGAGAATGCCTACGATGACATAGGGGCTGGTACGACGTACACCAAGTTGTCCCATGCAAAATGAAATGGTAATGAGTCCACCTCCTACAATGAGAGGAGCGAAATCGATTTTATCTGTATAGAATAAAGCAATTACAGCTACAGCCCCTAAGTCATCCACAATCGCCAAGGCGACGAGGAATACCATGAGTGCCGGCGGTACCCATTTTTTAAGTAGGGCTATACACCCAGCGGCAAAAGCGATATCGGTGGCCATTGGGATACCCCAACCGGCTGACGTAGCATCTTTACCATTAAAGATGAAGTAAAACAATGCAGGAATAACCATGCCGCCTATTGCAGCCGCGGCAGGAAGTATGGCTTTGCGTACGGAATTGAGCTCGCCTGCGAGGAGTTCGCGTTTTATCTCCAGGCCTACTAGGAAGAAGAATATGGCCATAAGGCCATCGTTCACCCAGTGATGTAGGCTTTTGGCGAAACCACCACCTTCTCCGACACTGAACCCGAAAGAGGTTTCCCAGAAGTGGTGATATTTGTCGGCTAAGCTACTGTTGGCGACAATTACGGCGGCCAGAGCGGCAATTAATAGAAATCCTGACCCGACCATATCATGATGCAGGAATCGCTTGAAATACGAACGGTACTCCAATTCAGGTAAATCTTTATGATTTTCCCCTAAATCGTTCGATTTGGTCAGCCGAGACTCTTTTTTTGACTGGGTTTCTTCTGATGAAGATCCCTGATTACCTTCTATCAATTCAACTCCCCCTAATAGTTTTGCAACTATGTTGATTGCCATCTAATTATACAACGAATGGCAAATGTCATGTCAACTGAATGCTGGTAATTGAAAGTCTTTTTATTTATTAGTGACCCAATAAGCTATACTTTTAGTGAGTTTAATAAATTATTGGATTTAGCATGCTATCGAGGCTCAGAGCCGCCTTGGGGGCTTTAAACTGTATTGATTCAAATACCGGAAAAATTAATTGGAAAGTACCTTTAGGTATGTATCCGATATTAGCTAAACAGGGCTTGATATATACTGGAGCAGAAATTTTTGGTGGAGCTACAGTCACAGCAGGTGGCTTGGTTTTTTGTGCAGGGACTCCAGATAATTTAATTCGGGCATTTGATTCAGAAACAGGCGAAGAGTTTTTTCAACATACATTGCCATTTGGGGATTATGTACCTCCTACCGTGTTCGAGGTGGATGGTAAGGAGTATGTCTTGGTGGCTCCTACTTGGGTGGGAAGTTAAAGAGGGAAGCAGAGGGGGATGCATGGGTTTCTTTTGCATTGCCCTAGACGAGGATATCTTTAATTATATGACCATGGACATCTGTAAGTCGTCGATCTATCCCGTTGTGATGAAAAGTAAGTCGTTCATGATCGATGCCAAGAAGATACATTATTGTCGCATGTAAATCGTAGCAATAGGTGGTATCTTGTTCTGCTTTGTAGCCGAATTCATCACTTGCGCCGTAGGTTGTGCCGCCTTTGAATCCACCCCCTGCTACCCAAGCGGTAAATGCTTCTGGGTTGTGGTCGCGCCCGATACCGCCTTGCCGACAGGGCATGCGCCCGAATTCGGTTGTCCAGATGACGATGGTGTCTTCGAGCATGCCGTGTGCTTTGAGATCTTTGAGCAAGGCAGCAGCAGGTTTATCCATCGAACGGCCCATCTCACCGTGGTCTTTGGGGATATCTTCATGTGAATCCCAGTTTCGACGTGGAAATCCGTTGTCAGCGCCACTCCAAACTTGTACATATCGAACACCGCGTTCAAGTAACCGGCGTGCGATGAGGCAATTGCGTCCAAAGTCGCGGGTGATTTCTTCATCAAGACCGTACAGTTCTTTTGTCGCTTTGCTTTCTTTGGTGATGTCGAGTGCTTCGGGGGCTGAAAGTTGAAGGCGAGCCGCCATTTCATAGGATTCTATTCGGGCATCCAAACGGGAATCACCTTCGCGTTCGCCACGGTGTTTTTCGTTAAACTGGCGTAGAATATCGCGTGTGTCCTCTTCGGATTTAGCGTTGATATAGGCATCTTCGGGAGGGAATAGGTCGTATATCGGATCGGGGCGTTCAGGGCGAATGAGTGTTCCTTGAGTGGAGGCAGGTAAGAATCCAGCTGACCAGTTGGCTGGGCCGTTAGGAGCAAATCCACGAGTGTCGGGTAAGACCACGAAGGTGGGGAGGTTGTCGGTAAGTTTACCCAGACCATATGAGACCCATGCGCCCATGCTTGGAAATCCAGGTAGTACAAAACCGGAATTTTGCATAAAGGTAGCAGGGCCATGAACATTACTGGTGGCTTTCATGGCGTGAAGAAATGACATATCGTCAACGCATGTAGCCAGATGGGGAACTAAATCGCTCATCCACTTTCCGGAT
>Ga0315321_10001867_pt1 | contig 16331 bp, 21 predicted proteins | sample M180m21515metaG_FD_203464 | JGI IMG/M metagenome (GOLD analysis project Ga0315321, IMG submission 203464) | Ammonia-oxidizing marine archaeal communities from Monterey Bay, California, United States - M1 80m 21515 | ecosystem: Environmental > Aquatic > Marine > Intertidal zone | place: USA... | reverse complement strand
GGAAGCATCCGAGAACGAGCCCCAGGCTCCCCAGGAAACTCGCGCGAGCGTTCTCGCCGAGCTATCAAAATTTACCGAGCGGTTCGGCAACGACAACGGCGTCGCCTGGTTCAACGACGGCATCGGATACAACGACGCCCTGGCGAAACACCTCGAGCAAGTCGAGGAAAAACTGGCGGAGGAAACTCTCCAGGTCGCCGAGTTGAAACTGCAACTCGAGAGCCTCTCTCTGGGCGAGGACGAGCCAGTCGGCGTTCCCTCCGAGGAAAGCAAAAAAACTGATTTCGCGTCGATGTTTCGCGTGAATACAGCGTCGGCAAACTAACCCAAAATCTCCTGGGAGATTCCCCAGGAGATTTCCCACAATCAAAACCCAAAAACTGAAAGCTAGAAAAATGGCTCAAAACCCAGCCCCACTATCCGAGCTCATCAAAATCAATGACCAGAACCTCGCCGACATCGACGGGATCTCTGATTTGCTCCAGGACGCGCCTCTCCTGGCGGCCCTGGTTGCAGATTTCGCGAGCAACGGAACCCAGCACAAATACCTGAAGGAAACAGCGGCTCCGGTCGTCGGTTTCCGAACCATCAACGACGGCCGCGACCAGGGACATTCGGAGGACACAAAAGTCAGCCTGGATTTGTCGCTCCTGGACTGTTCTTTCCATGTCGATTCTGCCTACGCGGACGAGTATCGCAACGGCAAAGAGGCTTGGATTGCCAGGGAGAGCCAGCGAGCTCTACAGGCCGGTTTCTTCAAAGCTGAACAGCAACTCATCTACGGGCAGGGAGCCGACGCGAACGGTTTCACTGGTCTGGCTGATGCCTCGACGATTGACGCCCTGGCTGACGAAATGGTCGTCGACGGTGGCGGAGCGTCGGACTGTTCAAGCGTTTTCGTTATTCGGAGCGTCGACGCCAGGACTGACGTCACACTCATCACTGGCAACAACGGAAACATCTCCGTCGGTGCGACCTACGAACAGATGATGAACGGAGCGACGGCTGGCGTGTTCAACGCATACGTCACACCGGTTCAAGCGTACCTGGGATGTCAGATCGGCTCGATTTACAGCGTCGGCCGAATTGCAAACCTGGACGCATCGACGAACGGTTTGACTGATGCCAAAATCTCCGACGCCCTGGCGAAATTCCCAGCGTCTCGGGGAGCGACTCACCTGGTGATGAATCGTCGGAGTTTGCAACAACTCCAGGCGAGCCGAACGGCAACGAATCCGACCGGGGCTCCGGCTCCGTTCCCCCAGTCGGCGTTCAACGTCCCGATCATCACGACCGACGCAATCACGTCGAGCGAGACTCCCCTGGCGTAAAGCGTAGGGACGCGACTAGCGTCCCGATGAAAACCTGGAAGCGATGAGGAAAGAATGGGAATGTTTCTCGACGGATTGAAAGTTCACAATCGCCGGCTGATGGATTCGGCCGGCGTCCAGGTGGACTATCGCCGGGGCGATTATTCGATTCCCCTCATCGCGACCCTGGGTTCAAGCGACTGGCAAGAGCAGAGCAACTCTGGCGGCGAGTTATACCAGGAGCTCAAATCGGTCGATTTCATCATCGACCCTGGCGAGCTCAAACTCGGCGAGCAATCACTCGAGCCCAGTCGAGGCGATTACATCATTCACGACGGCGAGAAATACGTCGTCATTCAGACAAACAACGGAACGTTCTGGTCCTGGTCAGACGGGTTCAAAACGTTCTACAGAATCCACACCAGCAAAGCATGAGCCGAGCCAGCAATCTACGCGACGCGGTCGTTCAGGCAATCGCCGACGGTTTGCCTGGTCAGCGAGTCGATTCCACGGTCGTCGCGAATTACTCTCCGGAGGATTTGCCCGAGCCGGTGGTTGCGGTGCGAGTGAACACGCGAGGGATCAGCGTCGAAATGGGACCAGACGAGCGAACCATCGACATCACTGTCCTGGTTCTGAACCGGGTTCCCGATGCGACGGGTTTTCCGACCGACGCCAGGGGCGACTATCGCCAGGCGGAGGTCATCGCGAATGATGAAAACGATTCTCTCGTCGAGAGCATCATCGGGCTCTGGTCGCCGGCGACAGAGCTCTCGAAAACAACTCTCGCCGGTCATCGTTTCAATTCCATCACCCAGGAGACGGTCGTCGACGTCGCCAGCTATTTCGAAAATGGTATCTGGTACTCGGCTCTGTCTCTAAACTTTTACGACTATCACGACGAGGACGAATAACATGGCGACTGACCTGGTACGCGGAGCATACTCCGGCAAGGAAACATTTCTTTACTACAACAGCGGAACGCACGCGTCCCCAGCATGGGTCGAGGTTCCTCGATGTCGGAACGTATCGGTCGAAGATGGACCGGCCCTGGCTGACGTCGAATTTCACGGATCGTCGAATACGTCACAGATTCCAGGCTATAAGGCGTTTAGCGGTTCCCTGGAATACGTTCGCTCGAGGGCGGCCGATACCGTATATGACGCCCTGAAAGCGGCGAGCGAGAACGGTGACATCATCGAGCTCATGCAGTTAAATGCGGAGCAGGGAACGGCCGGGGCAATCGGCTGGACGGCCCCCTGTATTTTCGGAGGGTTCAGCGAAACCGCGAACGGTGGCGATGCTGTTGTGGCGTCGGTTCCGTTTTCATTGGCTGACGCTTACGACGCCAGCGGGAATCAAATATCGAGGGAACCTTTTCCCGCTCCGAGTGAATGAAACCGCGAGCCTCCCGACCTGGGTGTTTTCAATTCTTCGGCTGGTTTGCTACAAATCAGCGACGATAGCGAAAACGATTCCCAGGAACCCGAGGACTAAAAAAGATGCCCCAGACTTTTACTGATAACACCGGCCGAAAATGGACGCTCGAGCTCACACTCGGGCGAGCCAGAGAGATTCGCGGGAAACTCAACCTGGACGTTTTTAACGAGAGCGACTGGCAAATCCTGATGAGTTCAATTCTCGACCGGCTGACCTATTCGTTCTACGTCGTGAAAGACCAGGCCCTCGAGCTCGGCGTCACGATTGACGATTTCGAAGCGGCGGTAATGGGTGACGGCATCAGCGACCAGGTCAGCGACGCCCTGGTTCGCGAGCTCGTTTTTTTTTATTCGGCCCTCGGCCAGGTAAAGCTATCCAAACTGACGAAAGCATTCCTGACGGGAACGGAAAAGGAACGGGAGAAGTTCGCGACGATAGACTTCGACAAGATGCTCGAGGTGACAATGTCGACGACGCCTGGGTGAACATATTCGCCGGAGCGAGCTCGGCCGGGATTTCCTGGGAGCCTCTGACCTATTTCGAGCTAGAGAATGTTTGCAAGCTCAGAAGAATCGAAACCTGGGACCATACGACCCACATCTCATCGCATGTCATGTCATGCTTTACGAAATCGCCGGTCGTTCCCTCGAAACTGAATCCGTATCGCGAAACCAAACTCGAGCCGGCGGACCCGGCGGCCGAATATCGAAAGCTAATGAATGAGCGCCGGAATAATAAAAGCCAAAATCTCAAAAATCAAATGGGACCTGGCGAAACTTGATCGGGAAAAAAAGCGGTCAGCGTATCGCGGAATAAAACCCTCCCTGGCTCTCATTCGACTACGCGCTAGGCAGAATGAAATCCGGAAAGCATACGGAAGGAAAAAGCCAGGGACCATCAAGAAATCGCGACCAGGCGAGCGACCGTATGCGCATGAGCCGGAGGGACTCCGGACGATTGCCTACGAATACAATTACCAGGACATGAACGGAATCGTCGGCCCCGTAAGTCGTTCACCGAGCTACGGCGTCAAAAACTCGGTGACGGCTCCCAATGCGATGGAATACGGTTCCAGGATGACGATGAAGCAGTACCAGGGACCGTCGGGAAGGTGGTTTCGAATAACGACAAAAAGTCACCAGCGGGTAAAGGATCGGAGGTACAAAACACGAACGCGGACGATTAACGTCCAGGCTCGGCCGTTCATGCGTCCAGCGATGCAACACCTGGCGAGCCAGGGGAAAATATCACAACAGTTTAAGGGAACGTTCGGATGAGTAAGGGAGTCGAGGCGGGGAAAGCATACGTCAGCCTGGGAGTAAATGCCCAGGCTCTCGAGAAGGGTTTGAAAAAGGCGAGCAAAAAGGTTTCAGCGGTCGGGAAGAAAATCAGCCTGGCGGGAGCCGGCATCGCCGGAGCCGGTGCGTCGATTCTCGGGCCTCTCCTGGCGGCGACCAATGCGTTCGCGGAATCGGGCAACAAGCTCCAGAAAATGAGCCTCCGAACCGGAACCAGTGTCGAATCACTCTCCGCCCTGGCGTTCGCGGCCGAGCAATCGGGAACAAGCATCGACCAGGTCGGCGACGCTATGTTTCGAACGAGCCGGCGAATCGCGAACGCGGCAAAGACCGGAGCAGGACCAGCGGCGAGAGCTCTTGGCATCCTGGGCGTCGACCTGGACAAGCTAAACAGCATGACGGCCGATGAGCAATTCCTCGCCCTGGCTGATGCCCTGGGAAGCGTCGAGGATGAGGCTCTCGCGAATCAACTCGGGTTTGAAATCCTGGGCGATTCGTTCAAGCAAATCAAACCCCTAATGGATCAGGGTAGCGACGGCATTCGTAAACTGATGACCGAGGCGGGCGAGCTCGGTCGAACGATGTCGACGGAGGACGCGAACGCGGCGGCGGAGTTCGGCGACGCAATGAATCGCGTCTCGAGTGTCGTGAAGGGCGTAACGATGCAAATTGGAGCGGCCCTGGCTCCAGCGATTACTGAAATCGCCGGGAAGATTTCCGAGGGAGCGAAAACAGTTCTCGAGTTCGTCAGGAATAACAAATCGCTCATCGTGACGGTTGCGAAAGTCGCGGCGATTGTGATCGGCGTCGGAACCGCTATCGGTTTCCTGGGAGGTTTGCTGGTGACAATCGGAGCCGGAATCGCGGCCCTGGGAACGGTCGTCGGTGCAATCGGGGCGACCATCGCGGCGGTCTTTTCGCCGGTCGGGCTCATCATCCTAGGCGTCGCGGCGGCAATCGGAGCGGCGGTCGTCGCCCTGGAACATTATTTCGGTTTTGTTTCTGCGGGCGTGAAGTGGCTCGGAAAAGCATTCGGAGTAGTGAAGGAAATATTCAATAAAACTTTCGGCGTCATCGTCCAGGAAATACAGGCGGGAAATCTCCAGGTCGCGTTCGGAATCGCGGCCGATGCCATCGAGCTAATATGGCTCGAGCTCGGCGAAAACCTGATGGCATACTTCGACAACGTCCTGGTTTCGATGGGAGAGTCATTCGACAAGTTCTTAAAACGAGCCATCGGCATCGCGAGAGCTCTCGCCCTGGTTTTTCAAAGCTCCCTGGGAGCTATCGACGGCGTTCTGGACATCGACTTGGTAAGTAATGTCGAGTCGGCGATAAAAAGCATTGCGGGCGTTTCCCAGGCTCTGACTCAGAACATCGGTGACCCGGAAAAAAGAGCGGCCGACCGTGAACGACGTCGCCAGGAGCTACGCGCCCGGATGGACGCCAGGGCGGCGGCCCAGGCAGGGAAAGAGCCGAAAGAAAAAGCCGACGGAATTTTTGACGAGCTCGAAAAGCTGAACGTAAACCTTGACGTCGATTTCGGGAAGAAAGTGAAAAAACCAAAACCGGCCCTCTCCGATTCTGTCGGTGGAACGTTTTCAGTTTTCGCGGCCCAAGCTCTCGGCGCGTACCGATGGGAAGAACGTATGCTAAAAGTCGCAGAAAAGAACATGCAAGCGAACGTCGAGGTCGTGAAGAAACTAGACAATCAGCAATCGAATTTTCAGTAAGGTTTCGAAATGCCCGACATCATTATCGCCCCCAATGGCGTAAGCATACGCGAGCTCGCCGGTCGATCCGGAAGTGACTCGGCCGACAATAACACCGGCGAACGCTCCTGGTTAATTCGCGGGACGACTGACCCGATTCTGGCGAGAACGACTCTCGTCGCGTTCGCGGTCGAAACATCTCTCTACAGTTACGACGGACTTGGTTTAAAATCCATGTCCTGGTCACCGTATCCAGAGGGCGGCGAGGCGGCCTGGACGTTCGTGGCGTCATACGATTTCACTCCCGAACCTGGCGAGTTTACCATCAGCGTCGATACCAGCGGCGCGACGGTGAACGTCCAGCAAGCATTCGCCCAGGTCAGGTTCGACGCTCCTGGCGAGACGGGTCCGGATTATGGGGAGTCGATTAACGTCGACGCGGATGGAAATCCTCGAGGCGTCGAGAAAATCATCCCGTCTCTGAAAATAAACGTCAGAGCTCGCATCGCCGAGCGGTTCGTCGTCAACGCCCTGGCGTATGCTAAGACAATCGCGAGCTACACCGGGAAGGTGAACGGCTCGAGTTACCTGGGATTTGACGAGGGCGAGTTACTGTTCAAGGGAGCGAGCGGCGACGTCGTCACCGAAAACAATCCGGTCTTGAGTTTTGCGTTCGAGGCGTCACCGAACGCGACCGGTTTGACAATCGGAAACATCAGCGGCATCTCGAAAGAGGGCTGGGATTTCATCTGGTTCGACTGGGCTCAAAAAAATGACGCGGCGGCCGGCCTGAAAACGACGACGGCCAGGTCAGCATACGTCGCGACGATTTACGAAAAAACGGATTTCGCCGGATTACAAATAGGGGTCGCATAAGTGGCAACAAATGACAATCTGAAAGTATCGCCAGGCGACGCGGTGACGGCGAATCGGTGGAACCGAGTCATCGACAAATTGCCCGATAACACGTTCGGCGGACCTAACACCGTCGGCCTGGTGAACCAGGACACCGTCAGCGGCCAGGCTCCAGAGGGAACCGACGTCGCCCTGGGCGAGGCGATGATTCGCGGAGCGATTGCCAGCGACGGAAAGAATCCGTTCGATCTGGGCGACGCGGACGTCGTTGAAATGGAATCATTCAGCGCGGGCGACTGGCCCCAGGCTTGCGAGCGACTCCTGGTTCCGACCAAACCAATCAAAGGCGGCGAAATCGGTTCAGTGGTTTACAATGGCGGAGCGTTGGTAAAACTCTCCAGCGGCGGACTCCAGGGCGAGGCGGCATTCCCTGACCCAGCAAACCCGACGCAGATGAAAACCGGGACGAGCGGTTATCAGCTAGTTACCAGGTTCGTCGATGATGACGGCAACCAATGGGGCGTCGTGAACCTGGCCGACACTCAACCGCTCTGGAAATTTACGACCAGAGAAGCCGGAACCGGTTCTATTGTCAGCGATATTCAAACCCTACGCGGTGAAACATTCGGCCAGGGCGACGTGAAATTCCTCGCGTGTTTCGGAGCTCTCCAGGCCGGCGTCGAGGGTTATTGCCAGTACGCGGACGGCGCATTTCACGCGGTCGAGATTTGCGGGAGTTCAGGACCAGCGGCGACCGAGCGACGAATCAAATTCCGATTGAAAACATCGTTCAACGATACCGGCCAGGCTGACGCCCTGGTCATCAATACATACGGAAGCGCGGGCGTCTCGCCTGGTGATGTCGTCCAGGTGAATGACCCCCAGAAGCTATTCGCCGAGGCGATAGGTTCGGATGATTTGACGGTTCCCCCGAGCTCCGTTTTCCCATGCGGCGGTAGCGTAGGGTTTGCGGTCATCACGGAAATGCCAGTCGGCTCATGCACGGTCGAGGGTTCATGCGAGATTTCGACGGCCCAGAATTGCGCGGACGCCGGCGGAACGTTCGCCCTGGGCGTCGACTGCAACGGTCAGCCCATGACAATCCCGTCGAGATGGGAGGTCGAGCAATGCTCCCAGGCAGTGAATCGGCTCCTGGTTTCCGTTTACGATCACGACGGAACCCATAGCAAACCGACCGGTGAAACCGAGCCGAATCCGGAACCCCAGGTCGAGCTATATTTCAACGACGCCGAGAGCATATTATCGCGAGCCCCTTACACCGACTACGACCTGGGCATTCGGCAGAACGAATGGAGCGAGGTCCCCTATGAGTACGCAATAAAAGCGGACAATCCTGGGCGGTTCTCGGCTCTCCCTGGTTCCCTGGTTACGCTCGAGGCAGTTCCCAGGCAACAACGGCTCCAGGACGGTTGCAATCAGACGACACCATACGCGTCACAAAACCCAGAGCCGGCCAGGTGGCAAATCATCGAGGTACATAAGCCCCTGGCGAGATGGATAAGAGCCAGCTACACGGGCGCATCGGGCGAGACGGCCTGGCAATACTCGAACACCTACGCGGAGGGTGACAATCCGGTTTCGTATTTCGGGGACCAGCCAGCGGCCCTGAACGGTGCAATAAAAACGGCCCCAGGGCTCGAGGGAACATGTATTGAAACTGACGAGCCAGGGTGGGCGTTCTGGAATCCAAACTCCCAGGAGTATTTCATCGTCGCGACAACTTCGTCGATGTACGGAACAGCCAAGAGCGTCGAGCTCGTCGGCCAGAAAGCCGGAACCGGCGGAGAGCTCATCGGGTTTGACGGTTGCGACCTCGAATACAAGAAATCGACTCCGTGGCTCGTTTTCGGAGACAATGAGGATTGCCCTGTAGCAGTGACGACGAAAAGAACCTCGCCGACTCTTTACCCGGTCGACGTGATTACTGGCGTCACTCGCGTCGGTGATAACCTGATCGTCTCCAGGTCGACAATCCTGACATGCCAGGAGACGCCAGGCGTCGACTCCTACGAGTACATTTGTTGCCCTGATGAGCTCGTCGGTTGCTGTCTGAATTATGACGGAACCTACACTCCGAACGTCACCCAGGAGGCTTGCGAGAATCCGGCGAGCGGTCAGTCCCCTGGGCAATGGCTAGGCGCCGGCGTGGATTGTCCCGATCCTCCGCCAGAGTGTCTGTATTGTTCGGTTTGCGTGAATTGCGACGGCGTCATTCTGACGGCCGGAACAATTCAAACTGGCTCGCATCCTGACCCAAATTACGTTCAGTCGACTTTCACGCCGACATCGGCGGCGATGACGGCCGAATGTACTTTGACGGTCCAAGGAATATGGACCGCTCAAAACAGACCAGACATTCCAGGAACGTTGACATTTACCTTGATGGCCGGCCAAGCGAGCGGTCCCTGGGTGAAACTCGACGCGAGCCCGGCCGTCGTTAATTCATTCCAGGTCGATAACTGGGAGCTACTTGGTTCTGGAATGACGAACCCATGTGATGACGGTTACGGAAATTTTCTCGGCCAGGGGGTGAATCCCCTCGACCAGCAAGACGGTAACTGGGACGACCTCAACGTCGACGCGACCTGCTGCACGACAGAGGCCCCTTGATGCCAGGAATTGGAGACGAAGTCGAGCGGCTGGTCGCTCCGCTCGTGAAACCTGGGTCGACCGAGTGTCGACCATGTCAGGAAAGAAAACGGAAACTGAACGAGCTCGAGCCTGGTCAGTTTTCCGATGCCCTGGTGAGGGAATACGCGGCGGAAATGGCGGCGGAAACCGAGGCTCTGAAAGGTTACCTGGCATCCCTCCCAGCATTCGCCAGGCAAAAAACGGCCGAGCTAATCCTGAAAAAAGCGATTGCACGATCCCGCAAAGTGTAGGTACGCCTGTTGACGAACCTACGGATCGTGATTAACGTTCCGTAGGGACGTGTTTCTGACACTGACCGACGCGGGACTCCTAGATCGTTCTGGCTGGACGCTTTCGAGCGTTTTCATGTTTTCGAGGTTCAATTCCTCGAGGTTCCGCGATTCAAAAAGGCAATCTAAAAAAAGGCAAATTTCATGTTGAACAGATCGCAACTGATCGAGTTAGTTTCCCGTCTTTTCCCAGGCGTCGAATTTCGTGACGGTTACATCGGTAACGTCGAGCGTTGGGGCGATGATCGGATGTGGAAACTGTTCACGGACATCGAAGAAAAAAGCTCATTCGGTGGTCGTCAGACCGTCGCGATTTCATTGTCGAACGGTTCGGAATACGACGGCTCGGAAGTCATTCGCGTTTTATGGCAACTCGACGACCTCCTGGGCTCTGAAATGGAAAACGAGCTCAACCGAGTTCGGACGTTCCTCCGTCTCGCTGAGTGCGCGTAGCAAATCACATCCCGGCCGGCTCCTTGAATAACGACTCAAAGGAGCCGGTCGTTCTCGCCTGGAAATCTCCTGGGAGAGTTCCCCAGAAGATTTCCAGGCAATCTTACAAGTCAGCTAAGAGGTGAACTGATGAGATTAATTTCTGACATGAGTGATGAAACCTACAAGCATCTCCTGACGTTTCTCGGGGGCGTCATCGCCGGTATCGCGATGGCAATCGTGACGCTCGTCCTGTTCTCGTAATTCTGAAAAAGGCAAACCAGCAATGAACAAAACACAAGCACGACAACATCGAAGAAACAAAAAACGCCTGGCGAAAAACCGGCGAAGCTGGGCGACGTTTTTCGTCGTCAATTTCGTCAGCATCGGCGGGCTATTGTTCCTGCATCAGTCAGGCGAGCTCGAATTTCTCATGGAGCATATTCGCGACGCATTCAGCCTGGTCGGCATCAGCCAGGAGGTGAACTGATGGAAAAGCTAATGACCAGGACCGAGGTCGCGGAGTTCCTCGAGGTGAGCATTCCGACCGTCGACCGGATTGCCCGCCTGGGCGATTTGCCCAGGTTGAAAATCGGCAACGTCACACGCTATCGTAGGAACGATCTCATCGAATACATAAAAAAGGCAATGGAAAATGGCGACGACAGTCAGGCGCGGGAATAGCGTCTTGGTGCAATACCAGCACCCAGCGGGAACCAGGAAAACGATTTACCTGGGCAAAGGAACGAAGGCCCAGGGAAAATCATTCGCGACGCGAGTCGACGAGCTCGCGAGTTGCGTGAAGCTCGGCCAAGCTCCGAGCTCCGAGCTCTCGAGATGGATTGCGGACCTGGAACCAGGACTCCGGAAGAAACTCGAGAACCATGAGCTCATCGAACCAGCCCTGGATGTCGTTCAGGTTCCGACCGTCGACGCCTGGTTCGATTCTCGGCTCGAGATGCCTGGGCTTTCGTCAGGTTCCGTCGAGCAAATGCGAATCGCATCTCGCGACGTATGCTCGAGGATCGGCGACAAGCAAATCGACCAGGTAACAGCGGCCGACGCACAATCGGTTCGCTCCTGGCTGAAAGGTCGCGGCCTGGCCGAGAATACAATTCGCCGACGCATCGGGCGAGCGAAACAATTTTTCCGCGCGGCGATGCTCGAGGGATTTATTAAGGCAAACCCTTTCGAGGGTCAGAAAGTGACCGTCCGGGGAAATTCAGCGAGGGATCACTATGTCCCCAGGGATGTCGCCCAGGAAATCATCGACTCGATGGAATGTCCGTCGCTGAAAGCAATCCTGGCGATGACGAGGTTCGGAGCGTTCCGGAGATGCGAGGCTCTCACGGCGACCTGGTCCTGGTTCGATTTCGAGAGCGGTTCGATTCGCATCGACTCGCCGAAAACTGGCGTCCGTCTCTGTCCCCTATTTCCCGATCTGGCTTTAGCACTCGAGGAAATCGGAATCAGGAACCAGGGGCGAGTACAAACCAGGTACGAACCAGGGGCGAACCCTGTGACGACATTGAAAAAGAAAGTCATCGCGGCAGGCCATGAACCCTGGCCGAAACTATTACAGAACTGCCGAGTCAGCCAGGAGAATGACCTCCTGGACAAGTATCCAGCCAGGAGCGTCGCGTCCTGGGTCGGGCATTCTGAAACCGTTCAGAGAGACTTTTACCGGAAGCCGAGCGATGAGCATTTCAAAAGCGCAGCAAAACGCACAGCAATCAGTAAGCATCAGGAGGCATCAGCAAGCATCAGCAGTCATCAAAAGACTGGAAGCGCAATAAAAAAGCGGGCTCGTTCGGAAAACTCTCGCCCAGATAGCTACCCCGCAAGGGTAGGAACCCAGGAGGTAAATCTCCGCGAAATCGCGAGAATTTGCGAATTGGCTTCTGATGAGGTTGCAAAATGCGCAGCACTGGAAAAAGCGGCCGAGGCATTTCGCCGGCTCGCTGACCAGGCAGAAAGCGCAAATTGTCCGAACGTGTCATCGACACCAGAGAAAACGGAAATACAGTCAGTGAAGAACCAGGAGGAAATTGGATCATGAAAGAGCTTGAAACTGAGAACGCGACAATCGTCATCGAGAGCGATTGCGAAAACATCGTCGACGAAAACCTCGCAGCGGTCATCGCGTCGGCCGTTTGCTACATGAGCGAGCGAGAACGAATCGAGGCGAGGGTGGTTCGTTCGGCATTCAGCGAGCGGCCGGCTCTCCTGGCGGAGATTCCCGACGCTGATTTCGACGTGCTCCTGGACATCGGGCGACGCCTGGCAGACTTGGAGATCGGCCTGGGACTCATGTCAGGCGAGAACTGGGTCTGGTATGAGGGTGGAATCCTGAAAGCGTCCAGCGACGATCTGGCGGCGATAGAGCACAAAATGACGGCCTGGGATGTTTCAACCAGCTACATCGCGAAAAGTCGCCAGGAGATTCTCCAGGTACAAAAGGCGGGAACGTTGACGCTCCAGGGACTCCAGTTTATCCCTGACAAATCGGTCGACTGGTGCGCTCGATTTGTCTTGGTTACATCTGCGACAACTAGGAACCAGGTTTTCGAGCGAATCCGGCCCCCCCAAACTGGCGGGAATTAAGTGATCGAGGTGAGTCGCTCGGCCGGATTTCGTACCCGGCCGAGGGAGAGATTTATCACAGTAATAGCATCGGCGAGCGTAATCCTCCCAAACCTGGCGACGATCATCGACGGAAAATTTCGCGGACGGGTGCATCGGCACAATTTAACAAAAAGCAAAATGTTCACCAAACACTGGCGAACGCTTTCGGGTTTCCGTAAAGTGTACGAACGTTGAAAAAGGCATCCCATGAAAAAAGGCATCCCATGAAAAAATCGAGCAAGAAAAAGCCAGGAGCGACGACGGTCGCGGAGCTCAAAAAAATCGAGCGAGACTACGAGGCAGAGCTCGAGAAGATAAAAAAGAAAGCGGCCAGAAAGATTCGAGCAGCGGCGAAAGGCGTCGACTCGGTGACGCTCTTGGCGAGCGAGAAAACTTCTGAGGCAATCAAAACGCTGAAGAAAAAAGGATTGCTGAATCCGGATTACGAAAACGGCAACAGCTACAAACTACAGGTGAGGATGCCGATGCCCTGGCGTGAAGCAATTCACGCCGAGGCAGAGCGACGAGGCATCACCCAGAGTGAACTCATTCGCCTGGGGCTCAAAAAACTCATTCCGAAAGATGTCCTCGCGGAATTGCCAGAAGTTAAAATTGGACGCGGAAAGTAAAACCAGGGCGACGCTTGACAAGTCAAAAAGCGTCCCTACATTTCGACCAGGTCATTCACAAAAGGCAAAGCGGAAAAGGCATTCGATGATTCACCAATGGATTGACACCAGGCTCGAGCTCCCAAAAGTCGGCGAGCCAGTATTCGTTCACTCAGGCGATAACACTGACGCCGAATTTCCCCAGGTGGGTTTCTGGTCAGGTATTGCCTGGCATAAAAACGCGGGCGAGAGGTTCGCTGATATTGCTTTCTGGATGTCGAGAGATGCACTGCCAGTGGTTCCGTCGACACCTGGCCGGAATGTGTTTAACCAGGCGTCGGCTCTTGCCTGGCATCTCGAGGGATTGAAAACCAGCGACCTGGAGATTTCCAAAAGCTGGTACACCAAAAGTCAAACCCAGGGAGTGAAACATCTCTCGCGAAAGTTACCTGGGAAGCTCTCCGGATGGTCGGAACCGATAGCAATCGCGGAGCTAAACATCTGGAACCGCGAAGAGCGTTCCAGGTATCCGGCTGAACTCGATTTACTCGTCGAGGCTACCAACCTGGAAACCGGGGAGCGAGAATGCTTCTCGCGAAATGAATGGACTCATCCGGAGACGATTCACCTGAGTGAGGTTATGAGCACGATTCGCGGTTTGCGTCGTGGCAAAAAGTGTATGGACGGGAAGCTCGTCCCGACGTCAAAAATTCAACTCGTTTTTCAATTTTAAGAGGTCCTGAAATGTTACTAGACAAAATCATCATGGGGAAACAAACCACCCCTCGCATAACGACGATTTACGGTTCCGGAGGAATCGGGAAATCAACCTGGGCGTCCAGGTTTCCCGACCCGTTATTCATCAGCTACGAAATGGGAACGAGCGACCTAGAGACGTCCAGAACGCCACTCATCACGAACCCGATGAGCGCGTTACAAATCCTGAACGAGCTCGCTCATGCTGGAACCGAGAGCGGATTTGCGACCGTCGTCATCGACTCGGCTGACGCGGCCGAGGGTTTGTTTCATCGCCAGGCAATCCAGGAGGGCGTCTCGCCGGATTTCGGAAAGCGGAATGTTTTCGTCGCCGAAAAATTCGCGGAGCTCTTGCGAACGCTCTCGTCGGTTCGGTCGGCCGGTTTGCATGTCGTCATCGTCGCCCATGCCGGCCAGGTGAAAAACGAGAACCCAGACGGAACGTCGTTTCATTCCTGGGGTCCGAAACTCTCAAAAGTAAACTCGCCAGCCCTGGTCGAGTTCAGCGACGAGGTCATCTATGCCAGGCGTCGAGTTTTCACCAGGAACGTCGACGGCGATTTCGGACAAAAGCGGAGCGTAGGTTCGACCGACGGAACCGTCGAGGGCGTCACCCAGGGCGAGCCGGCGCATATCGCGAAATCGCGATTGAAACTCCCAGGAGTTTTCGACCTCTGGAATTTCCAGGAATACGCCAGGCATAATCCGTCCCTGGCGAGCGGTGAGGAATCGTCGGAAGAGTACGACTACGCGGCCGACGACCAGGCATTCGATGCGGCTCGAGAACAAGCGGCGAAATAACGATTCACAATTTCAGTTTTAGTTTTTAGTTTTGACAGAAGGAAAAAAGCATGATTGACATTCGACACCTTTACCCGAACGGAAAGCCCGAAGCGAAGCAGTTCGACGTTCTACCAGCGGGCGATTACAAAACCGTCATCTCGGAGATTGACGAGAAACTCACCAAAAAGGCCCAGGAGGCAAACCGACCCAGTCTCGGAACACAGGTCGTCATCCGGTTTGAAATTGTCGACGGACCACAAAAAGGGAGAAGCGTTTTCGGTAGGTATCTCATCGCGCACGAAAGCGAGAAAGCCGTTGAAATCGCGAGCGAGAACCTGGCGGCAATTTGCGAGGCCCTGGGAGTCGATGCCAGCCAGGTGAGCGACCTCTCCCTGGCAGTCGGGAAAATGATTCAGGTGAAAACGAAGGTTCGCCGGGATGAGGGTTACGGAGAGCAACCCGAGATTGTCGGTTACAAATCGGCGGCCGGAAAAAGCGTCGAAAACATCGCCAGCGAATCATCGCAGGACGACAATCCGTTCTGACCTCCGGCGTCGGCCTGGTGGCTGAAAACGTAGGGACGTGATTGGTGTCCCTACGTTCTCGAGGGTTCGATTCCCTCGCGACGTCATCGCGAGTTTAAGATTCTCGCGGCATTGGCTCGCCCTGGTTTTTTTTATCGTGGGACCAGGGCGAGCGTTTTTCTCTCATCTCAAAAAACGAATGGAGTCGCTCATGCGTTACGAACCGTTCGCCGACCAGGCGGAGGTCCTCAAAAAACTTTACCAGGTCCTCGGAGCCGACGCGTCAGCCAGGCCCCTCCTGAATCTCCCGACCGGGAGCGGGAAATCACTCATCGCGGCCGAGGCGTCGGGAAAATGCGTTCAGGCAGGAAAGCGGGTCGTCCAGGTGGTTCCGTCGAAAGAGCTCGTCAGTCAGAACGCGGAACAGGTTCGGCGTCAGTTCCCAGGCGTCTCCGTTGGGATTTACTGCGCGGGGCTGGGTCGGAGGGATGTCGCCCAGGATGTCGTCATTGGGAGCATTCAATCCGTTTACAAAAGGGCGACGGAGTTCATCGCGGCCGGCCGGGAGCTCGGCGCGGTCATCATCGACGAGTGTCATCTCATCTCGAAAGCCAGGTCGACGATGTACCAGCAATTCCTCGAGAGCATCCAGGCGAAAACATCGGCTCGGATTATCGGCATGACAGCGACCCCGTATCGACTCAGCGATGGCGTCATCGTCGGACCTGGGAATCAGTTCACGACAACGGCGGCGAGCATCGGGATTGACGAGCTCATTCGCCTGGGGAGGCTCTCGCCGATGAGGAACGCGAAAGCAACATCGGTGAACCTGGACGGCGTCAAAACCGTTCGTGGGGATTTCGACGAAAAGGAAATGTCAGCCAGGTTCGACAATGTCGTCCAGGCTCACGTCGGAGAAATCCTGGCGACGGCAAACCAGGAGAACCGAAAAAGCGTCCTGGTGTTTTGCTCGAGCGTCGAGAACGCGATTCGAGCTAGAGAGCTCCTGGCGATTCGAACCAGGGACGGCGTCGGCCTGGTTACCG
>Ga0315321_10001866_pt1 | contig 16333 bp, 18 predicted proteins | sample M180m21515metaG_FD_203464 | JGI IMG/M metagenome (GOLD analysis project Ga0315321, IMG submission 203464) | Ammonia-oxidizing marine archaeal communities from Monterey Bay, California, United States - M1 80m 21515 | ecosystem: Environmental > Aquatic > Marine > Intertidal zone | place: USA... | reverse complement strand
TTAGGCGGCATCATCGGCGCCATCCAGGCCTCAACTGTCGATCCTATTGAAGATGAGCGATCATTGACGACGCAACTTGCTGAAAACATCATGATACAAGTCTACGGCAAGGAAGTAGTTGAGCGAACCCAGGGTCGAAGTTCTGAAAAACGCGCGACTGCCAACTATCCGGTCACATATCAAGCTGAGGCAGAACGACTGAAATGCCGACGTGTTGAGATTGAGAACGATATGGAGAAAGACCGCGCCGAAGAGCAGCAAGAAGACCCATTGCTGAGAAAAATGCCGGACTTCTGCTCAAAATATCCAAAAGAAAGTTAAAGCCGCACGATCAGTTCCGCTGCTGTGCGTACTGCGTTTGGATCAACGTCCATGTGCGTTACGGCGCGGAGGGTGTGGGGGCCTACGGCGCCGATGCGGACGTCGGCTTCGGCTAGGATGCGGGCGCTGAGTTTGGCGGCGTCTGCGGTTTTGTCGGCCAGATCGAAGATGACGATGTTGGTGTCTACTGTCGCTGGATCAATGGAGAAGTTTGGCGATTCCGCCAGGACTTCGGCGAAGCTTTTGGCAGCGGCGTGATCTTCCGCCAAGCGTTCGATGTTATTTTCTAAGCCGTAGAGCGCGCCCGCTGCGATGATGCCAGCTTGGCGCATGGCCCCGCCGATCCGCTGTTTCCATTTCCACACAGCCTCAATGAAGTCTGCTGATCCGGCCATCGCCGCACCGACAGGCGCGCCAAGGCCTTTGGAGAAATCGATCCATACGGAGTCTGTCGCCGCACCGTATTCTGCCGCACTGGTTCCCGTCGCGACAACGGCGTTGAGCAGCCGCGCGCCATCCATGTGCACGATTAGGCCTGCATCTCGCGCAACTTGGCTCACGGCCTGCACGTCCGCCAATGGCCATGCGACGCCGCCTGCCATGTTCGCCGTGTTCTCAATCTCCAGCAGCCGGGTGACTGGCGCATAGCGGCTGGTGGGGCGGATGGCGGCGCGGACAGCGTCTGCCGTGAACATGCCCCGGTCGCCCGGAAGTGCGGTCATCACAGCACCAGCAAGGGCTGATGGCCCGCCGCCCTCGTAATTCACGATGTGGGCTGATCCGTGGCACAGAATTTCGTCGCCCGGGCGGCAATGGACCATCAATGCGATTTCATTGCACATGGTGCCAGACGGCAAAAAGACCGCTGCTTCTTTACCCAGCAGGCCTGCAACTTTCTCGCAGAGCGCGTTAACGGTCGGGTCTTCGCCGCGCTGCTCATCACCCACTTCAGCGTTCGCCATGGCCCGACGCATCGCATCCGAAGGGCGCGTCTGGGTATCGCTATACAGGTCGATCATTGGCCTTAGTTCAGGCTGCTGGTCGCCGGTAAGGCCAGGTAAAACATGAGGAAAACAATCAGTACTCCAGCACCGTAACCGCCAATTGTCGTCCAGATATTCACCCGGTCTGGCATTGGGTCGTTGGGATCTTCTTCAAGCATGGCTGTTTCTACCTAAGTTCCTGATTCTTCACCTCAGACTGTGCCGCTCATCGGCCCCGCAGTCAATCACAGCAAGGCTTCTAACTAATGTGTCAACCAATTTCATCAAATGTCGTTAGCCCATATTTACGACAGATTTATAGGCGATCCGTATTGTGATGGTTGAGTTCACAACCCAATGCGCCATCGCATCCCAGCAATTGAAGCATTGCGGATGGGGGCGGAGGCCGCAGATAATATCGAACGCGGCACATCCTTCGCTGAAGCCTTCAGGCAGGACCCGATATTCGGCGATGTCGTGGTTCGGATGATTGCATCAGGCGAGCAAGCGGGCACGCTGGACGTACTGATGGTCGCTGCTGCCGATTACTTCGATACGCTGCTCATGCAGAGCGTAAACGCCGTCACATCCATGATCAACCCAATACTGACGGCCCTAGTCGGCCTCGGCATTGCTGGCATGTTGATCGCAGCTTTCCTGCCGGTGTTCGAACTCTCCGGGAAAGTGAATTAAAGCCGCCATCCCCGGTGCACCGCGACAACGCCGCCGGTCATGTTGCGGAATGATGTTTGCTCAAACCCAGCTTCGTCCATTAAAGCCAGCAATTCTTCCTGGCGCGGGAAGCGGCGGATGCTTTCGATCAGGTATTGATATGAGTCCGCATCGCCCGTCGTGAGCTTGCCGAGCTTTGGGATTGCCGCGAAGGAATAGCTGTCATAGGCCGCCTGCAATGCCGCATTCTCCATGTGGCTGAACTCCAGGCAGAAGAACCTGCCGCCCGGACGCAACACACGGCGCATATCCCGCAGCGCTTTCAGCCTATCTGTGACATTACGAAGCCCGAATGAGATCACGACTGCATCAGCCGACGCATCGGGCAGCGGCAGGTGTTCTGCATCCCCCGTCACCCAGCCAAGGCTGCCGCCTTTCAGTTTCACGCCCCGATCCATCGCCCGGTCACGGCCAACGCTGACCATTGCGGCATTGGCGTCAACGATTACAGCGTCGAGCGCGCCCTTGGCCGCCGCTTGAGCGCGGAAGCTGATGTCGCCTGTGCCGCCTGCAACATCAATCAATCGCTCTCCGGCTCTCGGGGCCAATTCAGCCACGAGTGAAGCCTTCCAGAAGCGATGAAGGCCGCCGCTCATCAGGTCATTCATCAAGTCATAGCGACCGGCGACGGAATCAAACACGCCCCGCACCATGCGCGCTTTGTCTTCGCGCGGGACTTCGCGGTAGCCAAAGTCAATTGCATCGCCGCCGGATGCACTGTCGATGGAGGAATCATGGTCTGTCATGGGCGTATTCGATAGCGCATTCAGCGTATCCGGGATAGGGTTTTGCATCATGCCAGAACTCCCCGAAGTCGAAACCACCATGCGCGGCCTCGCCGCCATCATCAAAGGCCAACGCCTCGCCCGCGTTGAGGCCCGGCGACCAGATTTGCGGTTCCCCCTGCCGCCAGATTTCGCTTCACGAATGCAGGGCCAGACGGTCCTCCGCATAGACCGGCGCGCAAAGTACATGCTGGCTAGGCTCGATGGCGGCCTGACCTGGCTTACCCACCTTGGCATGTCTGGCAGGATGATGGTCGGCCAGGGCCCGGCACCTGAACCAGCAAAGCATGATCATATCATTATCGAAACAGGCGCTGGTGGGTATGCAATCTACCAGGATGCCCGGCGCTTTGGCTTCATGGACTTGTTCCCAACATCTGAGGAAGCATCGCACCCACGGCTTGTATCGCTCGGCATGGAGCCTCTGAGCGGCCTGACATCGGCCAAGCTCAAGACCATGCTGGCCGGAAAGTCATCCGCAATTAAGGCAGCGCTGCTGGATCAGCGACTGATTGCCGGTCTTGGCAATATCTATGTGTGTGAGGCGCTGTTCCGCGCCCGGGTGCGGCCAGAACGCGAAGCGGGGTCTATGAAACCGGCGGAGCTTAAACGTCTCGCCATCGCCATTCCGGAAGTATTGCGCGAAGCCATTGCGGCGGGCGGATCCAGCCTGCGTGACTATCGCCAGCCATCTGGTGAGCTTGGATATTTCAAAGCGTCCTGGGGCGTGTATGGACGCGAGGGTGAGGATTGCATTACCTGCGGCAAGAGCCATGTGCGCCGCGTCGTCCAGTCCGGGCGATCATCATTCTATTGTCCAACCTGCCAGCGGTAGGGTAGAAGACACGCGCAATTCAACACCGCAAGACATTCCTAAAATCTCCTGGGGAGCCATCACATGGCTGAGTTTATTCTGTCCGAGAAAAAGGGCCGCGTCGGCCTGATCACCCTAAACCGCCCGAAAGCGCTGAACGCACTGTGCGCGCAATTGGTCGAAGAAATGGCTGCCGCCATTGACGCTTTTGAGGCTGACCCAGAAGTTGGGTGTCTGATGCTGGCTGGTGGCGAGAAGGCTTTTGCAGCGGGTGCCGACATCAAGGAAATGCAGTCCAAGTCCTATATGGACGCCTATCTGCAGGACTTCATTACCGTGCATTGGGAGCGCGCTGCTTCTTGCCGCAAGCCAATCATCGCAGCCGTACGCGGCTATGCGCTTGGCGGCGGGTGCGAGGTCGCCATGATGTGCGACCTGATCATTGCCGGTGATGACGCCAAATTTGGTCAACCGGAAATCAACCTTGGCACCATTCCAGGCGGCGGCGGCACCCAGCGCCTGACGCGAGCGGTCGGCAAGTCCAAGTCCATGGATATGTGCCTGACGGGGCGGATGATGGGTGCCGAAGAAGCCGAACGTTCCGGCCTCGTCACCAAGGTCGTGCCGGCGGACACATTGCTTGATGAGGCATTGAAGTTGGCTGATTCAATCGCCGAAAAATCCTTGCCGATCGCCATGATATGCAAAGAGGCGGTTGACCGGGCTTATGAGACAACGCTGTCTGAGGGTGTGCGATTTGAGCGCCGCATCTTCCATTCAACCTTCGCCACCGAAGACCAAAAAGAAGGCATGGCGGCGTTCGCTGAAAAGCGTCAGCCCCAATTCAAACACAAATAGATTCAAGCACCAACAATCTATAGAAGGTTGGGCGGTTCGGCGGGTTGTTCCCGTCAGCCGCCCACTTTTTGCTTCAGCAACTTGATCAGGCCGTCTAAGCCGCCTTGGCTGCGAATAATGCTGGCGAAATCAGCCCGCTGACTGACAACGAGACTAACGCCCTCGACCACAATATCAGTCACAACGGCTTTGCCGTTTACGGTCTCAACCTGCCAAGCAACGGACACTGGCGGTGAGCCAGGGCGATGCACTTCACTATCAATCAATGTCCGGCTGCCAGCAGCCTTCTCGCCACCGATCACAAATTTTACCTGGCCATCAATCGAATTCATGCGACCAGCGTAGACTTCGATCAGATATGTCTCCATCAACCCGACTAATTCTGTGCGCTGCCCCGCATCCGCCCGGCGCCAATAACGGCCAAGAATGGATTGTGCCATCTGCTGACTGTCGAATACAGACCCAAGCATTGCCCGCAGCTTTTTCGTACGCTCGGCAGGTGCGATCGACTTATCATTCAGCACTGGCTCCGCTTCGCCTGCAAGACCAGCAATCAAATCGCGCTCAACCCCAGCCTTTGCAGGCGAAAGCGTGAGAGCCGCGAGCGCAAACACGACGAGGCTAGCAAACAGAATGCGCAAAAACGGCGCGCGTGAATCGGCGATAACGCGGGAATACGGTCGCATAGTGGCTCTAGCCCTCACGATTGAATGGCGTATTGAAGACCGTCGCGGTCGATTTTGGCGTTGCTTCGTCACCGAGATTACGGATTTCATAGGTCCGGCGCTGACGATAAAGCGACCGCACAGCAGCATAATAATCCAGTGAGTTCTTTTTCAGGTCATCCAACGGCCCAAGCAAGCGATAGCGCTGATCGACAATGCTGACAGCCCGAACGCCAAGCGTCGCCTCAACTGGCGCTTTGGCCAAGAGGTAAGTCAGCGGATCAAGCCCGAAATCGACAATCCGACCAAATGCATGGCGGGTGAACGATGGTCCAAGTAAAGGCAGCACAATGTAAGGCCCTGGAACGACTTGATATGTCGCCAACGTCTGGCCAAAATCTTCCTTGTGATGGGGCAAACCAAGGCCCGTCGCTGCATCAACGACACCACCAAATCCAGCGATCGAATTAACGAACAGGCGCTTGGACGCGATCTCCGCCCTATCCCATTCACCCTGCGCAATGTCATTAACAATCGTCAGCGGCAGCGTGATGTGGCGGACGAAATTGAATACAAGTTCCTTGCCCGGATCTGGCATGAAATCCCGGTAAAGCACGGCTGCCGGACGCAACAGTACAAAATCCACAGCTTCATTTATAGCGAAAACCATGCGGTTGGCGGGCTCAAACGGGTCATTCGCAGCCAGAACATCGGCGCGGTCCAGCGGATCTTCCGGAAGCGTTGCGCAACCGGCTGCAACACCTGCCACGGCAATCACAAAAGCCGCATTGCGGATCGCCGTTCCCAGTTTCCGTAGGCTGTATCGCATCATATTTCCGTCCTGCCGAATTTTCACTGCCAATGCAGCATTGCCTTAAGCGCGTCTATCCCGAAGCCGCGTCGAATCTTTTTAACCGCCCGTGCAGCCTCATACCACAGAAAATCATTAAATAGAGTGATAAGGTTAATGCAAAGGTGACTACCTATGGAATACGGCAGGGATGTGACACAGACTCCACATTTTTGAGGCAGCAAAATCCATTGTAGCGCTGGCAACTTACCTATATAACGCAATCTGCATATAGATTGGGCTACTGTTGGATAAATTTGTCATCATGTTGCGCGCCGCGGCCGAAAGCGCGCGCCTTAGAATGCTGGCGCTCTGCGCGGCGGGCGAGCTGTCTGTCACGGAGATCACGGACATCCTTGGCATGACGCAGCCTGCCGTTTCCCGACATCTCAAGATCCTGGCGGAGGCTGGCCTTCTGGTCCGCTTCAGAGAAGGCAATTGGGTATTCTATCGCCTAGCCGATACTGGCGAGCCTGCGCGGCTTGCCCGCGTCCTAGTGGATTCCTGTAATCCCGGTGACCCTGTCCGCATCCGAGATGCGAATCGCCTTGCAGACGTCCGCGCCCGCCGCGCACAGGATGCCCAGACCTATTTCCACGAAAATGCGCCGCGCTGGCATGATATCCGCGCGCTGCATGTCGATGAGGCAATGGTGGAAGCACGCCTGCAAGCGCTCTGCCCCGCAGATTTCATCAATGACTATCTCGATGTTGGCGTCGGTGCCGGGCGCATTCTTGAACTACTGGCTTCCCGCGCCGGGCGTGCAGCTGGCCTTGATAACAATCACGCCATGCTCGCCCTTGCTCGCGACCGGATGGCGGCTGCTGGTCATGCCCACTGCAGCTTGCGCCATGGCGACTTATACGCGGCCCCCTTTGACGATGCGCGCTTCGACATGATCACCGCACATTTGGTGCTGCATTATCTGGATACCCCAGGACAGGCAATCCGTGAGATGGCGCGACTGCTGGCACCCGGCGGCGTTGTTATATTGGCTGACTTCGCCCCTCATAACCTGGACAGACTCCGCGAGGAGCACGCCCACCGTCGGCTAGGGTTCTCCACCGCCCAAATATCCCGCTGGCTTGAAGCCGCCGGATTGATCCTGGATGCTGAGGAAGCCCTGCCCGGCGCCCCCCTTACCGTATGCCTTTGGCGCGGGCGCAAACCCGCACTAGCAGCCACCGCAAATCTTGCCCCCGCAACAGAGAAAGGCGCGACACCCCATGGCGCCGCCTGAAGTCAGCTTTGAATTTTTTCCGCCAAACACGGACAAAATGGCGGAAACGCTTTGGCGTTCGGTCGAACGCTTGGCACCGCTCAAGCCGAAGTTCGTGTCCGTCACTTACGGTGCCGGTGGCACTACGCGTGAGCGTACCCACGCAACCGTCGAGCGGATCGTTCATGAGCAAGGCCTGACCGCCGCTGCGCATCTAACGTGCGTCGCCGCCAGTCGCACCGAGGTTGATACGGTCGCCGACCGCTATTGGGAGGCTGGCGTCCGCCATATCGTAGCACTGCGCGGGGACATGCCAGAGCCTGGCCAAACTTACGCACCAGCTCCGGACGGATACGACTATGCGTCTGACCTTGTGGCCGGATTACTAGATCGCCATGACTTTGAGATCAGCGTGGCTGCATATCCAGAGAACCATCCAGAAGCCTGCAACGATGATGACGAGATAGAAAACCTTCGCCGGAAGCAGGAGGCAGGTGCGGCCCGGGCGATCACGCAATTCTTCTTCAACACCGAAGACTTCCTGCGTTACCGGGACCGGATGAGCGCTGGCGGTGTTGATATTCCACTAGCGCCAGGCATTCTGCCCGTGACGAACTTCGCCGCCATGGTCCGGTTTGCCGGGCGCTGTGGCGCCAGCGTTCCGGATTGGGTGGCGGAACGGTTTGCTGGGCTTGAAAATGACATCGAGACACGCTCAGCCATCGCTGCTGCTATCGCTGTCGAGCAGTGCCAGCATCTCCGCCGGGAGGGGGTTGAGCATTTCCACTTTTACACGCTGAACAGAGCAGAGCTTACGCTCGCCATCTGCCGGATGCTTGGCGTTGGCTTGGCCACAACTGCATAACGTGAGAGTCTGCCGCTTGAGATTCCGATTGATTCGGTGAGACGGGGGCCTTCATGTTTCGGAAATTGTTTAAAGTCGTTGCGGGACTGGCAATCACTGGTCTGATTGTCTTTGTCGGTCTGCTTGTGACAGATGGCAAAGAAGAAATTGCGCTGCAGAAGCCATCTGACACGGCGATGATGTCCGCCGAGCGCGGCGAACTTCTGCTGGGGCTGACCGGCTGCGTGAACTGCCATACCGACGTGAAGAATGATGGCGCTGTCCTCGCGGGCGGGCGTGCGCTTGAAACGCCGTTCGGCACGTTCTTCGCGCCCAACATCTCTAGCGACAAAGCAAACGGCATTGGCAATTGGAGCGAGGAAGACTTTGTTCGCGCCCTTCGCCATGGTCGCAGGCCAGACGGCGCGAACTACTTCCCTGCATTTCCCTATGCCGCCTATACCCGCATGACAGACGGCGACATGCTGGCAATCCGCACCGCAATCATGGCCCGCCCGGCAGAGGCCGAACCCAATAAGCCACACGACATTGGCTTCCCCTTCAATCAGCGCTGGACTATGCGCTTCTGGAAGTTGCTGCATTTTGATGCGGGAACGTTCGAGAATGATACTGCGCAGTCCGCCGCATGGAATCGCGGTGCCTATATCAGCGAAGCCTTAGCCCATTGTGGCGAGTGCCATACACCGCGCTGGCCTTCTGGCGGCCTGAAGCGCGGTGCTTGGTTATCTGGAACGGCCAATGGTCCAGAAGGCGAAATGGCACCGAACTTGACCCAGGACGAAGATACCGGCCTTGGCGTCTGGACAGACCCTGACCTAACCTTCCTCCTCACCGACGGCCTCAAGATTGATGGCGATGTCGTCGGCTCCGTGATGTACGAGGTCGTAGAACACGGGACTAGCAAGCTGCCGAAAGACGATGTCGCAGCGATTGTGGAATACCTGAAATCCCTACCGCCGGTCGCCAATCCAGACGCCCCGGCGGCGCAAGGTTTCTAAAGCCTTCTTGCCGAAAACGTATCGCAAGCATTCATCCGGCCAGATTGAAGCCCAGCGTTAAACCAACGCTGGCGTTGGGCTGCCGTGCCATGGGTGAAGGTTTCTGGACGAACGCGACCTGATGACCGGCGCTGGATCGTGTCATCACCAATTGCTTCCGCCGCCGCCATCGCTTCCGCAACATCGCCAGCTTCCAGGATCCTCTCCTTGCGGTTGGCGTAGTTCGCCCAAACGCCGGCTAAGCAATCCGCCTGCAGTTCCATTTTCACTTGGATAGCGTTCGCTTCTTCGCGGGACGCCCGGCGTTTGGCCTGCTGCACTTTCTCTGAGACGCCAAGCAGAGTTTGCACATGGTGCCCGACTTCATGGGCGATCACATAAGCCTGCGCGAAATCACCCGGCGCGGAATCGTTCCTTCAGGTCGCGATAGAACGAGAGGTCGATGTAGACCTTCTGATCGCCGGGACAATAAAACGGCCCCATCGCCGCCTGCCCCATACCGCAAGCGGATTGCACAGCTCCATCAAACAGCACCAATTTCGGCTCGCGATATTGCAGGCCTTCCTGCTTAAAGATCGCGTGCCAGGCATCCTCAGTGTAGGCAAGAACGGTTGCCGTGAAGTTTGCAAGTTCGTCCTGATCCGCCCGGCCTGTCTGCCGGACACCCACCTGGCCGCCCGTACGTTGCGTGCTGACGCTTGGACCGGGCGCATAGCTTTGCCCGCCGCCGCCCATGACTGTTCCCAAAATGGTGCTGAGATCGCCGCCCATCAGCAATCCAATGCCAACGACGATAACGATGCCGATTAGGCCAATGCCGCCCTTGCGACCACCGCCCATACGGCCACCACGTCTGCCGCCGCCCAGCATTCCGCCAAGGCCACCTAGTCCGCCGCGCTGTCGCCCGCCGCCTTGTCCGCGTAAATCTTGAACGTTTTTGCTTCGCCGACCGCCGCGCCACCGCATGACTGTTCTCCTGAAAAGGGTTGTCTCGCCGTAACGCCTTCCCCAATCCGGCGTGTTTCGCCCGGATAATGCCGATTGCGCACTATGACAGCAAGCAGCGCACCATGCCTCGCGAAGGAACGCAAAAGTCAGTATCGTTTCTATTGAATGTGACGCGCTAAGGGGAAGTTCCATGCAAGATGACGATCTTTGTTTCACGCCAGCAAGTATCCTGGCGCCGATGATCCGCGCCCGCCAACTATCTCCCGTTGAGCTGATGCAGGCCGTACTGAACCGGATCGAGCGGCTTGAGCCAAAGCTGAACGCCTTTGCAACGTTGACGGCAGATACCGCGATGGACAGTGCCAAAGCGGCCGAAGCGCAACTGATGCAAGGCCAGGGCGAAGGGCCGTTGTTCGGCTTACCTGTCACCATTAAAGACCTATCCGTCACAGCAGGTGTGCCGACGGAGCGCGGCTCCTGGATTGAGAAAGGCCGCATTCCCGAACACGACACGCCGTTCGTCTCTAGCCTGAAAGACGCCGGTGCCATTTCCCTTGGTAAGACAACCACATCTGAATTTGGCTGGAAGGGTGTCAGCCACAGTCCGCTCACCGGCGTCACGCATAACCCCTGGGCGCATGGCCTGAATGCAGGCGCATCTTCGGCCGGCGCCGGCGTTGGGGCTGCGGCTGGATATGGGCCGCTGCATCAGGGGTCTGATGGGGCAGGCTCCATTCGAATGCCGGCGCATTTCTGTGGCGTATTCGGCCATAAGCCAAGCTATGGCCGTGTTGCCAACTGGCCTGTCGGCAACAATGACCAGACCAGCCATAGCGGCCCGCTGACCCGCACGGTCGAAGACGCGGCCTTGATGCTGGAGGTCATGTCCGGCCCGCACCCATGGGATTTATACAGCCTGGAATCCGCTCCCGCCCCCTATGCGCGCTTGCTCGACGCCGGATCAATGGAAGGCCTGCGCATTGCATGGAGTCCAGACTTTGGCCATGCACGGGTCGATCCTGAAGTCGCGGCACTGACGGCGAGCGCAGCCCAAGTCTTTGCCGAAATGGGCGCACACGTGAAGGAGATCACACCCACATGGGGGCCGATGGGGCCAGAATTGATCCGCTTCTTCTGGTCCGCCCACGAGCTGGCCTATGTGCAATATCTGGAAGAGTATGAGGACCGGATGGACCCTGGCCTGGTTGCCTGCATCAAATCCGCCGTCAATCACAATACGGAAGATTATCTGAACATGCGGCAGAAGAAGCTGGACTATATCCACGCCATCCACCGCACGTTTGATGACTATGATCTGCTGCTAAGCCCCGCCGTATCCGTTGCTGCATTCCCCGCCGATAAGCTTATGCCTGACGATTGGCCGCAGCATGATTGGGATTGGGTGCAATGGGCCGAATTCTCCTACCCATTCAACATGAGCCACAACCCGGCATCGTCCGTCCCTTGCGGCTTCACCAGCGCCGGATTGCCCGTAGGCCTTCAAATCGTCGGCCCTCGCTTCGGCGATCTAGAAGTACTGCAGGCCTCCGCCGCATTCGAGGCTGCACGTCCCTGGGCGGACAAGAAACCGACGCTTTAACAGGCGTTCGACATACGCCCGACAGACATGGCCATTTTGTCCACTTTGCGGCGCAGCATTAGGAGTATATAGAAACTCGTCATTCCAGATCGACTAATCCATACCGTCGTCCAAGGGGAATGACATGCCGCCGCGCAATCCGCAGGCGATACCGATGGCGCTCACCTTTGATGATGTGCTGTTGCAACCCGCCCACTCTGCCGTACTGCCCACCAGCGCTGTTACGCATACCCGCGTCACCCGCGAAATTTCCCTGAAAATCCCGATTATTGCGTCTGCCATGGACACAGTGACCGAAAGTGCTATGGCGATTGCCATGGCGCAGACCGGCGGCATCGGCGTGATCCATAAGAATCTGGAAATTGACCAGCAGGCGGCTGAAGTGCGCCGGGTCAAGAAATTCGAATCGGGCATGGTGGTTGATCCGGTTACCATCCTGCCGAAGGCCACCCTGCATGACGCGCTGCAGCTGATGGCCCAATACGGCATTTCCGGCATCCCGGTCGTGGACGGTCCAAACGGCAAGGTTTGCGGCATTATCACCAACCGCGACGTTCGGTTTGCGACGGATCCAAACCAGCCGGTTATGGAACTGATGACCAAGGACGTGATCACCGCCCCCGATGGCGTGACGCCGGACGAGGCCAAGCGCCTGCTGCACGCGCACAGGATCGAAAAGCTGTTGGTGGTCGACGACACCTACAGCTGCGTCGGTCTGATCACGGTCAAAGATATCGAAAAAGCCCAGAAATTCCCTGACGCAGCCAAGGATGAGCAAGGCCGTCTCCGCTGCGCTGCCGCCACAGGCGTTGGTGACGATGGGTTTGCACGGGCGGAAGCGCTTGTTGATGCAGGCGTGGATGTTGTCGTTGTTGATACAGCCCACGGCAATTCCGATGGCGTGATCCGCACAGTTGACCGGGTGCGTCGTATCTCCAACAAGGTTCAGATCATCGCGGGCAATGTCGCCACTGGCGATGGTGCTGAATCGCTCATTGATGCAGGTGCCGACGCTATCAAAATTGGTATCGGCCCCGGCTCCATCTGCACGACGCGGATTGTGGCGGGCGTCGGCGTGCCGCAGCTGACAGCGATTATGGAAACGGCGGAAGCTTGCGAGAAAAAAGGCGTGCCGGCCATCGCAGACGGCGGCATCAAATCATCCGGCGATCTGGCCAAAGCCATTGCGGCGGGTGCGAATTGCGTGATGATCGGTTCGTTGCTGGCCGGTACGGACGAAAGCCCCGGCGAGACATTTATCTACCAAGGCCGTTCCTACAAATCTTATCGCGGCATGGGCTCTGTTGGTGCCATGGCGCGCGGATCAGCAGACCGATATTTCCAACAGGACGTCAGCGATGCGCTGAAGCTGGTGCCAGAAGGCGTTGAGGGGCAGGTGCCTTACAAAGGCCCCGTTAGCAACGTCATCCATCAGCTTGTCGGCGGTCTCAAAGCCGCCATGGGCTACACCGGCAATGCGGATATCGATGCCATGCGCGAGAATTGCCGCTTCGTCCGCATCACCAATGCAGGCTTGCGCGAAAGCCATGTCCATGACGTGACCGTGACCCGCGAAGCGCCAAACTACCAAACTGGACTTTAACTCACCGGACCCAATTTCTCTGGCCTGAAGGCAGACTCCCCCTCCATGCAAGACCGCATCCTGATCGTCGATTTCGGCTCCCAAGTCACGCAGCTGATCGCGCGAAGGGTGCGGGAAGCGGGTGTGTATTGTGAAATCCACCCCTTCAATAAGGTGACCCGCGCATCCGCTGAAGACTTCGCACCCAAGGGGATTGTCCTCTCCGGCGGCCCCGCCAGTGTCACGCTTGAAACAGCGCCCCAAGCTGATGCTGGACTGTTCGAAATGGGCCTGCCAGTCCTCGGCATCTGCTACGGCCAGCAGACCATGGCGGCACAGCTTGGCGGTAAGGTGGAGCCGTCTTCCAAACGGGAGTTCGGGCGGGCACAGGTTGAAATCTCCGCGACGTCTCCTCTGTTTGAGGGCGTGTGGAATGTCGGCGAAAAGCACATGGTCTGGATGAGCCACGGGGATGCACTCACAGCCCCGCCGCCGGGCTTTAGCGCCATCGCAAAAACACCAAACGCACCGCTTGCCGCCATTGCCGACGAAGCCAGGCGTTTCTACGGCGTCCAGTTCCATCCTGAAGTCGTGCACACGCCAGATGGCGCGCGCCTCATTTCCAACTTCGTGCACACCATCGCTGGCTGCACCGGCGACTGGACGATGGCCGCATTCAAGGATGAGAGCATCCAGCGCATCCGTGAGCAGGTTGGCGATGATCGCGTGATCTGCGGCCTGTCCGGCGGCGTTGATAGCGCTGTCGCCGCCGTGCTGATCCATGAAGCGATCGGCGATCAGCTGCAATGCATCTTCGTTGATACTGGCATGATGCGCATGGGTGAGGCCGAAGAGGTCGTGACCCTATTCCGCAACCACTACAACATCCCGCTGCACCACGTAGACGCAGAGGATATGTTCGTGAACGCGCTGGCTGGCGTGAAAGACCCGGAGAAAAAGCGGAAGATCATTGGCGGGTTGTTCATTGATGTATTCGATGAGCAGGCCAAAGGCATTGGTGGTGCCAAGTTACTGGCCCAAGGCACACTGTATCCGGATGTGATTGAAAGCGTCTCCTTCACCGGCGGTCCCAGTGTGACCATCAAAAGCCATCACAATGTCGGCGGATTGCCGGAACGGATGGATATGAAACTGGTCGAGCCATTGCGCGAGCTTTTCAAGGATGAAGTCCGGGTGCTTGGCCGGGAGCTTGGCCTGCCAGAAGCCTTCGTTGGCCGCCACCCCTTCCCCGGCCCCGGTCTCGCGATCCGCATTCCTGGTGAGATCACGCGAGACCGCCTGGACACACTTCGCCAGGCAGACGCCATCTACCTGGAAGAAATTCGTGCTGCCGGCCTTTATGATGATATCTGGCAGGCCTTTGCCGTATTGCTGCCCGTCTCTACCGTCGGCGTGATGGGCGATGAACGCACGTATGAGTCCGTGCTGGCATTGCGGGCTGTGAACTCTACAGATGGCATGACAGCGGATTTCTATCCTTTTGAAATGGCCTTCCTTGGCCAAGTCGCGACGCGCATCATCAACGAAGTCGCAGGCGTTAATCGCGTGACTTACGATGTGACCTCCAAGCCGCCCGGCACGATTGAGTGGGAATAACTGGATTTTGAGTGATCCCGCTGCAACTGAGCACCACTTCGTCCACCGGATTGGATGGCTGCGCGCTGCAGTACTTGGCGCCAATGACGGCATTCTCTCAACCGCCAGCCTGATCGTCGGCGTTGCGGCGGCTACACCAGATCGATCCAGCATATTGATTGCGGGCGTGGCTGGGCTTGTGGCGGGTGCCATGTCGATGGCCGCTGGGGAATATGTTTCCGTTAGTTCCCAGGAGGATACCGAGAAAGCGGACCTGAAAACAGAGCGCCTAGCGCTACTGGAAGCGCCCGAAGAAGAACTCGAAGAACTGGCGCAAATCTATATGGCGCGCGGCGTTGAGCCCGCAACGGCACGCGAGGTCGCTACACAGCTAAGCGCCCATGATGCGCTGGCAGCCCATGCCCGGGATGAGCTTGGAATTTCAGAAGTCGTGAACGCCCAGCCCGTGCAAGCAGCACTGACATCCGCCGCATCCTTCGCCGCAGGTGCCGCCATGCCGCTTGCAGCGGCTGCTGTTGCACCGATCCCCCATGCGCTGCCCGTCGTCGCGGTCACAACGCTGATCAGCCTTGCCTTGCTGGGCGGATCATCAGCAAAAGCCGGTGGTGCGGACATATGGAAAGCCGCCGCCCGCGTCACATTCTGGGGCGCGCTCGCAATGGCTGCGACAGCTGGTATCGGCGCGCTATTCGAGACAGTCCTCTAAACGAGCCCGTGGCTCAAGGTACCGGTATCAGCCGGATTCACCGGCCGACAGCGTGGCCCGCACGCGGCTGACGCGGCTCTTCATTGTGCCCACGGCGCATCCACACACACTTGCGCAGCCCCCTCATAAGACATTCCCGCACCACCGACGAGCGTTAGCGCCTCACGATGTTCAGATTTCAGTTTGGCGAACTCTACCAGGAACTCTTTGTTTTCAATGTGTGAAAGTTGAGCGGGTGGAGAGACCAATGACGCTTGATGGTGCCCTTCTGGATCCTCAACCTCACGCCGACGCTTGCAACATCCGGAATAGAAGTTGTTCCGCAATATTGTGAACAGCCAAGCCTTAAGGTTGGTGCCGTCTGCATATTGGGCTTGCTTCTCCCAAGCTTTGACCATGGTTTCTTGAATCAAATCGTCGGCTGCTGTCGCGTTGCCCGTCAGTGAGCGGGCAAAGGCGCGCATGATCGGCAGCAATTCAACCAATTGCTGCTCAAACGTAGATTGCGCGATCATCACTAGCCGTCTTTTTCCTTCTCCGCCAGTTCATTCAAAAGGCGAAGCAGTTCATCAGGGACTGGCTCATTCGCAACATCGTCAAATGCGCGCTTCAAGTTATCCGCAATCTTGGCTTTAGCATCCTTAAGCGATGACGCATCAGGGATGGAAACATTAGGGTCAGGACCCATTAGAGGGATTCCCATGTTTGCTGCAATCTGATTCACTCATTCCAACATTGGGAGAGTGTGATGTACGATGGGTTTTGGTTAACAGACGAGCAATTTTAACGC
>Ga0315321_10001860_pt1 | contig 16351 bp, 8 predicted proteins | sample M180m21515metaG_FD_203464 | JGI IMG/M metagenome (GOLD analysis project Ga0315321, IMG submission 203464) | Ammonia-oxidizing marine archaeal communities from Monterey Bay, California, United States - M1 80m 21515 | ecosystem: Environmental > Aquatic > Marine > Intertidal zone | place: USA... | reverse complement strand
CTGCTCATTCCGCCGATGATGCGGCCCGACATGCTGCGACGGCTGCAGAAAGCAGGGTTGGTGCGGGTGCAAACCGGCATCGAGTCAGGCTCCAGCAAGGAGAGCAAAGAGATCCACAACCGGTCCCCCGGCAACAACGCCATCATGCGCTTTGCCGAGGCCAACAAGGAGATGAAGCTCAACGTCGTCTACGACGTGATTGTGGACAATCCCCATGCCACCGAAGAGATGAAGCTCGAGACCGCCGAGTTCCTCTTGGACCTGCCCACACCCTACGACATCTACTTCTACAGCCTCAACTACTTCCCGGGCACCGCGCTCACCAAGAAGGGACTGGAGGACGGCAGTCTCGACCCCAGTATGGTCGAAGGTCGCAACACGAAGGCCTGGTATCAGTTCCGCGTCAGCATGGACTGGCCGCGCTCCGATGAAGACCGCTTCTACTTGGCCATCTTCTGCCTAGCCTCAAAGTCCATCGTGCCGAGGCCCTTCATCCGCAAGCTGATCGACGAGCGCGAGTACTGGAAAAAGAACCTCGAACCCATCTACTACCTCGCCTGGGCGACCAACTACGCCAAGATGTTTAAGGTGGCGATGCGCTACTGGAAGAACGGAGAGCTGACTTGGTTCAAGGTGCGTCAATACGCCTCTATCAAGAAGATGATCTCGCAATAGCCGTAGGTCCCTCGGAACCGATGAGCTCGCGATGGAGCGCCCTCACACCAGCAGATTGTCGTGCGGCGTCATACCTGTAACTTATATGAAATGACCTTCAATGGTCTGCCAGACCGCACTTTCGGTGACCATCAACGGAGTGGCTTTCGCAGCCGTTTACAGGTTTCAGACAAGTCTGTACACTCGGCGTATCGTCTAGGAGTCCTGACATGTCGATCGCACGAGGCTTGGCGACCGGACTGCTCACCGCATGTGCCGCTTCCCCAGAGCCCGCCTTGCCGACCGCGGAGCGGTTCAAGACATGGACGTCGCCTGAAGACACCGAGAGCAACAATCACCAAGTCGTCCAGGAGCAGGAAGCAGCCGCTCCCACCGATCGGGTGGTGATCATTGGCGCAGGGCTCGCAGGCCTCGCGGTCGCCGCTGAGCTGGACGACGCGCTGGTGCTGGAAGGGGGCACGACGCCGGGCGGACGCGCCAGCTGCTTCGGGCACGCCTCATTTTTCTTCGTGGACACCCCTGAGCAGGCCGACGTGGACGTCGACGACCACCTTGAGCTGGCCATCGATAACTGGCAGGTGCTGACTGGTGCCGAGGCCACTCCTGAAGCCGTCGTGTTCTTGGAGAACAGCGCCAGCGTCTACGACCGCATGACCGGGCTTGGGCTGTCGTTTTCGCTGGGACCAGAAAGCCATCCGGAGCTGCCTCGACGCCAGCACCTAGTCGACATCGATGGAACGGAACTGGTCGACCTCATGATGGACGACCTCAGCGACGGTGTCACGGTGCGCACCGAGGCTTGGGTAGAGGAACTACGCGTGGGTCCCGAAGGCGTGACCGGCGTGGTGGTCGATGGAGAGCTCATCGAGGCCGACACTGTGGTGATTGCAACCGGCGGCTACGTCGGCAACGAGAGCATGCTAGACCAACTGCTCACCCTCGACGAGTCCGCATGGCGCAGCTCAGCAGACCCGTTCGCACAGGGCGATGCACTCGCGTGGGCTGCTGACAACGGCTGGGCGACGACTGCACCCTCCAGCATTGGCTGGTTGGCGAACGCCATCGGACTACCCAGCGAAGAAGGCTACGCCATCAAGGGCAGTGAGTCCCTGCCTCCATGGATTTTCATCAACTCCAACGGAGAGCGCTTCCACAACGAGGCGATAGTCTGGAGCGTGGGGCTCGGCCACGCCATCAGTATGAACTGGCCGGCATGGGGCGTGGCGCGCTGGCCCGACCTGCTTGATTTCGTCTATGAAGGCGATCGGGAGATTCTAGAGCACCACCGCGAAACAGGCCTGCTGGTGTGCAGCGAGGACCTGGGCGCGCTTGCCGCAGAGGTGGGTGTAGACCACGAGGGCCTGCTAGACACCCTGTCGAGCTTGCGGCAGCAGGCATCCAGCCCGTCGACCGATGAGTTTGGACGTCACTCGCCAGCGCCGGTCTACCAAGGCGGCGAGCTGTGCGCCTTTCCTCCGGGACGGGAGGCGGCCAAGTCCTTCGGTGGACTGACGGTCGGCGAGCATGGCCAGGTACTCAGCGGCGACGACGGCACCACGCCCATCGAGGGGGTCTTCGCCGTTGGAGAGGCTGCGGGGATGGGTGCAGCCGGCGTTGGAGGTATCGGCGGCTTCGACGGAAGTCTGACGGCGGTGATGTGGTCTGGCTGGCGCACGGGAGCTTACGTGGCCGCCCAGCGCGACGCGAACTGAGGAGGCCCAGCGCGGCGCGGGTTACAGCACCCACCGCCAGACAGGATGGTCCCATGGGCATCGTGAACCGACTGAAGAAGCGCGTGAAGGGCGGACTGAAGCTCGCCCGCACCCTCGCCGAGACCGTGCAGGAAGAGGCCCGGCATCCCGGTCGTCCGCCGTCGAGTATGGCCGCGGACAGCCCGGTGTGGAAGGATGACACCAACGACGCAGCCCACCAGAAGGCGCGGGAAGGCATCACGGGGGCACAGGCTGAAAAGGAAGCCCAGGCCATCGAGGCCGCCAAGGCGGCGCAGCCCAAGCCCGTCGACTCAGAGGGCCGCGACAACGAGCCCTTCTGGTTCCTCAAGGATGGCGACGACGACGGCTGGGACACCACCAATCCGTCCGAGGAATGGCGAAAGCGCCACGGCGACGACAAGCCCGAAGACTACGGCAACTAAGCCCCATCGAGTGCGGCCCCATCGAGTGCGGCCCCATCGAGTGCGGCCCCATCGAGTGCGGATCGACCGCTGCGCTGCATCTAATCTATAGGTCTGGCAGCCAGGTCTCGGGGTCCGTGGTGTCTTCGACGTAGGAGTGGGCTTCAGCCTCAGGGGACGCGCTCTCGACCGCGAAGTGCTTGCACAGAAAGAGGCGCCGATCGGTGGACACATGGCCCTCGGTGCGCCGGGACCGGACCTCCATATACACGCCCATGTCCTCGAAGCCGAGCTGCATGAACATGTTGTAGGCGCCATCGCGGCTCGCGCTGGTGCGGAGGGTGACGCAGTCGAAGCGTTGGCGGTCGACCAAGTCGAGGCGCATCTGCACCAGCTGGCGTCCGAGCCCGGAGCCCCGATAGCGTGGGAGCACGCCGAGCTCCGACAGGTACATCGACCGACGGACCGGCAGCAGTCCCCGCAGCTCACGGGTGACGTCGGGACGGCTCATCACCGGCAGGGCGAGGCCCAAGCCCACCACCTGCGCGATACCCTTTACCGCGACAAGCACGATGGCGTCGGGGGTCTCAAGGTGGGCCCGCAGCACGGCTTGCGCCTCGCTCGGGTAGAAGCGTTCGTTGTAAGGCGCCTCTGCGAAGACGGTCTGGTACACACCGGCGAAGCTCGCTCGGTAGGCCAGGGCGTCGGTCGTAGAGGTGAGGCGCAGGATGCGGATGCCATCCTCGCGCTCCAACACCACGCCGGTGCGGTCATCGGGGGTAGCTGCGGGCTCCGTCGACATGGGTGTCCTCGCGGGCACATTCGTGGAGACGTTCAGGCGACTGTACGACAGGGTTGCGCACCATGCTGGATGCGCCGCGTGACTCAGGGTTCAACCGGCTTGTTGCCGGAACGCGCGACGGACTATCCGAGCGGCCGCGGATTCGCTCGACGCAATGGAGGAACACACCACCACAAGGTCATTTAGGAGGGTCCAGGTGCAGAGCAGGGCCCCCCCCCCCATCGCGGCGTGGGCAGCTGCGGCGTCATCGTGCAGCACAATGTGGAGCCGAGCGCCGGACACCTGCACCACCTCCACACTTCGGGGATGCACCCGGAGACCGAGCCCAAGAGCCTTGAGTACTGCCTCCTTGGCACACCACGCCCGGGTGACGGACATGGGGTCGGCGGCGTCGCGGAGCTGCTCGGCAGGGGTGAGCCAGCTGCGCGCAAACGACGGCGGCCGAAGCATGACCCGCTCCGCATCGAGCCCCAGGGCGCCCGCGCGTCCGCTGCCCGCGATGGCCAGCGCGCCAGCATCGGTGTGGGTGAGGCTCACAAGCACACGGGCAAGGCCCGCCTCCACAATGGGTGCGCCCGCCTCGGTCCGCGCCAGGCCGAAGTCGGCGTCTGACAGGCCCGTGGCCTGCCGCACGGCCGCACGCGCTGCGATCTGTCCAGCCATCCGGTCTGCGATGCGCGCGGGCTTGCCACGGGCGGTGAGCCACTGTCGCTCCTCGGCCGGCACGGGAGCCAAGTCAACGGCCCAGTGGGCTGCCATCGGCGCGTAGGCGTGGTGTGCGCCGGCCCCACTCGGCCGTCCCACCGGGGTGACCGCCGCGCCCTTGAGCACCACCGGCCAGCCGTCCTCGGGCACCTCGAAGCGTTCGCCATCGGGAAGCGGTCCAGTGTCGATCATCCGGAAGCCACGAACCCGCAGGATCGCCCCACGGGGACCATCGACGTCGATGTCGTAGGCACCGTCGTCGCGGGTGTGCACCATCACGCCCAGCCGGTCGCCGTCGGCCTCGGAAGCGGTGCCCGTGAGTCGGAGCGCTTCCACACTCGCCGGGAGTGCCATCTTTCCATGGACCGCCATGCGGTGCAGGCCAGCAGCCTGGAAGGCCACCTCCAACACCAGCGGGCGGGTGAGCAGGCTGTCACCGATCGCCGAGTGGTCGACCAGTGCGTCTGCAATGAGGCCATTTTCGGCCACTGCACCCACTTCCGACAGGACCTGGAAGCCGGGCCCATGGAAGAAGCGACGGTAGATTTCTTCTTGTCGAATCGGGTCGTCGGCGAAGAAGAAGGCCGGCGGAAGCGCATCGACACCCGGAGACTCGGAGAGCTGAAGGGTGGCTTGGAAGTGCTCGGCCACCAACACACGACCACCACGCCCTTCGCGACGGCTGGTGAGAGAGCAGACGACCGTGTGGGGGCCACTGCGCTCTGCACGCACCACCACGGTGGTCTCCGCGTCGCCGTAGAGCTTCACGGGGGCGCTAAAGGACACGGAGTCCGCGCCGACAATCGACGCACCGGGCGCCGCCGCTGCCGCAGCACCCGCCATCAGCTCCAGCCCCACCACGCCGGGCAGCACGGGGGTGCCATCTATGGCGTGATCCAGAATCCAGGGACAGCTCGCCTTGGACAGGCGGGCCTCGCAAATGACCGCATCACCGTCGTACTGCAGACGCTCGAGCAGCGCGTGGGCCACCGGCTCGTCGAAGCTACCGAGCGCCCCGGCCACCACGACCTCACCCGACACGCCCGAGGCGATGAGGTCGACGAGGAGCGCCGCACCCGCCGAGGCCGGCAGCAGGTCGACGCCGCGGGACTCCAGGAGGTGCTGCATGCCACCACGCACGGCCATTCCGGTGTCGGCCCAGGCAGTCCAGGCGACATGAAGCGAGCGGGGACGCGACAAGCAAACCCGCGCCAGCGCCTCATTGGCCGCCGAGTAGTCGATCTGACCAGCATTTCCGAACCGACCGGCGACCGAGCCCATGTGGACGAACCAGGCCACCCGCTCCAAGCTGCGGGCCAGCACCATGCCTCCACCCGCCTTGGCTTGGTAGATACGCTGGAAGTCAGCAGCGGACTTGTCGCCAAGCTGACGGCTCTCTTCGATGCCCGCACCGTGGACCACGCCGTCGATGAAGCCATAGGTCTGGCGCGCAGTCTCAAGCGCCGCGACCACACTGGCGTCGTCGCGCATGTCGGCCTTCACGAAGCTCACCTCGGCGCCAGCGGCCCGAAGGTCTTCGACCGTCTGGCGGGCTTCTTCCGCTCGACGCAGCGGCCGCAGGCGGGCTTCCACCTTCACCGGAGTCGCACGCTCACCGCCAGCCTTGATTTCAGCTTTGATGCGGGCCTTCTCGGCCACCTCATCGAGCGGCTCAGAGCCCGGAGCGGTGCGGGCGACGAGGACCAGTCGTGCGGGGCCACGACGGGCGATCTCACGGGCCACTCGGGCCGTGACGCCACGAGTACCACCGGTCATGACAATCACCGGAGAGTCTCGCAGCACTACACCACGCTCCGGTCGGTCTTCGACGACGAGGCGCACCGAGTGGCGCACCCGGCCGTCGAGGTAGACCTCCATCGAGGGGTCGGGGCACGCCGCTTCATCGACGAGCAGACGGGCTGCTTCGGCATCGTCGAGCAGGGGGTCGACGTCGATGACCCGGGCCACGGTGTCGGCCCACTCGCGGCCAAGCGACTTGGCTGCACCGGCTCGGGCACCATGGGCCAGGCCCACTTCGGGGTCGACCCAGCTGGGGTCCGCACCCAAGCGGGTGGCACAGATCCACGCCTTGGGCGGCACAGCATGAGTGGCACGGGCCGCTTCGAAGGTGTCCAGCACCTGATCACCGGCGTCGAAGAAGGTCGCCACCGAAGCATCTCCGAGCTTGGCGAGATCGAGGTCAACCTGGCATCCCCGGCGCCGCAGCTCTTGGCGCAAGGCCTCGGGGAACGGACCTTCCCCGAGCACGACCACAACGTCGCCGGCCACATCGCGTGGGGAGCCCAAGACAGGCGCTTCAGCAATCACGGGACGGCGCAGGCGGAAGCGGGGAGGCAGCTCGTCGAACGGGGCCTCCAACACAAGGGAAACAGGCACCAGAGTATCGGCCGGAGAAAGGCCGAAGTCCGCCTCTGGGAAGTCGTCGGGAGCCTGGCTTGCAGCGTCGGCCGGGGTTGAGGTGGACTCCGCAGCAAGAAAAGGGGCCGCAGCCGGCTGGGTCACACTGCTCACGAGATCGAACAGACCATCGGCCAGGCGACCGACTGTGGCCGCCCCACCCGTCTCGGGCATCGCGTCAGGGGCCAGCGACAGTCGCTCGCGCAGCTCGGCGAGTACCTCGGCCTGCTTGACGGTGTCGATGCCGAGATCGGCTTCCAGCTCGTCGTCTTCCTCAAACTCTTCAGGGTCGTAGCCCGTCTTGTCGGCGAGAGCCTGACGCACTAGAGTGACCAGCTCCTCTCGGGACGGTCCATCGGCCGGGAGAGACTCTCCAGCCTCTGTGGCCGCATCTTCGGAGATGAGGTCGACTGCCGGAGCTTCTGCGGCGGGAGCTTCTGCGGCGGGAGCTTCTGCGGCGGGAGCAGCGTCGAGTGCGGCTTCGACTGCAGCCACCAAACGACCGAGGGTGAGCGGCCCGTCCGCCTGAACCTGGGTGTCGGCAGGGATGCTCAGTCGCTCGCGGACGTCGGCGAGCACTTCAGCCTGCTTGACCGTGTCGACGCCGAGATCGGCCTCCAGCTCGTCTTCTTCTTCAAACTCATCGGCGTCGTAGCCGGTCTTGTCTGCCAGCACTTCGCGTACCAAGGCCATCAAGGACGCATGGTCGGGGCGGTCTCCTGCGGGGGCGGGGGAGGACGCCTCCACAGCTGCGGGTGCTGCGGGTGCTGCGGGTGCTGCGGGTGCTGCGGGTGCTGCGGGTGCTGCGGGTGCTGCGGCCGTCGGGGAGACCGCTCCGCCAGCCGCTGCCGCGACAATGGCATCAGTGAGGCGCCGCAGGGTCAGCGGGCCCTCGGCCTCCACCGGAGCATCGGCAGGAATGCCGAGCTGCTCGCGAAGGTCGGCGAGCACCTCGGCCTGCTTGACGGTGTCGACACCGAGATCAGCCTCCAGTTCGTCGTCTTCCTCGAACTCATCGGCGTCGTAGCCGGTCTTGTCGGCCAGCACACCGCGAACCAGCTCGGAGATGGCATCCCGGCCGATCGCAGCGGGCGGTGGTGCCGGCGTGTCCGGCGAGGGCGCTTCAGCGGGGACATCGGCTGGGGGGGAAGCGACAGCCTCCGCGGGAGAGGAGACAGCGGACACGCCCTCATCGAGCGCGCGTGTGATGGCGTCGATCAAGCGACGCAGCGTGAGCGGGCCGTCGACCCCAAGGTCGCCATCGGCCGGCAGTCCCAAGCGGTCGCGCAGCTCGGCCAGCACCTCGGCCTGCTTTACAGTGTCGACGCCGAGATCGGCTTCCAGCTCATCGTCATCGTCGAACTCGTCAGCGCCGTAGCCGGTCTTGTCCGCCAGCACGGCGCGCACGACCTCCGCCACATCTGCACGTGGGGCAGCAGCCCCCAAGCCAGGCGGTGCCGCGACCGGAGCGGCCTTGGAGACGACCTTGGGGGCGGCCTCCTCGGCTGGTGTCGAGACAGCACTTGCCGTGACGCGAAGGGTTCGATTGACGACGCAGATCTCTGGGTGGGCCAAGCCGGAGACCTCGCGCAGCCAGGCGGACTGTGCGGCCGGGTCGGTGACCCGGTCGGCGCCTCGACCGACGGCTTCCCAGACCGCCAGCGCAAGCTGCGAGCCAAAGCCAGCAGCCAGCCGCACAGCGAAGCGCACGGTGCGGGGTCCGCCAGGAGACAGCGTGAGGTCTCCAAGGTCGGGGTCCGGCACCTTGAGGTTGGGCACCGGTGGCACCGTCTCGTGTTGCAGCGCCTTGATCGCGATGGCGTCTTCGATGCCCGCGCCCATGGGGTGGCCAGTGAAGCCCTTGGTGTTGGTGACCACGACGTGCTTTGCGGCGTCGCCGAACGCTGCCCGCAGGCCCTGGATCTCCGCGGCGGCCGAGCCACCACGCGCTGGAGTGTAGGTCTCGTGGCTCATGAAGAGCGAGTCGCGGGCCATCTCGGCTGGCGCCACACCAGCAGCAGCGCAGGCCGACTCCACCACCGCGCTCACCTCGCGCGAGATGTGGTCGGAGTCGAGGCGGGTGCCGTGGAAAGCGCTGTTTCCGATGCGGGTGGCCAGCAGACGCGCGATGGGGGCGAGGCCGCGCGTCTGAACGAGGTCCTCTCGCTCCAGCACCAGGCCGACAGCACCCATGCCGAGGATCATCCCGTTGCGCCGAGCATCGAAGGGCAGCGCACCGTCTTCGACCTTCTCGGCGGTGGTGGCTGCGCCAGCCGCCAGGAAGCCGGCGCCAATCCACGACAGCATCTGGTCGTTGGTGACGTCATCGGCACCGATGACCACCACCCGCTCGGCGCGGCCCAGGCGAATCCAGTCCTGGCCGAGCGCCACGGCCTGGGTGGTGCTCGCACACGCCGCATTGATGAGGGTGTTGGGACCTCGCGCGCCGATGAACTGGGCGAACTGGGCGTGGCCCATGCCGAGCACCTGGAACAGGAAGCGACGGTCGAAGCGTCCCTCCCCGTCGTCGCCATTGTTGGAGAGGTGGCGCGCGAAATTGGAGTAGCCCGGGAATGCGCTCGCGAAGATGATGCCGGTGCCGTCGCGCAGGGCTTCTGGCAGGCGCCAACCCACCGTGACCTTGCGGCCCGACGAAGTGGTGCGGGTCACTTCAACCAGCGGAATGCCGGCATCGCGCAAGGCCTCAAGCCCCGCCGCGATGGCCAGGACCGAGGTGATGTCGAGCGCAGCGGCCAGGCGGGCATCGATCCCGTAGGCAGAGGGGTCGATGCCGGCGCCCACACCCGCAAGGTGAATGAGCTGCTCGCGGGTATCGACAGGCTCGAAGGTGCCCTGGCCCGTCTTGGGATCTTTGCGGAGTCGCACGATGTTCCGCGCCAGCAGGTCGTCCTCGTCGCCACTGGTGAGGCGCGAGATGCGGTTGTCCCCCGCCAGGATGCGGGCGATGTTGTCGGGTGCGAACACCTCGTCGCCGCCGGGAAGCCCGATGCTGGCCCCAGTGGCGACCACCGAGATGGAGGTGGTGGCCGGGGCCAGGGGAACCGGAGTCGAGGCGGGGGTCGCAGCGAACACAGGGGCAGCTGGAGCCGGGGGGGCAGCTGCGGCCAGCGCGACCTTGAGTGATGCAATGAGGTCGGTGAAGGCCGGCAGGATGGCCCGCGCGACGGCGTCGGCACCCTCCCCAGACAGCCCGGCACGAACCGCACCTTCGGCCAGCGCCTGAAGCGCACCGGGGGGCAGAGCAGGCAGGTCCGCAGCGGAGGCGCGAACTGTGGGTCGGGCGGCCCGAAGGTGAGCCGGAGCCAACGAAGGGGACATCACCCCGGGGGCAGGGGCATGGACCACGGTGCGTGCGGGGGGCAGCTGAGAAGGCCGTGTCGCCCCCAGTCGTTGGCCGGCGTAGTCTGCGAGGTCGCGCAAGCTCTTGAGCTGGCTCAGCCGGAAGTTGGGGTCGTGCTCCAGCTGGAAGCGGTCCCGCAGACGCGCCACGACCTCCGCCTGCTTGACGGTGTCGACCCCAAGATCGGCCTCCAGCTCGTCGTCGGCGGACAGCTCTTCGGGCGCGTAGCCGGTGAGCTCCCCCATCAAGCGCAGCACCTCATCGAGCACGTAGCCAGTGGCGGAGTCGCCAGCGGAGGAGGCAGGGGTCGCAGTGTGCTCCGCGAGGCGAACCTGGATGGCCTGGGTGGTGGCCCGACGCTCAAGCGGCGCCGCGAAGATATCGGTCTCCACGGGCGTCTCACGCACGGGCAGGCCGAGGGCCACCAAGGCTGCGAGCGCGTTGTCGAAGGTCGCCAGCTCGCCCATCTTGGGGTGGTTGGTGAAGATGGCCCGATGAGGGCGGCGCTTGAGGGTGCTGGTGACAAAGCCGGTGAGTGCCCGCTTGGGGCCGCACTCGACAAAGACCCGCGCGCCCTCGGCGTACATGCGCTCCAGCTGGGCGATCCACTCGACGGGAGCAGCCACCTGCTCGGACAGCAGGTCGACGATGGCCTCGCGGGTGTCGGGGTACCAGCCACTCGTGACGTTGGTGGTGATGGGGCGACGGGCCGGGCGCACGTCGAGGCGGTCGAGCACCTTGCGGAGGGGACCGCTCGCGGGCGCCACGATGCGGGTGTGGAAGGCGTGGCTCACGGGGAGCGGGTGGACGGTGATGCCACGAGACCGGAAGGCCTCCTGAGCGGCCTCCACAGCGTCGGTCTCGCCCGCGATGACGGTCTGTGTGGGGCAATTCTTGTTGGCCGCGACGACGTAGCCAGGAATCTCTGCGAGCACCTCGACCACACGCTCTTCGGGCGCCGCGATGCCCGCCATGCGGCCACAGTCTTCGATCTTGACCGAGGCCATCTCACGGCCACGCGCGCTGACAGCGACGAGGGCGTCCTTGAAGGACATGATGCCGGCCGCCACCACTGCGGCGTACTCACCAAGTGAGTGGCCCGCGACCATGTCGGGGAAGACTCCGAAGCCCGCGAGCAACCGCAGGATGGCAATGTCGACCGCGAGTGTGGCCGGCTGTGAGATGGCGGTGTCCTGAAGCCGCGCGAACTGCTCGGCCTGCGACAGCGTGGGATCGGGTCGGATGAACGAGGTGAGCGGGCGGCCCAGCTCGGGCAGCATCACCGCATCGGCTTCCTCGAAGGTCTTTCGGACGATGGGATACCGCTCGGCGAGCTGCAGCCCCATGCCGATGTACTGGCTACCTTGGCCGGTAAAGAGGAAGGCCACCTTTCCGTCGAAGGGCTCCTCTTCAAACGCGATGCCACGAGACCGGAGCATCGCGCCATCCGAGCCACGCCCAATGGACTTGCGCAGGCGAGCGAGCTGTCCGGCACGGGTCTCGGCATCTGAAGCTGCGGCCACTACACGGACCGGTGCGCCCGGCTCGAAGGCGTGTCCATCGGGAGACGCGGCCCTTGAGATCAGCTCCTCACGCGACTCTGCAGAGAGACCCCACAGCCGTGCGGGGACCAGCACATCTTTGGCCGCCGGACGCGGGGGCTCCGCAGCGGTCTGGGCCACAGCAGCGTCGGTGCCGCCGTCTTGCTCCAGGACCACGTGAAAGTTTGTGCCACCAAAGCCAAACGCACTCACCCCAGCACGCCGCGGTCCAGTCGACTCCCATGGCTCCGGGCGACTCTGCACCTGGAGCGGGATGACGTCGTAGGGAAGGTCGGCACGCGGGGTCTTGAAGCCCGCACTCGGCGGCAGGATGCCGTGGTGAATGGCCAACGAGGCCTTGATCAGGCTGGCGGCACCGGCTGCACTCTTGAGGTGGCCGATGTTGCTCTTCACGCTGCCGATGCGCATCGGACCGCGTTCTTGCCGGCGGCCCGGACCCACGAACGAAGCCAGCGACTCGACCTCGACCTTGTCGCCCACCACGGTGCTAGTGCCGTGGGCCTCGATGAGATCGACCTCAGCGGCGTCGATTCCGGCGGACTTATAGGCCCGCTCGAGGGCGTACTGCTGCCCGCGCGGATTGGGCGCGGTGATGCCCTTGCCCCGGCCATCACTCGAGCCCCCAATGCCTCGAATGACCGCATACACCCGATCGCCATCCCGACGGGCGTCGGACAGTCGCTTCAAGATGAGAATGCCCGCACCTTCACCCATCACGAAGCCATCGGCATCGGCGTCGAAGGGCACACTGTGGCGGGGGGACAGCGCGCCGATCTTGCAGAATTTGGTGTAGGTGGCCACGCCCATGGAGCGGTCCGCGCCACCGGTGACCGCCATGTCGAAGTCGCCATGCTGGAGGCCCTTCACGGCGGCCTGAACCGCTGCCATGGAGCTCGCGCAGGCAGCATCGGTAGTGAAATTGGGACCCGACAAGTCGAAGGCGTTGGCCACGCGGCCGGCGATGACGTTGGCCAGCTCGCCCGGCATGGCGTCTTCGTTGATGGGGGGCAGTCCCTCCACCACATTGGCCCCGAACGCACTGAGGATGCTCTGCTGCACCGCCGCAGGAAGCTCGCCGAACTCGGGCACGGCGCTCAGGGCAGCCTGAAAGGCGGGGACCCGCGCACGCACCGTGTAGTCATCGGTGAGCTCGCCCCCCATGCTGTTGCCGAGGATGACAGCGCAGGCGGTGCGGTCAAAGTCCTTGCCGGACTTGTCGCGAGGCCCCGCCCGGAGACCGGCATCTTCAAGGGCGTCCGCCACCGCTTCGAGGGTGATCTGCTGGACAGGGTCGATGCTACGGGCGGCGGCTGGCGGAATCCGGAACCGACGCGGGCTGAACTTGAAGGAGCGGAGGAAGCCGCCAATCTTGGCGTAGGTCTTGTCGGGCGCGGACCGGTCGGCGTCCCAGAAGAGTGCGGGGTCCCATCGCTCAATGGGCACCTCCGTGACTGCGCTACGACCATCCAGAATGAGCTGCCAGAACTCGGGCACCGAGCGGGCACCGGGAAGCCGGCAGCCGAGACCGATGACGGCCACCGGCTCGGGGCCCGAGAGCTGAGGACGCTGCACGACGGGCTGAGAAGCCGACGCAGCGGCCTCGGCAACCATGGCCTGCACCAGCCCCTCAAGGTCGCCGTAGCGGTCGGCCATCTCCCGAGCGCGGCTCAGCGCTACACCGGCGGGAAAGGCCACCTCGGCGGGGTTGTCAAGGCGGAACCAGCCCTTGGTGTGGTCCCAAAAAGACGCTCCGCTCAGCAGTTGACGCAACACCAACGCCAGCGGCGCGGCCTGGATGCGAATTCCGTTGACGACATGCGAGGTAGAGGGATCGGCGCGGTCGAGTCGAGACCGCAGCCCCGGTGGCAGGTCGAGCGCAGGCATTCCGAGGAGCAGGTCGGACAGCACCACGCCCCACGCGCCCGCTCGGCGAACCTCTGCCAGCTGGCCCGGGGCCACACCCGCGTCGAGAATCACCGGCACTCCGGCCGGCATGCTCCGCAGCAGCTCTAGACCAGGCAGAGTGCCGCAGGGCCCCCCCGCTTCCTGTCCGCGCAGGACCACGCCTGCGTAGCCGTCGGGGGCAGGTCCGGCGTCGGTGCGCTCAAGCCAGGTGGGCCGACCCGGCACTGCGGGCCCCGCCTCCCCTGAACCTGCTGCAACCACCACAGGACCGTCACCTGGGACCTCTTTGGTCGTGCGTACCCGAACCCACGCACCCGGCGCGATGACCACCCCTACCGGGGCGCAGGTGAGGTCGACCATCGGCACGCCCCCGCCGGCGACGACGCGCGCACAGAGCGCGGAACGGGCAGCAGGAAGGGTACAGAGAAGGGTGAAGCTGGTGGCCATAGCTCGGACTCCCAACGAGGGGTGGGCGTGTAACCGGACACTCCCAGCCAAGAGGCCCCGGGTGTGGCAGTCCGTCTACGGAACGGCCCTGCTCATCTCCTAGTCTCCTAGTCTCCTCTGCATCGGCTCGGCCACAGCAAACAAGCCATTCTCGATTACTCGGGCTTCCCATCCTGTCGCGGGCTCGATTCGCTCGACTCCGTTGATGGTGTTGTCCATGCGCATCACGGCACGTTCACGTCGCCCGAGCTCGGACATCAGCGCAAGCCCCGCAGTTCTCCTTCCGCCCAGGCCACTTCCTCCGGAGTGTTGAGCCCCACAAGCTCCTGCCATCGCTCGGCCGCCACCGTCTCGACTCGACCGCCATCGGCGATCAGGAGGCCCAGCACGTGAGTCAAGTAGCGCTCCCCGGTCTCGGGATGGGGCGCCACACGCGACAGCGCAGGCCACAAGGCTGAACCCGAAAACGCGTAGTGGCTCGTCATATACTCGCGCACCGCAACCTGTTCGGGGGTGCAGTCACGCTCCTCGATGCAGTCCGCCACGCTGCCGTCCACACTCCGAATCACGCGCGCATAGGGCAGCGGGCTGGGGAAGGTGGCGGTGAGAAAGGCCGCCGGCACACCGCGTCGCCGACGCTCCCGGACCAGCCGTCGAATGCTGGTCGCGCTCACCAACGGGCTGTCCCCCACGAACACCAACACCTCGTCGGCGTCCGCAGCGGCTTGTCGGGCACAGTCCACTGCCCCCGCCGTCCCATCGCGCACGGTCTGCAGCACAGTGCGCACTCCCTGCGGCAATGCGGCCCTCACCTGATCAGCGCCATACCCCACCACCACAACGATGTCGTCGATCCCTGCCGCCACGATGGCGTCGACCAACCGCACCACAATCGGGCGGCCGGCCAACCGCACCAACGGCTTGGGCAGCTCCGAGCGCATCCGGGTTCCCCTGCCGGCCGCCAACACAACCGCGACCACACTCATCCGCAGTCTTCCTGACTGCGCGCAATGGCATCGATGAGCGGCTGTGCACCCGTCCGGAGCGTGCGCTCTTGAGCGTCGTAGTCCACCGCATACAGCCCAAAGCACATCTGGAAGCCTTCCGCCCTGCCTACTCGTCTACTCGCTCAACAGCTCCAGCACCCGGTCCGCCGCATAGTATCCCGCCCGCCGGTTGCCCTCGGGGGTGAGGTGGCCCTTGTCGTGCTCGAACACCAAGTGGCCTTCATTGGGACCGCAGCAGGGGCGAATGTCGACCACAGGAACGTCGTTTTCATCGACATACTCAGCAGCCCACTGCTCCCCGAGGCGACGCATGGGAGTCGGGGAAACGAGGTCGCCTTCAAAGGGAATGTGGCCCAGCGCCAGTCGGCCACCCCACTCGGACAGCCGCGCGGAGATCTCCGCCATGTTCAGGGCGCGCTCAGCATCAGAGACTCGCGCTACTCGAGGTTCTCGGGTGGACGATTCGTCGGACCGAGACACGACGAAGGCCTGGTCGGCAAACGGGAACAGAGCGCGCCGAAGGACCTCATAGAGCGAGCTGCGCTTGGCCAGCAACACGCGGGCGGCCGCAGCAGGACTCGCCGCGCCCTTGAGGTGCTCGCGGTCGGACACCACCACCAGGTTGTGGTCGTGCATGGGCAGAAAGACGATGGCGAGGTCGGGCTGGTAGTGACACACGATCTGGTCGAAGATCCGCGCCACCTGCGAAGTCGAGTAGCCGGGCTGCCCAGCGTTGAGGACCTCGATGTCGGTGACCCCTAGCTCCGCGAACCGCTTTGTCATGCCATCTGCGAGGGTCTGGTTGTCGTCGGCACCCCAGCCGAAGGCAATGGAGTCTCCGAGAATGGCCACGCGTCGAATTCCCGGAGTGCGCGCACGGGGCAGCTTGGTGCGGAGCCCATCGGCGTTGGTGCTCATCCGAAAGCTGCGCCCCTCATGAGTGGGAACGAGCGCATTCTCCTGAGCTGGCAGCATCCGCCAGCCGCCAATGCGGTCGGGCTGGTAGGCGGTCGACATCCCAGCCACTCGGGCCGCGCTCTCGCCGAGCACCAGCACCAGGGAGGCCATCACCAGTCCCATCACGAGCTTGACCGGCCAGGGTAGCTCTCGACGCCCCCCCCGGCGAGTGCGTCCACGACGTCTCATTGCTCCCCCCGCGTGACGGTTGAGATGTGGTTGGGCCCGATCGGTGCAATCCCCACCTCACCCGCTTCCAGCGGAGCACCGAGAAGGCGAGCCACCGTGGGGGCGATGGCCGCGCCAACCCGCGCGGAGCCGACTCTTGAGAGGTGGTTCTGGTCCACCAGCATCTCCTGGTCTTTCCAGACACCCTGG
>Ga0315321_10001859_pt1 | contig 16356 bp, 13 predicted proteins | sample M180m21515metaG_FD_203464 | JGI IMG/M metagenome (GOLD analysis project Ga0315321, IMG submission 203464) | Ammonia-oxidizing marine archaeal communities from Monterey Bay, California, United States - M1 80m 21515 | ecosystem: Environmental > Aquatic > Marine > Intertidal zone | place: USA... | reverse complement strand
CCAATCGCCAACACGCGATCCTCCGGACGCTTCGAATCGCTAAACCCGCCCGGCACCGAACAAGCCGTTTCGATATCGAGCTGCATGCGTCGAAGCTTCGAATAAGGCATATCCGCGTACAAACGTGCTGCATTAGAAAGTAAATACTGCTGTTCGAGCTGCCGTATCCAATCGATTGACCCATGACGCCCGTGTTCTTTGACGAAGGCCGAATGCGCATCTACCTCGTCAAAATGAATCAATCGGTTAAACGGTGCGTACCCCGAAAGTTGCGTGACAGACGCATTCTCGGGTTCCCCATAGGTCAAGCTATCCTTCGCCCACACAAAAGGGGAAAATGGTAGAACCTCAACCCGACGAGCCCCTTCTCCATCTTCCCAAGCCTGAAAAGCCTGCCCTTTAGGATTTATCCAAATTCCGCAAAGCGAAGGGCTAGCTCTACTTTCGGTCATCAGAAAGGCCGAAAATAAACCATGAACACCGCAATTCCTACAGCAGCAATCAGCACAGTGAAAATAAACGACTTCGATTTCTTGTAAGCCATTCCGCCCAAGCCCATTACGACCAGCCAACAAGCCATTTTTGCAACAACCCAGCCTTGAGCCCAATCGTTATTATGCAACTTCGACATCAATCCAGCGCCCGCAACCAGAGCGACGAGACCCAGAATGCCGGTGACAACCGACATAAGCTTTTTCTTGTGCTTTTGCGGGTTCGCCGCAATAGCGAATGTGAAACCTGACAGGAGGATTATCGAAATAACGTGGAGGAATTGATAGATTTTCGGGTCCATATCGATCTCTATACCAGTATCTTTCAACCAGGGGCAACCGTTAAAACGATTTCGAGGCATCTTCGATAGAAGAGTTTCACGCGCCCCACCATAGTGCCGTACGCCAACAGGGCTCTTGGTCCTGTGTATATTAAAGTGGGTGACATCAAAACAGATTCTGCAGTCCGGTTTACGGCTGGGCATCCTCCATTCATCACGTCTCCCATAAAAGAAGGTAGGCTAAGAGCTATTAAAGCCAACGCCTCGAACACGACAGGGCGCGTGAGAAACAAACCCTATGTCATCGAGCCCCAGGGTCAATCGGAATGGTTCGATTGATCTACTTTTCCTTCTTTTTTGACGACTGCCATAGCACCAAACTTCCCCGATACAAGCGACAGGCTATCAAGAAATTAGCTATGAAAAGTAAACATGAAATGGTAAGCGGCTCTTCGAAAACGAATCTTGGCCCTAAAACAGCCAATAGGGCCGCAAAAGCTATCACCGCATCCCCAACTCGCTTCGGCTGACTAACTCCCCAAGCCCACAGAGCTCCAATTAACCAAAGCGCCCCGACAATAATGGACCCCAAATCGAATCGTCCCGCCAACTCAACTTCCCCTTGCGATCGCTTCACTTCAAACAAGCTCCAAAACATCAACTGATTGAAGAGAATAAACGCCGAAATCAACGCCCCTCCCAATGGCCAACTTGCAGGTAAAGGTCCTCCGTCGCACAAAGGTATCTTGGAGGCGAGGTCACAGCTAACCGAACATCGCGTGAACCCCGCCTGAGTCGACCGACCGCAAACCGCGCAACTCGATGAGCTCAATCGGGTTTCCGCTGAATCCGTCATAACTCAAGTTGAGAAATGATTAATTCCTGCATACTCGCAAACAAGGCGTATGCCGCATATCCAATTCTCTGTTCTTGATCGAAATCTCCGATTTCGAGCTCGCCGTTTTCAAGAGCTTCATCCGAGAACGCTTCAAGCGACCGCTCCCGCAGCTTGAGCCGCATTGCCGAGCAACCGCGCAATACAAGATCCGCATCTTCTTCCTCAACCGTAGCGCTACCTGTATTCAAAAATTCGTCGTCGAATAGTTCGGCAATCGACGCGATATCTTTGCGCTGGGAAGTCAATAGATCCTTGGACCAGAAATCCGACATCAGCTCGTCTTCATCCGGCGGAGCATTCGGCGTAGCCAACTCATTTGCCAGATCCTTCATAAGCGGTTTGACATGCTCTAGCAGCGGCAGAACGGACTGGATATCCAATCTAAATTCAAGTCGATTCATTCTTCTCTAAAATCGCGTTTAAATGCCACTCTTGCAACTGATACAAATAGGTTTCCGCCTTCTCGCGCTCTCCGATCCAAACCACCGATCGGCCGAGTTCATGAACCTCTCGCATATGCTTTTCCGCTTTGGCTGAGTTCATGCCCAATACGCGTTTAAATACCATCGAAACGTAGGACATGAGATTGACCGGATCATTGAGCACAATGACGCTCCATAAGCCCGAAAGCTCCGTTGCTTCATCAAGTACCGTTTCCGGCGATGACGATCCTCCTCCAATAAATGATACCATTAATTAATTCGACGCCTTTTCGCGTATTGCAGAAGCAATAATCGAAGTTGCTTTAGCGATCGCGACTTCTTGTTTGTCGTCTTCATCGCGCCATTTCAATTCAATCACACCATTCTTCAAACCGCGACCGCCAATAGTGATACGCAGTGGGATGCCAATTAAATCCGCATCCTTAAACTTCACTCCCGGACGTTCTGCGCGATCATCCACCAACACGCTAGCGCCTGCCGCTTCCGCGGCCACGCCAATCGTATTAGCCAGCGTCGCCGCTTCTTCCAAATCTGGGTCTAAAAGCGTGATCACTACCTGGTAAGGAGCAACAGACCACGGCCACTTGATCCCCCACTTGTCGTGCGACTGCTCGATTATCGCCTGCAATGTGCGCGATATCCCAATACCATAACAGCCCATAACTGCAGCTTGGCTCTTATTATCCGCGTCATCGAACATTGCGCCGAACTTTTCGTTCTCGCTGAACTTCGTGCCCAACTTAAAGATATGTCCGACTTCGATTGCGCGGGCAATCTTCAGTGGCTGGCCACTCTTCGGACATGGTTCGCCTTCCTGAACCTTCCGAAAATCTCCAAAACGATCGAGATCGAGATCGCGCCTAACGTTCACGTTTTTCACGTGCATCGCTTTCTCGTTCGCTCCCGTTACACCATTGCCGATCAAACGAAGCGCCTCATCGCCATAGATGCCATCGAGCTTGGAACGATCCTTTAACGTTCCCTTAATCGCTCCAAGACTTCCAGGGTAAGCGCCCATCGCTTCGAAAATTTCGTCCACCGTCGCAGGACGGATCAATTGATAGCCGAGTGAGCTCAACTTCGCTTCTTCCACTTGATCGCAACCACGCACCACAACCACGAAAAGCTTTTCGTCGCCCACGAACAGCAAAGTCTTGAACTGCGCATCCGCTGGGATATTGTACGGCTCTTGAGCGAGCTTCTCAATGGTCTTCGCGCCAGGCGTTTCGAATTTCTCCAATTCCCCAATAGGCTCCGCGTCGACTATATCTCTCGGGACCAATCCGCTCGTTGCTTTCTCTACGTTGGCAGAATAGCCGCATTCCTGGCAATAAACCACATCGTCATCGCCCACTTCCGCAGGGACCATGTACTCATGCGAAAAAGCGCCTCCCATTATACCGGCATCCGCTTCGACCGAAATGAAGTCCAATCCGCAACGAGCGAAAAACCTATCATAAGCTTTCGCGATTCGATGGTAAGTCGCCTCCGCATCTTCGTCATTCGCGTCGAAGCTATAGCCATCCTTCATGATGAACTCCCGTGCCCGCATCAACCCATAGCGGGGGCGGATCTCGTTGCGAAACTTCGTCTGGATTTGATAAAATGTTTTTCCCATATCCCGATAGCTCGAGATCTCGGAACCGATCAATGGCGTGATCACTTCTTCGTGCGTCGGCCCGAGCACATACTGAGGCTCTTCCGGAACTTTCGCATCCTTGCCCGCACTAATGACCTGAAACATCACCTCGCGCACAGCATTCCAACGGGGACCTTCCTTCCACTGCTCTGTAGGGATCACCGCAGGCATCAAAAGCTCAATCGCCTGCCCGCGATTCATTTCCTCGCGACAGATTTCCGTCACATTATCCAACACCCTTTTCCCCAAAGGCAAAAAAGCGTACAGGCCGCCTCCCACGCGACGTACTAAGCCCGCCCGTAGCAACAGTTTGTGCGACTCGATTTCCGCTTCCGCGGGGCTTTCCTTCAAAGTTGGGATATATGTCTGGCTCCAGAATTGCATGGTCTAAATCCTATGACATGTACTCGCGGATTTCCTCGCGCAACGAGAAAATGAACCCATTTGCTTCGTTCAGGCTTTAACTTGTCTGCAAAAAGGATTGATTTGCCGCCTTTATGAAAAACCAGAACTCGGAGCCCAGCCTGAAACCCGGATCGCCAATGACCGAACGTAAGCCTTGGCCAATGTGGCCCATCGCCTTGTCGATTCTCACTTTTATAATCCTCTACACGTGGGTTCAGCTGAAATTCCGCAAAGAAGAAAAACCCTACGAACCTAACTACGAGATGCAGGAACGGCGCAATCAAGTCGCCGAAAAAAACCTCTACGATTGGTTCAGCCTAAATGCTGCCCCGAGCGCAGAAACTAACGACAACACCCTCAGCTCCGGCCATATCGCTGCCCGTTTTATTTCCGGTCCGCTCGAAAACGACCTGCCCTCGCAAATCGTCTATTACATTCCCCGAAGGCCTATTCTCATCCCGCAACTGGATTCGCTAGCCAGCCAATCGAGCTTTTCAATCAATCAACCGATCAAGCTCCAATTGTCTCTACCGGAAGCCTTCGGCGACAGCCCTAACTTCAAACTCGCCACTTTCTACAAAGAAGGCGAACTCCTCATTCTCGCCGAAATGCGCATAGAAAACGCCAAAGCACTCGCCGCTTTCGACATCCAAAGCCCTTCCAAAACCTACCTATTCGAAATCGATACCGTTCCAATTGAAACCGCGAGCGTCAAAGCCAAGTTCTACCTCGAAGGGCAAGTCCGAGAATGGACGATCGAACGCATTGGCGGCCCGACAGAGAAATAACGGCACATCTAAGGTCGCGGCTCTAGCCCCAGAGTATGCATTGCCGACTTGATCTTTCTCTAAAGGGCTGATTAACAATCGAATTTAGAAGAATGCCTGAAGCGGTGCGATTTTTTAGCCGATTCTATCCAAGTGATCAAAATGGACGAAACCATCTCCAACATTACACCTGCCGATCTCAGGGGCATATTGAACTATGTGCCAAAATTCTTGGGGCAAACCTTCGTCATATCCTTGGACGGTGCCGTCATAGACAACGAAAACCTGCCGAACATTCTATTGGACATCGCCGTTCTTAGGAGCCTGCAAATAAAAGTCGTCATCGTCCATGGGATCGGCAAGCAACTCGCAGCGCTATCCGCCGATCGCGGAATCGAAATTTCAAACATTGACGGATCCGGCCCCACTGACCCGGCGACTTTGGATCTAGCCATCCGAGCATCCTCTAGAACGTCCCACCAAATCCTCGAAGCACTCACGCAGACAGGCTTAAAATGCGCTATAACCAACTCTGTCCGCTCCACGCCGATCGGAGTCATCAAGGGCCTGGACTATCAGCGAAGCGGCAAAGTCGACCGCATCGACGCGGAATTTCTCAATCACCTAGTCACTCAGAGCATCATCCCAATCATCCAGCCAATCGGGTTCGACCGTAACGGGCATACTTTGCGCATAAACAGCGATTTACTTGCAGTCGAAACGGCATTCGCCCTCAAAGCGACCAAGACTATTTTCGTCACCGAACTCGAAGGACTGCAAATCGATGGTGAATTAAAACGCCAATTGCCAGTAGCAGTACTGGAATCGAAACTGGCCGACGACAACCCATTCGAGGACGCAGCGCTTAGCAAAGCCAAGCACGCCCTCATCGGAGTAAAGGGCGGAATCTCTCGTATCCATATATTGGATGGGAACATTCACGACGGCCTTGTCCGCGAAGTCTTTTCGAACGAAGGTGTCGGTACTCTAGTATACGGAAACGAATATCAGCAAATTCGACAAGCCCAACGCTCCGACATAACGCGGATCTACCATCTCACGAGTGGGTCCGTCGAAAAGGAAGAACTTGCTCGCCGCTCGATCGAATCGATCGAAAGTGAAATCGGAAACTTCTACGTTTATGAAATCGATGGCAATCTAATCGGATGCGTTCTCATTTCGCAATTCGACGCAGCCCCGGATACAGCGGAAATCAACGCGCTATTCGTGCATTCTCTGCACCAACGGCAAGGAATCGGCTCAAAGCTGGCTAAGTTCGCTTGCCACAAAGCCGAGGAAATTGGCTCCAAACAGATCCTAGCCCTTTCAACGCAAAGCTTCAGCTTTTTCCAATCGGTTTGCGGTTTCAGTGAAACCGATATAAACGCCCTCCCTGAAAGTCGCCGCCTAGCCTATCAGGAGGAAAATCGGCAATCAAAAATCCTTATCAAAGACCTTGGCTAGCTAGTCCAAGTAGGCACCATTCTCAATGGTCTGCTTTATCTTACGCAACTTCGCGAGTTCGCCTTGGGCCTTCGGGTCCAACGCTTCGAGGATATCCTCCAACTTTTTGCCGGGATGCTCCAAGGACTCCGCAAGGTCTCCAAAACTTCGAACGCATCGTGACTCAATCCACCTGCGCTCGAAGATGAGAGCAATTACATTTTAACTGTTTCCAATGACGCCATCCTTTTCTAATCGGATTTCTCAGAGCGCTCTTTAGATTCGGATCAGCATTCCGATCAATTACATATAACTAGAAATGAGAAATTGACCGATTCCACAGTATGCACACAATGTACCCAGGTTAGTTAAATCCAATCGTAAACGAGTGATTAGAATACTATCAGATCTTCATTGGGGCCATAAGGCTAGCCTTATCAAGGATCTCGATTCGCTCGAAGGTCTTTTATCCGAGCCGGATGACGTTATTTTCAATGGAGATACCCTCGAACAAAATTTCGAGAACACACCCTCGCACTTGCAAAGCCCGCTTCCCTCGGTCGATCAATTCAAAGCCTACGTCAGGAACTGGGGTACGAAACCCCATTTCATAACCGGCAATCACGACCCGAAAATCTCGCGACACCACTACTGCGAAGTAAACGCTGGCGAAATCCTAATCACTCACGGCGACGGAATTTTCAAGAATATCGCCCCATGGAGCCAAAATGCGCAACTCCTAGGCGACGTAGCAGAACAAGGCCTCAAGCAACTCCAGCACAACGGCAGCGTCAGTTTCTACGAATTTCTTCAGACAATCAAAGACGCTTGCGTCGAAGAACACTCGCGACTTAAAGACTACGACCCGACAGTCTGGGGTAAGCTGCAAACTTTTCTACGCCAAGCCTGGCCCCCGACACGCGTTCTCAAAATATTGGATTGCTGGAAAACAACGCCGCAAATGGCAGTCGACATGGTCCATCGCTACATTCAAAACCCTCGATTTCTAATCATTGGTCACACCCATAAACCGACAATTACCCCAATAGACAAAACAACTGTCATCAATACAGGCTCGTTTCTTCCTTGGCCAGATGCCACCGCCGTCGACTTAACTCCCCATGGAGTCCACGTCCGAAAAGTCAACAGACGCAACGGCTCATTTTCAATCGGTAAAACGCTTCAGGCGTTCGAGATGAAGATCGATTTGAATAGCCTCCGATTTCCTACCCCCGAACCGGGAAACTCCCCTCAGGTAACTCCTCAAACAGTGACAGCCTAAGAAAGAAATCGGAAGAACCTCCAGAACAATAGGGTTTTAACTCAATCCTATTGAGCTCTAGACCCTAAGAGGCTTCTCGTAATTACACAAAATTGTAAACTAAACAGTAAATATACTCTGTTTCCGAGCCGTAACAAGAAGTAAGCAACTGCTCCATTTTCGGGCGTTCCAACTGTTATACTTATGAGTCTCGAAATCAGCTTTACACCCAACTCCTCTGCTCACCCACAAAACCTAACCCTCCAAGACGGAGAAAGTATCCAAGTTTTCTCCGGTGAAAGCTTCCAAATACAAAACCCGGAAATCGTCGCCCAACTCGTTCCGCAGGACAAAGACCTGCAAATCGTTTGCCATGACGGAACATCCTTCATTCTGAAGAACTTCCTTGAAGTCGACTTTACAAAGGAACCCTCACTCGAGCTTAACGACGGCGCTTCCATTACCTGGCACAATTTCGTCCAACAAACCGAAGGAATCGACCCTGCCTTCAATGTTGACGACCCCAATAACCCCACGCTCGTATTCGCTCCACTACTAGTCATCGCCGCGACAGCCAAATCGCCTGAGTGGAGCTTTGCTCAAGTCCCAATCTCAGAAGAAGAATCTCCAGAAATTACAACCCAACCACAGCAATTCTCTCAAACTACGTCGTCTCAGCCCAAAGGAGATCCGCTCGCCGAAGACGATTCTTTTTCCAAAGCAACTGCTCAAAACATCGATGACGATGGAATCAAACTCGCCTCGGGCGATTTAGGCACCCCGCAATCCGGCGGCACAGCCAACACCGCCTCCAATACAAAAACTCCAGAATTCATAGAAATCGACGTTAGAAAATTTCTCGATATCAGCGGCGACGGGATCAACCCTTCTCCAGTAATCACCGGAGTTGTAGCCGGGAATGACGGAACCGAAATCGAAATCGACGATTTGACAGGAATCGCCAAGATCCCGAACGATATCTTGGAGGACAACACCCAACTTAAAATCGATATCATCGTCGACGATGGAAACGACACCAAAAATACAACTATCACCGTCATCGAGAGCAAAGATGGAGGCGGCGAAACATTTCACCTAATTCTAAGTCAAAACCAAGTTTCCGAGAATCAAGAAGGTGCATTGATAGGAAAATTAGATACGGATGACGCCGGAAGAAACCATACCTACGAGTACACCCTTTCGAAAGACTCATCCGATCTTTTCCAAATCACCGGCAATGTGCTTAAACTAAAAGATGGCGTAAGCATCGATTACGAAACACATCCCGAAAGCTACCCAATTAGAATCGTCGCAACTGACGAAACAGGCCACAAAATCGAGCAAACGATAGATATCTGGCCAAAGGATATTAACGAAATCGCTGGCGTTTCACCTATCGTTACCTCCAATATCGAAGATATTCGAGTAAACTTTGACCCCGATGACTTCGACACTGCGTTTGAGGACGAGGACAACGATTACCTTGAGATGGTTCGCATCGACACGCTTCCTGGAAACGGAACGCTCAGCCTCGAAGACGATGCCGTAACCATCGGTCAACTTATTGACTACGAACAAATCGCAGAACTCTCGTTCCAGCCAACCGCTGATTGGAATGGAAACACTGTATTTCAATGGTCCGGGTTCGATGGCAGCGCCTGGTCTGCTAAAAACTCTCCTGTCTCTATTTCGATCGAAGCTGCCAATGACGCTCCTGTCGTATCCGTAAAGATCGGACAACAAGCCACTAGCACCGATGAGGCATTCGCGATGAGCCTTCCCGATGGGACATTCATCGACGTCGATAGCGGCGACACGCTATCCTATTCAGCAGAGCTCCCATCATGGTTGACTATCGACCCTAGTACAGGAGCTCTATCCGGCACCCCCACCGACGAACACATCGGAGACCAAGATATAACGATCACCGCCACCGACGGTTCCGGCGAATCCGCCAGCCAAACCTTTCGCCTCTCAGTCGAGAACACCAACGACGGACCAACCGTATCCTCCAGTATCCCCGATGCGACTACAGACAAAGACGATGCTTTCTCGCTCGGCGTTTCCGGCAATTTCGACGACAAGGACCTAGGCGACGAACTCTCTTACAACGCCACGCTAGACAATGGCGACGGCGATAACGAAATTGATGGTGGCAAGCACAACGACGACATTACTTCAGATTCCGGCGATGGAGATGATACGATCGATGCGACCGACGGTTACGGCACGGTTGATACTGGAGCAGGTGATGACACGATTACCATCGACTACGGAGTCAGTTCTGGCGGAGGTAGATCAGGCTCCGGAACTGGATCCGGTTCAAAATCAGGATCCGGTGGTGGTTCAGGAAGCGGAGGAAATTTCGGGATGTTCGACAGCGGAGATGGTGATGACACCCTGGAATTCGATCGCAGCAACCTTGAAATCGACCTAACAGTACTCGACAGCGGCGGCATCCAAAACATCGAGCGGCTCGATATCGACGGTTCCGGAAGCAACAATCTGCGTCTCAGATCGGATGATATCCTCGATATGACCGATAGTGAAAACAGACTCTTCATTGACGGGGGTAACGACGATCATGTTGAAATTTCGAAAGACTTCCAAAGCGATGGAACCGAAACAGTAGGCGGCGTCGATTACCAACATTACTACGACGCAGGAACCGACTCCCATCTCTACATAAATAACAATATCACGGATTTGGATACATTCTAATTCAATCAAAACGGAAAGTCCCACACACTACGTTACTATCAAACCGCTTCACTCGACTCTCGATCCAGATCAACTATTCGAAGCACTAAGAAGTCAATTCGATCTTGCCCAATCGAGTCGCTACAAATATTTTTTCCGAGGCAGCAACGACATCTACAAAATACACTCGTCCGAAGAAAATTATTTCGTTCGAGTCAGTAATCACGGAACGCGCTCTGCCCAGGAAATCAGAGACGAAGTCGAATTTCTCAATCATTGGAAACAATACGGCATCGGCGTAGTCGCCCTATTCCAAACCGTGACGAAAACTACGTCCTGCCCGTTTATGCGGTCGAAGGCGTGCGACACCTAACGCTATTCCGTAAAGCAAAAGGACAATCGCTTGCAGTCCCATACCCAGCTCAACTTCGAGGTATAGGCACTGAACTCGATTCGCTCCACCTGAGGTCCAATCGTTTTCCCCTTAAAGAAAATTTCCCTTTCTACGACATAAACTACTACACAATATATAGTTCTGCCAATAAAGAATCCCCGGAGCAAGCTCTCTACCTTGGGGTCAACTTGCACTTCGCACAAGCGGGGTATTTCTGAAGTTAGGGAGGACCGGCACGGTCCTCTTAGCAACCAATACTGAGGACCGAACCGGTCCTCCCTACTAAAGCCGAAGCCCTTCGACTGCTCAGGATCTACGACAACAGTCTTCGCCCACAAGGGGCTTCGCCCGTCAAGAGCTCATGACGGACGAAGCTCGGAGAGCGTAGACTGTTCGGGGCATTACACCCAAAGGGAATAAAAGCAGGAACCCTACTGGCCACCCTCACCAATGGGTAACGGTTTCCTGAGATGAGTATAGAGAGACCTTTCAGTAAACTCAACAATCACAACATCTGGCTGAAGCTCTAAAACGAGTGCACTGTCCAATGGTTTATCGGCCAAAAAATTCGTCTCACGAAAATGACCGGCTAGCAAATTCTTCATAGGCTCCATAAATGAGTCATGAAACACCAAGGCCTTAGGCAAAGTCGAATCGTCTATCGAAAATCGATCCACAGTCTTTCCTAGCACTTCTCTGTCACCCTCATTTATCGCCCAATTACCTCGATTCAAAACCACACTATAAGTGGGATCCCCCCAATCACTCTCGACTCCAAGCATTTCAGCAAGATCGCCACCTAATCGATCGCTTCCAACGAATTGAACATCGTTCACCGAAAGACGATTCGACTTGGGAAGCTTCTCAGCTAAAGCATCATAAGCAACAAACATCCCTTTCGCATTCCAGTGAGTATCCAATTTATAGTACAATTGGGATCCTCCAATCTTCGCTTCAATTAATTCGTCTATCGGAAAGACGATCGAAAAATCTGATTCGGACATGCGCACTAAGAAATCCTCAACACGAGTCCCATACGGGCTCTTCTCAATCCGGTTAGGCAAAAACTCTGGATACACTGAAACCTTGTCGGGACCGACTAAAACGAGGAATGTAATCCCCTGCCCCTCCAACCAAGCTCCCCACGTTTCAAAATAAAGGTGTAAACGACCCAATTCGTTTTCGCTAAAAGCATTCGCTCCTGCATAGGCCTGTACCGAATCGCCACCGCCGCCTCCCGAATAGTAAAGCCAATCCTCTTTTCCACGCACGACATTGTTCATGGAATCAAGTAACCCAAGTTCGAATCGAGACTGCCTATAAAACCGAATCATAGCAGCGCGAAAACCAAAGTGATCCTCGAACCACGCTTCGAATGCACGCGAAAACTCCCCGTAATCGCTCGACAAAGAAGGAAACGCCACCGGTGTCCGCTTCTCGGATGTACGCTCCGAATCCGTAAAAAACGGAAGCGAGAGTAAAGGTAACCCAAGCAAGAACATGAACACAACCGCGTACGTCTTTGAAAAAACTCTCTCCTGTCTCGACTGTATTGCTTCCTTCGCCATATCAGAATCGGAAATAGAGAAAAGGACTGTACGTGCTGCTAGCAACTGCACTCATGCAAATGACAAGCAATACCAAAGTTCCAACATAACCAACATACGATCTCCAACGTCCAAAGCTCGCACGCGACAAAGCTTCTCCCAACTGCGTTGGATACTTTGTCGAAAAGCTAATCGCTACAACCAGCGCAAGTATAGCTTCGTATTCCAAAGGCACCGAAACCGCTCCCTTCGTCAGCCCCTCATTCCCAGCCCCAACCAGGGACCGGAAATACCCCCCTGCATCGGCCAAAGTCTCGCTTCGAAAAAATACCCAACCAAAAAAAACAATCCCAAGCAAATAGCCATGCTGCACCAGTTTCGGCAGACTAGATACAAAACGTCCCCAGACTGTTCGTTCTAGCAACAAAAAGCACCCGTAATAAAGCCCCCAAACAAGAAATCCCCAACTCGCCCCATGCCACAATCCGCACAAAGCGAATACAATCAGAAGATTGAAACCCACCCGTCCCGACGAATTCCGATTCCCGCCAAGAGGAATGTACAGATAATCGCGAAACCAACGCGACAAAGTCATATGCCAGCGTTTCCAAAACTCCCTCACGCTTCGCGCCGTATAGGGAAAATTGAAATTCTCCGGAAACCGGAATCCAAACATTTTGCCCATTCCAATCGCCATATCCGAGTAGCCAGAAAAGTCGTAATAAAGCTGAAACCCATAACAGATCAAACCGAGCCAAGCCATCGAAACGCTAAGCCCTCCCGGAGCTCCCCCAAATGAAGCATCCGCAACCACAGCAAGCGTATCCGCAATCAAAACCTTTTTAGCCAATCCGCGAACGAACCGGGATGCCCCCGCATTAAAGCCCTCCAAGCTACGTTTGCGATTCGCTAGCTGATCCTCTATTTCCGAATACCGAACGATCGGTCCAGCGATCAATTGAGGAAACATTGAAATGTACAGCCCAAGATCCAAAAAACTGCGCTGTGGGCGACACTGACCGCGGTATACGTCTACTAAATACGAAATTGCCTGGAAAGTGTAGAAAGAGATTCCAATCGGTAACTCCGGCCATCGCTCGATCATACTGGATGCGCCTTCTACACTACCACCAAACAATCCAAACGTATTCTCCAACAAAAACGCGCCGTACTTAAAAGAAACGAGAAGCAGCAAATTGAAGCCAACTCCTATTCCCAACAAACTCGCCCGCTGGGCCCCTCCCCTTGAGAAGGCGCGAGCTACCACGAAATTCACGCCAATCGACAATAATAACAAAAAAACGAATACCGGCTCGCCCCAGGCATAGAACAAAAGACTCGCCGCCAACAAAATCCCATTCTGCGCAGAGCGACCCACTAGGAGCGAAAGCAGTAAAACGATTGGCAAAAATCCAAACAGAAATATCGGCGAACTAAAAACCATGAATCAACCACGCTACCGACTCAACAAGACCCGGGTCGAGCGCGAAAAGACGAAATTCCCTTGATCGATTTGGGCCTCGCAAGTAGATTCACTCTGTAGTTATCTCAAATCTGCATCTTCCAACTCGCGGCAGACAGAGCTCGCCAACTCCATAGCCACCCTAGCCAATGAATGAGAATGCTAAACTCATGGAACTCGCCGAATCCGAGCGTCCACAAGAACGTCTTCAACGATTGGGAGCATCGGCACTCAGCGAAACCGAACTGCTCGCTATGCTTCTGAGAAGCGGCAGCAAAGGCCACAACGTTCTAAACGTCGCTTCGAACATCATAAACGACGCCGGATCGTTATCCAATCTCGTGAGCTGGGATGACAGCGAATTCCGTCGATTCAAAGGTATTGGGAAAGTAAAGGCGCTCCAACTGGTAACAGTAGTTGAAATCTGTCGACGAGTCCTCGCTGCATCCAACGAAGCGAATCCAATTCTAGACACGCCTAAACGCATTTTCGAATTCATGCGTTCACGAGCCATCGGTCTGGAAATTGAAAAATTCTGGACTCTCTGTCTTGACCGAAAAAACCGACTCATTCGCTCCTGCGAAGTGACCTCCGGAACGGCCAGCCAAAGTCTCGTCCACCCAAGAGAGGTTTTCAGGGAGGCGATCAGACACGGATCCAGCGCCATCATCTGCGTCCACAATCATCCCAGCGGCGACCCTAGCCCCAGCGCGGCAGACATAAAAGTCACCCGTCAGCTCAGAGAAGCATCCCAGACTATCGGTATCGACCTACTCGATCACATAATCATCGGTTCGCCTCAAAAAGACCCCAACCGTATCGGCTACTACAGCTTCCAAAAATGCGGCATCTTGTGAGTTTGGGTTTTAACCGCCCGCTGCGCTGGAGATCACGGAGCAACCGAGCTTTGGTTGAATATCGCGGCCAGAGGTCTCGACCCACCTGCCTGCTCAATGGTAGCGCGAGACGTCTCGGGTCGCGTGTCTCATTAGTGAGATAGATGAGGCACTATCGAACGACAGGAGCCAAATAGATATTCTTATACTTCACCGATGTATGGTCACCCTGCAAATGGATTGGACCAGGAACCGTCGGGTCTGTATGAACCGCTCCGCCCGTTGGACCTTCCACTGGTTGATTGTCGACGACCTTCACTCCATTCAACACAACCGTCACATGCCGGTCCACCAATGTGAGATCGTAAGTCTGCCACTCGCCCGGCTGTTTTCCCGCCTGTATGGATGGAGCGATTCTCCCAAAGATAGAGCCTACTCCTTGAAGCCCCTGCATTCGGCTATCCCGATCAACCACCTGAGCCTCGTACATCCCTCGGAGATATACGCCGCTATTGCGGTTGCCTTCGATCAGGAACTCGATGTGCAACCAGAAATCGTCAAACACCGCTTCCGTTTGCAAATTCCCATAAGAACCAGTGGATCCGAAATCTGTCTTTGGAGTGTCATTGACCAGCATGCCGCCTTCGGCCCTCCAACCGTTTTTCTTTTTGGAATCATACAATCGCCAGCCCGTCAGATCTTTTCCATTGAAAAGCGAAACCGGGTGCCCAAATCTGACCTTCGATAGGTCGGGACGATCAGGCATTGAAGGAAACTTCTTTCCCGTAAACGTAATGCGATCATACGGCTTCTCTAGCGATTCGTTCACAATAATCCCATCTAGTTTTCCGTTTTTCAAACCGACCGTCACCGTGTTCGTAGTAACCTTAGGACCGTCTTTCCCCTCTCGCTTTATCTTGACTGGAAATGTCAAACGATTGTTTTTGAATTCGATGATCTTGTGCGGTCCAGCGGATTGAACATGCACACGCATGTGAACCACAGGCTCTCCATCCTTTATTTCAACTTTCAACCAAGCAGGCTCATTCGTTGAGAGAATTAGAGACCAATCACCAATAAGACCTTTAGGAACCGATTCGGCAAAGGACGCAAAAGGCCAAAAGAGGCAAGCTAACAGGCAGATTGTACGGAGGTTCAATCGTCCCGTTTGATAGCGACGAGCTTTAGTTATGAGAATCATTTTAGCAATCGGTGGAGTTGATGGGTCGCGTATGCACGCATACTTTGGAAAACACGAGAAGCACAATAACACTCAACCTTATCAGCACGGAAAGGAGCTCAACTCCACTCTTAAACGCGCAAATATCGTTCTGGATATCTTTTCCGCGATAGCGATAGGTCCCTACAAAAATGGGAAACTGCGTTTCAATCAGTATTCAAACATCGTTTACAAAATATATTTCAAAAATTGCCGAAGTCCCCCTTCTTCTTTTAAGCTCCTTAGCATCGGCCCACATCCATACCTGTCAATTTAAGAAACTTTTAGAGATAGGGAGAGGTGAACCCCTTTTGTTTTCAAACCTTAATGAACCTTATTTGGCGAGACACAAGCCATCCTTATTGAGTCCCTCCGTAGCGGGTTCATCCTAGCGAAGCGATGACGCCCTTTTTCACAAAGTCGCGTTGGAAATTTGAGAGCATAGACATCGACCTACCGGTCTTGCGGCTTTTGCGATTCTTGCACCTTCTTGCGGCTAAAGACTTAGGTCGCGGCCGATCTCCGAGCGGCCATTTTCATAAGGTAATATAACGATTGCATCGTTCTATA
>Ga0315321_10001856_pt1 | contig 16361 bp, 12 predicted proteins | sample M180m21515metaG_FD_203464 | JGI IMG/M metagenome (GOLD analysis project Ga0315321, IMG submission 203464) | Ammonia-oxidizing marine archaeal communities from Monterey Bay, California, United States - M1 80m 21515 | ecosystem: Environmental > Aquatic > Marine > Intertidal zone | place: USA... | reverse complement strand
ACCGAGAGATTGGGGTTTAATGCATCTTATTCCTGGAATAATGTCGAGGAAGCGGAAAATGATGATGGGTTTCAGGCGGGTTTGCTTATGAGTTGAGTGAAGGGTTTGAGTTGTGCGGATGGTTAGTTGGGGATTGTGCAGACGGTTAAATAGGAATTGATTCAGGATTTGGCTCAGCCAAATCCTTCACCCCGAAGGGGCGGCTTTCAGCCGTCTGCGGAGTTGCCGCTTCTTTCGAACCGGAGTGTTCTGTCGCTGCCATTACCTCATAATCAAAAAACCCGGCTAAAGCCGGGTTTTTTGATTATGGCGGTGAGGGAGGGATTCGAACCCTCGAAGCCTTTCGACTTACACGCTTTCCAAGCGTGCTCCTTCGGCCACTCGGACACCTCACCGATATGGCTATTTTGTCCCAGAAACAACTTGGTGACAAAAAGCGGCGTAACTCTAGCTCAGAGGCCTTCGGAATTCAAGCAACTCTTGCATTTGGCGGACTGGCGCTTTTTTACTTTCATGCGTTTTATCAATTACCTAGTTAATGTAACATCAGTTGCAAACTATCTACGCCTTTGGGGGCAATATGTTTTCAAAATCTCGTCAGAAAATATCAGTTCTAGCAATCCTATTTATAAGTATGTCCACAGCCCACGCTCAGGACTGGCCGAGCTACGGGGGCGACAATGGCTCTCGTAAGTACTCGCCACTGGATCAGATCGATGCCGGTAATGTGAGTCAGTTGGAAGAAGCCTGGACCTGGAACAGCTCCGATAACGCAACGGTTGCCCAGAACATCGCTGATGAAAATTTCCGCACCATGCCTGCCGGATTCAAAGCCACTCCTATTGTGGTTGATGGTGTGATGTATATACCTACCTCATATGGGCGAATAGCTGCGCTTGATGCGGCTAGCGGTGAAGAGAAGTGGGTATTTGATACCACTGCCTGGGAGACAGGTAGGCCGCCTAATCTTGGATATAACTCACGTGGAGTTGGCTATTGGGAGAAGGGCAGCAAGAAGCGCATATTTTTTGCGACTAATGACGCGATGCTCTGGTCCATTGATGTGGATTCCGGTCAGCCAGACACGAGCTTTGGCGACGGCGGAAAGGTGGACCTGACCCTTGGGCTGGGTCGGGAAGTAGACCGACGTCAATATGGGGTAGTTGCTCCGCCTCTGGTAACCAACGATATTGTTGTAGTGAATTCCATTATTAATGACGGGCCTCAAGCCAAGGAAATGCCACCGGGGCACGTCCGAGGGTTTAATCCCGACAGTGGTGAGGTTGAATGGATTTTTAATACCATCCCACAAGCTGGAGAATTTGGTAATGAGACTTGGGAAGATGGTTCCTGGGAATACACTGGTAACACGAATTCCTGGACCATAATGAGTGCTGATGACGAGCTTGGTTATGTCTATATCCCAATCGGCACACCCACTAATGATTGGTATGGCGGATTGCGAAAAGGAGATAACCTCTTTGCTGAAAGCCTTTTAGCGGTTGAGGCGAAAACAGGTGAATATGTCTGGCACTTCCAGATGGTCCATCACGGAGTCTGGGATTATGATTTGCCCGCTGCGCCAACGCTTGTGGACATTGAGGTTGATGGCCGGTCCATCAAGGCAGTAGCGCAAATATCCAAACAGGGCCATACCTATGTATTTGATCGGGTAACTGGCGAGCCGGTATGGCCTGTCGAAGAACGGGCCGTTCCCCAGAGCACGGTGCCGGGTGAGCGATTGTCAGCGACCCAGCCATTTCCTACCAAGCCGCCTCCATTTGCGGTGCAGGGTATCTCCGATGAGACCTTGATAGATTTTACGCCGCAGCTTCGAAGCGAAGCACTGCAAATCATCGAAGCATTCGACTACGGCCCTTTATTCACTCCTCCTTCCTTGAGGGGCACAATAAATATGCCCGGTTGGGGTGGCGGTGGTTGGTGGACTGGTGCCTCGTTTGACCCGGACACCGGATTGTTTTATGTACCCTCGGCCTCTATCCCCATAGTTGTGCAGTTGGTGGAAGCTGATCCGGAACAGTCTAATCTCCAATATGTTCGCGGTGGAGCTTCCAATGTGGGTGGTCCTCAAGGGTTGCCAATAACCAAGCCTCCCTACGGCCGAATTACCGCCATTAACCTTAATCGGGGTGATCATGAGTGGATGGTTCCCCACGGTGAAGGTATGCGTCAGCAAATTATCGACATGGGTATTCTGGACCCCGGTCCAGTAGGAGGCCCCAGTCGAACAGGGCCGGTATTAACCAAGACATTGTTGTTTTTGGCTCAAACTGACGTAGGTCGAAATCTGCTCCGCGCCTATGATAAGGCAACTGGCGAAGTCGTCCATGAGATCGAACTGCCATTGCCGCCGCAGGCAACCCCCATGACCTATGAGGTGGATGGTCGGCAGTATATCTCCCTTGCTCTGGGTGGTGGCCCCGACGCCAGAGTTTATACTTTGGCATTGCCTGAGTAGCACAATGTTTAAGGCTCGTTGTGTCGCTTCATAGGGGCGGCATAGCAGCTTGATTCCATCCAACTTTTTACTCATAATCCGCGCCAGCATCGTCGCGTCAGCAATGACGACTATGCTATTATGTTTTATGGTAACTCTTGCCGGTCCCCGCGCAATGATAGGTTATAAACCCCGCCAGGCCCGGAAGGGAGCAACGGTAGTAGCCAACTCATGTGCCGTGGTGTGGCTGGCAAGGGCTGCCACCTAATCAACGGGTCATATTGATCAGATAGTGGCCCAAGGTAAAAGAAACATACTGGCGGTGTAGAAAATAAATGAGCTATCAAGTACTTGCCAGAAAATGGCGACCGGGTAATTTTTCCCAGGTAGCCGGCCAAGCTCATGTCCTCCGATCACTTATAAACGCGCTGGACAATCAGCGTCTCCATCACGCCTACTTATTTACCGGCACTCGCGGTGTGGGTAAGACTACCCTCGCCCGAATTCTTGCGAAATGTCTGAACTGCGAAGAGGGCGTAACTTCAACTCCCTGTGAAACCTGTGACTCATGCAGAGAAATTAATGAAGGGCGTTTTATCGATCTTATCGAGGTAGATGCAGCATCCAGAACCAAGGTGGAAGATACCCGTGAGTTGCTGGAGAATGTTCAGTACACGCCGACCAGGGGCCGTTATAAGGTCTATCTGATTGATGAAGTTCATATGCTGTCCACCCACAGCTTTAATGCCTTGTTAAAGACTCTTGAAGAACCGCCACCCCATGTAAAGTTTTTATTTGCCACCACCGATCCGCAGAAATTACCTATAACAATCCTCTCACGGTGTTTGCAATTTAATCTGAAAAACCTGAATCCGCAGCTAATAGTTGAGTATCTGCAAACCGTGCTTGCCGAAGAGAAAATCGATAACGAAGAAGAGGCGCTCTGGCAAATCTCGGCTGCTGCATCCGGCAGTATGCGTGATGCTCTCACATTGGTGGATCAGGCTATCTCCTACTGTCAAGGCAAGGTGCTTGCCAAGGGCGTAGTTGAGATGCTGGGTATTCCTCCCCAGCAGCAGGTATACGAATTACTTAACGGTATGGCAAGTAAGGATATTCCGGCGGTACTTTCAATTATCAATGAGGTGTCTGAACAGATTCCGGACTACACGCATACTCTGGATAATCTGCTGTCCGCTTTGCATCGAATAGCGATCGCGCAGTTGGAGCCGGCGGCCGTCGATAATAGCTTTGGCGATAAGGAAAAAATTATTGAACTGGCAGGGAAGCTTAGCGCTGAAGACGTTCAGCTTTTTTACCAGATGGGCTTGAAGGGCAGGGAAGATTTACGCTTGTCCGGCGAAGTCCGCAGTACATTCGAAATGCTGTTAATTCGCATGCTGGTTTTTTCTCCGGATTTTATTGCGCCGCTGCCTGATTCCGAGCAGGAAGCGGGTGAATCCGAAAAAAAAAAGAATGAAGAGCTAGAGCTCAAAGCGCTGGAGCCGGCCGAACCAAAGCTGGAAGAGCCAAAGCAGACAATCGCCGACATCCATCAAATAGATGAGTCGCCAGTCCCTAACCTCGAATTACTCGCAGACGACAGGCTCGATACTCCGCGGCAGGAGGAAGTTGAGCGCGCGCCGGTACTTGAGACTGTGGCGGAGAGTGGATCTGCTAGTGAATCAGGGCATGATTCAGAAAATGAGCCAGAGGATGATATAGCCGGCGCCGCCGGTCTTCAGTCCGCAGATTCTGCTGAAGTAATTGAGATACCTTCGGCTGATGAGGGTCCGATAATTGAAAGCCCGGTAATAAATGGCCCGGTAACAGATAACCCGAACCTTGTAGGGAATGATACCGATTCAGGCTCTGAGCAAATCGTGCCAACAAGCATAACCGAGGAGAACTGGTTCGCTGTTTTTCCTCATTTGAATATTTCCGGTATCGCCTCCAATATCCTTGCCAATTCAATTTACAAGGGTAGGGAGGAAAGCAAATTAATGTTCACGTTGGAAAAAAGCCAAAGCGCGGTTTATAGCGATGACATACTTCCTAAAATCAGTCAGGCATTTATCGAGCTGTTTTCAGAACAAGTTTCTGTAGATATAGAAATCGCAGAAATCGATGCGGACACACCGGCCAAGCGAGCTAAGCGTATAAGAGATGAGCAATATGCCGAAATGGTGAAAGACTTTAAAGAAGATGACAATGTGCAGGAATTGTTGCAGAAATTTTCCGGCACCCTGATGGGTGACTCTATAAAGGAAGTGAGCGATAGAGGTAGTGATGACAGACTTTAATGAAATATTGAATCAAGCCAAGCAAATGCAAGAGCAGTTTCAAAAAGCTCAGCAGGAAATGCAGAAGCAGATGGTTGACGGAGAGTCCGGTGCCGGACTGGTGCGGGTGAGTATGAGCGGCAAGCACGATGTGACCAAAGTACATATCGATGGCAGTCTGATGTCCGAACAGAAAGATGTTGTAGAAGACTTGATCGCTGCCGCTGTTAATGATGCAGTACGCAAAGTGGAAGAAAAAAACAAGGAAGCCCTCGGCGGTATGGCTGGTGGCATGAATATGCCTGAAGGGTTTAAATTTCCATTCTAGGATGAAGCAGTGAATTCAAGTCCTCTTATAGACCAGTTGATTGAAGCCTTTCGTTGCTTACCGGGTGTCGGACCAAAGTCCGCCCAGCGTATGTCACTTCATTTACTGGAAAGAAATCGCAATGGCGGAAAGAATCTTTCTGAAGCTCTCAACGAGGCATTGGAGAAAGTAGGCAATTGTCCTCGTTGCAGAACATTAACAGAAGAGGCCACTTGCAGAATATGCTCCAGCGCTTCACGAAATCCCAAGATTTGCTGCGTAGTAGAATCTCCAGCTGATATCTTCGCCATCGAGCATGCCGGAACTTATCGCGGAATTTATTTTGTTCTGATGGGGCATCTTTCCCCCATAGACGGCATTGGTCCGGAACAGCTGGGTATAGGGCAGTTGTTAGACAAAGTAAAAGAAGAAGATATCGAGGAAGTGATTATCGCCTGTAATCCCACAGTTGAGGGCGATGCGACGGCTTATTATTTGGCTGAACAATTAAGGGCCAGTGATGTCCTCGTATCACGAATTGCTCATGGAGTTCCTGTTGGCGGCGAGTTGGAATTCGTAGACGGTGGCACTCTAAGTCATGCCTTCGCCGGGCGCACGACTATGGACAAATTCTGAATCATGGACTGCGAAGGAATGCCAATTCAATATGTGGAAGATGACCAGACCTTTTTCTCTGTGTGCAACTCTTTGAGTGAGAAAGAATTCCTCGCGGTTGATACCGAATTCATGCGCACCAATACGTTCTATCCCCGTATCGGTTTGCTGCAGATTGCCGACGAGAAAAATTGCTACTTAATCGACCCTCTAAAAATAGCAGACTGGTCAATCTTCAAAGCATTGCTGACAGAGAGCAATTGTGAATTTGTCATACATTCCTGTAGCGAAGATTTAAATCTGCTGCAAACTTTTCTTGGCGTGGTCCCAGAGAAAATATTCGATACTCAGATAGCTGCTGCGTTTCTCGGGCTGGGATTTAGCATGAGTTATCAGGCGCTGGCCAAAGAGCTTCTGGATATCGATGTGGAGAAAGGAGAGACTCGCTCCGACTGGTTGCGACGACCACTTTCCGAAAGTCAGATTTTCTACGCCGCTGCAGACGTTCGTTATTTATTGCAGATAAGAGAGATTTTGCAGGCGCAACTCGAGATGCAGTCTATGGCTGCTTGGTTCGAGGCTGAGTGTGCACAATTGCTAAAGAACAGCCTGGCGGCTGAAAACAGCGATAACTGGCGTGAGCACTATTCCACAATAAGCAATGCCTGGCGTCTTAGCGATGCGGGGTTGAGTATTTTACAAAAGCTTTGCTACTGGAGAGAAGAAACCGCGCGCAGTAGAAATAATCCAAAGAGCTGGATAGTTAAAGATGGCGACCTGTTTACTCTCGCTCAGGTCTTGTCCAGGTCCGATGACTATTCCTCGGGGAAAGTACGATCAGTTTCCGATGTCGATCCGCGGTTTTTGTCTCGGTACTGCAGCGACATATCGACTCTCCTAGGCAGTGAGAATTCGGACTTGCCCCCCGTAGATAGGGATTTGCTAAACCCGCCTTTAGAGGCGGGTGATAGAAAGAAATTAAAAAAATTGCAGCGTGTAGTCCAACAGCGTGCTGAAGAGCTAAATATGGCCCCTGAATTACTGGGAAGGAAGAAGCATCTGCTTGAACTGCTCAGGCATTTCGGTCGTAGTAATGAGCTTATGTGGCTGGAAGGTGAATCGGCCTGGCGGAAACCACTTCTCGAAGATGAGTTCAGGAAGATAATGAACCCGGACAGTGAGAGTGATGGCTGAGCCGAATCGACCATTTTGGGAAAAGTCCCTGTCTTCATTGAGCGATGAAGAGTGGGAAGCGCTCTGCGACGGCTGTGGCCGCTGCTGCCTCAAAAAGGTAGTAGATGATGAGACGGAACAGACTCATTATACGAGGGTGGTGTGCCGATACTTCAGGGAAGAGTCATCGGACTGTGGTTGTTATAAAGACCGTAGGGAGCTTGTTCCGGACTGCCTGAACGTGCGGGAAATGGATCTGGTGAAGACAAAATGGATGCCTTCAACTTGCGCATACAGGCTAAGATTCGATGGCAAGCCGCTTTTTGATTGGCACCCGCTGATAGCGGGCGGCAGGGACATGATGGACGAGTTAGAGATTAGTATCAGCGGCAGAGCAGTGTCCGAGGAATACGTGCATCCCGAAGGGCTGGATGAGCACGTTATTAAATGGGTGGAAAGCTGATGGATTCGTCGATGAATTATCTGCTTTACTGGGCTGCGTATCTGCTGGCAGCACTGGTGTTCTATGTGATCTTCTGGAAAATTACCAAAACCGGCAGGCCTGTCTTATTTAGCTACTTGCTACGGGGACTGATGCTGGCGTTGATTATTACCCCTTGGTACAGCAACTCTCAGAACGAGCAATTTGCCCCAGCGCTGATGGTTGTCACACTGGACGCCATCACTATAGGGCCTTCAGAGGCTATTAGGGCTCTGGTGCTCTTGATTCTGAGTCTAATATTGGCTTTTATAGTCTCGCTAATTCTATATTTTAAAAATCGAATAAAATATAAATAAAACAATATATTAAAATGCTTAATTAATCTTAATTATATGAAGGGTTATGATCGCCGAAATGGCAAGCCCCGTGGTTTATAAACTGTATTAAAAGCGGCGTGATGTTTACAATACGCGCTCCCGAAAATCACCAAATGGAAAAGGATAGATGAATTTTACCGGAACAGATGAATATGTAGCGACTGAGGAATTGCAGATGGCTGTGAATGCGGCTATTCAGTTGCAGAAGCCATTACTTATCAAGGGAGAGCCGGGCACGGGAAAAACCATGCTAGCGGAGCAGATAGCCAAAGCGCTGGATCTGCCTCTTATTCAGTGGCATATCAAATCTACCACCAAGGCCCAGCAGGGTCTGTATGAATACGATGCGGTATCGCGTCTGCGTGATTCTCAGTTGGGAGACGACAAGGTTCACGATATTTCCAACTATATTATTCAGGGTAAAATATGGCAGGCTTTCGGCTCGAAAGAGCAGACTGTACTACTAATTGACGAGATCGATAAGGCAGATATTGAATTCCCCAATGACCTGTTACTTGAACTGGATAAAATGGAATTCTTCGTCTACGAGACAAAAGAACTCATCAAGGCTGAGACTCGCCCTATAGTTATTATTACCAGTAACAATGAGAAGGAACTGCCTGATGCTTTTCTGCGGCGCTGTTTTTTCCATTACATCGAATTCCCTGACACACTGACCATGGAAAAAATTGTCGATGTTCATTATCCTGATATCAAGAAAGATCTTGTCCGTGAAGCAATGGATGTATTTTTCGGAGTAAGAAAAATTCCCGGTCTGAAGAAAAAGCCATCAACTTCAGAGCTGATCGATTGGCTGAAATTGTTGATGGCCGACGATATTCCTGAAGACGTACTAAAGAATCACGACGCCAAGAATGCTATTCCTCCACTTTATGGTGCCTTGCTCAAGAACGAACAGGATGTTCATTTGCTTGAGAAACTGGCTTTTATGCATCGCGCGAAAAGTTAATACATGCTGATAAATTTTTTTATGCAACTCAGGGAGGAGCGTTTACCTGTTTCTTTTACTGAGCTCTTCACTCTCTTGGAGTGCCTGAAGAGAAATGTAATCTTCGGCAATGTCGATGATTTCTACTATCTCTCGCGCATGTGTTTTGTGAAGGATGAGAAGAACTTTGACAAGTTTGACCGCGCTTTTGCCAAGTATTTTGAAAATGTCGAATTTTTGGACGACCTGTCTCGTTATGAAATTCCCGATGACTGGCTTAGGAAAGAGCTAGAATCCATGTTGTCTGATGAAGAGAAGGCAAAGGTCGAAGCTATGGGTGGATTGGATAAGCTCATGGAAGAATTCAAGAAGCGCATGGAAGAACAGGAAAAGCGGCACCAGGGCGGTAACAAATGGATAGGCACTGGAGGGACTTCACCTTTCGGAGCCTATGGCTATAATCCCCAAGGTATTCGTATCGGACAGCAGGAAAGCCGAAACCAAAAAGCTCTGAAAGTATGGGATAAGCGAAACTATCGGGATCTGGATGATTCGATTGAGATTGGCACCCGCAATATAAAGATGGCTCTGCGTCGGCTGCGCAAGTTTGCCAGAATCGGTGCTGAAGATGAGCTGGATATAAACGATACAATTTCTTCTACAGCACGTAATGCCGGCTTGCTGGATATAAAGATGGTGCCGGAGCGACATAACGCGGTTAAAGTTTTATTGTTTTTTGACGTTGGCGGTTCGATGGACCCTCACGTCAAATTGTGTGAGGAATTGTTCTCGGCGGCTCGTACAGAATTTAAGCATCTCAAATATTTTTACTTCCATAACTTTCTGTATGAATCGGTATGGACAAAAAGCGTGCGAAGGCATGCAGAAACAACTTCCACTTTTGATATAATTCACAAGTATTCGAAAGACTACAAGGTGATTTTTGTCGGTGATGCAACAATGGCCCCCTACGAAATAACTCATGTTGGCGGCAGTATAGAGCACTACAATGAAGAGTCCGGCGCAACATGGATTAAGCGCCTGACAGAACATTTTGAAAACATCGTATGGATTAACCCCACTCCCAAGGATTATTGGGAGCACAGTTATTCAATTGATATAGCAAGAGAATTGGTTGAAGACAGGATGTTTCCTCTTTCAGTAAAAGGTCTCGAAGAGGCTATGGGACTACTAACCAAGTAGTCAGAAAAACAGGGAATAAGAAAACAAGCACTAAGTACTAGTAGAATTAGGTAATTAAACAATAACAGCATAAAGAAGTAGAGCAATGCCGGAAAAACTCAACCCCGACCTGGATCCAGGGAAATATTCCTCCCTGAGTGAAGTTATAAATTTTTGTCTGTCCGAGCATTCGGACATGCCGGCGTTTAGTTGTTTTGGGAAAACACTTAGCTATGGTGAAGTGGATGAGATTAGCAGGCGTTTTGCCAGTTATCTGCTTAATGAAGCCGGATTAAAGCCAGGTGACCGGATAGCTATTCAGTTACCAAACGTTTTACAGTTCCCAATTGTATTTTACGCTGCAACCAGAGCCGGACTGGTGGTAGTTAATACAAACCCGTTATATACCAAGAACGAGATGCTCTACCAATTCAGGGATTCCGGCGTTAAGGCTATCGTTATCCTGGAAAGTTTCTGCGATAAGCTGGAACAGATCAAAGGCGAAACAGATATTGAAACCGTCATCGTTTGTCGCCTAGGTGATCTGCAAAATAGGGCCAAAGGCTTGCTGATAAATTTCGTTAGTCGCTATGTCAAAAAAATGGTGCCTGCTTACAAGATTCCTGGAGCGGTCTATTTTAGCAACACTCTTAAAAGTCTCCCTGCGAGTGTGGATTATCCAGGTTCAGGCAGTGCCAATGACGTAGCACTAATCCTGTACACCGGTGGAACCACCGGTTCTGCAAAGGGGGCTCAGTTAAGTCATAACAACCTCATTGCTAATATGATGCAGTTAAGATCCCGTTGTCTAGTCATCATGGAAGACAGGGAGGAGCATATTCTAGCGCCGTTGCCGCTATACCATAGCTACGCGTTTTTATTGCATTGTCTGGCAATGCCTCTGGGCGGCAATCACAACATTTTGGTTACAAACCCTAGAGATACAGGCGGTTTGATCAAACTCTGGAAAAGTCATCCAGTATCAGGTTTTGTGGGGATCAATACCCTGTATCTTTCCCTGTTAAGAGATGATGCTATCTCTGAAGTGGATTTCAGTACCATGAAGTTTTGTGGTGCTGGAGGCATGGCGATGACAACTTCAGTAATGGAAGAATGGCTAGAGGTAACAAAGTGTGAGATTTTTGAAGGCTATGGTCTGACGGAATGCTCCCCGGTTGTTTCCGTGAATCTTCCGGGTGCGGCCAAGCCAGGCACAGCTGGCCCCCCTGTGCCAGAAACCGAACTCAGGGTGGTGGACGAAGAGGGCAACGATGTTGCGACAGGTGAGAAGGGTGAGTTATGGATTCGAGGCCCGCAAGTCATGCTTGGTTATTGGAACAAGCCGGAAGCAACCGCTGAAGCAATTACCGAAGATGGCTGGTTCAAGTCGGGTGATTATGTGCAAATTGCCGAAGACAATTATGTTCGCATCGTAGATCGAAAGAAAGATATGATTCTGGTGTCTGGCTTTAATGTTTTTCCTAATGAAATAGAAGACTGGGTTAATGGTCATCCCGGAATACTTGAAAGCGCTGCTATTGGTGTGCCCAGTGAGAAAACCGGGGAGGCGGTCAAGCTGTTTGTTGTCTGTCAGAATGGTAACATAGCCGAAGAAGATATTATTTCCCATTGTAAAGATGGTATGACGGCTTATAAAATTCCCCGGGAGATTGTCTATGTTGATGATTTACCCAAATCCAATATTGGCAAAATCCTACGGCGCGAGTTGCGTTAATATCTTAGTCGGCTGATTACGGCACCGGGTCTGAAATAGAGCCCGCTGGATAGAAAAGTGACTGAGTCTTTCATAAAACAATTAGATCAGTGTCAGATTAGCGACCGATTTCGACTTGCCCGTGATATCGACCGCTTAATTAAAAAAAATCCTGAGTCTCCCAATTACAAGGAAGACATGGGCTCGATTCAGTCCGCGATCGAATCATCAATTAAGGCCTGCCAAACCCGTATAGCAGCCATTCCTTCCGATATTTCCTATCCGCCGCAACTGCCGGTTAGCGGCCACGCTGAAGAATTGGTTGAGTTGCTAAAAAAACATCAAGTGCTCGTAGTGGCCGGAGATACGGGCTCGGGTAAGACTACTCAGCTTCCCAAGGTGTGCTTACAAGCGGGTTTTGGTCGTCGAGGCATGATAGGTCATACGCAGCCCAGGCGTCTGGCAGCGGTTTCGGTGGCCGATAGAATAGCGGAGGAGTTGGGGGCCAAAATCGGCGAAGGTGTCGGCTTCCAGATTCGATTCGATGACAAAAGCGGCGAGAAAAGCTACCTTAAATTAATGACTGATGGCATTTTGTTGGCTGAAATCCAGCAGGACAAGTTTCTGAATAAGTATGAAGTGCTTATTATTGATGAGGCCCATGAGCGTTCTCTTAATATCGACTTCCTGCTTGGCTACCTCAAAACTTTGTTGAAGAAGAGGCCGGAGCTTAAGTTGATCATTACGTCAGCGACAATTGATGTGGAGAAGTTTTCCGCCCACTTTGATAGGGCGCCGGTGGTTTCAGTTGTCGGTAGAACCTATCCGGTTGAAACCCGTTACCAGCCATTGCAGCAACAGTCACTGAATCAATCTGAAACCCAGTTTGACGACGATGATCAGATAAGCGGTATTGTGGATGCGGTGAAGGAAATAATTCGCATCGATTCGAAAAGTACAAAGGCCGGCGGTGACGTGCTGATATTTTTTGCCAGTGAAAGGGAAATTCGTGAAACGGCATTAAAGTTGCGCAAACAGAAAATCCCCAATACCGAAGTCCTTCCTCTGTATGGTCGCTTGAAGCATTCGGAGCAGGTGAAAATCTTTAAACCCCATAAAGGGCGTAGATTGGTGTTGTCTACCAACGTGGCTGAAACGTCCATCACTGTTCCGGGAATTCGCTATGTCATAGACACTGGGTTCGCGAGAATCAGCCGCTACAGTTTGCAGAGCAAAGTTCAGCGATTGCCCATCGAAGAAATTTCTCAAGCCAGTGCCAATCAGCGAAAAGGACGCTGCGGACGAGTGGAAGAGGGTGTGTGCATCCGTCTTTATTCGGAAGAAAATTTTGACAAACGCTCGCCATTTACCGATCCGGAAATAATCAGAACCAATCTCGCCGCAGTAATTCTGAGAATGCATTCTCTTCGCCTCGGAGACGTAGATCGTTTCCCCTTTCTCGAGCCTCCCGAGCCGAAAGCAATTAATGAGGGGGTCAAATTGCTGGTTGAGCTTAACGCGCTCACGCCGAGCCATCAGCTAACAGAAAGCGGCCGTCAAATGGCGCGGCTTCCGGTAGACCCAAAGTATGCAAAGATGCTGCTGGTGGCTCATGAGCAAAATTGCCTGCGAGAGTTACTAATTATAGTCAGTGCTCTGAGTATTCAGGACCCCCGGGAAATTTCGTCCGAGAATCGGCAGCAGGCCAAGGAAAAATTAGGAGAATTTGATCATCAGGATTCGGACTTCCTTAGCTTCGTAAATCTTTGGGATCACTATGAGCGTCTGAGGCAGGACTCTAGTCAGGGTCAGTTAAAACGCTATTGTAAGGCGCATTTTCTTTCTTATATGAGAATGCGTGAATGGCGGGAAGTTCACAGGCAGTTGTTGCTTAGTTGTCAGCACATGGGCTTTAACTTAAACAGAGAACCTGCCAGTTACAGTGCGGTGCACAAGAGCATTATAAGTGGCTCGCTTAATCAGATCGCACAAAAGCAGGATTCACGCCTTTATCAGGGCAATCGCAATAAAAAGTTTTCATTGTTTTCGAGTTCAGTATTGGCCAATTCCACTGCCCAGTGGATAGTCAGTGGAGAATTAATAGAAACCACGCAAACCTTTGCCTCCATGGCTGCCAAGATTCAGCCGCAATGGGTAGTCGATATGGCCCTGCATCTGGTTAAGCGCAATTATTTTGAACCGCACTGGAGCGCTAAGCGGCAGGAGACCGTGGTTTATGAGAAGGTCATGCTCTATGGCCTAGCGATTATTGAGAAAAACCTAGTTAGCTATGAACAGATTGATTCTCAGGGAGCGCGGGAGATTTTTATCAAGGAGGCGCTCGCTGGACAACAATTGAGCGGAGACTTCGAGTTCCTGCAAACCAATACCGGTCTGTTGGAAGATCTTGAAAGGCAGGAAGATAAGCTGCGGCGTCCGGACATAATTGTCAGCGAAAAAGACATACGTAGTTTCTACGAACAGCAAATTCCGCAAGAAATAAACTCGGCCAAGGGCTTGAAACACTGGTTGAAAAAAGCAGGTAAGCAAGCTGGAAAGTCGCTTGAGATGAGTAAGGAAAAACTTATCAAGTCGCAATCCGCTTTGGAAAAAATAGATGCTTTTCCTGATGCAGCAGCCATTCAGCAAAACCGCTTGAAGATAGATTATGTATTTGACCCCGGAAGTAAAAGTGACGGAGCGAGTATTGATATTCCGGAGGCGATGCTGGGGCAATTGAGTCAAGCAGATGTTGATTGGTCCGTCCCCGGCATTGTTAAGGATAGATGTATAGCACTATTGAAAAGTTTACCTAAGGCTCAGCGAAAAAACTTTATTCCGGTGAGCGGTTTTGTGGATCAGGTTTTGCCGCAGATGAGCAAGATGGACGGCGATCTTCTGGATTCACTGCTGTCGCAAATACGCAATCATAAACGGATCAAGCTGAGCAAGTCAGAATTTAATTTGCAGGACCTTCCAGAGCACCTACAAATAAAGATACGCGTACTTAATGATCACGGTGAAGAGATCGCATACGGAAAAGATCTCTCCGCGCTTAAAAATGATCTGGGCTCCAAATCGCAGCAGCAACAGGAGTCTGGTTCAGGAACGGGCAGCGGTCATGAAATGGAGAGAACTGGCCTTAAGGATTGGGAATTCGATGGCTTGCCTGAAAGTGTGGAGATTCAGGGAGCATTTACCCTGACCCGCTACCCTGCAGTAATCGATAGGGAAGATTCAGTAGATCTTGTTCTTTTGGCTGATCAATATGCCGCGCGAGTTAAAAACAGGGCAGGTATCGCACGACTTTGTATGTTGCGTAGTGTTCAGCAAAAAAATATGCTGCGAAAGCAATTCAAAAGATTGCATCAAGAGCTGGCTCTGTACCTGCCTACAGATATGCCGTCTTTCGAACATGAAGCTATAAGTCTCTGCTATTACTCTGCGTTTGACCTTGACGAGAGCTTGCCGATAGACAGGGCTGAATTTGAAGCTCTGCTTGCGTCAAGTAAGTCGAAGATTCTTACAGTTGCGGATAAGCTGGAGAAGCTTCTTCGCTCTACATTCAAGTTGCGCAGGGAAGTCCTGAGCGAAGCAGGGAAGCTGGCTAGCCCGACACTTCTTTACGCCCGACAAGACATCCAGGCGCAGTTGGACGGCCTTATCCATGAAAGTTTTCTTTCTCAATCAGGGCTGTTATGGGTTGCTGAGTATCCCAGATATTTTGAAGCGATTAAGATACGTTTGGACAAAGCACCCCATCTGGGTGAGAAAGATCAGCTAAACACCGAGATGGTGGCAAAATACCGCAAGCGCTATGAGAGCATTGTTGAGAAATCAGCGGAGCAATCAGCTGAGTTTCTGGCAGAGGAGTTGAATCATCTCCGATGGATGATAGAAGAGCTAAGGGTTTCCCTGTTTGCCCAGAGCTTGGGTACGCGAATGCCGGTTTCTTCGCGCCGAATCGAAAAGCAGATTGAAGAAATACTATCAGCCTCAACTTAGTATGTTATGAGAAGTAAAGTCCTTCACAAGAAGTTAGTCAGATCAATATCCATTTTATCGATTTGTGGGTTTTTCATGCTGCCAGTATTTCAGTCAGCCGCTCATGCTCAAGTTAATGACCCCTGGCAAAATATAAATGAAAACATCTACCAACTTAATGACTATTTTGATCAGCTTATAGTCCGGCCTGTGGCAACTGGCTACACCATTTTTATTCCCAGAATTGTACGCCAGGGGATAGGCAATTTTTTCAGCAATATCGATGACATAAATGTATTCGCCAATGACTTGCTGCAATTCAAGTTTCGCGATGCGGTGTCGGATTCCAGTCGCTTCGTGCTGAATTCCACCTTGGGACTCGGCGGCGCTCTCGATGTAGCAAGCGGTCTTGGTCTGGAAAAACACGAGGAAGACTTCGGTCAAACTCTTGGCTATTGGGGCGTGGGTACAGGCCCCTATGTTGTGTTGCCGGTATTTGGTGCCAGTAACCTTAGAGACTCTTTCGGACTGGTTCTAGATACGCTATTTAACCCAATTCAATATCATGATGACTCCTCTTTAAGAGCGACTATGTTTTTCCTGAAAGAAACGGACTCCCGTGCAGGTTTGCTGGCTCTGGACGAGCTTATCTCCGGTGACCGTTATTTATTTGTTCGGGAGGCGTTTATGCAGCGAAGAGACTATCTGGTAAAGGATGGAGAAGTGGAAGACGAATTCGGATCATTCTAGCTTCAACTCTTACTTTTCCTTATCGCGAACATTCAATTTGCTGCGAATGAAATCGCTGTGCTTAACATAGATTAATTCTGAAACTTTACGAATCAGATGATCCTCATATTTATCAAGTTTTTCATCCG
>Ga0315321_10001853_pt1 | contig 16366 bp, 14 predicted proteins | sample M180m21515metaG_FD_203464 | JGI IMG/M metagenome (GOLD analysis project Ga0315321, IMG submission 203464) | Ammonia-oxidizing marine archaeal communities from Monterey Bay, California, United States - M1 80m 21515 | ecosystem: Environmental > Aquatic > Marine > Intertidal zone | place: USA... | reverse complement strand
AGCTTGTCACCGTCCCCTCGCTGGCTGTTCATGTACGACATCGACGGCAACAAGTACGACGACGCCACCTGGGGCCTCAAGCTCAACGAGCACTGGTACAACCAGAAGGGCATCGGCACCGGCGCCTACTCATTCGTGGAATGGTCGGCTGGCGTCAAGATCGAGCTGGAGGCCAACAACGAGTATTGGGGTGAGCCACCCGCATTCGAACGGGTGCTCTTCAGCATCGTCAAGGACCAGAACGCTTGGCCGCGCAAGCTCAAGGCCGGCGAGCTGGACATGACCCAGATGCAGCCCGAGCAGTACGCCACGGAGATCAAGGGCAACAAGACCGGCATCTACCTGGGCAACGAGCACATCAAGCACGATGTGCACGACACGCTCGGCTACTTCTACCTGGGCTGGAACCTCGACAAGCCCAAGTTCGCCGACAAGCGCGTCCGCCAAGCGCTCACCATGGCGTTCAACCGCCCCGGACTCGTCGACAACGTGTTCCACGGTCTCGGCAAGGTCACCTCGGGGCCCTTCGGACAGCAGACCCGCTGCTACGACCAACAGATCCAGCCCTGGCCCTTCGACCTCGCTGCCGCCACGGCCAAGCTCGCTGAGGCTGGCTGGACCGACACCGACAACGACGGTGTCATCGACAAGATCATCGACGGCGAAAAGGTCGACTTCGAGTTCACGATGCTCATTTACGGGTCGTCGACCGAGTACGCGACCGTGGCCGAGGTCTACCGCGAGGACCTCCTGTCCATCGGCATCAAGATGATTCCGAGTGCGGTCGAGTGGTCCACCATGCTCAAGAAGATGGACGAGCGCGAGTTCGACGTCTACACCGGCGCCTGGGTGCTTTCGCTGCCCACCGATCTCATGCAGATCTGGCACAGCAAGGAAGCCGACAAGCCGAAGTCCTCCAACCGGATTGGCTTCCGCAACGACGAAGCCGACCGCATCGCCGAGACCCTTCGCACCGAGTTCGATCCAGAAAAGCGGGTGGCGCTGTGCCACCAGTTCCATGCGCTCGTACACGAAGAGCAGCCCTACACCTTCATCTACCAGCGCCGGCGACCTGTGCTGTACTGGGACCACATGAACACCCCCGAGTACGAGCTGCAGTACCCCCACCGCGACATCCGCCACTTCTCGTTCCACACCGAGCCTTCCCGGCCCTGACGGCCGGCGACCCTCGCCCCGGGAGGCACGGTGCTCCAGTACACGCTGAAGCGTTTGCTGCTCACGATTCCCACGTTTTTCTTCATCTCACTGCTGCTCTTTCTCGTCCTCAACATCGCCCCCGGTCGGCCTGGTGCCGCAGCAGGGGGTGGAGACGGCGAGCGAGGCAACCAGGAGCAGAAGGAGAGCTACCGAATCTTCAAAGAGCAGTTCAATCTCGACAAGCCCATCCTGCTCAACACGCGCTTTGCGCTGGAGCAGTCTGAGGTGCGCGAGCTGCTCGTCACAGGCTTCAACCTAGAAGGCGACCCCTCCGCCGCCCAGCGCATCGAAGCCCAGGACAACCTCGAGGACTACGGCAACTACCTCGTGCGCCATCTAGTGCCGTTGCTCGACGACGCAGACCCCGGAGTCCGCCAGGTCACAGCCGACACACTCACGGTTGCTACCCAGATGCGGTTCGTCAACGAGCGACGGGGCGATGTGAAGGCCGCCCGGGAGAAGAACCGGGGCATCTCAAAGCAGAACACCGCCGTCAAGCAGTGGCGCTGGGACGACGACGCCACCGAGGCCCAGCAGGCGGAAGTCATCGCCAGCTGGAAGTCCTGGTATGCCGACAACGAGGGCGCCTACACCTACACCGGCAAAGAGAAGACCTGGGCCTTCTTCCTCGACACCCGCTTCGCCAAGTATTGGTCCAACCTCATGCACCTCGACTTCGGGGTGTCCACTGCAGACCGCCGCCCCGTGTTCGAGACGGTTCTCAGCAAGCTCAAGTACAGCCTGAGCCTCACCTTCACATCGGTCATTCTCGCCTACGCCATCTCGGTTCCCATCGGCGTGTTCAGCGCCATCCGCCAGGGCACCAAGATCGACGCTGCCGTCACCGTGGTGCTGTTCATCATGTACAGCCTGCCCACCTTCTTCACGGGCACGGTGCTGCTGAGATTGCTCACAGAGGGGGAGCCAGTTTCCTGGTTCCCGACGGGGGACTTCCAGACGATGACGTCGGATCCCATGACCACATGGGCGCTCCTAAAGGACATCCTCTGGCACCTCGTGCTGCCCATCGCGACCTACACCTCAGTGTCGCTGGCAACACTGTCTCGCTACGCCCGCGCCGGCGTCATCGAGGTCATTCGCGCCGACTACATCCGCACCGCACGGGCGAAGGGCCTGTCGGAGCCGGTGGTCATCATCAAGCACGCCGTGCGCAACGGCATGATTCCCATCCTCACGCTTCTCGGTGGACTGCTGCCCGCGCTGGTTGCAGGCTCAGTTGTCATCGAGGTCGTCTTCAACATTCCGGGCATGGGCCAGTACATCTTCCAGTCCATCAACCTTCGGGACTACAACGCGGTCATGGCAGTGCTGCTGACTTCCAGCTTCCTGGCGCTCATCGGCATTCTCATCTCCGACCTCTCCTACGCCTTCGTCGACCCCCGGATCAGCTTTGACTAGCGCCAACGCCGAGTCCGCCCAGGCCGCCGAGCTGGCCGCGGAGCGCGAAGACCCCACCTACGGCGAAATTGTCTGGGGTCAATTCACCAAGCGTCGCATCGCGATGGCCTCCACCTGGGGCCTTGTGGGGCTGCTGCTGCTGGCCATCTACACGCCTGTGATCGCCAGCAACAAGCCCTTCATCTGGCACACCGTGGCCGACGGCTGGTCGAGCCCCTGGCTCACGAGCCTGTTCGACCGCAACTTCTACGAAAACAGCGTCGACATCTTCTTCAACACGATGCTGGTGGTGGGCACCGCCGTGAGCATCCCGGTGGCTTGGGTCTTCCGCAACACCAAGAAGATGGTGCGACGTGACCGGCAGCCACGGCGAAAGCGGGCCATCCAGGTCGCGCTGACGGTGTTCCTGCTGAGCTTTGGCGCGATCGAAGCCTTCCCCGCCCAGGCGCCAAAGAAGGTCTACCCAAAGATCGAGCAGCAGCTCGAAGCGGCTGGAGAGTCCCACACCTCGCTCTATGCGCCGCTGCCCTACTCGTTCCGCGACGGCAACCTCAACGAGACCCGCCAGCCGAGCTCAATCGCACACCCACTCGGCACCGACAACGCCGGCCGCGACGTGCTCACCCGGCTCATCTACGGCACTCGAATCAGCCTCACAGTGGGGGTCTTCGCCGTCGCGCTCTATGTCACCTTCGGCACCATCGTGGGAGCCATCGCGGGCTTCTACGGCGGGCGCATCGACATGGCAATCCAGCGTGTCATCGAAGTGGTGATCTGCATACCGTCGCTATTTCTCATCTTGACGGTGGCGTCGTTCATCGAAGAGCGCAGCATCTTCCACATCATGGTCATCATCGCTGCGGTCGCCTGGACATCGCCGGCGAGGCTGGTGCGAGCGGAATTTTTACGCATGCGCAATCTGGACTTCGTGTCCGCCGCCAGAGCCGTGGGCTACCGCGAGCGGCGCATCATCTTCCAGGAAATCCTGCCCAACGCTCTGGCGCCCGTGCTGGTCGCGGCCACCTTCGGAGTGGCCCGAGCCATCCTCGTCGAGTCCACGATGAGCTTCCTCGGACTTGGCGACATCACCGTGCCGAGCTGGGGGCAGATTCTCAACACCGGCCGCACCACAGGCATCTGGACACTCATCCTAGCCCCAGGCTTCGCCATCTTCCTCACGGTCTCCCTGCTCAACCTAGTGGGTGAAGGCGTCCGCGACGCACTTGATCCCAAGCTGCGCAAGTAGGCCCCACCGCGAAAGCCCGTGTGGACCGCCCCCTGGCTGCATCCGCAGTCTCCTCTCCGACCACGAGAACACCCCCATGGCCCTGCTTGAGGTCGACAACCTCCAGACGCACTTCTTCACCGACAAGGGCCAGCTGCCCAGCGTCGACGGAGTGTCGTTCGAGATCGACAAGGGCGAGACGGTCGGCATTGTCGGGGAGTCGGGCTGCGGCAAGTCCGTCACGGCGATGTCCATCCTTCGCCTCATTCCCCAGCCCCCCGGGCGCATCGTCGGGGGACAGATTCGGTTCAAGGGCCGCGACCTGGCGACCATGCCGCTCAATCAGCTGCGCAAGGTCCGCGGAAACGAGATCTCGGTCATCTTCCAGGAGCCGATGACCTCGCTGAACCCCGTCTACACGGTGGGCGACCAGATCATGGAGGCCATCCTCCTCCACCAGGCCGTCGACGAGGACCAGGCCCGCCAGATTGCTCTGGACATGCTCGACAAGGTCGGCATTCCTGAACCCGACACCAGCATTGACCGCTACCCTCACCAGATGTCGGGCGGCCAGAAGCAGCGGGTCATGATTGCGATGGCACTGTCGTGTCAGCCTGATCTGCTCATCGCCGACGAGCCCACTACCGCGCTCGACGTCACCATCCAGGCGCAGATTCTTGAGCTCATCCGAGAGCTCCAGCGCACCAACGACATGGGCGTAATGCTCATCACCCACGACCTCGGAGTGGTTGCGGAGTCGTGTGACCGGGTGGTGGTGCTCTACGCCGGCCGAGTTGCCGAGACCGCCACAGCCATCGACCTCTTCGACCGGCCCACCCACCCCTACACCGCCGGTCTGCTGCAAGCACTGCCCGACCGGGCCCATCCCGGCGCGCGCTTGTTCACCATCGACGGCATGGTGCCGCCGCCCACCGACTTCCCCAAAGGCTGCCGGTTCAACAACCGCTGTCCCCGGGCCACTTCTGAATGTCAGACCGTGCCCCCGCTCCACGATCTCGGCGAGGGCCACAAGGTGTGGTGCCACCACCCGCTCACGGCAGAAGAATCTGCCGCGCTGTCTGGGGAGGACGCATGACCCAAGCCAAGGCCGAAGCACCGCTCGTCCAGGTCCGGGGCCTGAAGAAGTACTTCCCCATCTTCAAGGGCTTCTTCCGCCAGAAGGTGGGCGACGTCAAGGCCGTCGACGGCATCAGCTTCGACATCATGCCGGCGGAGACCGTCGCGATGGTCGGAGAGTCGGGATGCGGCAAGACCACCGCAGGTCGCAGCATCCTGCGACTCATCGAGCCCAACGCGGGCACCGTGATGTTTCGCGGGAAGAACATCCCCGACCTGGAGCCAGAAGAGCTCCGGCAGCTGCGTCGCTACATGCAGATCATCTTCCAGGACCCCTACTCCAGCCTCAATCCGCGGCAGACCATCGGCCAGATCATCGGCACCCCTCTGGTGCTCCACGACCTCGCGAAGACGCAGCGTGAAGCGGAGGGGATGGCCAAAGAGCTGCTCGAAAAGGTGGGGCTTCAGGCCCGCTACACCAGTCGCTACCCCCACGAATTCTCCGGCGGACAGCGCCAGCGCATTGGCATCGCCAGGGCCGTGGCACTCAACCCCGACTTCATCGTGTGCGACGAGGCGGTCTCCGCACTCGATGTGTCCGTGCAGGCCCAGGTTCTCAACCTGCTGCTGGACCTCAAGGAGGAGTACAACCTCTCCTACCTGTTCATCACCCACGACCTCAGTGTGGTCCGCCACGTCTCGGACCGCGTCGTGGTGATGTACCTCGGACAGGTCTCCGAGAACGCCCCCAACAAAGCCATCTTCGGCAATCCCCGCCACCCCTACACCCAGGCTCTGCTGTCCGCGGTTCCCCGAGCTGACCCGCGACGCCGTCGCCAGCGCATCACGCTGCCCGGCGATGTGCCAAAGCCGAGCAACCCGCCCTCCGGGTGTCGCTTCCACACCCGCTGCCCTCTTGCTGAGGACCGCTGCAGGCGTGAGGTGCCGGCAGCCCATGAGGTCGGTCCCGAGCACATCGTCGTCTGTCACCTCTACGACGGCCGCACCGAGCCCATCGACGTTCTCGAAGAGATGGCCCGCAGGGCGGGCAAGTGACCCCAGCGCTTCTGCTGCTGGCCGCTCTGGCCGCCGAAGGCTGGACGGTCCACACTCCAGAAGCGCTGGCCACCGAGATCCAGGCGGCCTGCGCCCGCGCCACTGCAGCAGAAAAGCCGGTGCTCCTGGGCTTCAGCGCGCCGTGGTGCCTCGACTGCAAGGTGCTCCACAAGCTCGAGAGCGACCCCAAGGTACAGGCCGAACTGGCCAACTGGGAGCGCGTCGTCACCGATGTAGGGCGGTTTGAGCGCCACCAGTCTCTGCTCAAGGAGCTGGACGGAGACCGGCTCGCGTGGTGGGCCGCTCTGAAGCCCACCGCAGCGCAGTGCGCTGACAGTCCCGCCACTTGGCCCCGTCTCAAGGTGGGTGGCATCGAGCCTGCATCCAGCAAGAAGCTCCAGACCGTCGACGACATCGTCGGCTGGCTGACCACCGCCCGAGGGGGCTGACATGCCGTCGTCCCCCAGTGTTGTGGCCGAACTGAACGGCATTCTGGCCGTCCAAAAGCCAGCCGGTGTGCGCAGCGATGGCTCCGATCTGCCCAATGTGCCTGACTTGCCGGGATGGCTCGACGCCCAAGCGCTCATCCCGCGTGGCACCCGTCCCGCGCACCGCCTCGACCTCCACGCCAGCGGCCTCGTGCTGTGTGCGGCCGACCCCAAGCTCCGCGCCACCATCGGCGACGCTCTGGCTCAAGGTGCCATCGAGAAGACCTACCTGGCGCTCGTGCACGGCCACACCCGCAAGAAGGGCACTCTGCGGCGTCCCCTGCAGGACCGTCGTCGAGGGCGCAAGCTGTCCGCCGTCACCCGCTACCGCACCCTGGAGACTCTGGGCCCCGTGAGCCTGCTGGCCGTGCGCATCGAGACCGGCCGCAAGCACCAGATCCGCCGGCATTTAGAAGGCATTGGCCATCCCATCGTGGGAGACCGGCGCTACCGAGGCCGCTCCAAGCCCCTGGCCGGTGCCCCCGACCGCCTGTGGCTGCATGCCCGGGCCTTGGTGCTGCCCCCGGAGCTCACCGGCAACACCGAGATGGTCTTGGAGGCGTCGCTGCCCGGTGAGCTGCTCGACCACCTTCACGTCCTCCGCGACGCGCTCGCTGCCGCTGAGGAATAGGTGCGGCGACCTGCAGCGGTGGCAGCCGGCGCAGCGTGCGCGGTGGCCCTTGTCGCGGCGTGGGGCGCCGGAGCCCGCGATCTGGCCGGCGACGAAGTCAACATGCTTCACGGGAATCCCGCGCAGATTCTGCAGTGGAGCCTCGACCCTCGCGGCAGCTTCGTGGGCCACCTCCCGTGGAGCTTCTGGCTGCGCTGGGCGAGCCTGACCGTCTTTGGGGAAGCCCCCAACTGGGCCTGGCGGCTCCACGCCATTGCGGGAGGAGCCCTGGCGGCTGCGCTCACCGGCTGGTCGGCGACGCGCGCGCTCGGCCTGGGCGCGGGTGTGTTGGCAGCGCTTGTGGTGGTGGCCGACCCCGTGCTGGCCTTCCACACCCAAGACGCCTCCAACTACGCGTGGTCGGCGGCAGTGGGCGCAGGCACTGTCGCCGGTCTGCTGGAGCTGGGCCGGGGACAGCCCAGATATGGCGCGGCGCTGCTTGGCGTCTCCCTCGTCATCGGGGCGCTCAACGACTACTACTCCGTGCTGGTGGCTGTACCGGCGCTCGCGCTGTCGCTCGTGTGGCTGCGCCGCCCAGCCTTCCGGCGGCCGCTGTTGGCTGCGTGGCTGGCCCCGGTTCTCGTGGTGCTGCCCATCGCGGTCCTCCTGGCCGCTCGCTTGTGGCTGTCCACCGGAGAGGCGGTGGTCGACGTCCACGCCGACCCCATTCCACCGCGCCCGCTCCCTGCCCTGCTCGACGCGCCCTGGCGGGTGGCTCGGAGGCTGATGGGCGCCCACCTCCATGGCTACGCCGGCGGTAGAGACGATGGCCCTTGGATTGGCGGTCCGCCTGTGCTGCTGGCGGTGGGCGTCGTCGCCGCCACGCTCCGGAGCCGAGCCTGGCCTGCCGCGGTCGTGCTGGCGGGCGCATTGGTCGTCCATGGCCTCCTGGGGGTCGGCCTCCAGCTCGGTGCGGAGCGCATGCTTCCCTACGAGCCACGCAGCCTCATTGGCGTCACCCCCGCCCTGGCGGTCATGCTGGCCAGCCTCACCACCCTTCGGCGCAGCGCACTCGGTTGGGGCGTGGCCACCGCCTGGGTGTGGAGCGCAGCCATCGCCACCACCCAGGCCAACCTGCTTACGGCCGACCTGCGCCAGAGTGCCGCCACCGAGGCTGCTCAGCTCCTCCGAGAAGGCGATGTGTTGGTGGTGCCCGACGCCGTCAACCGGGCCCGACTTCCCCCGGACCTACAGGCCATCGCGCAGCCGTGCCTCGACGAGGATGCTCTTCAGGCCATCTGGATCGCCAACCACTCCGCCGAAGACCCTCCGGCTTGCGCGCCCCCATCCGGTCTTGTCGTCCACACCCGCGCTGCCTTCGATGCTCCTGTTCACGAAGGCTCGGCCGCCTCCTTTCTTCCCCGTCGAATCGTTGCAAGAGTGGGCCCTGCGCCGGTTCCCCAGCGCAGCCAGCCGGCGACGCTAGACCCCAGCGCCCTACTCAGTGGCTTGGCCGACGTCCGGTGGGAGCTTGCCCGCGAAGATGGCACCGTGCTGGACCGCGCCGATGAGCTCACTGAGCTCGATCTGCCCACCGATGGTGTCACTGTCGCGTTTGTGTCGGCCTTTCCACGCACTCGAAGCCGACTCCCCAACCATCCACTCTTCAGCGCCCACCACAACCGGGTGGCCAGCTGGGAGGTCGACCCCCGCGCCCCCGAGCCCACCTTGACGACCACACCGTTCGGGGCCCCGACCATCACCACGCTTCGACGGCTGTTGCCCATGCTCGCGGTTCCATTCGTGCTGGTGCTCGCCATCAGCGGCCGGCGGGACCCATGAGACGTGGCCTCGGAGTGGGGCTGGTGGTGGCCATTGTCGCCCTTGTCCTCTGGCGCGCCCTCGCCCACCCTGTGGACACCTATGGCGACTCCGCCGCCGGCTACATCGAGCACCTCGAACGAGTTCGGGTGCTGTCCAGACTCTCCGAGACCGGCGACGGATGGCTTGGTCGGCTTCGTCGCTCCGACGGTCTCTACCCACCCCTGCTCCACATCCTCAGCGCTCCGGCCGCCTGGCTTGGCCAGCAACACCCCGCCTCGGTCACCGGGCTGGGAGCAGTCTGGCTCGCGCTCACCGGGCTCGGGGCCAGCCTCGTGGCACGGCGCCTCGACCCTCGTGCAGCCGGTCCCGCCTTCGTGGCCACACTGCTCATTCCAGCTCTCCACGCAGTGGCCCCACGCTACTACTATGACCTGCCCATGACCGCTCTGGTATGGCTGTCTGCGGCACTGATGGCCCACAGCAGGCGCCCTATGTCGGGGGCATTGGCCGGCCTGCTGTTTGCCCTGGCCTGCGGTGTGAAGTGGTCGGCGCTCCCGCTCGGCTTGGGCGTGCTTGCCGCCGGCGCATGGCTCGGATGGTCCCACACGCGCTCCTGGCGCCCGGCCCTCGCAGCGGTAGCGGTCACCGGAGTGCTCGTGGTGACGGCCATCTTCGGCGGAAGTACTTCGTGGGGCGCAATGGGAGGCGCGACCTTTCAGCCTCCGCCCGGCCTCTCGCTGCCCGACTGGTCCGCACCGCTCGACAGCTGGCGCCCCGGCCTTGGACACGCCCTCGGCGCCATGGCCATCCAAGCGCGCATCGATGGTCTGGACCGCCTGCTGTTCTATGTCCACCGCCTCGCCACCACGGTCATTTCTCCTGCTCTCTGGCTGCCTGGGCTGGCGGTGGTGGGACTGTGGATTGCCTCAGGTGCACGTGCATGGTCCGCTCTGGCCATCGCGGTCGTGCCGACCTTCGCGTTCGTGTGGCTGGTGGTGCCCCCGCTCGACGAGCGCTTCCTGCTCACACTGCTGCCCTGGCTTGGCGTCCTCACGGGACTGGCGCTCGCCAACCGGCGCAGATGGACCTCGGGGCTTGAGTGGGGGGCCGGTCTCATCGCGGTCGCGGTCGCCGCCGACTTCCACACGGGTCCGTCCACACCGTTCGACACGCCCCCCACCCCTGCCACCCAAGGACTGGAGGTGCCCTGGCGACTTGGCCTCTCCACCTCCGCCGACCGCCGGGGATGGGCGCGCAAGCGCGACGTACCAGACCACCAAGAAGACCTCAGAAAGCGCGTGTTGGCGATTGTCCGACGATGTGGTTCCACCAGCATCACCGGCTCTGACCGGGTCATCTCCCCCACGGGCGACCTCAACTGGTGGACCTTCGAGCTGGAGCGCGCCGCCCTGGTTGGGGAAGCGCCGCCGACCCTCTTTTTGCCTGTTGGCAGTCCCCTGGGTCCTCCCCCGACGGCGCCCACCGTGCACATCATCCCGTCGCCCGTCGACCGCTTCGGTCCGGCTGAGCCAGCGCCCCCAGAATACGTGCTCCTGTCCGACTCTCCCCCCCACATCGACATCTTCGCCGCACCCGGCCACTGCGCGTCGAACCTCTGAGTCTGCTTCACTCACCGAAGACCCTGTGGCGGTGCGAGACCGAGTACTGCTGCGAAGGTCCCGACTGCATGGGACCACTCCTGAGCAAAGCGGGCCACCGCCCCCCGACATCACCGTATGACCGCACCCGCCGAAGACCGAGCGCCGCGCCGCAACACGAACCGACACCCCACCACCGGGGACCCCGCAGGGTCTGGGCCCAGCTGTTCTGTGTGCCACCCGTCCCACTCCGGCGCAGTCGTGGTCACCGACCAGCCCACGAGCGCGCCCACCTCCCTGTCGATGGCTGGCGCGGCCGCAGAGTCCAGCAGGTCACCCAAGTAGAGCACGTCCACCCGCAGTCCATCGCGGGACACGAGACGACCGCCGGCTTCCCGAATGGCCGCATGGGACACCGGATCACACCCTTCCCCCAAAGCGGCAGGCTGTCCTGCAAGCAGCTGTTGGCCCAGATCGGTCTCAGGCTCGATCGGCCGATTCCTCAGCCAGCCTCGCGGTGCGCCACCCCAGGCCCGCTCAATGGCCCGGCGGCGCAACAGCCCCCGCAGAGGCCACGGCAGAGATCGCACACGAGACAGCCCGCGCTCGAAGTGCCCACACCCGACCAATCCAGTACGAACCAAGCGCTCGTGAGAGTCCCAAAACCCTCTCGCTGGAGGCGGCATCGCTGTTCTCACTTGGTGGTAGAACCACACCCGCCGGCCAAACCCATCGTGTCCATACAAGGCCGCCACTGAAGCGAAGGGCAGCTCCTGAATGGCCGCCACCGACAGGGCCAGAGCCGCCCCCGATGGTGTGTGGAGGTCCACGGCCACGGCACTTGCGCCCACAGCGAGGCAGGCCAGCCCCCCCGCTCGCACATCGCCGATCACACCGACACGCGCCCCCGCCACCTCGGGAACAGCCGTCATCAAGGCGATCGCATCAAGCCACGGCCCCCATCGATGCAGCGGGGCCCGCTCAGATGCCAGTGGATTTTTGATCCGGTATGGTCTCGACATGTCCGCTCCCGACCTGAGCGCGTGCTCCCCTACCCGCCCCGCGCTCCCCAGCCTGCCCCTCAAGGCAGGACGGGCCACCATCGCTGTATTCGACGAAGGAGACCACCTTGAGGTCTACCTTGCGCCCGTGGGGCTGCGTCTTGTAGTCGCCGCACTCGCTGGCGATGGTCCAGTCACCGCCTGGGACCAACTGGGCGCTCCTTTGGTATCTAAATCTAAGGGCGTCATGTCCGCTCTGTCGCTCCCCGACGCTGGAGAAGCCATCGACGGTGCGCCACGCGCCACGATTCCTGCCAGCCTCCGTGCGGGTCCCCGAAGCCTGCTAGCGGGTGGCCATGAGTGGGTCGTGTGCGCTGAGGATGGCGTCCACGCCGCAATCTTCGCACGTCGGCCAAGCGTGGCGGTTCGGGCGGTGCATGGCTTGGTCACCCACCTCCTGTCCACCACCTCCCCCTCACCGCGGATCGATCCCGTCGTGGTCGGGCATCTCGCCCGCCCATCTCGCCTTGGGCCCCACGTCATGGAGCTCGACGCCGACGCCGGTCGACTCACAATCCAGTCGCCCACGGTCACACGGTGGCTGGAGCCAGATCGACGCGGAATCTGGCGAATACGACGATGAGCCTCGAAGATCTCGACCCCAACCGGGTCCTCGACACCGACACCGAGCTGAACCGGCTGGTACAGCGCATTGGCTGTCCCGACCTCCTCGCGCTCGACACCGAGTTCCACTCGGAGCGTCGGTACACGCCTGAGCTGATGTTGGTCCAGCTCGCCGTCCGAGATGGACCGGTGTGGACCATCGACCCCCGAAAGGTCGACCTCGCCCTGCTGAAACCTATTCTCAGCGACACCGCGTGGCTGGTTCATGGCGCTTCCTGGGATATCCGCCTGGTCGCTGCAGCCACCGGTGCCCGGCCCGCCCGACTCCTCGACACACAGCTGCTCGGAGCCTTCGCGGGACTTCACTACCCAGCACGGCTGTCGTCCCTCGCCCAACAGGCACTCGGTCAGACGGTCGACAAGGGCGCCACTATGTCCGACTGGAGCCAGCGCCCGCTGTCCCCTGAGCAGCTGGACTACGCCCGTGGCGATGTCGCCGTCCTGTTTCCCTTGTTCGACGCGCTGAGCGCTCAGATCACTCTCACCGACGCGCGCTGTCCCGAGCGAAGAGGTGCCGGCTTGGCGTGGGCCGAGGCCGCGGGAAAGGAGCTGGTCGACCAAGCTCTACGACCCAGCGACCCGGACCAGCGCTGGCGTGAGCTCGACATCGCGCCCGACTTCGACGCCCCCACACGTCAGGCCCTCCATCTGCTCTACATGTGGCGGGAGTCCGAGGCGCGCCGACGTCACTCGCCGCCCCACTTCGTGCTGTCGCCCAGCATCGCGCTCGATCTCGCCCGCAGACGGCCCCGCGACATCCCAGGGCTTCGGGCCAATCGGCGCATGCCGCAGGGACTGGTCAAGCGCCACGGGGCCGCGCTGCTCCGGATCTTGGACGACGCACAAGACGCGACCACACCCCCGCCCCCCGTCCCGCGCCCCGCGCAAGGTGTGGTGGCGCTTCTCCAAGCATTGCGCAGCGTGATGTCGCTGCGGCTGGGGATCGCGCCAAGAGTGCTGCTGCCGCGCCAAACGATCCATGATCTCGCCGCCGGAGCTCGCGATCAGATCTCCGGCTGGCGAGAGACTGCGATCGCCAAAGAGATCCACGATCTCCTGAGCGGGCGTTCCGCCCTACGCCTGCACCAGGATCGCGTAGTGATGGAACATGTCAGACAGATCGGACATTTGTCGCCAACCTGACGCGCCACGATGGCTGCTCTGTCTGTCGCGAATCGTGGAACGAGCTCGGACCAAAAAATTTTCGCGCGGAAGTTTTTTTTGTTGGCAGAAGCGCGAGGCCGGGTGTACAACATCCATGCAGGAAGGCCCACCGACCCGGTTTTTTTTAGCCGGGCATTATAGCAGAAGAGTGCACACTCTCCAAGCTATTTTCTGAGGCGTCACCCGCTCCTCATGAGCGGGAAAAGAGCTGCCAGGGGCACAGGCCCGTTGGTTGGTTGCCGCTTCAGCCGCACCCCGAACTGACCTCTTCCTGTTTGGGGCCCTCGGGCCTCTTCGCTCGGCCGACAGGCCTGAAGTCCCCCAAGTCCACACAGTGCCCCTCAGGAGCCAACCATGCAGACCATCCAGCGCCTCATCAAGGACGAGTCCGGAGCCACCGCCATCGAGTACGGCCTCATCGCCGGCCTTGTCGCTGTCGCCATCATCGCGGCCCTCACCGCGCTTGGCACCTCGCTCGACACGCTCTTCTCCAACGTCGCCTCCACAGTCGGCTCCGCAGCGACCTGATAGGTTCCCGCTTGGAGGGCGGGGCAGTTGGAAGTCGCCACAACGGTCTTGGTTCTTCACGTCGGCCTCGCTGCCGTGTGGGACTTGGCACACCGGCGAATCCCCAACTGGCTCGTCGTCAGCGGGCTCCTCTTCGGGCTCGCATTTCAAGCCCAGTCCGGCGGTCTCGTCGGGCTGGGCTTGTCCACTCTTGGGGCCCTTGCCGCACTCGCGGCACTCATCGCTCCGTTCGCGATGCGGTGGATGGGCGGTGGAGACGTCAAGATCGCGATGGTCTGCGGGGCGTTCCTCGGCTGGAGCGGCGCGCTGCATGTCATCTTGGTGGGCACAGTCATCCACGGGCTGCTGGGCATCGCGGTTCTCTTCAACCGCATGGTCAAGCGGTCGATGGGGCGCGCCACCGGTCCGCCGGCCACGCTCCCCCATGCCCTGGGCTTCGCGATCTCGACCGTGCTCTATACTGTGGGCATCGGACGACTCTTCTGAGCAGTCCATGTAGAGGGACTCCCAGTCGCCGCGCTCTCAGCGGCGCACTAGGAGCAAGGCAGGCCGCACGGAGCGCGCGGCGGAGGTTCGATGGCAAGGCAGCAGACGGGTGGTCGATTCAAGGCCACGCTCTTCCTAGGCGGGGCCCTCGTGGTCGCGGGCCTCACGGCCTACCTCATGTACGAGGTCATCGACCGGGCAAACAAGGCCGCGGAAGAGGCTCGCCACATCGAGAAGGTTCAGGTCGTTGTCGCCACACGGGACCTCTACATGGGCATTCCGATCTCCGACGACGACGTGGAGATGCGCGAAGTCCTCCCCTCTTCCGTGCCCTCCGACATGGGCTACCACGCCCTCGACGAGGTGGTCCACAAGACCCCGCGCGAGCGGATCTACGCCGGTGAGCTAGTGCGCTACGAGCGCATTGCCGACGAAGAAGAGGGCAAAGGACTCAACGCCATCATCCAGCGTGGCAAGCGTGCGATGACCATCACCACCGACGCCCAGTCGAGCCTGAGCGGCATGCTGGCGCCCGGCAACCACGTCGACGTCATCGTCACCATCCGCCCCGATGACCGCACCATCGAGGCCAAGTGGCTCACCGAGACCATCCTTGACGACGTCAAGGTGCTCGCAGTCGGCGACAGCCTCATTGCCCGAGCAGCCGAGACCGACGACAAGAAGACCAAGGGAAAGAAGAAGAAGCAGAAGCCTTCGGTCACTCTCGAGGTCACTCCTCAAGAAGCCGAGAAGCTGGCCCTCGCCTCTTCTCGTGGAGAGCTCCACTTGGTCCTGCGCAGCGAAATCGACGACTACGTGGTCGACGACGCCGGCAGTGTGCTCGATACCAACGCCCTGCTCGGCGTGAAGAAAGGGCCCGTGAAGGCCGCCTCTCGATCGTCTCGGCCTCGAGCGTCCAAGACCCAGACCGCCGAAGTCATCCAGGGTACCGACACGACCACGGTTGGCTTTGATTCCTCCGGCAAAAAGGTCGACTATAGCGGGAGCAAGCGTCGCTAATGGCCGTCTCTCCACAACGCCCAACACTTCTCGCGCACACACGCCACTCTCACGGAGTCGGAATGCCCGCGTCCCCCCGCGTCCAGTCCCGCTGGCACGCGCTCCGAGGCCTTGCCCTCCTTGCATGGACCGTGCTCTTTGCAGTCGTCGCCACCGCTCCTGTCAATGCGCAGGCCGCCGATGAAAAAGACCTCTGGCTCGACGTCGAGGTAGGCCACAGCAGGGTCTTCAGCGACACCCGCCCCATTGGCCGGGTGCTCACCAGCAACCCCGAAGTGGCCACCCTCAAGCTCCTCGAACAAGGCCAGGTGCAGATCCTCGGACGGGCCGTCGGCAACACCGACCTCTGGATCTGGTACCTCGACGACATGCGCAACCCGGTCAGCTACGACCTGACCGTTCACCAGGACCTCAGCGGACTTATCCGGCGGGTCGACGCACTCGTCGAAGGCCCTCCGCCAAGGGTCTACCCACTCGAAGAGCGTCTCGTCATCGAGGGCTCGGTGGAAAGCATCCACGTACTTGAGCAAGTCGCCGACATGGCCCGCGTCTACGACGACGCCTTCGTCAACATGATGACCGTGAGCGGGGACCATCAGATCCAGCTCGAAGTGGTCTTCGCCGAGATCAACCGCACGGCGCTGCGAGAGCTCGGCCTCAACGCGATGTGGGGCGACCGCAGCATCACAGCCGGCATGACCAGCGCCGGGGTGTCCGGCAGCGGCACGGCCAGCTTGCAGGGGGGCGGCAAGATCAACGGAGGACAAGTTCCCGCAGCCGGCTCCGGAACCTTCAACTTCCTCGGTGCATTCGGCAGCCCCGCCGATCTCGCGCTGGTGATGTCGGTCCTGGAGTCCAACAACCTCTCGAAGACCCTCGCGAAGCCCACGCTCGTGGCGCTGAGCGGTCAGCAGGCCGAGTTCCTGGCCGGCGGCGAGATTCCGATTCCCATCGCGCAGTTCGGCAAC
>Ga0315321_10001851_pt1 | contig 16368 bp, 13 predicted proteins | sample M180m21515metaG_FD_203464 | JGI IMG/M metagenome (GOLD analysis project Ga0315321, IMG submission 203464) | Ammonia-oxidizing marine archaeal communities from Monterey Bay, California, United States - M1 80m 21515 | ecosystem: Environmental > Aquatic > Marine > Intertidal zone | place: USA... | reverse complement strand
TCGTCTCTGGTCAGGCCGCCACCCTTGAGTGGTTTTGCCTTTGGGTTCGTTTCTGAAAAGAGCATGTCAAACATCTCACGCTTCTCGTCCAGCACCGACGCGATCCGTTGTTCGATGGTGTTCATCGCCAGCATGCGGGTTACCGTGACGGCACCCTTGGCTCCAATGCGGTGGGCGCGATTGATGGCTTGGTCTTCAATGGCCGGGTTCCACCAGCGGTCAAACAGGAACACGTATTCGCAGAATTGCAGGTTCAGCCCGACACTGCCTGCTCCATAGCTCATCAGGATGACGCTGCAATCCGGATCATGTTTGAATTGATCGATGACGCCATCACGCTTTTTGTGCGGCACTCGCCCGTGGTATTCCAACGGTCCAAACCTTTCCAGTGCCGGTCTCATCTTGTCGATGCTGTTGACCCACTGGCTGAAGACGATCGCTTTTTTACCGCTGGCGGAGACTTCTTCCATGTCGGCAACCAAGCGTTCCAGTTTGCTGCTACTGCCCGTGGCAGGGTCAAAGTTGCAGATCTGCTTCAGGCGTAGAACGAGCTCAAAGACATGCTGGATGGTCAATTCTTGATCCAATTCTTCGAGCTGAATCACACCCTCTGATTCGGCAGATTCATAGGTTGCCCATTGCTCAGCGGTCAGGTCGAGTTCAGCGTCCCTGTAAAGCTTCGGGGGCATGTCCTCCATCACCATGTCTTTGGTACGTCTGAGAATGTAATCCTTGGAAGCTTTGGCCATCTGGTTCATCGGCATACCTACTTTCAGGTATCCGGGCGATAGATAGTCAAAAATACCCACAAGATCGTCGGGGGAATTTTCGACAGGGGTTCCGGTGAGTGCCCAGGATCGTGTGCGAGGAATCGCGCGAACAATTTCACTGGTTGTGCTATTTCGATTCTTTATACGTTGTGCCTCATCAAGCGCCACCAAGTCAAAGTGCAGGCCGCTATCGAGTACTGTTTCTTTGTCACGCATCAACAGTTCGTAATTAGCGACTTTGACAGGTACCTCAGGGGAACGCCATTGGAATTCGCGTTTGGTCGCGTTTCCACCGATGGCGGTGACAGGAATCTCGGGTGCCCAAACCTCAAATTCACGGAGCCAATTGGTCACGAGTGGTTTCGGGCATACCAGCAGAACGCTTCGAAGCTCGCCACTGCAAAGCAGCAGCCGGATAGTGCTGATAGCCTGCATCGTTTTGCCGAGTCCCATCTCGTCGGCCAGTACGGCTGCATAACGAGGGAACAGGAAAGCAATGCCATCGAGTTGGTACGGAAATGGATCGAATGGAAAATTCAGTTGTCCGCTACCAACCAGTGAATCCAACGGTGGTTGCAGCAGGTAATAGAGCCGATCCTGAAGTTTGACGACTTCGTTGGGTGGCTTGATGCGGTGTCGTTCAAGGCTGGTGTAACGCTTGCGTTTTTTTCGCTTCGCTTTTTCCACCGGTGTTACCGGAGGCGACCATTGGTTGGCTTCTGGAAAAAGAAAGCCTGTTGCCTTGGCGGTGAGTTTCGAAACCTTGATGGGAAGGGATTTGGGTTGAATCGATTTGATGGGCAGTCGCTGGACACCCGCGGGAACCAGAGCGTCAGTGGACCAACTATTGAAGTCGTCAATTTCGGCGCGTAGCTCAGATGCTGAGTCTCGTTTCCACATGTTGTCGCGGTCATCCCTTGGCGAATCGATTTTCATTGCACGTTGAGACGTGGCTTTTCATGTTAAATGGGCAGCAGTTCAGGCAGCAGCTGCCGGTGGTAGCCGTGACGATTGTGCTCTTGCGATCTGGGACTGTGCTTCCTTGATTGCTTCGCGAATCCGTTCGAACGGTTCAGTGGCGTCGGGTAAATCGATCAAGCCGGCGGCCAATTGTTGAACTTGCTCGGCTTGCTCAACCGCGACTCTCAGCGTGGATCCCGCCAAGTCCACACGAGTGGAACCCAGCAGTGATTCGTCATCCATGGGACCTTCGTCCGACAAAGCGGCTTCTTCGACGAGCGCTACGGGGCACTTGGTTCGCGTTTCGATCTTCAGTGCCTCAGGTTGGTCGCAGCACAGCAGGGCAATCGGGGTGCGGCACTTACGCACGAGGAGCGGTCCGATCACTTCCCCAATCAAATGATCGCGAAGGGTGAGACCAAATAGGATTTCGTGGGCCCGTGTGGGACGCACCGGCAAGGTGCACTGAAATTCCAGAGGCCTGCCTCCACCGTTGAGTAGCAGCAATCCGCCTGTCCAGCCCGTTCGCTCGTCTTCTACGACCGTGTAATAGGCAATCGTTGGTGAATCCGTGTCTGGCATCCGCGTATTTAATTTGGGGTGAGTGGGAGGTTCGGACTACCGCAACTGCCTGCAGTTTGTACTCGTTCGTCTGTCCGCGGCAGTCGATGCAGTTCCGCTCAGGGGCAGATGCTGCGCGTGCTAGGTCTGTGAAACACGGGAAACAATGGGCTTGTCTGTAGCACCGCCACCTAAGGTCAGTTTCGGCGCGTAATATATTCGGACTTTAGCGGTTGAAACGCGAATTGTCCGGTCCCGGAAAGCAAGTGTGAAAATAGCGATTATCTCAAAGTTTTTTTCGCCGCTGAACAAAATTTCCACGCTGTTTGTGTTTCGGCGACAAACGAAAAATTCCTTGGTTATACTTTGTTCTTTAATCCGTCGAGATTTATTCATCGCAGCAGGAATCATTCAGATGTCATACGAGCACGAGCCTATCTCTCCCATGTTCCGAATCGACGTTTCGGCCGATGGAGAGTCTGAGGCGGCACAGGGGCAGCAAGGTGATGCAAACCACACAGCCATCGATCTGCTCACAGAATTGGTTGCTGGCCAAAAACAACAAAATCGGTTGCTCGAAGAACTGGTTCATCAGCAAGTTGCTGCCAATAAGCAGCGTGCTACCGAACTGCAGCAGTGGAAAAACGCTAATCCAGAGCTCGCTCGCTCCTGTCGACAGGCTGCCGAGACACTCAGCCGGGTTCAGACTCAGTTTCTCGATACGCTGACCGAAGAAATCGCTGATAGCGAAGAGCACCTCGTCGAAGGCGAATACATGCTCAATGAGTTTGTCGATCGCTTTGGACCACGTTTGGCTCATTTGAACGGCGTTTTGCAGGTTTTGGCCCAGTTGGGCAGTAACGAAGCCAACAGCTAGTAACATCCTGCTCGCTTTGGCGATCACAAGCGGAAATGATCTTGGCGAGTCAACGCTACGAGCACGTTGCAGTTCTCGCCGGTGATTTGTCTCGGTGGTTTGCTATCGGTGATTTGCTACCGGTGATTTGCTACCGGTGATTTGCTCTCAAATGGCGTGCTCGCGAGAATTAGACTTCTCGCCTTCGGGACCTTCTGCGTGGCAATCTGGGTTTCACGCGATCGCCGTTAAACATTGTCAGCATGCACGCAGCCACCGAGTCCGCTTGTTGAAGGCATGCTTGGTTTTTAGCAATTACTTGCTGGCTCCTTCCAAATCGCACGTGCGGCCTGTTTGATCGTTGCACGTGTCACATCTGGTCCTATGAGGGAAACTTTGGCCAATCCATTTATCTTGACCGATCTATTAACAGCGTCTGGATTGCTGGAATGGACTGTTTCACGCCCCAGCTTAAAGGTGCTCTCTCGTTTTTTTGCGATCCTTGAAAAGGGATGACATGGATGTCACGACACTCCGGTGCGAGTGTTCTTGATGTTTTGTCGTACACCCCTCCTCTAAAATTGATGGCCGTCGCCCTGCTTATTACAAGCGGGTTGGTTTCTTCGTTGGGTTGCCGAAATTTCTCTTGTGGCACACGATGGCACGAACCACAGTACGCCGTCCCTGAACTGAGGCAGCATGGGATGCCGTTATCGAGCGTCGAGCGTTTGTACGCGAGAGCACGAACGCTGGAGGCAGACGAAAATTCGGGATCCGTGGATGCCTATTTTCAAGTAGCTGCGTTGACTTCTGTGTCGGGCATTTCTGGCGATGCACGTGATCGCAGGACGATCGAATTGCATCGATCATCATTGGCGAAATTGGTCGTGACTGGTCAACGCTTTGGGCGACTGAATCCAGCTTCAGGATTGACCTTGGAAGGTTGTAGTGGCTCCAGATTCATTCCATTGGAAAAAACTGGATTCGTCTGGCAGGCCTCCGATTTTCAAGATCTTGTGCCGGTTGGTACCTACCGAACCGATGTGTTGAGCAAAGCTTATTGCAGTGGTGGCATAGGCGTGCCGTTGGTTGTGCTGAGAAATGCCTGCCGTAATGAGCGATTCCTGCGTAACACAAGTGCGTTCGCTGCAACGTTGGTCATGCGAAACACAGCAGGCTGTGGTCCGATTGGTTGTGCGAGGCAAGGTGTTGGCGATTTATCGGTGGCGGAGGTGCCGACGCTCGAGCTTGTTGATTCACGAAGGCTCAGACATGTTCAGATGGGGGCACAAACAAAAAGACTCGCCCGTGACCTTTCCGCACCATTGGTGTACCGACTCAGCACCGCTCCACGAAATTATTGGCGGGAATTTGTACGCCCCGATTCCGGATTGTCAGAGGGGCAGTTGCAGATGTTGGAGCCGTACCAGCCCGGTAAGATTCCCGTGGTATTCATCCACGGGTTACTGTCTGATCCCTACACATGGAGCCAAATGATCAACGAACTGATGGCACGTCCCGACTTTGTCGCTCGTTTTCAGGTCTGGGTCTACAACTATCCGACAGGAAGAGCGTTCATTTCGAGTGCGGCCAAGTTGCGTTTTGATTTGGCGACATTGAGACAGTCCATCGATCCAGAGCGTTTGGATCCAGCGCTCTCCGAGACCGTTCTGGTTGGCCACAGTCTTGGTGGAATTTTGGCAAAACTTCAGGTCACCTCCACGGAAGATCAACTTTGGAATTCCATTGCAAATCGTCCCCTCGATGGACTGAACGTTCCTGAGCAGTTCCGAGAGGAATTACGACGGTACTTCTATTTCTCTCCCTCACCCGATGTGAAACGTGTGGTTTACATGGGGACGCCCCATCGTGGATCAGCCTATGCGAAACGCTGTATTGGCAGGCTGACATCGAAGTTGGTTCGTAGGCCTGCGTGGGAACAGAAGAGGCACCAGAGGCTGCTTGATGCGAATCCAGGAGTCTTCAGCGATGAAGTTCGAGGTCGAATTCCCACCAGTATCGATCTGTTGGATCCTGAGAGCCAATTGCTACAGGCAATCGAGGGGCTTCAAGTCAGCCCAGATGTACGATTGCACTCGGTGATTGGTGACTATCATTGGCGAATTGGTTTTGGACGAAGTGACTTGGTGGTTCCTGTGCAAAGTGCAAGGGAACCCGCGGCAGTTTCGGAGCTTGTGATCAAGGCAAAGCATCAGAATGTCAATAAAGAACTCGTCGTCGTTCGAGAACTGTTGTGTATTCTGAATCGACATGCCGCTCGTGAGAGGGAGTTTTCATCCGACCCGACCACGCAGCAAAACCTTCGTGTGACTGATCAGGATGGGATGAACTCTGGAGATCCCAACATCACTCCTAAGCCAGTAACGATGGCAAGGTCGACTGGGATCATGCAACAACTTGCCGACCGCACGCGAGTCAATGCAGCTGAGTCCAAGGACGAGCAGGAGGAGGCAGGTGCGTCTTCGCTTCCGACATTCGACGCCTTGGAGGGGGATTTCATTCCGGAAACTTCCCTGCAATCGATTGCTCTACCCAGATCAGCCAAGAACCAGCCTGCGGGAGGCTTTCAGCAGACGCGAGCTACGTTGAACTGAGAGCAAGAAGCGGTGAACTTGGCACAAGAGCAGGTGGACTCCGTGTTAGAAAGGGTCATTCGAGTTCAGGGCACTGGGGTCAGTGGCAGGGAGTTGCAATCACCAAGCGACTCGCGGCAGGCTTGCGCTGCTCCGTTACTTTCAGCAGGTTGGCGGCGTTTCATCCGACGGAGTGGGGTGTCAGTACGCCCTGATCTATCCTTGCGACTTGGCTTGCGTTGTTCAAAGTTGCTTCAGGTAGGAAATGCCGTCAGCTAATTCCTGAAGTGGCGAGTCGGCTCTGCCAACCACGTAGCGTCCGCGGTACTGGACATCTTCGAGCATCCCGATCAATTCAGGGAAATCAGCCACGCCTTGCCCCAGCGGCACCGCAATCCCGCGGCCTGCAGCCAAATCGATCACGCCGTCGACTGCGCAGACGATTTGAATTCGATTCTTCAGGGCGAGCAAAGTTTCCTGCACATCATGTCGGTTAATGATCAGCTGGCCTGGATTGAAAGCAACTGCAATGAAGGCATCATCTGCACCTTCCAATAGTTTTGCCAGCTTAGGTCCGGGTTCCGCTCCTGTTTCCGCGGCCAGAAACGCCCCGACGCGAGTGCCATAGCGTCCCAAATCGCTTAAAACTGACCGCAGTGATGCCCATTGTGAGCTTTCTTCGTCGCCCGGGACGACGCCGACAGAATTGATCACCACAGGTGCTCCGAGTCGATAAGCGAGTTGCATCGTTGACTTGGTCGCTTCAACCCGACGTTCTAAATTCTGGGTGTGTTCGTAGCCACGGCGTGTTTGAAAGCGTAAAGCAGAGACTTTGAGATTGCGGTCATCGAGTATTTTCCGCAACTGACGAAGGCCAGTGTCCGATAATTGACTCGGGTGGATCTGGTTGCGCGCATCGATTTCCACCGCCGAAGCACCCAGTTGGGAGGCCGTTTCGATCGCCTTACGCAGTGGCATTCTCATTGCGTCAAGTCGGACAGCTACGTTCAGTTCAGCCAAGTCTTCACCCATACGTCGTTCATGACCGGTCTTATTTTTGCTCGCATCTTACGTGTCTTCAACCGGATCGCAACCACCGGCCAAACCAGTGGCCGTGTCTTGGTAGCGGTTGCGATAGCGATGTGCATGCTCAGCGGCAGTGGCTGGGCCCAGGAAATATCGCCAGATTCTGCTATTTCCAAGCCTGCCGTTAAGAATTCTGGGGCTGTTGGTGTGGCAGCAGATGCGAACCAGAACGGCGTAGAATCTTCAGCCAAACAGCGGCCTCAGGAAAAACTTCTCAATTTGACTTACGGGTTTGGTCCTGAAATGGGACAGATTCGTCAGCTACCTAACGGATGGAAACGCGAGCGTGGTATCGACTACAAGACCTATCTCAAAATTGGCATGGTGCGTGACAATCGGGGTTCAGCTGACTTAGAGAAATTCGTCCGCTGGTTTGATGGCCAATTGATTTACAATTGGCAGTGGTTGAAAGATCAATCGCCTTGGAATCCCCATCTCAATCTGCTCAATCACCAGTTGGCCATCGGCTGGTCAGTGTTGACAAATCAGGTCCAAAAGAATCCTGCAGCTTTACCACCTTCACCCGCTGATGCTTTATTTGATCGGTATTTACGCGTTGATCTCAATGGTAGTGGAGCCTTGGTTTCTTCGCCCTATCTTGATGCAAACGCTTCGCACCAATATCGCTTTGGCTGTCGTATCCGCACAGACTTGGTCTACGAATCAGCCAGGGTTGAGTTTGTGTTTGGTCGATTGGTGGCTGCGAAGCTCGATGGCAGCAAGCAGCGTAATGTGCTGGATGAGTTAGCGGTTCACAGCACTCCAAGAGTGAGTGGAGATACAGCCTGGAACACGTTTGTGTTGCCCTTGGTGAGGCCGCCGGCTGGCACGACGCACCTCATTGCCCGTCTCATTGTCGCAGGGGGCGATGATGGTTTGGAAGACATCCAAGGTAGTGTTGGCGTCGATGACATTAGCATTGAAGAAAAACCACAGTTTGAAATCACGACTGATCAGCCACGAGGAATTTACAACATCAGTGACACGGTTCGGGCGAGTGCAAGCATTGCCGGCTACTTGCCAGCGGACATCGACAAGATTCAGTTTGCCTTGTACGACATCAACCGAAGGTTGATTTCCAGTACGATCATGCCCATCCAACGCGAACCGGTGAAGTCTGATGCGGGAAGCTTGGTGAACCGCAGTCGGACTCAAGTGGATTGGGAAATCCCCGGTTTGCAGTCCGGCTATTATCGGATGACGGTGGCATTGGTGGGCGGAGATGATCTACAACTCAATGCCCATACGACCTTGGCTGTCGTGCAGGATTTGGGTGAGTACGGACGAGGGCTTTTTGGCTGGACTCTGGAAGGTCAACAAACGCAGATAGGGGCCGCAGACTTCGCACTCTGGCTGTCTCGCTTAGGTGTATTCTGGGTCAAGTATCCCTGTTGGGAGCCGGATAAAGTTGCCCGGGATGAGCTGCAAGTTGTCTTTGCAAAATTGCAGGATGCACGAATCCAAACGGTGGGCATGATCAATCAGCCACCCCAAGTGCACCTCGAAAAGTTTTCCGCTTCGGGGGAAATCGTGGCTGCTGAAGTGTTTCGCGATCCCGAGACATGGCAAACTCTGCTGTCACCGATCATGGGACAGTTCTCTCAAAAAATCACCATGTGGCAATTGGGTGGCGAGCGGGACTTCAGTTTTCTTGGATTGCCTCAGTTGCCAGAGCAGATCGGAGAAATTGTTGAGGGCTTGGAAGAAAGAAATGGACAGAAAATCGATGTCACGCTTTCGTGGCCGTGGCTTGAACCCCCCACGCCATTCGCCGAGGCAAGTTGGCGTGCGACTTGCCGAAGCAGTGCACCACCGTTGTCTGCAACAGAACTCGATGCGTTTCTTGAGAAAAGCGACAGCGAGCAGGCAGCTGCCGGACTTGCAGGACCGGGGACATGGCTACTTATTGATCCGCTTGATGCCAAAATCTACGACCGCCAAACTCACATACGTGACCTCGTGCTCAGAATGGCCACCTCTCGAAAGCATCGAGTGCAGGCTGCTTTTGTGACCCGTCCCCATGATCCCCAGTACGGCCTGTTACGCCCAGACAACCGTCCCGGAGAAATGCTTCTTCCCTGGCGTACCACCGCGTTGCTGTTGGGAAATTTGAGAGCTGTTGGAGCCATGCGGCTGCGTTCCCAAGCCAATAATGAAGTTTATATCAATGCGAAACGGGCTGTCGTCCTGATGTGGGCCGATGAACTGACCGAAGAGTTGGCATACTTTGGCGATGGAGCACGGATGGTTGATGTTTGGGGAAGAGTCACGCCCCTGCCGACAGTCGAGGTTAGAGGGCAATTGGTGCAGCGAGTTCCCGTTGGACCCGAACCCGTCTTTCTGATCGGCTGTGATCCAGCTGTGCTTGCGTTTCGGATGTCAGTCGAGCTGGGCAGTGATCGTCTGGATAGTCCGCTGGGTCGTAAAGAGGTGATGAATATCGCTTTCACCAACCCGATGCGAGAGAGCCTGATCGGGCAAGTTCGGGTCATTCCACCTCGATTTTGGCGTGTTACCCCACCCAGGAAATCGTGGAGGCTTTTGGGCGGGCAGGACGCCGATGTAGATTTTCAAGTGGTACGCAGTAATACGGCTGATATCGGTGAGTACGAGGTAAAGATACAGTTCGCTTTGGAAACCAACCCTCCCGAAATTGTATCCGTGTACCGCAAGGTGCGAGTTGGGCTCGCCGGAATCGATATGAACATCGAAACCCGACTTTTGCCTGATGGACGTTTGCGAGCAGAACTGGTGATCAACAACCAGATGACAACACCGCGGCTCTACAACTGTTTCTTCTTTCCGCCGGCTGAATCGTTTGAGCAGCAACAGGTTCCTGTCCCTGCTGGTAAAGAAGTGCGGCGAGGAATCAACTTTCGTGATGGCGCTGAGATGATCGGCAAGCGTTTTCGCGTTCGGGCAGTCGAGCAGAATAACAAGCGGGTGATGAATTACGAAGTCACGATCACGGGTTAGGGTTGACTGTTCCCAATCCTCCCAATAATAACGGACCAATGCGGCTTCCGGTTTTGAAACGGTACATCTGACCCAACGTAGTTGACGAACGAATGCGAGTATTGCTCACAAACGATGACGGTATCGAAGCTGACGGCTTGATGGCCTTGCACAAAAGTGTTCAGCATTGCTTTGGTCATGAAGTCGAAATCATGGTGGTAGCACCCGATCGAGGTCGCAGTGAGTGCGGACACAGTGTTACCACCAGTAGGGCTTTGAAAATCGAGCAGGTTCGACCCGGTTGGCTCGCAGTCGATGGAACACCGGTTGACTGCGTCAGGGCCGCCTTTGGTACTCTGCAGCAAGAGGTCGACCTGGTGCTTTCCGGTGTGAACGCGGGAGCAAACCTCGGTGTTGATCTGCTCGTCAGTGGAACATTTGCCGCTGCACGAGAAGCCGCCATGCATGGGATTCCTGCAATGGCAATCTCTCACTACCGCCACCCCGATATTCCCAAAACCTGGGACCACGTTCCGCGCTGGGTAGCCGACACCATGCGAGAGTTCCGCGAGCAGGCGGAGAAGCGCAAAGCAGGCGGGGGGACTGAAAGAAACACCATCCTATGGAACGTGAATCTTCCAGCGATTCTTCCTGATGCCATGACACCGCCCACGGTACGCTGTGGGGTCGATACAGAACCGATGATCCGGCAGCCGCTCCGGGACGGAAAATTTTTACGGTTCGCCTCCGACTTTCACGCTAGGCCTCGCGAGCCCAACCTGGATGTCGATCGTTGCTTCAGTGGAAGCATGACAATCAGCGAGTTCACACAGCCGTTCCGCATTTGACGAACAACCTGACGAGCCCCGAGACTCCTGATTGCAGTGTTGCCCTGGCGTGCAGACGCAGAGAGGTCATCGAACCCAGTGCTTCTACGTGTCTTGCCGCAGGACGGTCCCCGGCGTCAGTGATCGAAACCGCTTATTCGTGCGGCTTGCTCGCGATCGCAATGTTCGTCTCTTCGAGCGTCATGGCCACAGGTGCCAAGCCGCCGGCTGCCACTTCGTGCCGTTCAAGCTCACCGCGGACGATTCGTACCTCGCGTGGTGCCTCAATTCCAATCGCAACCCGATTTCCCGAAATCCGATTGATCGTCAACACAACGTTGTCGCCGATGACCAGTTGCTCACCTTCTTTTCGACTTAACACCAACATGTCGGCTTCCCTGCAATGGAGTTTTTGTTTCGAAGTACTGACCAGTACAAATCACGTGCCAGTACGGGCCTTTTGAGGGGGGGGGAACTAGGTATTTTTGCAACTTGAGCTAAAAGCAAAAAAAAGCCGTACTTAAACGATTTCATTGCATACAAAAAACGAAAAACCATTATTTCTCCACCCTCACCGATACTGCTCCTTGCAGCTCCGGAGTCGCAAAACGAGATTTTTGTCGCATTGTGAGACCGCTGTCTCGTCGTTCGACTAAGACCACTATCGCAACGGGCAGTGACAAGTCTGGTCGCGGTGGGAAATGTTTTTTGGAGGCAGGGACTAGAGCGTATTGTCTTTCAAATGAATTGCCGACCAGAAGCGTTTCCATGAACAACCCGTTCGGTCGGGGGCGGAGGGATGGCAATTGTCCGATCGGAAAGAATCTAGCACCTTTGGCACGTGAGTTTCTTCTACTGATTTGAAAGCTGGAGTTTGGATGCCAAACGGTGGGGGCTTTTTAAAACAGCTCATCTCAGGTGAGCGATCACAGCATCACGATCGGGTTTGGGGATCAAGCCTCGCTCAGTGATGATGCAATCGACCAATTCGGCGGGCGTGACATCAAAAGCCGGGTTCATCACGTTTGCTGCGGGTGGGACGATGCAAATTCCATGCGGTGCTGCGACTTCATCACGATTGCGCTCTTCGATTGGAATACCGGTGCCATCAGTCAACGCTAAGTCGAAGGTGCTCGAAGGTGCTGCCACGTAGAACGGTACAGAGTGATAGCGAGCGAGGACGGCGAGCGGGTAAGTACCGATTTTGTTCGCAACATCACCGTTTGCTGCGATGCGATCAGCCCCCACGATGACGGCATCGATCTTTCCAGATCGCAACAAGCTACCGGCCATCGAGTCCGTCAGCACAGTGACAGGGACACCTGCCTGAGAAAGTTCCCATGCTGTTAATCTGCCGCCCTGCAGAAGCGGACGAGTCTCGTCGGCAAACACTTCGATTACCTGGCCTTGCTGGTGGCAATGATAGATCGGGGCTAGCGCTGTTCCCCACATTGATGTTGCTAATCCGCCAGCGTTGCAGTGTGTCAGGACGCACTTGCTGTCTTTCAGAAGTGTGGCACCATGGCGGCCGATGTTCTTGCACATCTCGCGATCTTCGTCATGAATCGTGATTGCCTCTTGGATCAGTTTCTGAGGCAGCATTGAATCGTCTGGCGTCGCTTCGATGACGGATTTCATCCTATCAAGAGCCCAGAAGAGATTCACAGCAGTGGGGCGGCTGGTTGCAAGGTGTTCAGCAGCGTTAAGGAAGTCCTGCCTCGTGGGTTGAGAAGGAGCAGCAGCCAGGCACACACCATAGGCCGCTGCGATGCCAATGGCAGGTGCACCTCGTACAACCAGCCGCTGGATTGCATCATGCGTTTCGTCAACCGTGCTGCACCTCAGTGTGATAAGTTCCTCAGGAAGACGCGTCTGATCAATCAGAACCAACTTGCCGTCGGTGAAGGCAAGCGTTTCGGGCGTTTCGTGTTTCGGCATGTTTTGGCGATGTTTTTATCGGTGTGGTGGAGAGATTGCGGAGAGCGACCGTGTGTGCAAACGCTGCACAAAGCACGCTGCAAAAAGCGCGCTGCACATCAAATTTAGCTGATGTCTTGCAGGCTGTTCTCACCTGTTGTTCCAGGTTGGAACGATAAACTGCGAGGCCAACTGGTACAACACGGCAAGCATTCAAGCCCCAGCCATGTTGCTGCGACTTCTGGTCGCTAATACCACCCCAGCGAACGACACGTTAAGCTGAGAAGCGGGTGCTGCGTCCCGTCTTTAGCAGTAGGATGCCACACCATCGGGTGTCGCGAGCGAAGTTCTTGCTCAGAGGCTGGGTCCGTGTTGAAACAGGCGTTTGGTGAGGTACGGAATGCCAAGGGCAGTGAGCCGCTACTCAAAAAGTCCGCTACGAACTAATTACGACGAATTCCTGTCATCACTCAGTCATGATCCGATGATGTTTTGTGAAGGCTTCAATTATGAACGGTTGTCATGACACTCTTTTACTACAACCCACTTTTTCTTGAGCACGATACAGGCAAGCATCCTGAGCATGCCAATCGTTTACGAGGAGTCATGGATCGACTGCAGGCAAGCGATTTTTTTTCGGATCTAACAAAGCCTGATTGGTCACCCGCATCCACGGAGCAATTGCTGCAGGTTCATACGCGTGACGCGCTTGATGAGATTAGGATTTTTGTCGAGCGTGGCGGCGGGCAGATCGAGGCCGATACGGTCGTCAGTTCGCAATCTTTGCATGCCGCCAAGGCAGGGTCAGGCGCAGGGTGCGATGCGGTACAACGCGTGCTTGCCGGTGACGATAAGAATGCATTCTGTTTGATCAGGCCGCCGGGACATCACGCATTGAAGCAAAATCCGATGGGATTCTGCCTGGTCAATCATGTCGCAGTTGCTGCTCGCTATTTGGTGAAACAGCTTGGCCTGGATCGTGTCATGATTGTCGACTGGGACGTACATCATGGGAATGGCACGCAGGCAACCTTTTGGGAAGATCCGCAAGTTGCTTTTCTGTCCATGCATCGGTCACCGTTTTATCCAGGAAGTGGAGATGCACATGAGACAGGTGCCGGGGATGGTCGGGGGCTTAATGTCAATTTGCCGGTTCAGTTTGGTACTTCCGCAGCAAAACAGGTTGAGCGTTTTAAGCTAGCTGCCGAAAAGCTCGCATCATCCTTCAAACCGCAGTTCATTCTCGTTAGCGCAGGTTTTGATAGTCATCACGCGGACCCTGTTGGGGCTAATGGTTTCGAGAGCAACGATTTCGAAGCGTTGACACGAATCATGATGGACATTGCTGAGGTTCATGCGGAAGGACGAATCGTCAGCCTGCTGGAAGGAGGCTACAACCCGGAAGCTTTGGCTGAGAGCGTTGAGTTTCACTTGAGAACTTTGCTTACATCCAATTTGTAATCAGCAAGTTGTGTGTCCTAAGAGTAAACTGGATTCGGTATTGAATTTGTTCTTGTTGCGGATCAGTTGCCAAGTGCGAAATATTTGTTGTTTCATGTTCAGAGGGAGAGTGTTGATGTTGCGTGTTCTTTCTGCGGGGCCATTGGCGCCGGCCTTGAGTATTTGTGTGCTCATGGCTTCTGGTATTCCGCTTTGGGGTGCAGAAAAACGGCCAAACATTTTGTTCGTTTTTTCTGACGATCATGCTCCTCAGGCCATTGGTGCTTACGGTTCAAAGATCAATGAGACGCCCAATCTGGATCGGATTGCGAGGGAAGGCGCCATCTTTCAGAATTCCTTCTGTGCGAATTCAATTTGTGGACCTTCTCGTGCCTGTATCTTGACCGGGAAACATAGTCACAAAAACGGTTTTTTGCGAAACGGCAACCGGTTCGATGGTTCTCAAGTGACCTTCCCTAAGTTGATGCAGGACGTCGGGTACCAGACAGCGATCATCGGTAAGTGGCATCTGTCAAGTAATCCGATAGGTTTCAATCATTGGGAGGTCTTGCCGGGGCAGGGGAGTTATTACAACCCGGATCTGATCCAGATGAATGGGGAAAAGAAGCGGTACGAGGGTTACTGCACTGACATCATTACGGAAAACGCGCTGGCTTGGTTAAAGGACAAACGTGACCCTGACAAACCTTTCATGTTGATGTGTCAGCACAAAGCACCGCATCGTAACTGGTCGCCACCGCCTCGGCACTTTTCTCTCTACAAAGGAATGGATATTCCCGAGCCGGAGACGCTGTTCGATGATTACGCAGGGCGAAGCAAGTTGTTGCGAGAAAATGAAATGTCACTGAAAGATCATTTCTTTTGGGGACATGACATGAAATTTCATGGAGAGAGCCAGTACCCCGATCAGTTTCGTCCGGGGTTAGCTAATGGTGAGTATCGGCGAATGACAGACGCCCAAAAAGCAGAATGGGATGCAGCGTATCAACCTGAGAATGGAAAATTTCTGAAGCAAATGAAAGCAGGGGAATTGACCCCCAAGGACGTCATTCGCTGGAAGTATCAGCGGTACATCAAAGACTATCTGAGGTGCATTCAGGCAGTGGATGATGGGGTGGGGGCGATGTTGGAATATCTTGATGAATCAGGTTTAGCTGACGATACCATCGTGATTTACAGTTCAGATCAGGGCTTCTACTTGGGTGAGCACGGGTGGTATGACAAACGGTGGATGTTTGAAGAATCGCTGAAGATGCCTTTTCTGATTCGATGGCCCGGTGTCATTGACTCCGGAGTCGATGCCCAAGCACTGATACAAAATATCGATTACGGTCCGACCTTTCTTGATGTTGCCGGTGCGGAGATTCCTGAGGAGATGCAGGGGCGGAGTATGGTGCCGATGTTGAAAGATCAGGGGCAGGCCTCGGCGTCATGGAGGGATGCGATCTATTACGCTTATTACGAGAACGCAGCTGTACATAATGTGCCCGTTCACGATGGTGTCCGGACGGAGCGCTACAAACTGATGTTTTTTCCAAGAACACGCGAGTGGAATCTGTTTGACCTTGATGAGGATCCGCAGGAAATGGTTAGCCTGCATGCGGATCCCGATTACGCTGCCGTTCTGGTGGGAATGCAAAAACGGTATCGGGATTTGCGTCAGTTCTATGGCGTCAATTCAGCTGTGCTGCCGGCAACGCGAGGTGATGAGCAGCGTTGGCGAGAGCGGGACAGGGTGCTGAGCACGAACGCGAGGAAAGGAAATGTGGACCTGGCTTTCATTGGCGACTCGATTACCCAAGGTTGGGAAGGGCGTGGGAAAGAAGTCTGGGCGAAACACTACGGAGATCGAAAAGCGATCAACCTCGGTATCGGCGGCGATCGAACTGAGCACGTGATCTGGCGTCTCACGCATGGTAACCTCGGGAAAATCCGACCCAAAGTTGCTGTCGTGATGATTGGAACCAACAATACAGGGCACTTTGATCAAGATCCCGCTCAGGTTGCCGCCGGCGTTGAACGTATCCTCGAAATTCTTGCGGAGCGTTTACCGGCAACCAAGGTCGTGTTGCATGGGATCTTCCCTCGCGGTGCTGATTCTCTCGACGAAAAACGGTTGAACAACATTGCGATCAATCAGATGATTCGCCGGTTTGCTGATGGTGATCGCGTGCATTACTTGGAAATGGGTGATCAGTTCCTTGAGCCAGATGGATCCATCAGCAAAGAAATCATGCCCGATCGGTTGCATCTCAGTAAAAAGGGTTACGAGCTTTGGGCTGAGGCACTGGAGCCGAAGCTGAACGAATTGGGGCTGTGACAGCAGTTGCAGGTCTGGTCGTTTGAAGAAACCGTGCATTTACCAACGCATGGTTGTGCCT
>Ga0315321_10001850_pt1 | contig 16376 bp, 15 predicted proteins | sample M180m21515metaG_FD_203464 | JGI IMG/M metagenome (GOLD analysis project Ga0315321, IMG submission 203464) | Ammonia-oxidizing marine archaeal communities from Monterey Bay, California, United States - M1 80m 21515 | ecosystem: Environmental > Aquatic > Marine > Intertidal zone | place: USA... | reverse complement strand
GCTTCTTTTTGAGCGACCTTCAATTTTCCTTTCAAGGAAACGAGCTCGCTACTCAGACGGTCGAACTCCTTCCTGACCCCGTGACCCAAGGGGAGCTCCATCTTAGGCCCCCAGAAGTCAAAGGACACGCCTTTCCCGCTCTTGTTGCTCACTTCCAGAGGCGTATGGTTAAAGAATGCAAAGAGCTGATAGTATTCTTCTTGGGAAATGGGATCGTATTTATGGCTATGACACTGGGCGCATTCCAAAGTGGTTCCCAACCAGGTCAACCCCGTGGCGTTCACCCGATCGACGACTTGATTGACCCGGTTTTCTTCGGGGTGCACTCCGGCCTCGACGTTACAGGTTGGGGTCCGGTGAAAACCGGTGGCTATTTTTTGGGATACCGTAGATTTGGGCAAAAGATCTCCGGCAAGCTGCTCGATGGTGAACCGGTCAAAGGGCATGTCCGCATTCATCGCCTCGATGACCCAGTCCCGGAACGCCCAGCTGTCGCGCAGTTGGTCGGCCTGAAAGCCATTGGAGTCGGCATAGCGGGCCAAATCCAACCATTGCCTGGCCCAATGCTCGCCGTAACGGGGGGATGCAAGCAAGCGATCGACGACCTTTTCCCTGGCCTGCGGGGAATCATCGCCGAGAAAGGCTTCGATGTCCCCGATGGTCGGGGGCAACCCGATCAGCCCCAAGCTGACTCTGCGTAACCAGCGGGCCTTGTCTGCGGGGCCGCTCGGTTTCCAACCGCGGGCATCAAGCCCTTTCAAGACGAAAGAATCGATCGGATTGCGTATAAAAGGTCTTTCTTTTTCCCGAGCGACTTCCGGACGGACGGGTTTTTCGTAGGCCCAGTGCTTGGCATAACGAGCACCCTCCTTGATCCATTGCCTAAGCAAAGAAACCTGAGCTTCCGACAGGGCCTCGCCTTTGGCAGGCATCCGATCTGCCCCATGCGCAGTGACCCGAAGGATAACCTCGCTCTGTTCGGGTTTTCCCGGAACGATGGCAGGTTGGCCCGACTTCCCTCCCTCGTAGGCAAATTCGGCGAAGTCCAAACGCAGATCGCTTTTCGGTTCGTCCAAGCCATGGCAAGCAAAACAGCTTTGGGAAAGAATAGGACGAATCTGCCTGTTAAAATCAATTTCTCCAAAAAGAAAGGGACACCCCAACAGAAGGGAGCCAAATGGGATTATAAATCTTTCTATTTTCTTCATGAGAGAAGACGGGAACGCTCCACGAATGATCATTAATTCATTGCAAAAACGCAAAGGAAAACAAGCACCCCGAAGAAGATTTGCAATGGATGCGAGAAGAGGCTCAGTTGCTCCCCTCGCTATCGTGAACCAGGCGAACCCCTTCCAACCCATGCTGCCGGAAAGTGTTTTCATAATGAAGTTCGAGTGCGCTTTTTCGCTTCTGCCACTTTTCCTCGGCAAGGGCATCCTCTGCGCATCCTGCCAAAGTCATTTCAGCCTGCAAATCGCGACCCGCCATCCGGATGATCAGTTCTTCCCAAAACGCATCGTCAACAAACTGGTCGTAAATCCGGACCATCTGTTGGGAGCTTTTCTCATCCCACTTGCGCGCCAACTCGTTACTCCGTTCGTCCCGTCGGATCAGATCGCCCGAGCCAAAATCATCACAACTGGCATAGATCTTCTGTTCCAATTCGTACAACGGTTTCTTTTCCGGAACCTGTCCGCGACCATAAGCATCCAGGACCATCCCGGTTAACGAAAAAACTTCGACCAACGCCCTGTACTCATCCCTCGAAAACTCGATTTTCATCCCCCGAGGAAATACAGAAAGGGAAAACTTCGCGAGAGATATATTCTCTCGCAGTGAATAAGCTGAGGAAAAGATCAGCGCGGTTGCAAGAAAGATGGTCCGCCACGCCCGCCTCCAGGCCCACGCCCACCAGGTCCACGATCTTGCCCTTCCTGCTGGGGCGGAGTCTCGCCTGATTCCGCTGCCTCGGCTTCTCTAGCCACTCGCTCGGCAACCCGTTTGACGTCCGCAACCGTTCGCTCCTTGCGCTCCTCGTCCACAATGGCCTCGGCCCAAGTCAACGCGGTCTCTGGATCCTTGCGGACCACTTCCCTGACAAAACGCTGAATCGGCTCGTCCATGAGCTCACCGGCGGGAAATTGGTTGAGCCATTCAGCGGTAGCGGTCGGATCCTTGCGGGCCCATTGGCTGACCACCTCTTCCATACTCTCGGAACGCGTTTCTCCTTCTGGCATCCGGGCAACCCATTCCGCCGCCTTGGCAGGGTCTTCCCTAGCCCAACGTTCAGCAACGTCTTCACCCACTTGGGTCTTGACCTCCGACTCTTCCATGCCATCGACCCATTCAACAGCCCGACCCAGATCATCCCGGGCGATCTTCTTGCCAATTTCGCCATAGGCATAGTTCTTGAGTGAGCCATCAGGCAAATTCCCTGCCCAGTTCATGGCCACGTCCTCGCCTTGAGTCCAAGATCTTTCCAATAGAATGGAAGCGGCCCGTCCGCGAGACCTGCCATAGGGCATCGAGGTCATCAGGTCAGTCGCTCCAACCATATCCGTCTCGGACATTCCACGGACAATCCCAATAAAGTACGGATTGTCCTCACCCTCGAAATTCTCCTTGGCCCACGCAATAGCGCCCTGCGGATCACTTCTCGACCAGGAATCCATCACCGCGCCGGAACCGATATACTTTTCCATGCGCCCCTGTTCCTGGGTCCACTTCATTGCCCCCTCGGGATCGACTTGAGCCCAACTGAAAGCAAGCATCCTCAACTCACTAAAACGGCTCGGTCCTTCGGGAAGTTTCTTATAAGCTTCGATCGCGGCTTGAATCGACTCGGCATCCCCCCCCTGCAAGAGCTCGGCAAAGGCCTGCATCCGGACAACGGGGTTGCTCGATTCGATCCTATCCAAAACGCTCATGTCATTCGGGCTCGATTCACGGGAACCAAACTTCCCGACCGCCAGCTCTTGGCGACTCTCAAAAGAAGAGGCATAGGCCTCGTAAGAAGCCACTGAGTTCGGCTTGGGTGGCAGGGCAGGAACGGTTCCGTTCCTCGCCTTCTCCTTGTCGCCCAGTTGGGCAACACCTGGGTTATTCAATGCCTCGGGTCTCGTTTCCAATCCCAACCAATAAGCGCTCGCTGCGGTAAGTACCCAGATAAAAATTAAAATGGCCTTGTTCATTATGTTATTCCTTCTTTCGGTTTACCTATAATTATTGTTTTTTAACCTAAATTAAAGCAGGAGCCAAGAGATAAAAATCTGCATTCCTTCAAACCGGACAGGGTTGGCGACCCGACGCAATCCCATGCAGCAGAGTGCTGGAAAGTCCCCGAACCGATATAACTATCCCTTCACTTCTCTCAATTTTTTCTTGTCGCGCAACGTTGTTTGCCGAACATTCAGTTCCCTATGAACGACGAAAAGAGCTACTTGGTCGCAGATTTCTCGCAAATCAGTCCGACTCCTTGCCCATGCGGTCAATCGAAGCGCGCCTTCATTCATGATGACAACAAGGTCGCATCCATGCACGTCGTGGAAATTTCCAAAGACAGTCGACCTCATTTCCACAAGAAGATGACCGAAATTTACTATGTTTTGGAAGGAGAGGGAAAACTCGAGATCGATGGAGACGCCGTTGCGCTCAAGCCCGGCGTTTCCGTCCTCATACCACCGGGCAAGTTACACCGGGCAGTCGGGGAACTGAAAATATTAAACGTCCCCGTTCCCGCTTTCGACCCGGAGGACGAGTGGTTCGAAGAGTAAGGCCCGGGCTATAGGTTCATCCCGAACTTGGCGAGAATTCGGGTCATCAGCAGATAAAGGACTCCCGTCAGGACAACGCCAATGCCAAGTGCGAGGGGAAAGGAAATCCCCCACTTGCGCATAAGCCAAGGCAAGACGAGAAACAAGGGAAGAGAAGGCAAGACGTACCAGAAGGTTCCTTCCGAATGGGAGGCTATTTTCTCGGAATCGGTTTTTTCTCCATACATCCAAATCATCCCGATCACCGAAATGAGAGGCAAGGATGCGATCAAGCTACCGAGCAAAGGCAATTTTTTGGAAATCTCTGAAATCAGGACGATCAGGATCGCGGAGAGAACAACCTTGACCAGATACCAGATCATTTCCGATCAATCGTTCCCTTCCCCGGCCTTAGCCAAGTGAATGGTCTGAGTGGGAAAGGCGAACTCGATCCTGGCCTCGTTGAAACGGGTCAGGACTTCCAAGTTAACCCGCTCGGTAAATTCCATGAAATCCCAATAAGCGGCCGGATAATACCAGTAGGTGCATTTCAAATCCATGGATGACGCGGAGAAATCACTGAAGTAAACCCGTGGGAGGCGTTCGCCCTCGGGATCCAAGCCTTCGTGATCCTTGAGCACGTCCTCAAGGATTTCCTTTGCCTCCTTCACTTTTTCGGGGCTCGTGTCATACGTCACGCCAATCGTGAAATTGCGCCGGATAAAGGGACGCTCGCTAATGTTATGAATCGTATTGTTGGCCAACCCTCCGTTGGGAATCGTGACAACGTGACCGTCCGAACGGCGTATGCGCGTCGAGCGCAATCCGACCTCCTCGACCGTGCCGTCATGCCCATCGTAAGTTATGCGGTCGCCCAGGCCGAAGGGTTTGTCAGTAAAGATCACAAGGGACCCGAAAAGGTTCTTGATCGTATCTTGAGCCGCCAAGGCAAAAGCCAAGCCTCCCAACCCAAGCCCGGCGATCAGGGCGCTGACCGGTTTGTCACTGAGAATCTGCGCAATGCTCACCACGGCAAAGAGAGCGACGGTTACCCGCAAGCTCTTCCGCACAATGGGGACGAGCATATCATCGAACTTCGTTTCCGTCTTACTGGTTTGCGTACGGAGCCAACGGTCGGGAACGTCCACCAAATAATAAACGAGCAAAGCCACCGACACGGTAAGCAAAACCTCAAGCGAGGTCAGAACGATTCCTTCGGCAGCCCCTAGATAAATGAAAATCACCCCGACTCGGAGGCCTCCCCAGATACCGAAAAGGGGCAAAGCTTTGCCTATTGAACGCAGCAGGACGGCTCGGACCGACTCCTCGCCTCCCGCCTTGGATGCAAGTTTGCCAAGCCATGCCTTGGCTATCCTTGCGGACAACCAAAGGAGAAGAAGGGAAAGAAAAAACTGCGTGAGTTGCCAACCGTCATTGCCCGCCACCAATTTCTTGGACAGGGTCTGGGGCAACCAATCAGGCAACCAGTCAGGGAGTTGGTTTGCCAGGTGCGTGATCTTCATAAATCCTTTACTCCGGGTTCTCGGGAACGACTTTGGAATCAAAAGTCTTGAACAACCTGAAGAGCGGTGAATCCGTAGTCAGAATCAAGGAAACGTCCGAGTTGAGAATCTGCTCATAGGCTTCAAGTGTCTTTTTGAATTCGTAATAGGATGCAGCCTGAGGGCTTCTATTGTAAGCCTCGGCATATATGCGGGAAGCATTCGCGTCCGCCTCACCTTTGATTTCCTCGGCTTCCTTGTAAGCTTCGGACTCGAGCTCCAACAGCTTCTTTTTCATTGAACCCGTGATCTCGCGGGCGTCACCACGTCCTTTGCCCAATTTTTCAGCGGCAATTTTCTGACGCTCGATCCGCATGCGGTTGAAGATTTTCTCTTGAACCACTACATCGTAATTGATCCGCTTGAAACGGACGTCTTTCAACTCGATCCCGAACTCGAGGAGTCGGGGAGCCGCATTGGCAAGGATTTTGGCTTCGATTTCATTGCGTCCCGTCTTGTTGCTATCCAACCCGGCAGTGCCTTCAGTAAAGCTCCCGTTCGAATCGAGCGGTCTACCAGGCTCAGATCGAAAAATCTGTTCTACTCCGTGGTTCGCTACCGCGCTTTTGGTCGCAGCTTGAAGTATGTCATCAATACGGGAAATAGCTCTGCGGCGATCTCTCAAGGAGGTAAAATACTCAATGGGTTTGATTATGCGCCAGCGGGCAAAAGAATCTATAATCAAATACTCCTTATCCTTGTTAAGCATGCGGTCTGGCTTTCCGTCCCAAGGAAGAAAGCGTTTCTCCATCCGGTTGACTTCGTGAATGAAGGGGATTTTGAAATACAGACCGGGCTTCTTATCAGGAGTACCGACGATTTCTCCGAATTTCGTGATAATCACTTGTTCGGTTTCCCTGACCACATAGGTGGATAGGTAGCCGATAAAAACAATCAGCAAAATGGGTACGAGCACGAGTTGCGATTTGATACTCATCTTCCAAACCCTCCCTTCTCTCCGGTTTGCAATTGCAAAAGAGGCAAGATTTGAGAGGCATCCTCATCGATAATGATCTTTCTGCCCAGTTGGGGAATCACTTTGCTCATCGCCTCAAGATAAAGACGGGTCTTCGTGATTTCGGGAGCCTTTTCGAACTCCCTAAGCTCGGCGTTGAATTTCGCGACATCTCCCTGGGCCCTGTTCACCCGCTCGGAAGCATACCCTTGGGCCAGCAGGATTTTCTCTTCTTTTTGCCCCTCGGCCAAGGGAACGGCGTCGTTGTATTCTTTTAGAGCCTGATCTACAAAACCGACTTTCATTTGTTCGGCTGAGTTGACCTCCTCGAAGGCGGCAAAGACTTCCTGGGGAGGAACGACTCTCTTGAACTGAATATTCTCGATCTTAATTCCCAAGCCATAAGCCTCCACCAAATCGCTCAACAGTTCCTTGGCTCGGTCTTGGTTCTCACTGAGGCCGACAATGCAGTCGTCCACGGTACGGTCCCCCACGACCGATCTCATGACTGATTCGGAAAGACTACGGAGGGTTTCCTTGGGGTTTGAATCAGTAAACAAAAATTCGGATTGATCAGTAATTTGATACTGCACGGACCATTCGACTTGGACGGCATTCAAATCGCCAGAGACCATGCTCTTTACACTTCCCCAGGTACGAGGATCGGAAGTTTGACTCGGATCGGTAGCTCCTTCGGTACCAAACCCATAATCTTGCTTCAATGTCCTTCCGACTGGCTCGATCAAGACTTCGTCAATACCGAAAGGCAATTTAAAATGAAGCCCAGGCCCCACGATATCCGGTTGGGCCTTGCCAAAGCGCAAGATCACGGCCTCGTACTCGGTATCCACCTTGTAGACAGAGGTGACCAAGCCGAAAAGAAAGGTCGCGATCAAAACCAACCAGACGAAGAATCCTTTGCGGACGTAATCGGGTATGTTTATTTCAAAGGGTTGTTGACTCATGGTTTTTATTTAATCGGTTAATAGCTCTTTCGTCAATGAAGGAGGTGCGTGTTCACTTTGCGATTTCATACTTTCTCTTTATGGTTTCCTCGATTTTTCGAGCATCGTATGCAAACCCACCCTCAGGCTGGCCGTTTCTCATGCGAATGGTCTTGGTTGCGAAAGGGGTCTCTTCAATGAAAGGCTCGTCCATATGGTAATGCTGATGAAAGGGGTAAGCGGAAGGTACGTGATGCAAAGAGCTACCGGTTTCCGAATCAACCACCTCGAAGTGAGAAAATCCACCTTCGCGACAAAGCTCGGCGCAACGGAGCAGGCAAAGTTCGCCTGTGACCGGATGATGGGCGCCGCGGAAAGTGACCCTGCTCAGGTTCTCCCCGAGTGTGGTTTCGCCGTAATTGGAAGCGTTGTAGAGGCTACCCACCCCGCATCCGGAAAAGCAGATGATCGAGAAAAAGATCGATAGCGAAATTAGAAATTTCATTTCTTCGTTCTATTAAAAGCCGAGTGAGCGCTCAAGGACTGGTTTACGCAGAAGACAGTTTTTTTGATTCCCTCTTCCGGAGATTGGCATCAAGAATTCGCTTGCGCAGCCTGATGCCCTTGGGCGTGACCTCAACGAGTTCGTCCGGGGCAATATACTCGATCGCTCTCTCGAGCGAGAAGCGCAGTGCCGGAGTGAGAGCTTCCGTCTTATCACTTCCCGCTGCCCTGTGATTGGTCACGTGCTTGGCCTTGGTGGGGTTTACCGGAAGGTCCTCGGTTCGCGGATTTTCACCCACGATCATTCCCTCGTAGACCTCCTCCCCCGCACCAACGAATAATTTCCCCCGCGTTTCAATATTTCGCAGGGCATAAGTATTTGACTCACCCTTGTCCATCGACACCAAGGTACCGGTTCTCCTCGTCCGGATGTCTCCGGTATCCGGCCTGTATTCCTTGAACAGGTGAGACATGATGCCTTCTCCGCTCGTCAAATTGAGCAACTCGAATTCAAAGCCGATCAGCCCGCGGGTAGGGATGGTTGCCTGAATCGAAGTGCGGCCCCGGATTGCCGACATGGACTCGACTTGCCCCTTTCTGTTTGCAAGCGCCTGCATGCATCCGCCCACTGCGTCATCCGGAACCTCGACGTAAAGAGTTTCGAAAGGCTCGTGAGAACGCCCGTCGATTTCCTTTTTGATCACGGTGGGTCGACTGACCAAAACTTCGAACCCTTCCCTTCTCATTTCCTCCACCACGACGGCGACCTGCATGGCGCCACGGGCATTCACCCGGAACTCAGTCGACTCCCCGGTCTCCTCGAACTTGATCGAAATATTGGTACGGGCTTCCTTGATCAGTCGGTCACGGATCTCCCGTGAAGTCACGCGATCTCCTTCCCTGCCTGCCATAGGGCCATCGTTAACGGAAAATGACATCATGACGGTCGGCGGGTCGATCTCTACGAATGGCAAAGCCTCGGCCTCGGCTTCCCCGGCCAAGGTCTCCCCTATATCCACTTCCTCAAAGCCGGAAACGCCGATAATGTTTCCCGCGACACCCTCGCTGGCATCATTTGTCGCAAGGGCGGAATATTCAAAAACTTTCGTTACCTTCGCTCTCTCGGGTTTGTCTCCTTTGCGCAAACGCCAAAGGGAATCACCAATCCGGACGCCTCCCGAAAGGACCTTGCCGATCGCAATGCGTCCGACGTAATCCGACCAATCGACATTCGACACAAGCATCCTGAAGGTCGGGCCCTCCTCAATCTGCGGAGCTGGAACGCTCTCCACAATCGCTTCGAACAAAGGGGTCATGTCATCGCCTTCGTCATCCAGGGAACGCTTTGCAAAACCATCCTTGGCGCTACCGAAGAGAAAGGGCGCATTGAATTGATCCTCGCTTGCTTCAAGTTCGAGAAAAAGTTCCAAAACCAAATCCTGCATTTCTTCGGGACGGGCATTAGGCCGGTCAATCTTGTTGACGAAAACAACCGGGTTCAAGCCAGCCGCCAAGGCCTTTTGCAAGACGAACCGGGTTTGAGCCTGGGGTCCCTCGTACGCATCCACCACGAGCATCACGCCATCCACCATCTTCATGACCCGCTCGACCTCGCCTCCGAAATCGGCATGCCCGGGGGTATCGACGATGTTGATCAAATGCTCCCCCCACTTGACGGAGGTATTCTTCGCCTTGATCGTGATTCCACGCTCTCTCTCCTGATCCATCGAATCCATAGCCCGTTCCTCCAGAACCTGATTGTCACGGAAGGCTCCGGAGTGCCTGAGCAATTGGTCGACCAAGGTGGTTTTCCCGTGATCGACGTGAGCGACGATGGCCAAGTTTCTGATCTTGTCCGACTGGATGGTAGGTGAACTCATGAAGGGCGAAGAGCATGAACTTTTAAAGTTCCGGTGGCAAGCGAAGGTTTTGGAGGGTGAATCAAAAAGCAAATCGCTCAGACTTATTTAACTTGATCATTTCGTTAACTAGGTTTCGAACTTTATTGAGCTATCGATTCCGCTAACCCCCGCACAACTCAAGACATTCGAAGATGAAAAAGACTACTCCTCGCGCTTCATTCCGGCCTTTCCTCGCCACCCTTGCCTACCTGCTGCTCTCATCCGCTCTACCCGCTCAAGACATCCGATCCGGCCCGCCCAAGGACCTCAACGGATTCTTTCCCTTTGATCCCCCTGCAACCAGTGAGGCTTGGACAAAACGTTCGGAGGAGCTCAAGCTTCGCCTCCTTGTGGCAAACGGTTTGTGGCCGATGCCTGAAAAAAACCCTTTGAACCCGGTCATTCATGGCAAAGTCCAACGCCCGGGCTTTACCGTTGAGAAAGTTTACTTTGAGAGCGTACCGGGTTTCTTCGTGACCGGCTTGCTCTTTCGCCCGGAAACCGAGACGACCGTGAAGCGCCCGGCAGTTCTTTCGCCTCATGGACACGGTGGCCGCCTGCATGACTTGGGCAAGGAAGGAGTACGTCGGCAGATTGTCATCGGAGCGGAACGATTCGAGGAATCAGGAAGAATGCCCAAGATCGCCCGTTGCGCCACACTCGCCCGACTGGGATGCGTAACCTTCCTCTACGACATGATCGGATATGCCGACAACCAGCAAATCTCCTATCAATTGGCCCACCGTTTCGCCAAGCAAAGACCTAGCTTCGAAGGATCGGAAAGCTGGGGATTGTTCAGCGCCCAAGCCGAGCTCCGCCTGCAGTCGATCTTCGGTCTGCAAGCCTGGAACTCGATCCGGGCCCTCGATTTTCTCGCCGGTCTGCCCGACGTCGACCCAAAGCGCATCGGGGTAACGGGAGGCAGCGGAGGCGGAACACAAACCATCATTCTGGGCGCTCTCGACCCGCGCCCGATCGTTTCCTTCCCCAACGGCATGGTTTCAAGTTCGATGCAAGGGGGATGCACTTGTGAGAATGCAAGCTTGCTCAGGATCGGCACAGGCAACGTCGAGCTTGCCGCCCTCTTTGCCCCCAAGCCTCTTGGCATGACTGCGGCCGATGATTGGACCAGGGAAATGCTCGTGACAGGCAAAGGATTCTCCGAGATCAAGAAACTATATACCCTTCTTGGAAAACCCAACCACACCATTTGCCCCGACCTGACGCACTTCAAGCACAACTACAATTACGTCAGCCGGGCGGTCATGTACGCTTGGTTTAACAAGCACATGAAACTCGGGCACAAGGAGCCGATCGTGGAAGAAGACTTCAAGCTACTCGGCGCTGAGGAGCATGCCGTTTGGGACGATGAACACCCCAAACCCGAAGGGGGTGAAAAGCTGGAGAGGAAACTGACCAAGTGGCTCGCCGAACAGGACGACTCCCTTCTGCTCAACCTCCCTGCAGCCCAAAAGAAGACCGTATACATAAAGGCGTGGGAAACGATCATTGGTAGAAAGTACGACGAAGACTCCACTTTCGCTTACAAGAAAAAGCAACTGATCAACTTGGACACGGATGAACAAATCCGTCTCGAAGCGATCAACTCATCGAGCGAATCCGATTCGATCACCATCTGGTTGGGGTTTGCGGAAGGAAGCAAGGAAATCAAGGAGTTGGAAAAAAGCAAAGACGTCCATTACCTGGTCCGGGTCTTCATGGAAGGGAAAGACGGACCCACCCGCACAGTTGCCAACAAACGTGAATTTGCCGGATACACCCACGGGTTCAATCATTCCAGATTCGCCCGGCAAGTGCATGACCTTCTATCGGTCATTTCCTACGTCAACCAAACTCACGGAAAAGAGCTTGTCATTCGCAGCTCCGGAGGGATGCAGCCTCAGGCAATGGTCGCAGCCTATCTGGCTGGGTCTGCCGTTACGGAGCTAAAAGCACAGAAAAGCGACTTCACCTTTGCATCGATCACTGATTACCGGAATCCGAAATTTCTTCCGGGAGCCGTCAAGTACGGGGACGTAGCTTGGCTGAAGCAAGCCTTGGGCAGAAAGCTTGTCGACAACTGACAAAAAACGACCGCAAGCCTGGTTAGGCCAAGGGATTCAGTAGAAGAAACGGTCGTAAGTATAGGCGCTCCCCATGAGCACCGTAAAATTATAGACTTCATGAACCACTGCCGTGAAAAGCAGGGCGTGAAGAAATGATTTTTCCCGCATGGCGAGATAGACCATGGTCATCGAAATCATGGTGGGATACAACATCAGGTGTCCCAACAAGTCTCTCTGGGTATGAATGGCTTCGAAAAAAAACGCGAAGCACAAGACGACCCATAATGCCCTGAGCTTCAAATGCCTGCAAACTTCCAGAATGGGAACAAAGATAAAAATCGTTTCGAGGATCGGGGCCAGAAGAATAGCCACCAGTCCCATGCTGTAATCCACCACTCCGTCCCGGTGAATAATACCATGGCTAACCTCGAACCATGAAGGCAGGAGGAAAAAAGCCGCGGGCAAGAGTGAGCACAACAGGTAGGATTCAAGCAAAACCCGGCTTTCGTTCAACCCCGACCACCTCCCGATCATCCGCTCGACAAAACTCCTCCCGACCTCTTTCACCCTAGATTTCCCGATACAAGAAGAGGCAAACCGATTACTTCTCCATCTCTCCCAAGCGATAACCAAAACCGGGACCGGTCAAGGTACTGAGATCAAGCTCGCCCCCACGGCGTCTGTAGATGCCCGGATGCACCGCTGCCTCCCTGGCCGAAGCTTCCGGATAAAACTGCATGCCATTGCTCTCGACCCCCATGATCGTTCCCGCATGAGCTCCAAGCAGCACGTGAGGAATCTGAGCCAGCATCGGGTTCGTCAAGTCCTGTACCATCAAGTCCATCCCATGAGCCTTGGCCCAGCAAAGCGAAAGCAATGCGCCCGTCTGGGTCTTGCAAGTTTTGAGGGCTACCCCGGTCCATCCGAGCTCGCGCCCGAGGCGGACGTGCTCCCAGTCATGAGCGCTTTCATCCATAAAGAGGGGTTTCCTTTGGGCGACCGAATGAACGTCTATTCGATGGGCTTCCAAGTCGTAAGGAAAGGGTTGCTCTACATAGAGGATTTTCTCATGAGTAGCTGGATCATCAATCTTCAATCGGTCAAGGATCTCATTGACGTATGCAGGCTCGGTCACGGTGCAGTTGAAATCGGTCGTCAGATACCCGACGGATTTGGATTGAGCGATCCGCCCGATTGACTTGAGCCGCTCGTAGTCCCAGTCAGCATCATTCCCCCGAAGCTTGATCTTTAGGCAGTTCAGGCCATCGGCTTCGATCCATTCCTCCAAATGAACGGGATACCCGTCGTCCGGTTCGTCTCCCGTCAATTCACTCACGTCGAGAGGGTCAAGCCCTCCGACGAGATGCCAAACAGGGATAGCGTCCGGCCGCTCCGAGACGATAAAGTCCGCAACGAATTTGCCTCCGAATTCAACTTCAGAATTTTCCGCAGGTTCAAGGAAAGAGGAGAGATCCCGGTTGCAAAAACCCTCACCGTAGCACTCGTAAACGGGCTGCCCGCCGGCAACCCCATACGCATCGTGCAAGGCCAGATCGTAGGGCGAAGCGCAAACCAAGGCGGCAAGCCAGGGAACGGGTTCCAACCCCGCGCGCTCCCCCCGGTTATAAGAGTCAAGAATATGCGGCAACCGTTCGAACAAAAGAGCGTGCCCAAGCTCAAGGGCATGCCCACAGGCTCCATCGTCCGACCATTCATCGGAAAGCTTTGCGCAAAAGTCCAACAGGGCGTCGAGTCGCTCGGAATAGGATGTTTCCGATGGCCAGACCCACTGAACGCTCAAGGGGGCCTCCCCCCACCCTACCGACTCACGACCATCCCTACCGACCACGACCAATCGAACCCTGGCGCAAGTGACTGAGTTGAGAACTTCGGTTCCGAACTTCAGGGGCACTCTTGTTTCGATTGGAACGAACTCCAAGCTAAAGGAAAGGATGCGGACGTCGAAATCAGATGATGGCATGGCAAAGGAGTGAAAGAAAAAATATGTCGGGTCAAACTCCATTACGTTCTCTTTTTCCTTTTCAATCCGCTCGAGGTGTTGATGATGTAAGGAATGGACGGAGATCTCATCGGTTTATTTGCCTTGTTAGTCGGTCTCGAGCTAATACTCGGGGTTGATAACATTCTCGTTATTGCAATCCTGGTTGCCAGGTTGCCCGAGCACAAAAGAAACTCGACCCGGATGATAGGCTTGGTCGCAGCCTTGTTAGCCCGCATACTCATGGTCATTGCGGGCCTGAAGCTTCTCGAACTGACGGCCCCGGCGTGGCCTGACGGCCCCGAGTGGTTTCAATACTCCTGGAAGGACATTGCTTTGCTCGCGGGCGGATTGTTCCTGATTTGGAAAGCGATCAAGGAAATCCATTCCACCGTGGAACTGGAAGATCACGGCAACGAGCGAAAAGCAAAAACCACCTTTTTCGGGGTTGTGTTTCAAATTCTCATTTTGGACGTCGTATTCTCGCTCGATTCGGTCATCACTGCAGTCGGGCTAACGAATAACAAATGGGTGATCATCGTCGCCGTATTGTTCTCCTTTATCATCATCATGATTTTCGCCAAACCCATAGGAGATTTCATACTCAAGCACGTCGCGCTAAAGGTTCTGGCTCTTTCCTTTCTCATCGTGATCGGAATAACGATTTTCATGGAGGGCATGGGCAAGCAAGTCGACAAGCAGTTGATCTACGTGCCCATGGGGTTTGCCATGGGCATTCAATTCCTCCTCATGAGACACAAGTACAACTTGCAAAAAAACAAGCGTGGGAATTCTTGACCGACTGGACGGGCAACCCGTCCTTCCCATTCTGAACTTTGCCGACAGGGATTCTGCCCTGCGGGTAACCGAAGCTTTGATCGCCGGAGGAATCAAGGTTTTCGAGATCACCTTGCGAAGCCCGGAAGCCCTGCAAACTTTGCAAGCAGTCCGCAAAGAATTCCCCGAACTGACCCTCGGGGCCGGAACGATACTTAAGAAGGACCAGGTGACGCAAGCCAAGGAACTAGGGATCGACTTCGGGGTAAGCCCGGGTTGGAGCGAGGAACTTTGGACCCAATCCCAAGAGGTGGACCTACCCTTTTTCCCCGGAATCCTTACACCGACCGAACTCACTTCGGCCTATCGGGCCGGATGTCGGACGCTTAAGGTTTTCCCTATAGAACCGGTCGGCGGAATTTCCTATCTAAAATCATTGATCGCTCCTTTCCGCCCGCTGGGCATCCGGTATCTCCCGACAGGAGGAATAGGACGGGACAAAGTCGGTCCATACCTTCTTGACGAGGCAGTCCTGACAGTCGGGGGGTCTTGGCTAACCCCCAAGGACTCGATCGAAAATAAAGACTTCGAAAAGATTACGAGGCTTGCCATCGAGGCCCTTTCCCTAGGTAATCGTCCCACATGAACTTCAAACCCGCCCTAGCGACTCTGCTCGCTTTTTCCTGCGCAAGCGCGCTTCTTGGCTTTGAGTCCGAGAACCTGACTGCTCGGAGTTCCTTTTCCAATGCCCTGGAAGCGTTCGAGAAGAACAAAACCGCACGGGTAGCCTTTATGGGTGGTTCGATAACCGAAATGAACGGATACCGCCCGATGCTTTCAAAATGGCTCGAGAAAAGATTTCCCAAGACCAAGTTCGAGTTCATCAATGCGGGCATTTCCTCCACTTGCTCGACAACCGGCGCCTTCCGCTTGCGCAGAGACGTCCTTGACCACGGCCCCATCGATTTATTCTTCATCGAGTTCGCGGTCAACGACGATCAGGATGCCGGGCATTCAAAAGAATCTTGCATTCGTGGCATGGAGGGAATTATCCGTCAAATGCGCACGAAGAGTCCAAAGACCGATTTGGCAGTCACCTATTTCGTCAACCCGGGCATGCTCGAACAACTTCAGGCAGGAAAGAATCCGGTTTCCATGAACGCTCATGATCGCGTGCTTGAAGAATACGGGGTTTCCCGAGTCCACCTCGCCCGTGAACTCGCCCATCAAATCAAGAACGGCTCCTTTTCCTGGAAAAAGTTCGGAGGGACTCACCCTAAGGAACCTGGAAACCGGCTGTGTGCCAATATGCATATAGAAATGCTCGAGCAGGCATGGGACTCAAAAACAACCAAAGCTTCCAAGGATAAAAAGATTCCCGACCAACCGATCGACCCCAACAGCTACTTCAGTGGCCATTTCCTTTCTCCCCGAGAAGCAACCCTTACCGATGGGTGGAAGTTTTCCGAACCCGATTGGAAAAACATCTCCGGCAGAAAACGCTCAAGATACCTGGGTCGCGCTTTGCTCCACAGCGAAACCCCAGGCAAGCCATTCCGGCTTAAGTTCGAAGGCCGAGCGATCGGAGCCTTCGTCAGCGCCGGTCCTGATGCCGGAATCCTCGAATTTGTCATTGATGGGAAACTTAAGGGAAGTATCGACCTGCATCACAGGTACAGCGGAGGACTTCATTACCCCCGCTCCGTTATGTTTGCCCACGATTTGTCGCCTGGTCCTCACGAGATCGCACTCTCCATCAAGACAGGCAAAGGTTCCGCTGCCCGCATTATGGAATTCTGCATCAATTGACTAGCCCAAACATCCACCCTAGTTCCCATGAACCCCTTTCTTGACGATTCTTTTCACATCCCTTGGTCCGAACTTGAACCCGAAAGGGTCGTGCCTGACCTGACTCT
>Ga0315321_10001849_pt1 | contig 16382 bp, 13 predicted proteins | sample M180m21515metaG_FD_203464 | JGI IMG/M metagenome (GOLD analysis project Ga0315321, IMG submission 203464) | Ammonia-oxidizing marine archaeal communities from Monterey Bay, California, United States - M1 80m 21515 | ecosystem: Environmental > Aquatic > Marine > Intertidal zone | place: USA... | reverse complement strand
GACGGGAGAGATTGCCTTCGTCAACCCGCCCGATTTCGAGAACCCGACGGACGCAAATCAAAATGGCGTCTATGATTTGACCATCACGGTTTCCGATGGGACCGACAGCGCTTCCAAGAGCGTGTCGATCGAGATAGGAGACGTCTTCGAGAACTCCGCTCCCGCATTCAGTGAATCCAACGCCAGTTTCACAAACAACGAGAACCTTGCCTCCGCCTTCTCCGTAACGGCCACGGACTCCGATGCGAACGCCATTCTACTCTACTCTAAGTCCGGACCTGACGCGGGACTGTTTACCCTGAACGTGGCGACGGGAGAGATTGCCTTCGTCAACCCGCCCGATTTCGAGAACCCGACGGACGCAAATCAAAATGGCGTCTATGATTTGACCATCACGGTTTCCGATGGGACCGCCAGCGCTTCCAAGAGCGTGTCGATCGAGATAGGAGACGTCTTCGAGAATGTAGCTCCCGTCGACATAGGTCTTTCTCATGCCACGGTATCGGAGAACCAGCCAGTCGAGACCATCGTGGGCGACTTCAACGCCACCGACCCCGACGCCAACGCCAGCCACCTATTCACCCTAGTCGACGGCAACGGCTCCGCCCACAACGCAAGTTTTGCCATCGATGCCAATGGCACATTGAGAACCGCCACCGTATTCGACTTCGAAGGCAACGGCACATCACTCGCCATACGAGTGAAAGCCACCGACGAACACAACGCCAGTCGGGAGAAAACGTTTACAATAACCATTACGGACGACCCCTCGGACAACCCCGTTGTTCCCGACACGAATAGCACATTTACCGACACGAACGCCACCTCACCGGATGCGAACGCCACCGTCTACCCGCCGATCGTAAGAACTTCTTCCGCGACAGTGGAAATGAACGGGGAAATCCGGCTGAGCGGCAAAGTATTGCCTGGAGGAGGTTCTCCCGTGACGGAGGTTGGATTCCTTCTTTCAAGCACAATTATAATTGATATGACCGACCAGAACTTGATTCGGCTTGAGACCGCCCTGTCCGACGGCAACATCACACTGGATATCCAACCTCCCGAAAGTCTTGGAAAACGAATCTATGCCCGGGCCTATGCCCGCAACTTATCCGGCGAAAGTTACGGGACCGTAAAAATAATAAGCCTGTCGGAAAATCCAAAGACAGACCCTTCATGGCTCACAGGTGCGGAAGAAACAACCGGCGGCTGGCGGTTCTCATCTTGGTTCGGGACCTTCCTCCCCTTCGGCAACGGGTGGCTATACCATGAGGAATGGGAATGGCTATATGCCCAAGACGATCTCCACGGCGGTGTCTGGCTTTGGAAAAAGGAATTAGGATGGTTATGGACGACCAAGAAAGTCTACCCCTACCTGCACCACCACGAGCAGTCCGAATGGCTGTACTTCCTGAAGGCCTCGAATGGAAAGGTTCACTTCATTCGGCCGAACGCGGTCGTCGTCGAATCCGTAACGAAATAACTTTTTAGCTATCCCCAAAGCTTAGCCGGGTAGGCACCTTCGGCAACCAATTCGGACAAAGCCTCCATCACCAGGGGTTTGTCTTCCTTGTAGGTGACACCCATCCATCGACAGGGCGTTTGTCGAACGCGAACGGTGGCCAAATCTTGGCGAATCCATTCGTCGACCGCGGAAGGTAGGTAAAATTCGTCTTTGGTCATGTCCCCGACTTCGTTGAGAAAGGAGACGAAGCTTTTTTCCAGAAGAGGAAACACCCCGGCAGGGAAACCCCAGACGTTCATGGAGGCCGTTTCCTCTCCCGTTAGGGCACGTCGTTGACCCTCGGAGCTTACACCGCTCACGGTGCCTTCGGGTCCCCGACCTATCCCGGTCCACTCGGAAACATTCTTGAGCAAACCGCCCGAGGTTGCGCATACGCCCCGCGATACGTTGCCGTGATCGGACAAGGTTTCCGCAAGGCGAAAACCAGCCATCGAGCAGAAAAACTTTCCCGAGACGTCTGCTCCATACGATTCGGCAAGGCTTTCCAATAAACGACTGAAAGTTTCGGCACCGTAGAAGTCGTCCGCATTGATCACGGCAAAGGGAGAGTCACCCACCACTTCACGGGCTGCCCAGGTGGCATGCCCGGTGCCCCAAGGTCTCTCGCGTTCCTCGGGCACGGAAAACCCCTCGGGCAGGTCGCCTAACTCCTGATAGGCATAGACTACCTCCACGCGACCGACGTAACGGCTGCCTATTTGCGTCTCGAACACTTCGGCGATGTCTCGACGAATGAGAAATACGACACGCGAAAATCCTGCCCGAACGGCATCGTATATCGCGTAGTCCATGAGGGTCTCGCCGGCGGGTCCGACTGCTTCCAATTGCTTGAGTCCGCCGTATCGGGCACCCATGCCGGCGGCAAGTACGAGTAGAGTGGGTGATTCAGAAGTCATTGCGTAAGGAAAAAGAAAGATAATCGAGAAGTTCGGTCGCGGCAACGGCTTCCTGCCCGTGTTGACGGGCCAGCGCATCGGCTGCTCGACCGTGCCAAAGAACACCTAGGGCGGCGGCATCAAATAGGCGACGATCCCCGCGAGCGGCAAGAGAACCGATGATGCCGGCAAGCAAGTCTCCGCTGCCTCCACGGGCAAGGACGGGGCCTCCGGAAACATTGAAAAGCTCGCGTTCGGCCATACAGATTCTGGTAAAGGGGCCCTTAAGCACGGTCGCGCAACCGATCTTACCCGAATAAGCTCGGGGACAAGTATCCGATTCGCCGGACAAGCGAGAGAATTCACCGGCATGGGGGGTCAGGACAAGCCTCTCGGCTTTCGAAGTTTCGGCGATGATTTCAGGTTGCAGGGCATCGGCATCGAGAATGACCGAGCCATCGAATTCCTTGAGGATTTCCGAAAGCAGAACCTGCGTCTCCCGCTCGGTTCCAAGACCGGGACCAGCCACGAGAGCGGTGGCCCGTAAAAGTTTTTCCACGACCAAGCCACGACCCTCGAGGGCTAAACCGCCGTCGGGCGTCTCAGGCATGGGCACCCACATGGCTTCGGGCAAAGCCGCGGCGAAGGACGGTTGAAGAGACTCGGGGACAAAAGCCGTAAGCAAACCGACACCGGAACGGATAGCCGCCTTGGCCGCCATCAAGGCCGCCCCCGGATAAACCCGTGAACCAGCCAAAAGAAAGAGATGCCCGAAGTCACGTTTATCGCAATGAGCCGGCCGCAACTTGCGTAAAGTCCGAATGGCGGAACCGGGCAGGATTTCCTTACCGGAGGAAACCGCAGAAGGCTGTTTTGGGCCATCGAAGAAGCCGACGTCGACGTAGCGTATGCGACCTACGAATTGAGCGTTCGCAGGATCGAGCAAGGGAGCCTTGGCAATGCCGGTGGCGTAAGTAAAGTCTGCCCGAAAGGAGGAAGGGTCAGTCTCGTCCCCCACTCCGCTTGGCAGGTCTACGGACGCGCGAAGACCAAGGTCGTTTCGACCATTGAGAAAGCCGAGGAGGTGTGAGAGAGGTTCACGAACGGGCGGGCGGAACTGCATACCGAGCACCCCGTCGAGACAGGCATGAAAACCATCTACCCCCGCAGCTTTTTCCAAGTTCGCCTCAATGTTTTCCGGAGAAGCGAGGGTGGAGAGCGGTTCAAGTTCTTCCACTCGCTTGGCAGCCAGTTCGAGCAAATCTTCGCGAGCGCGTTGAACGTTTGGCTTACAGGACTCCCAAGGTTCGACGGGCCAAAGAGAAGCCCGGGCCGTGGGAATGCTTCTCAGCAGGCGTTTGGCGGCGACAAGGGCATCTCCCCCATTGTGCCCCTTCCCCACAAGAAAGAGAAAGCGGGGACGGTGCGGGATCGTTCGCAGTTCACGCATGTCGCGGAGGAGGGAATCAGCCACGCCTACCCCCGCCTCGCTCATGGCCTGCCACTTCGCCTCGGCATCGTCGCCCAATAGGCTTTGCTCGAAGGCCAAAGCCTCGGAGCAAGTGAGAAGCGGATGGGCAACGAGAGCTTCGCTCACGAGACGATGACCACGACCGCCATGGCCATGGTGGAAAGATGGGAAAGGCTGATCAGGATTTCGCTTCCGCCTCGCTCAGTGAGCAAGGCTGCGCCTTTTTCACTAAGGCGTACTAAAGGTTCGCCGGCCGGGCCATTCTCAATTCCGGCGTCTTGCCAACCGAACTCGGCCCCGATGCCGGTGCGAAATGCCTTGGAAATAGCCTCCTTGGCCGCAAAGCGAACGGCGAAATGGGGCGCCGGATCCCCCATGCCTTGGCAATACTCGCGTTCATCAGAGGTGAAAACCTTTTCAATAAAACGCTCGGCATGACTTTCGATTGAGGAACGGATCCGATCGACTTCGATCAAGTCGGTTCCGACGCCAAGGACGTTCGTTCCCTCCGGAAGCTCCGGCATCATGACTCGGGATTCAGGAGTGCGCGCATGGCGGCAACGGCTTCCTCGATGCCCGTGAACAGGGCCCTGCTGATGATGCTATGGCCTATGTTGAATTCAAAAACCGAGGACAAGGTTCGTGCCTCCGCCACGTTAACGTAGTTGATACCGTGACCGGCGTTCACGCGCAGACCAAGGCTGACGCCGAGATCCATGCCTGAGCGCAAGAGGTTCAACTCCCCTTGACGAGCTTCCTCGTCGAACCAAGCCCGAGCAAAACTTCCCGTATGCAATTCCACCCATGGGGCTCCGACCTCGGCGGAGGCCTCGAGCTGGGTGGTTTCAGGGTCGATGAAAAGGCTTACGGGGATGCCCGCCTTGACCAAGGTGGAGGTCACTTCGCGAGCCTTCGAGGTGTTCGCTGCGACGTCCAAGCCACCCTCGGTAGTGACCTCCCGCCGATTCTCGGGAACGAGGCAAACGCTGTCCGGCTTGATGCGAAGTGCGTAATCGATCATTTCATCGGACCACGACATCTCGAGATTCAATCGCGTTTTTTTCTTCTCCAAGTAACGTTCGACGTCGTCTGTCTGCACGTGCCTACGATCCTCGCGAACGTGCATAGTGATGCCGTCTGCGCCGGCGTCTTCCGCTCTCCATGAGATCTCCGCCGGATCGGGTTCCACATACCCTCCGTGGGCATTGGTCTCATCCCGATACCGTGCCTGCCGCACGGTTGCGGCATGGTCTACGTTTACTCCCAGAAGAATCATGGCTAAGAAATAAAAAAATCGTTCTATAAGGTATTCATTCGAAACTCAATAGGGTTTGCGGAGGATTTTCCGGCAAGTCTTCCGGTTCTCCTAAAATCTTTCGCAGGAAACGAGGCCGGTGATCGGGAGTGGGACCGAGCTCACGCAAAGCCCGCAAGTGCTTTGGAGCGCCATACCCCTTGTTGGAGACAAAGTCGTATTCGGGATACCTTTCGGCCATACGAGCCATGAGACGATCCCGGGTGACCTTTGCGGCAATGGAAGCCATTGCCACGGAAAGGGAGAGAGTGTCCCCCTTTACCAAGCCCTCGTGCAAGTAAGGCAAACGCTTCATCGGACGACCATCCACCAGAACGAGCCAGAGTGACTCCGAGTCGCCTTCCTCGGCCGCAAACAAACCTTCGGCCAAGTCATCCTTTCCCCGAGGCTTCCAGAGACCTCCACAGAGTTCGGTCAAGGCATCCATCGCTCGGCGCATGGCCAGACAGGTACCGCCCACTATGTTTTCCCTTTCGATTTCGGCTACGGAGGCTTCGCCTGTGGCGAACCAAAGCTCGCCCGCCGTCATAAGCAATTCGAGGATTCCAAATAATTTCTCACGCTTCGCTTGATCCAATTGCTTGGAATCGTTCACCTCCGCGCATTTTCGACGGTTGGCGGGCTTGGAAAAGAAATCCGCGGGAAGAAGAGTCGCCCCCGCGACTACCGGCCCGGCAAGGCAACCTCGCCCCGCCTCGTCAACTCCAACGATGCCCGGCAATCCCTTGGCGGCCTTTCGGTCGTAAGTCCAGAGCGGATTGGGCATCCCAAAAGGATCAGGATTTCTTACCTCTGCCCCAATTCGGGTTCCAAGCCTTTTTGGCAGGCGGAGTTTTTCCCATGGCCTCGTACGCGGTCTTGAAGTGGAGCTTGCAAAAGCGGTTGAGGGAATCCGGACCTAAGCGCGCTATGATGGCCTTGGCCTTTTCCTTGGCATTGGCGCCGGACCCCTTGGGCAGACTCTCGCCGCATTCATCCTCCAAATTCTTCATTTGCTGGAGCCAAGTCGCCCGAGCTACGATGGAAGATGCCGCCACCACGGGATCCTCTTCCGCCTTGGGACGCATGCGCAGGTCGAATTTCCTGTCCTTCACATAGGCTTGCACCAAAGGTTGCTTGGTAAACTGGTCGAGCAATCCCCATGGCGGCATGCGAACGTCCAAAGCATCGTTGAGGGATCGACCGTGAAGCCATGCGAGAAACTTGTTCAGGTTTTGCCCGAACTTGTTGTAAAGCTCGTTATACTTCGGCATTCCAGTAAAAGCCGTCTTGATGACCACGCCCTTGGTGCCGGCGATGAGCTTGTTCATCTTCGTGATCACGCCGTCGGTGATGGTCTTGCTGTCGCGAATACCGGCATCCATCCACTTTCGCACCATGTCCCCGTCGGCAATTACGCAAGCGGTGACGACGGGACCGAAGAGATCACCCTTACCGCTTTCGTCGAGCCCGGCGTGCGGCTCGAACCATTCCGGGTTGTTCACTTCCTCGTAACCGAGCAGAAATTCTCCCGTCACCTCCGGCTCCAAGATGTTTTGGACGAAATCCTCCGTCTTTTTCCCTTGGACGACGACCTTGCCACTCTCGTAGCCGACGACGTTCACCTGTTCCCCCGTGTAGGCGAAACGAGCATATGCTACCTCACGTGGTTCCCAGTCCCGCGATTCCAGCGCGAAGCCAAGTTTATCCAACTTCTCGCTATCGAGCTTGATGGTGTACAAAGTTTTCTTCGCCTTCTCTTCGTCGGCGTAATCGGATGATTGTCTAGCCATATGCCATTATCCTATGAAAAAGACCGCGGACGAATGCAACCGTCAAGCGACGTGAAAATCCCAAATAACCGTCCTTGCACCGCTGCTGGAGCTCTGGGGGCGGTAACGAGCTACTTGCGGTAATACAAACGCAAGCGTAAACCTCTATGGAGGTCCCAGCCGAGCATCTACGAGATAGATGTCACCGAGTTCATGCTCAAGCAAACCACAGTGCTACTGAATCGAAAGGTCTCAAGGCCTGAAAATCATTTTACCACGGGAAATGCTCAAAGGCACAAATACAAGAGAAGATTTCGAACAATAGGCAAAACCCTACTCTACCCAACCGCATAAAAACCGTAATCAAGCCATCATGCCACCGATATCAATCACTGAAGGACTTACCAATATGATGGTCAGAGGCGAGATAGGCTTGAAGAATGAATGAGTGTATATTTTAAGAAATGCTCAAAACTTGCTATCATAAGTCAAATCGAGAGCAAAACCTTCCCATTCATAATCAATTTTATAATCAACCCCGGAAAAATTTTGAATGGAGGAATTATCCCACCACTCGGTTCTGCAACCTAGGCTTAGCGTAGATGATTCAGAAAAATTATATCCTATATTAAGTTGCAAGAAAAAAGGATCATAGGGATCTTGTGACGGGATTGTATCAAATACATCGTTTAAGTCTCCTCCTATAGGATTATACTTACCGATAGCTATCGAGGTTACTAGGCTTTTCCACCTAACAGCTGTGCCGATTCTCCAGTTGAAGAAAATATTCGATAATGACGAACCATAGACATTGTAATTGTAGGTAGTTACAGGACCGTAGATTGTGTAATAAGTAGTGGGAATCGCTAAATCATTGGTCACATGCTCAAAAGATACTCCGGACCTGAGAAAAGGCGTAATTGTCCAATCAGAAGAAGGGGTAAAATCATATTTCACAACGCCACCTAAACGAAAATTAAATCCTAGATAAAGTTCATCAAGATCAGCACCATCAGAATTGACACCACTTAAACTTAAGTCGGCGCCACCTTCTAAATCGAAATATGAATTTAACCATGCGACCTCAGCACCAATTTGAAGGGTTTGGAAACCCAAATCGGTATCTTGGTCCTCTGTAGGACTATAACTAGCCCCAGTTGCTAAATTAGTAATTTGGGAAATATTAGATGCAAAACTCTGTCCACCAATGTTGACTCCAGCATCAAAACCCTTAGCTATCTTACCAGGGACGCGAGTCATTCCATTAAACCAGTAAGATTGCCCCGATAATGACGCTTGGATAAAAAGCAGAGGTATAAATAGTAATAAAAATTTCATATTAGATGATCTATTGTATGATTACAGTTATGCTAAAAATTTATTTAATAAAAGCAACATGTCAATAGCTTAGTTCACTAAAAAAACGGCCATGAAGAATGTTCAAGTCAGCGTCATATTGAGAACATGACAAACGGAATTGATGATTGATGAAGAAAACGCTTATTGTAAAAATTCCAGACAAGCATCCGCTTTCCTCTGCCGAGGCTCTAGAATCGTTTGGACACGGGATGCTTGCATGGTACGACGAAAACAAGCGAGAACTCCCATGGAGAACCTCGCCGACCCTCTACAAGACAGTCGTCTCCGAATTCATGCTCCAGCAAACCCGGGTATCCACAGTCCTCCCGTACTTTGAAAGATGGTTGGCAAAATTCCCCGACTTCGCCCGCCTCGCCGATGCTACTGAAGGGAAAGTCCTGAAGGCTTGGGAAGGACTGGGTTACTATTCAAGGGCGCGCAATCTTCACAAACTGGCCCAAAAAATCAATTTACTGGATGAAATTCCACAAGACGCAAAGACATGGGAAGGCTTCACGGGCGTAGGTCCTTACATAGCTGCCGCAGTGACCAGCATAAGCTTTCAGGCAAAGGTCGCCGTTACGGACGGAAACGTGGTGAGGGTCTTGACGCGGCTTCTTGCTCATGAGGAATATTACCGGGATGGGGCCTCCGCCCAACGCAAGCTACGTCCTCTAGCCCAAGACCTGTTGAACCATGAACGCCCCGGCGACCATAACCAAGCGATCATGGAACTGGGCGCCACCATATGCCACCGCCGTTCGCCCCTATGCTCTACCTGCCCCATACTCAGCTATTGTAAGGCAGGAAAACGCGGCGACCCCCAAAGTTTTCCAAGGCTAGCCAAAAAGAAGATCGAGCCAGTAAGAGTCGAGCGACTCTGGATAACAAATGGTAATTCGCTACTCCTATACGAAGCGCCCCCAGGCTCAAAACGCTTGGCTGGAATCCTCGAACTGCCGCGACCAAAAGACTTACCTAGAAACCTTCGTCCAGCCCTAACCCCGCTCCTCGCCACCAAACGCCGAGCCATCAGCAACCAAGCCGTCGTGGAACGCATTTACGGGGTAAAGCTCCCGCTGGAATTCAATTTCGAGGAATGCCCGAATCTAAGATTCGTGCCCTTCGATGATCTTAAGCAAGCAAGCCTATCCGCGCCCCACCGTAGGTGGATTGAGGAACTAAAGGCGAAGGAAACCCATACCCGGAGCTAGAAGACCTTAAGCTGCTTGCGTTGATAATTAAGGCATATGTTCAAGTGAATTCAATTCATCACGGACATTTCCGCAGGCTGCAACCAACTGATTCACTTGCTCACCAAGTTCCTGAAGAGATTGCTGTTCAGCGGAGGGCTGGGGTTTATATAGCCATCCAGTAATTAAAAATAATTCCCTTCCAGGCAATGGCCGTCGATTACCACAAGTCTATGGAGAATATATCGGGGACAAAAAGATAGCAAAGTTTCAAAGAAGATCCAATGGAAAAAATACTCCATGATGGTTATGGGAGCAAATAAAACTGGGAACATGTCCTCCCTTTAATTATTTCACAAAAATCGACTGCTCCAATCCGGCACCTGTGATTATTGGAAAGAATTACGCATAAGTAATTCGGTTATTTAGAAATCACCAAAAAATGAAAACGTTAAGCCTGTCCAATCTGTGTTAGTTTCTTGAGAGTACTCTAGAGAAACCCTCTTTCCATTTGTCATAAAGTAACAAAACTCAATTCCAATGTCTGGTCGTTCTATTTTACCGGAACTATTTCCCGCCTCGTCAGATAACCACAAGTGCCGGAGATTATATGCAGGAATTATTGAAAATGAATCGAAAACAACGAATTCTGCGCCAATGCTATATTTCAATCCATAACGAGCAAATGACATCACATCATATTCCGTTTCAAAATAATAATCAAGTGGGACGCTTAAACCGATAAAAGGGTCAATGGAATTAACAACTGAATTCTGCAAATCAAACTGCTTGTGCAAAGTAAGACCTATATCTGCCCGTATCTGCCAACGATTGTGTTTGGGGAGATAAGTACTCCTTCCATAACCATCCGTATAGATGGTATTGGTACCCCCTTCTGTGTCGGACCAAGCTAACCCAACGCCGAAAGTAAAATCTAAATGCGGGGAATTAGCTATGCGTCCGAAAACATTAAGCCCATTGTGAGTAACATCATATTCATTATTCCATGCACGGAGATAATTAAATCCCACATAATAAGATCCTATCTTACCTTGGCTGGATTGCCTGGATTTTTTTGATGAATGGCTAGCTGATGGAACAGATTCCTTAGAGGAGGATTGCTTGGATTGACTTGAATCTCTTGTTGAATGGCTAGCTGATGGAACAGATTCCCTAGAGAAGGTCGAAGCACCACCGCTACCTTTTAATTCCTCGATAATACGCTTACTTCTTTTCCTGATGTCTTTGGTGTCTAAATTGGGTGAAGTTCTAGAATTCGCAGGAGGGTCGGATGCAGGATAATTTTCGATCCTTGCATTGGCTTTGCCGACCTTCGGGATTCCTTCATTGTCGATGACGGTATTTGAAACATCTTCCAGCGGGGGCGACGGGACCGCCAATGGACCCTGATAAAGATCGGGGTGGGTCGGCTTCGGGCCGGATGGATCCATGTCAGCCGGGCGCGGTTGTTCAAATTCTGGACTTACCTCTTGATTCAACTTCGACAATTTTCTGTCCAATAGCTCAATCCTTTGCTTGATTTGCTCTAACGAAAGACTCGTTTCATCAGCGAAAAGAAGGGGACTTGATCCCATGAAAGAGAAAAATAGATAAGCGAGGAAAATTTTGTTTCTCTTTAGACAAATCACAATAAAAAAGAATTAAAAAGTCACCGTTTTGTGTCAATGATTTTACTTTTGCAAACAACTCGCCTGAACCTTTCCGATTACTCCATCGAAGGAACCGTTGGAGAGGAACACGAGCAAAGTAGTTCCCTCATTCTCGAAATTACGGGCAAGGATGGATTCGCCCAAGGCTTCGTTGGTGGGGAACGCTTCGGCGGTACGGCCTTGTTCTCGAAGTTGGCGAATCATGGCTTGGCCATCGAGACGATCCGCAGGATCTATGCGTTCGGCTCGATGGATTTCACCGAGGAGAATTTCGTCCGCCTCCGCAAGGGCTTCGGTAAAGGCGTGTTGAAAGACATTTGTTACGGCCGTGTTGCTGCGCGGTTCGAAGCAGGCGACTAGACGGTGCTCGGGCCAACGAGCTCGTAGAGAGCGGAGGGCGCCTGAAATAGCCGTGGGATGGTGAGCGAAATCGGATAGGACTACGAGATCGTCCCGGTCGACGAGGATTTCCTGACGGCGCTTAACGCCTTGGCATTTCTCGAAAGGTGGAAGGCCGGTCGCGGCAAAAGGATTTCCTGCAAGGTCAGGTTCTCGCCCCTCAGCCTCTGCTTGGGCCAAAGCAGAGGCAAGCGCGGCCATGGCTGCATTGCGAGCATTGTATTCGCCGGGCATGTTCCATTTTACCTCACCCACCTCGATTTCGCGCCAGAGCAGGCGGAAGACAACCCCATCAGGCCCTTCCGAGAAGTCGACGATACGTAGGTCGTTTCCAGGGCCGAGGCCGACCCGTATTACGGTTGTCCAAGAAGGTTGGGGCAAGTTGCTAATGTTCGGGTCGTCGCCATTGGCCAAGACAAAACCATCGGAAGGGACGATACGAAGAAGATGGTCGAAGGTACGGGAAACGTCGGCGAGATCGCGAAAAATATCCGAATGGTCGAACTCAAGGTTATTGAGGACGAGAATTCGGGGTCGATAGTGAATGAATTTGCTGCGTTTATCGAAAAAGGCGGAGTCGTATTCGTCGCCCTCGATGACGAAGGGGGCATCGGGGTCTCCCAACTCGTTGCCGGACGGGAGGTCGAGCGGGACGCCGCCCACAAGGTATCCGGGTTTCACCTTGGCCTCGGAAAGGGCAAATGCCGTAAGGGAGGTGGTCGTGGTCTTGCCGTGTGTTCCGGTTACGACAACTGCAGGACGGGTGCCGATAAGTTCTTCGCCAATGAGTTGAGGGAGGCAGACGAACGGGGCCAAACGCTCACGCAAGAGCCATTCGACCTGTGGATTGCCCCGAGATACAGCGTTACCAACGACTACGCGGTCGGCCGACCATTTTCGGAGAGCCTCTTCGTCGAAGCCCTCGAAAAGTTCGATCCCGGCCTCAAGCAAGACATCCGACATCGGGGGATATACACCCGCGTCGGAACCCGCCACCTCGACCCCTTGCTTCTTGAGCAATATCGCCGCGTTTCCCATAGCCGTTCCACAAACTCCAATGAAAAAAACCCGCATATCATGATTACTGGCAAATCGAGGGAAGAACGGAAGCTTGAAATCAAGAAGTGCCGAAAAAATGTCTTTTCTCTCGACTCTTTACGATTTTTTCGGAAAAGCCGTCTGCCATGGAGAACGAAAAATTGAAGATTCTTATTCTTGGGTCGGGAGGCCGCGAACATATGCTGGCAAAGGTATGCGCGGAAAGCCAACTGGCCAAGGAAGTCGTCGTAGCGCCGGGCAATGGCGGCATGTCGCAGGAGTTCACGGCTTTACCAATCGACGTAGAGGACAACGAATCCATCGTGCGATTGGCGACGGAAGAAAACATCGATTTCGTAATAATTGGTCCTGAAGTTCCTCTTTGCAATGGCGCTGTGGATGCCTTGAACGAAAAGGGGATTCTTGCCTATGGCCCCAACAAAGCGGGAGCCGAGCTAGAGGGAAGCAAGGCCTTCACTAAGGATTTTCTCGCTCGTCATAAAATTCCTACGGCCGCCTATGGGAATTTTTCCGAAATAGAATCCGCACGAGACTTTCTTCGAGCATCGAAATTTCCCTTGGTCGTGAAGGCGAGTGGCTTGGCTGCGGGAAAAGGAGTTGTCATTTGCGAAACCCTTGAGGAAGCGGAAAATAACGTCCGAGAGATGCTCTCGGGCGAATCCTTTGGGGAAAGCGGAAAAGAAGTGGTCATCGAGGAATTTTTAGAGGGCGAGGAAACCTCGCTGCACCTCATTTGCTCAGGAGAAAATTACGTCACGCTCCCCATGAGCCAGGATCACAAAAAAGCAGGCGAGGGCGATACGGGTCTCAACACCGGCGGCATGGGCGCCTATGCCCCTACCCCTCTCGTCACGACGGAAATGTTGGCCGACTACGAGAAAAGCATCGTGAGACCTACTCTCACAGGTCTCAAGGGGGATGGCATCGACTTTCGCGGCACCCTATACATTGGTCTCATGCTGACGCAGGATGGGCCAAAGGTTCTGGAATTCAACGTACGATTCGGAGATCCCGAGACACAAGTCATTCTTCCACTTCTCGCCGAGGATTTAGTACCGATCTTACTCGCATCCGCAAAAGGCAAAGACTTGCCGCGAAACCTGAAGTTCAAGGATGAATCAGCCATGGTCGTAGTCTTGGCCTCCAAGGGTTATCCCGAATCTTATCCCAAAGGTGAAATTATTAACATTCCGGATTCTCTACCTGGAAACACCGACCTCATACACGCCGGTACCAAGCAAAACGAAACCGGCGAGATCATCTCGGCCGGCGGAAGAGTGCTCGGAGCAGTGGGACGTGGAGAAACTCTATCCCTGGCCGCCGAGCGTGCCTATGCTCTGAGCGACAGCATCGATTTCACATCCAAATTCTTGCGTCGCGACATCGGCCACAGGGAGTTGAGCAGACACTGAAGGATTCAACCTTGCCTTTTCCCGCATCGGCTAAGAAAACAGGCCCGAAACCGAATATAATGGGACGCAAAAGCAGAGCAAAAAAAGAGCGAAAGCAGGAGAAACTCGTTATCTTCGTGTGCACGGCAAACATTTGTCGCAGTCCCATGGCGGAAAAACTTTTTGAGGAAGCTCTCGCAAAAGCAAAAAGCAAAAAGAAAATTCAGGTTTTCTCAACCGGACTCTCCGCCGTCGAAGGAGACAAGGCTTCCGACAATTCGGTGACCGTATGCAAAGAAGTGGGTTTAGACCTCTCAGACCACAGAAGTTCAGTCCTTAATCGCACCACCTTGGAAAACGCCTCGGCGGTTTTCTGCATGACCGAATCTCACCGAGTATTGATAAACATGTACTTTGATCTCCCTGAAGGAGCGCCTATTTTCTTGATGCGAGAATTTGCCGATGGGAACGACAAGGAACTGCCCGACCCTTACGGACAAAGCCTCGAGGTCTACCGCGAATGTCGAGAAAGGATGAAAGATTCATTACCCTCCCTCCTTGATTGGGTTGAAAAGAATTTATAAAGAAATAAAAATAATAAAAAATTAATTCCCGACTCCAAAAATCATGTCATTGAATCAGGCCTCGCTCGCCGAACTCGACCCGGCTATTCACAAAGCCCTCGAGGACGAAAAAAAACGCCAGCAAACGCACATCGAGCTCATCGCTTCGGAAAACTTCACTCTACCTGCCATAATGGAGGCAACGGGAAGCGTATTGACCAACAAATATGCCGAAGGTTACCCTGCTAAACGATATTATGGTGGCTGTGAACACGTCGACGTAGCCGAAAGTCTCGCGATAGAGCGAGCCAAGTCCTTGTTTGGAGCCGAACACGCAAACGTACAGCCACATTCGGGGAGTCAAGCCAACACGGCCGTCTACTTCGCCGTACTTGATGCGGGCGACAAGATCCTAACCATGAGCCTTCAGGATGGAGGCCACCTCACTCACGGCCACCCAAAGAACTGCAGCGGCTTTCTTTACGAAGTGGCAAATTATGGCGTAGATCCCGAAAGCGGTCACATTGATTACGATGCCATTGAAGCCACGGCTCAGGCAGAAAAGCCCAAATTGATTACCGTTGGAGCCTCCGCCTACCCAAGAATCATAGACTTCGAAAGAATGGGTCGGATTGCCAAGGATTGCGGGGCGCTTTTGCTCGCGGACATCGCCCACATCGCTGGTCTCGTGGCCACAGGACTTCACCCATCACCCGTTCCCCACGCAGACTTTGTCACCACTACCACGCATAAAACCCTCCGCGGTCCAAGAGGAGGTTTGATTCTTTGCCGAGAAGAATTCGCCAAGGCGATCGACTCAGCAGTGTTTCCGGGATCGCAAGGCGGTCCGCTCATGCACGTCATCGCAGCCAAGGCCATCTGTTTCGGCGAAGCGGCGAAGCCAAGTTTCAAAGATTACCAACAATCAGTAATAGCCAACGCCGATGCGCTCGCCCAGGAACTCGCTTCTCGCGGATACTATTTGGTAAGCGGAGGAACGGACAACCACCTCATGCTTTTAGATCTGAGGCCTTCTCACCCCGATCTCACCGGCAAACAAGCCCAGCAAGCCTTGGAAAAGGCCAACGTCACTCTCAATCGGAACACCGTACCCGGAGAAACTCGCAGCCCGTTTCAAACAAGCGGGCTCCGAATCGGGTCACCTGCCGTAACCTCAAGGGGCATGGGAATCACCGAAATGAAAGAGGTCGGAGCAATTATTGATCTTGTCCTTGGCGATTGCGAAAACGAAACAGTCCACGAAGAGGCGAGGGAAAAGGCACTTGCACTTTGCAGATCATTTGAATTACCTTATTGAAATGCTCAACGGGGTTTCATTGGTTCTAGCGCCAAGAAGTCTCAAACTGAAAAATACCTTCTAAACACAGAAAATTGCCATGGACATGAAAAATCAGCGTAAAAAGGGATTCACCCTAATCGAACTCCTCGTAGTTATTACCATTATCGGCATTCTTGCCGGCATAGCCTTCGTGGGGTTTGGCGACGTATTCGGTTCAGCAGGACGTACCACTGCTCAAAAGAATTTGAAGACAGTTTACGAATCTCTCGCTGCAAAAACTCGGTCATTCCCAATGTCCGACGAAGTGAGCAGTGTAGAAAAATTTGTTGTCTGGTGGCGCAACAAAACCAAGGACACGCGCCCAGAACTTTGGTTCATTGGGGAGGACGAAGAAGTTAAAGGCTTGGCAGAAGATGAAGACAGTGACGGTATCCCAGCTAACATACCGGATGATGATGCAGACTTCAAAGCTGAACAAGTCAAGGCGCTGGGATATTGCGTAGCTCTCCCT
>Ga0315321_10001846_pt1 | contig 16391 bp, 12 predicted proteins | sample M180m21515metaG_FD_203464 | JGI IMG/M metagenome (GOLD analysis project Ga0315321, IMG submission 203464) | Ammonia-oxidizing marine archaeal communities from Monterey Bay, California, United States - M1 80m 21515 | ecosystem: Environmental > Aquatic > Marine > Intertidal zone | place: USA... | reverse complement strand
TCCGACGGCTTCGGTGCCTTCGATGGGCTCAAAGTCGGGTTCGCCCTCTCCTTCGCCCTCTCCTTCGCCCTCTCCTTCGCCCTCTCCTTCGCCCTCTCCTTCGCCCTCTCCTTCGCCCTCTCCTTCGCCGCCTTCTCCTTCTCCTTCTCCTTCTCCTTCTCCTTCTCCTGCGCCGGGTTGCTTGTGCTGGAGGTCCTCGCCCTCTTGGCCGCCCATCAAGCAGCCGGAGCTCAACGCGAGAAACAGCAGAAAGTGCAGCGTGTCGGAAAGGCGCATGGAGTTTCCGGGAGCGAGATAAAGGGGTGGCTGGGCGTCTACTCTGGCCGAATTTTGCGTACCTCTCAACTCGCTGCTTCCAAAACCATACGCCATATTTGGGTAGGGGTGTGCATTTAAGGTGAGCTTGAGCTCAGTCGGAGCCCATCGACAGCAGGACAGGGGCCCCCCCTACCGACTGTCCGGGCGGCAGACCCCGCGCGGTGAGGGTGCCTTCGGCGACCAGCTCCCCGTCGGCGTCCAACACCCGCACGGTGAACACACACTTGCGGCCCTCATGCAGGGTCCGCTTCGCCACCGCATCGAGTCGAGTGCCGGCTCGCACGCCCTTGATGAAGCGGGTGTGGTTTTCGACCCCAACGGGTAGCAGTCCCTTGGGGAGCAACACCAGCGCAGCACCCGTGGACCCCAGTGCCTCGACCAGCGCGCAATACACGCCACCATGCACCAGCCCGTAGGGTTGGGTGTGTTGTGGGCCAAGCTCGATGTGACCGACCACTTGTTCTGCGTCGACCGACGTGAACTGAATCCCGAGGTGGGCATCGAGCCCGCCGGACATCGCGGTGATGGCGGCACCACGGGCGGTGGGGTCGAGTGCGAGCAGCTGGGAGACGATGGCCTGGATGTTCACGGACGACTCATCGGAAGGGGAGGTGGAGCTGGCGACCGACACCCCTGCGCTCCCCCTCCACGCGCACACCCAGGCCCAGCAGGCGAACCGGTCGCTTACCGGCGGCGGTGCGGTCGTAGAGCAGGCGGCTGCCCACCGTGGCGAGCACAGTCGCGTCGGCGGTGGGTTCGTGGAGTGTCGCGCTGCGGGTGACGGTAGAGAAGTCGTCGTAGCGCACCTTGAGCACGATGGTGCGGCCGGCTTCTCCACACCGCTGCAGGCCGGCGCCGACACGCTCGGCGAGGCGGTCGAGGTGCTCGCCGAGGAGGTGGATGTCGTCGATGTCTGTAGCGAAGGTGCGCTCGGCGGACCTCGACTTGCGGTCGCGGTGGGCGCGCACCCCGCGGGGGTCGATGCCCTGGGACATGCGCCAGATGTGGTCGCCTTGACGTCCGAAGGTGGTCATCATGGCGCTGGGGTCTTGTCGGGCGACATCTCCGATGGTGTGGAGGCCGTGGGCGTGGAGTCGCGCGGCGGTCTTGGGGCCGACGCCCCACAGCTTTCGGACGGGCAGGGGCTCCAGGAATGCCCGCACTCGCTCGGGAGCCACCACGGTGAGGCCATCGGGTTTGCGGTGGGCGCTGGCAATCTTGGCCACGAACTTCAGTGGTGCGACCCCCGCTGAAGCGGTGAGGCCGACCTCTTCGCGAATGCGCCTCCGGATGTGCTTGGCGACTGCGCGGCCGGTGCCGAAGCCCTCAAGGTGGTCGGTGACGTCGAGAAAGCCCTCGTCGAGGCTCAGCCCCTCGACGTGCGGTGTGATGCTGCGGAAGATGGTGAACACCGCCCGGGAGGCTTCCTTGTACGCTTCGAAGCGACTGCGGACGAAGATGGCGTTGGGACACAGTCGCGCCGCCTGGCCCGACGGCATTGCCGAGCGCACCCCGAACTTGCGGGCCTCGTAGCTGGCCGCTGCGACGACTCCCCGGCCACCGGGTCGGCCCCCGACAATGACGGGCTTGCCTCGCAGCTCAGGGTTGTCGCGCTGCTCTACCGACGCGAAGAACGCATCCATGTCGACATGGAGGATGCGACGGATGGTGGGCAGCTCGGCGGTGGAGGACTCGGCGGTGGAGGACGACATTGCGGGCAGCCTTCCGTGCACGTTTCTGAAAGGATGTTCAGGGGTATCGTCCCGGACCCGCGGTGTCCAGACCGCTGGACACCCAGCCGCAGATGGGTACGCGGACCGGAGAACCGTGGCGGTCCCGGCGGAGTTCGATCGCTGCCCTCGGCGACCGTGCGACGTGAGCTCGGAGGTCGCCTGCGCGTCAGCGTAGGGACCTCATCGCTTGGGTGAGTTCTCAATTGCGGCCACCGCGGCGAGCTTTCCAGACAAGAGCGCCAGTGGCATTCCCCCGCCGGGGTGTGCGCTGCCCGTGGCCAGAAATAAGCCGGGGACCCGCCTGATCCGGTTCGGAGGCCGCCGAAACGCGCTGAAACGATCATTGCTGGCGGACCCGTACAGGGCGCCCCGTGATCCAGGGAAGCGTCGGGCGAGCTCGGCTGGGGTGCGCGTCCACACCAGCTGATCCTCGGAGTCAACGTGGCCTCGCTCCATCAGGCGGCGGTGCGCGCGAGCGGACAGGTCGGTCCACACTTGGAGCGGTCGGGTGTGGGTCGTCGGCTCCGGAGGGGCATTGGCCATCACGAACAGCGGCTCGTCGTCTGTCCAGCCTGCGCGACCATGGCAGGACTCCTGCGCACAGAGGTAGAGCGTGGGCTGGGTCGGCGGCCGATCATGGTCGAAGATGTCGGCGAACTCCGCCTCGTAGTTGTCGGGAAACACCACGGTGTGCGGCACCCGTTGGTGAAGTCCACCCCGTCGGCGGGCGCGCACGATGGCGGTCCATCCACTCATCGAGCTGGGGGCGTGGGCGTGAATGCCAGTGGCCGGACCGTCCCTCAGCAGGTCGAGTGCGGTGTGCGCCGCCTCGGCATTGCTGACCACGATGGGCGCCCGAAACACACAGCCGTCTGTGGAGCGCACGCCGGTCACGCGGCCGTTCTTGGTGGCGATGCGCTCGACCCGGCAGCCGGTCTGAATTCGCACGCCCACCGCCCGCGCACATTCGGCGAGGACATTCACCATGTGGCCAATCCCGCCCTCCACCCCGTGGCCACCGAGGGCCAGCTCCACATGGGCGATGCAGTTGAGCGTGGCGGGTGCCACCCGTGGGTCGGAGCCGTTGTAGGTGGCGTAGCGGGACAGCAGGGTGCGCAAGTGAGGATGGTCTACGCTGGACTCAATGGCGGCCCGCATGGTGCGCAGAGCGTCGATTTGTCGCACCTTCAGCAGGTCGGAGGGGCCGATGCGCAGCAGGTTGGGCAGGGTCGGAGCAGGCCCCTCGACAAAGAAGGGTGCCGCCGCTTCCCAGATCCGCCTGCTGTAGGTCAGGAAGCCTTCCAGCTGGTCGGCGGCGTGTCCCCCGAGGGTGGCGCGCACGCTGTCGAGGGTGTCCCCCACCGCGTGATGCACGTCGAGGAGGGTGTCGTCGGCGAAGTGGTACCGAAACCCAGGGCTGGGGGACCGCAGCTGGATGTGGTCGTCGGGGTCGAGTCCAGCAAGCCGCACCAGGTCGAGCAGCGTGTGGGGCATTGTGAGCACAGTCGGCCCAGTGTCCACGGTGACCCCGTCAAGGGTGACGGTGCCGGCCTTTCCTCCCAGCTCAGCGGCGGCTTCGAGCAAGAGGATGCGCCGTCCACTCGCGCCAAGGACAATCGCTGCAGCCAGTCCTCCCAGCCCGCCGCCCACCACGATGCCATCGAAGTCTTGGGTCACCCGTGACCTCGCCACCACAGGGGCAGGCGGGCCAGTCGGCTGTGCTTCGGCCCGTTGAACAGAGGCAAGAACATTGAGTTGGGTCCAGCCAGGTCGTGCACGGCCATGCGCACGAAGGGACGGTGGGCGTCAAGATCGATCTGGTCGGGCACCACGAGCTCTGCGAAGCCGGTCCCGGTGTGGTCGCCGCAGGTGCCGGTCACGATGTGGCGCTGGTAGAAGGGACCGTCATCAACGAGGCGGTCGAGCTGGACGGCCACAGGCCGATCGGAGGGATCGTGGAAGCGAAGGCTGCGGGGGCTGCACAGTCCGAAGCGCCCGCGCGTCTGACCGTCGAGCTGGATGGGGCCGCTGGTCTGCTGGACCGCGCCCTGTCGGTCGACCTGAAGCACCATCTCGCGGAGTGGGTCGCTTGGGTCGGTAGGCTGCAGGCGATACCAGACGAGGTCTCGGTCTGGCATCGACACTCGTCCCCACCACCATCGGGCGATGCCGAGCTCGTGGAGGGGCAAGGAGGACGAGTTGCGGTCGTGGTAGGCGCGGCCGCGCACATTGAGGTGGAGCGATGGGGTGGTCAAGCGGGCGACGCCCTCGCAGGCGAGCATGCGGGGCGACCAGGCGTGGTCCGCGGAGGGGTCGGAAGCGTCAAGGGGTCCGGCTTGCCGCAGGGGCCCACGCACTTCTACTTCTCCCGTGAGGCGCTCGGTGGTGCCCGGGATGGGGCGGTCGAGGTGGATGCGAAGCGTGTGGGTCAGGTCGTCATTGGCCTGGAGGGTGAACTCGTTGTCGCCGAAGCTCCAGCGCCCAGTTCCATTGAGAAGCGGTGTCCAGTCGACATCGTCGGGAGAATGCACCTGAAAGTCGTAGTATATGCAGCGGCCCTTCTCATACGCGGAGAGGGTGGTCGACGGGCGTGTCTCGGGAGCCAGCGCCCGACCGGCTCGGGCGGCGGACGCGTAGCCAGGCACAAACGGAAGGCCAATTGACCAAATAACGACGAGTCCATTGCCTTGGCGGTCGACGAGATCGAGGTACCACCATGCAAATCCACCCGGCGTTGTCAGTGTTCGGGGTTCAGGCGGCAGTTGAGCGGGGGTCAGAGTGATCACGTTCAATACTCGCGTGGACGTTCGAAGAGCCGTTGACTTCAGCTACCATGTTCAAACTATTTGCGCGCCCGAGGGAATCATGTATAATGTTTGCACACCGATGGGCCCTGCTGGCGCGTTGGAATCAGGAGACGACATGGGCGCACCCTTGCGACTGCTCCGCGCGGCCTCGATAGCTTCGCCCCGTACTGCCCCGATGCCCGCCCCGGCAAGGTTCCCCCAGCACTCTCTTCGATGTGCAGACGACGTGCCCGCTGTGCAGGCTCTGATGGCGCATCTGGCCGCGGGAGAACGCTTGGAGCGGCTGGGCTTGATTGTGCAAGAACATCTGGGCAGCGGAGGAAAGCTCATGCGGGCCCGGCTGTGCCTCGCAGCGGCGGCGTCGCTGGGTGCTGCGCGGGAAGATGCGGTGCCTTGGGCCGCTGCGGTGGAGCTGCTTCACAACGCCACGCTCATCCATGACGACATCCAGGACGGGGACTTGCTTCGACGTGGGCAGCCCACTGTGTGGGTTCGGCATGGAGTGGCCCAGGCAATTAATGCAGGCGACCTGCTACTCATGTTGCCGGTGGTCGCGCTCGATCACCTCGATGTGTCGGGAGACGTCCGCTGGGCGCTTGCTCGCTCCTTGGCCACCCATGCCTCTTCGACCGTCCGGGGACAATCCCAAGAGCTCGACCTCCTGAAGACCGGCCAGCTCGACCGGGCCAGCTACACCCACGCGGTGGTTGGAAAGACCGGCAGCCTGTTTGCTCTGCCGGTGGAAGGGGCCGCGCTCATCGCGGGACACACGCCGGCGAACGCCCGCGCGCTGGGGAGGTGCTTCACCAATCTCGGGGTGCTCTTTCAACTGCAAGACGACGTGTTGGATCTCTACGGAGACAAGGGGCGCGGTCATCGAGGCTCCGATCTCGAAGAAGGCAAGGTCAGCGCACTGGTTCTGGCTCATCTAGAGCGGGTACCCGCCGATCGGGAGTGGCTCCTGGACCTGCTGGCGGCTCCGCGCGACCTGACCGCACCCGATGCGGTCAACAAGGCCATCCAAGTGTTTCGTGAAAGTGGTGCGCTCGGGGATGTGCTCGCTGAAATTCAGGCCCTCAGCGAACTGCTGGTGTCCGATCCGCAGCTTGCGGGGAACCCAGCGTTGCTGCTGCTTGCGCGCGAGGTCTGTGGGCTCGCGATCGAGCCCATTCACCACCTGCTGGGAGCGCCTCGATGACCGCTCCAGCTTCGGTGGTGGCCAGCTCCCGTAGGGTACTCGTGCGCCATGCGCGGTCGTTCCGGTTGGCCTCGATATTCTTGCCACGCGAGGCCTCAGACGAGGCCGCCATCACCTATGCGTTTTGCCGGGAAGCCGATGACATGGCGGATGAGGCACCAGATCTCGCCACTGCCCGGGCTTCGCTCTCGGACCTTGACGCCGAGCTGACGGGGGAAGTCCCGCCGCGCTTGCTGGTCGCGGCCTACCTTGAGGTGGCGCGCAGTCGGTCCATACCGGTGGAGGCAGCTCAGGAGCTACTGCAGGGTCTCCGTTCCGACCTCAAGCCTGTCTGTGTGGCGGATGACGGCGAGCTGATGCGCTACTGTTACCGTGTGGCCGGCACCGTCGGTCTGATGATGTGTGGCGTGCTCGGGGTGACCTCTCCGGAGGCTCGGGCGCCCGCCGTCGACCTGGGCTTGGCCATGCAGCTCACCAACATCTGCAGGGATGTGTTGGAGGATGCGGGTCGCGGGCGGGTCTACATTCCTGCCAGCCGCTTGGCCAAGGTGGGGCTCACCCCCGAAGACGTTCTCGACCCCACCTTGCCCCGAGACTTAGACCGGCGTGCGCGCCTAGCCACGGTGGTGCGGGATCTGCTCGAGGTGGCTGAGGGCGCGTACACGCGTGCTTGGCGAGGCATGCACCACATCCCGCCGCGACCCCGTGTGGCAATCCATGTTGCTGCGGTCGTGTATCGGTCCATTGGGCGCCGTCTCCTGTCCCTGCATCAGGCAGACCCCATCCATGGCCGCACCATCGTTCCGCGATTTCGTCGGTGGGTGGGCGTAGGCTGGGGCCTTCTGTCGGCCTTGCATCCAGTCTCGTGGGGACTTGGGGACAGCGCGGGTCCATCGCCCTTGCACGTGCACCTTCGGGGTCTCGGTGGTGCCCCCAGCTATGTCGTTAGCTAATTGGCCATAATACCGATAACGAGGTGATAATGGGATATCGAATCAAGACCGTGGCCTCGCTGACGGGAGTGCCGCGCACGACCTTGCTTGCGTGGGAGAGGCGCTACTCTATTGTGGCGCCCGAGCGTCTTTCCAATGGCTACCGCGCGTACTCTGATGCCGACGTGGCGCTGCTTAGCGCCGTGAAAGTACTGGTAGACGAGGGCCTGAAGGTCAGTGAGGCCGTGTCTCGTGTGCGGGAGCAGGGTCGGAAGGTCTCGCCCGAGCTGGAGACGCGGGGGCCGAGCGGCCCCACCCGGCTGCGGGAGTCGCTGATGGCCCAGCTGCTGGCGTTTGACCGCTCTGGCGCGCTGGAGCAGCTAGCTCGCACGCCGCACTTCAGCTATCGAGTGCTGCTCAGCTCGGTCTATGAGCCGCTTCTGGTGGAGCTTGGCGAAGGCTGGGAGGCCGGTCGCTACACCATTGCCCAGGAACACTTTGCAAGCGGCTTCTGTCGGGAGCAGATTCAGGGGATGCTGGTCGCGCTCGACCTGGGCCCGTCCCACGGTCCACGTGTGGTGTTGGCAGGCTTTCCGGGGGACACTCATGAGCTGCCGCTGCTGATTGTTGCGACCCACCTTGCGCTCCGAGGTCAGCGCGTCACCTGGCTGGGAGCGGATGTGCCAGCGGAGGACCTCGCCTCGGCGGTCGTCAGCGCGCTTGCATCACTGGTGTGTGTCTCCGTGGTGCTTCGAAGGACGGTCGGTGTGGTTGAGCACTACTGTCGGGCGCTGCGGTTGGCGCTCCCGGAGGACACTCGGCTGGTGGTGGGCGGGCCTGGCTTGCCGAGGGGCCTTCCCTCCGTTCCAGGGGTGGAAGTCTGCCACGACATCGACAAACTCGTCCTCTAAAGTTCGCGCGGGCCGACTACCCTATAAGGGTGGGAATGCGCGATAGGTCGATGTTTCCACCGCTCAGGACTACTCCGATACGAGCTGCGTCGGGCAGCGGCCAAGCGCTGCTCGTGACCGCCGCGAGTGCGATGGCCGCGCTGGGCTCCACGACGAGCTTGGCGCGCTCCATCAGCGCGCGCAGGGCCCCACGGGTGAGTGAGTCGGGGACCCGCACGATGTGGTCGACGTGGTCACGCACAACGGGCCAAGTGTGGTCGCCGAGGTCGGTGCGGAGACCGTCGCAGATAGTGTCTGGCGCGCCGGGAAGGTGACCCAGCCGCAGTCCGGCTTGCTTGGACCGCCACGCGTCGTCGGCGCCATCGGGCTCTGCGCCCACGATGATGACGTTCGGAGCGGCAAGGGCGATGCCCCCGAGCAGGCCCGCGCCACCGAGGGGGGCGACAATGGCGTCGAGGTCCGCCACTTGGTCGAGCAGCTCAAGCGCTACGGTGCCCTGTCCGGCGATAACATCAGGGTGGTCGGACGGCGGAACGATTGTGGCACCGGTCTGGCGGGCGAGGTGGGCGGTGGTCTGCCGACGGGCGGTGAGTGTGGGAGCACACTGCACCACCTGGGCACCGTAGCCTTCGACTGCGGCGCGCTTCACGGCTGGCGCGTTGGACGGCATCACGATGGTGGCTTTCACCCCGAGGCGCTGCGCTGCGATGGCGAGTCCCTGGGCGAAGTTGCCGCTGGAGTGGGCGACTACGCCGCGCTCGCGAACCTCGGCGTCGAGTGCCATCAAGGCATTGAGAGCTCCACGCACCTTGAAGGAGCCACCCTTCTGGAAGTTCTCGCACTTGAAGAAGAGTCGGCGGTGGGCCCGCGCGTCGAGGGCCGAGCATGTGAGGACGGGGGTGCGATGCACGTGTCCCTGCAGGCGCTCGGCGGCCGCGAGCACATCTTCGCGAGAGACCGACGCCGGTATCGGTGTCATCTCAACGCCCCTCGAATTCTGGGGCCCGACGGTCCAAGATGGCGGCCACGCCCTCATCATGGTCCGACGAGTTCTGTACGATGCCCTGGTAGGTGCTCGCCAGCTCCAGGGCGAGGTCGAGGGAAACACCCTGGCTGCGATAGCAGGCGGACTTCGCCAGTCGCACTGCCAGTGGGGCATTGCGGGCAATCTCCAGCGCGTACCGCACAGCCGTGTCTCGCACCTCGTCCTTGGGCACCACGGCGGTCACCAGTCCGATGTTCAGGGCGGTGGAGGCGGAGATGACCCGGCCGGTGAGCACCAGCTCCAGAGCCTTCGGAAAGCCCACCACTCGGGCGAGCAGGGTCGCGCCACCATCTCCCGGCACGAGGCCCACCTTCACGAAGGTCGAGCCGAGCCGAGCGGAGTCGGCACACACCCGCAGGTCACACATGCAGGCCAGATCGAGGCCCGCGCCGATGGCATGGCCGTTCATCGCGGCGATCACGGGCTTGTCGAACCGGGACATCCGACGGGGAATTGACTGGATGCCGCGGGTGTAGCGAGACCGCAGCTGCACTGGCGCGCCCTCGAACATGCCGGCATGGTCGCGCATGGCCTTGAGGTCACCGCCCGCCGAGAAAGCTGGGCCGGCCCCTGTGAGGATGACTACCCTCACGCTGTCTTCGGCCTCGAGCCAGTCCAGCCCGGCGAGGAAGCCGGCGATCATCTCGTCGGACCACGCGTTGCGAGAGTCGGGTCGATCGAGCGTGAGCCAAGCCAAGCCGGCGTGGTCTTCGTCGAGCGCCACCCGCACATGGGGGCCGAGGGCAGGTGGGGAAGGGGGCACGGACATGCTGGCCTCGGGTCTGCTGGACGGCGGAGTGCGGGCGCTCCGCTACCATCTTCGGGACGGACCTCCCACTTGCATCGCGGTTGGCTCGGTCGAGTGGGACTCTGACGCTGCCTCGCGCGCAACATGCAGTTCCACGGTTTTCCTGACGGGGAACATCGAGATCACCTGCATTGAGGTCGATCCGGGCAGATTGCCCCTTGCGGGCTTGCCCCCGCATCGTGGAACATGGAAGATGGAAGGGATTGCCTGGACGCGGCGCCAGCTTCGCTATCCCCGCCTCAAATCGGGGCAACTGCCTCCGGAGGGTCTATGACGACGCCCCCAACGTCTACCCGTTTCCTTGTTCCCACTCGTGTGCTCGGCAGACTGTCCTTGCTTGGGCTCGCCGGTGTTGCTGGTCCTGCCTGGGCCCTGCCGTCCACCTACACCCTCACGGGCACGATTCGGGACTTCACGCCGAGCACCCACTCTGACTTCGAGTACAACACGGGCAACGACCGCGGCATCGTCGAAGACTCCCTCGGCAGCGACGACAAGCCGGTCTACGACACGTCCAACACGCCGTCCACGGTGCACAGCCAGGCCACCTTTGACCAGTGGTACAACGACGTCACGGGGGTCAACCAGTCCGCGACCCACGACATCACGCTCACGCTCGACGCCTCCACTGGTGTCTATGAGTACAGCAGCAGCGCGTTCTTCCCCATCGACGGCATGCTGTACGGCAACTACAGCACTTACTCGCACAACTACCACTTCACCTACGAGATCTCGACCATCTTCACCTACAACGGTGGCGAGACCTTCACCTTCACGGGCGACGACGACCTGTGGGTGTTCATCAATGGTGAGCGGGTCATCGACCTCGGCGGTGTGCACGGCGCGCAGTCCGACACGGTCGACCTCGACTCGGTGGCGGCCAGCATTGGCATCACCACCGGCAACGCCTACACGTTCCACTTGTTCTTCGCCGAGCGCCACACCACCCAGTCCAACTTCCAGATCCAGACCACCATCGAGTTCCAGCCCGAAGACTGCTCGGATGGTCGGGACAACGATGCGGACGGCCTAATCGACAGCGCCGACTCCGACTGTTGGGTTTGCGGCAACGGCATCATCGACACGAGTGCTGGTGAGGAGTGCGATGACGGCAATGTCATCACTGGCGATGGGTGCACCGATGGGTGCATCGATGAGGACCAGGACGGCGACGGTGAGCGCGACGAAGCCTACGGCGGGCTGGACTGCGACGACACCGACTCCACCATCAACACCTCGGCCACGGAGACTTGGTACGACGGTGTCGACGAGAACTGCGACGACGCAAGCGACTACGACGTGGACGGCGATGGCGAGGACAGCGACGCCTACGGTGGCGACGACTGCGACGACACCGACGCCTCCATCGCGACCACCGCGACCGAGACTTGGTACGACGGCGTGGACTCCGACTGCGACGGCGCTTCTGACTACGACGCCGACGGCGATGGCTACGACAGCTCGCGCTACGGCGGCGACGACTGCGGCGACAACAACTCCCACCGCAACCCAGACGCCACGGAGGTCTGGTACGACGGCGTGGACTCCGACTGTGACGGAGCCAGTGACTACGATGTCGATGGCGACGGTGATGACAGCGATGCATACGGCGGCGGCGACTGCGACGACACCGACGCCACTGTGTCGAGCAGCGCGACCGACACCTGGTACGATGGCGTCGACACCGACTGCTCGGGTGGGTCCGACTACGACGCCGACGGCGACGGTCACGACTCCGATGCCTACGGCGGCGACGACTGCGACGACGGCGAGGCCACGACCTACACCGGCGCGACCGACACCTGGTACGACGGCGTAGACAGCGACTGCGACGGTGCTTCGGACTACGACCGTGATGGTGATGGCTATGACAGCTCGCGCTACGGCGGCGCTGACTGTGGCGACAACAACTCCCACACGAATCCTGGCGCCACCGATACCTGGTACGACGGCGTGGACAGCAACTGTGACGGAGCCTCGGACTACGACGCCGATGGCGACGGCTTCGACAGCGATGCCTACGGCGGCACCGACTGCGACGACACCGATGCCACGGTCAACACCGACGCCACGGAGATCGATGGCGATGGCATCGACCAGGACTGCACCGGGGTCGACTCCGGCGTAGACACCGATGGCGACTCCATCGACGACGAAGACGAGCTGCTGGGCGGCACCGACCCCGACGACGCCGACACCGATGGCGATGGCCTCGACGACGGCACCGAAGTGGCAGATGGTCTCGACCCGCTCGACTCCGACACCGACGACGACGGGCTGTCCGACGGCGATGAGGTCGATGTCTACGGCACCGATCCTGGCGACGAAGACACGGATGGCGATGGTCTCACCGACGGCGAAGAGGTGGGCACCGACTCCACCACCGGCACCGGCACCGACCCCACGCTCTCCGATACCGACAACGACGGCCTCGGCGACGGCGAGGAGCTGAGCGACTACGGCACCGACCCCCTCAACAGCGACACGGACGGCGGTGGCCGCGAGGACGGCGACGAGGTCCTTTACGACGACACCGATCCGCTCGATGCCTCCGACGACCTGTTCGACAGCGACTCCGACGGCCTCACCGATGCCGAGGAAATCGAGATCTACGGCACCGACCCCTACGACGCAGACACCGACGACGACGGGCTCGAAGACGGCGACGAGGTGAAGGACCACGTCACCGACCCGCTCGATGACGACTCCGACGACGATGGGCTGCTGGACGGCGAAGAGGTGGGGGCAAGTGGTCTGGGCACCGATCCGCACGACTCCGATACCGACGACGACGGCCTCACCGATGGTGAAGAAGCCGGCGCTGGCGGCATCGGCAGCGACCCGCTCGACCGCGACACGGACGATGACGGCCTCGAAGACGGCGAAGAAGCAGGTGTGGGAGACGACGCCGGCACCGGCACCTCCGCCACCGATGCGGACACGGATGGCGACGGTCTCACTGATGGCGAGGAAGTCGGAGTCGACGGTGAAGAGGGCTTGGGTACCGACCCGCTCGACCGCGACACGGACAACGACGGTCTCACTGATGGCGAGGAAGTCGGAGTCGACGGTGAAGAAGGCGTGGGCACCGACCCCCTTGATGACGACACCGACGACGACGGGCTGCTCGACGGGCAGGAAGCTGGTGAGTCGGGCATCGGCACCGACCCCTTTGATGAGGACTCGGACGACGACGGTCTCACCGACGGCGAAGAAGCGGGCGCAGGTGGTACCGGCACGGATCCGCTCGATGAAGACACCGACGACGATGGCCTCACCGACGGCGAAGAAGCGGGCGAAGGCGGCACCGGCACCGATCCAGGTGACTGGGACTCCGACGACGACGGTCTGTCCGACGGCGAAGAAGTGGGCACCAACGGCGAAGAAGGCACCGGGACCGACCCCAACAACGCCGACACGGATGGCGGTGGCGTCAACGACGGTGATGAAGTCGCAGTCGGCACCGACCCCACCAACCCGAAGGACGACAACCCTGCGCTAAGCGTGGATGGCCTGTCCAACACCGACGGCAGCAAGGACCCCACCTGCGGTTGTGCCGCCCATGGTTCCAGTGTGGGCACCGATGGCTCGGTTCCAGCGGGCCTCTTCGCCCTGTTGGCCGGCTTTGTGGGCTTGGCGCGTCGCCGCGAGTAGATCGGCCCTCCAAGCCGGTCGCTCCCAGGGTGATATCGTCCAGATGGGCCACCTTGGGAGGTGCCATGTCCGAGGTCTCCTTCGACGACACACAGGTCGCTTTCGCCGCCAAAGACGACGCTGAGCTGCAGAAGTCCGCTTGGCTCTTCCGCATCATGTCGAACAGCACCATCGTCGATATCGGGTCCCACATCACGCAGCTGGCGCTCCAGATCGGGCTGCCTGTGCAGACCATTCTGAAGTCCACCATCTACGAGCACTTCTGTGGCGGCGAGTCGCTCGAAGAGTCCGTGCCCATGGTCACTGCGCTGCAGGCCCAGGGGGTGTCCACCATCCTCGACTACGGTGTCGAAGCCAAAGAGGGCCAGGCGGAGTTCGACGCCAATCTCAAGGAGCAGCTGCGCGCCATCGCATTTGCCGATGCCCACGAGGCTGTGCCTTATGTGAGCTGCAAGATCACCGGCTACGCGCCCTTTTCGTTGCTGGAGAAGCTCACCACCGGCGAGCCGCGCACCGCCGAAGACGAAGCCGCCCTCGACCGGCTCCGCGTCCGCATGCACGCCATCTGCGAAGCCGCCGCGCGCCAGCAGGTGTGCCTCTACGTGGATGCCGAGGAGAGCTGGATTCAGGGCGCCATCGACGACATCGTGGGCAAGCTCATGGCCCGCTACAACCGCGACAAGCCCACGGTCTTCAATACGATTCAGCTCTACCGCCACGACCGACTGGCGTTTCTCAAGGAGTCCCACGAAAAGGCCCGCTCCAAGGGCTACGTGCTCGGGCTGAAGCTGGTGCGGGGCGCCTACATGGAAAAGGAGCGCGCACGGGCTGAGGAGCTCGGCTATCGCTCGCCCATCCATGAAGACAAGGAGTCGGTGGACCGCGACTTCGATGCGGCTGTCGTCTACTGCATCGAGAACATCGAGGATGTCGCGTTCTGCGCGGCCACTCACAACGAGAAGAGCTGTCAGCTGGTGGTGACCAAGGCCAGGGCCCACGGCATCAACCTCAACCACCCCCACATCCACTTTGCCCAGCTCTACGGCATGAGCGACCACATCTCGTTCAACCTCGCGCGGGCGGGCTTCAATGCCAGCAAGTACGTGCCGTATGGCCCAGTGCGTGAAGTGGTGCCCTACCTCATCCGGCGCGCCCAGGAGAACCGGTCGGTGTCGGGTCAGGTGGGCCGGGAACTGCGGCTCATCCTGGCGGAGATCAGGCGTCGGAGAGCCTGAAGAATGCTGTGTGAGTCCGGTCGTAAGTCCGGGGCCATGGCGCCAAGGACGAAGCTCACACCTCGCCAGTAAAGAACTCCAGCAGCTCGTCCTCCATCGCGCGGGCGTCCTCGTAGCCTTGGGCCTCGATGCGTCCGGTGAACTCGCGGTCGAAGTAGACGTAGGACAGCAGGTCGCTCTCGCCGCCCGCGTCGTTGGCGCGGTCTGCCATCAGGTTGAGCAAAATCCTCGCGCTGGTGGTGTCTTTCGGGGGATGTGCGCGGAAGGTGGCGTTGGCCACTGCGCCCAGGTCGAGCTTGGGACGGATGACCTGCATCTTCACCTTGCGCAGCCCGAGGTCCTGGCGGCACTTCTTCTCGAAGGGGGCGCCAAACTGCTCGATTCCCCAGGAGATGAAGTCGTTCATGCGGTTGGCCATCGCCAGGTCGCGCTCGACGGGGTCCGCCATGATGGCGTTGAGGCTCTTGCCGGCCAAAAACGCCAGAGTGGGCACTACATTGTGGGCATCGGAGTCGGCGCTGTTGCGGATCTGGTGCTCGCGGGCGGCGTGGGTACCAATCAGCAGGATGCGATCCACCCCGGAGTGCAAGACGGGTCGCAGCGGTGTGTTCTGGCGCAGTCCCCCGTCGACATAGGTGCGCTTGTTGAGCTTCACCGGCGGGAAGAGAAACGGGATGGCGGCGCTGGCGAGCAAGGTCTCGGGACCCACATCCCTTCGCACAACCCTGGAGCCGGGGAGGGGACGCAGGTTGAGGGTGGGGTCGGCAGTGTCGACGAACAGGGTGTTGGTGCCGTCGGCGAGATCGGTCGCGCACGAGATGAACGCGCGGACTTGACCGCTGTCGATGGCCGCCCGGGTCTCCTGATGGGGAAAGAGCTCGCGGATGAGGGCTTCGAGAGGGGCCGGGTCGAGCAGAGCGGCGCCCGGCTTGCCGCGGTAGCGTCCCCAGAGTGCGCCGATGACGTCGTCGGGCCGGATTCTGAACACGTCGCTTACGCGCATTCGCCGCCAGATCCGCGACAGGTACACCATGTACTTTTCGCTGCGGGTGACCGTGAACATGCCGTTGAGCGCGCCCACGCTGGTGCCGCTCACAACATGGGGCCAGGGGACGTAGCCAAGGCGGCGCGGCAGCTGTCTGTAGATGAAGCGCAGCACGCCAGCTTGGTAGGCCCCGCGCGATGCACCACCACTGAGCACTAGGCCAAGCTTGGGACGGCGCCACATGAGGGACCTCCTGAGTTGCCCACGAATCGGACAGCGGGTCGGAAACTGTCGATTATCCCAATCCCCGCTCGGACGGGCTGGAGGGTATCCATGCCACACCCCAAACCCGGAGATCGACGGCTGGATCGTCCGCGCGCCGCCATCGCAGCAACGCTAAGACCTGCGGGCCTCCCTCCCCGAGGAGTCCCGATGAACGACCCCCGCGACTCGCTGTCGATGTCTCCCAAGCGCCCCCGCCGCAAGATGAAGAAGAAGCTCTACGAAAGTGAGCTCGAGCGTCTTCAGGCTGAGCTGGTTCGTCTTCAGTACTGGATCCGAGAGACCGGTCAGCGGGTCGTCATTGTCTTCGAAGGACGCGACGCAGCCGGAAAGGGCGGCACCATCAAACGCATCTCGGAGTGCCTCAATCCGCGCTTCGCGACCACCGTGGCCCTCGGCAAGCCCACCGAGCGTGAGCAGACCCAGTGGTACTTCCAGCGCTACGTGTCCCACATGCCGGCGGCAGGCGAGATCGTGATGTTC
>Ga0315321_10001844_pt1 | contig 16398 bp, 10 predicted proteins | sample M180m21515metaG_FD_203464 | JGI IMG/M metagenome (GOLD analysis project Ga0315321, IMG submission 203464) | Ammonia-oxidizing marine archaeal communities from Monterey Bay, California, United States - M1 80m 21515 | ecosystem: Environmental > Aquatic > Marine > Intertidal zone | place: USA... | reverse complement strand
ACTTCTCCAGTGTGACCATAGAGACGCCAAATGCGCACGAAAGCTTCCTGCAAAAGATCCTCGGCATCGGCCGGGTTGCGAGCCTGTTGACGAGCAAACATAAGGAGCTTTGCCCCGTGACGGGCAAACCAGGATTTCCATATGGGCTCGGTGTGCATGGCGCTGATCGATAAAATGATCTTCGTTAGTGTTAGCGACACGATAGTCGCCTTTTGTTTGAGTAAAATATATGAAGGGAGGTATCGGAGGTCAACCTACGGATATTTGATTTTTAATCATGACACAGGCCCAAACTTGCGGATAAATTAAACGTCTACTAACAATCCAAGCCTAACCGAGACAAAGCATATGCCCAGCATCCGGAATCATCTTCCTATAGATTTTCTCGAAAAAAGAACTTTCCAAGGATTCTAAAATAGAGGAGTAACCCTTAAAAGGCTTGCCCCCGACAAAGAGTAAACACAAGTTTTCCGTTACTTTTCGAATGAACAATACCGAGAACCAACAACCAGTCGATTTCGTCGAACTCGGCTTTATGGACGCCCGATGCAAGTTGATCGAAGTCGCCGCCTTCCTAGACCGCACCCAAAGAGCCGGCCAAGCGGACGATTATCGCGTTCGGGAACTGAAGAAAGCGATCACCTGCCTGGACGCCGACAATCCCGAGAGAGCCAAGCAAGTTCTCCTAAGCCTGAGCGACCCGAGCGAGGAGCCAATAGCCATCGCACCCGGCAAGGGCGCCGCAGGAGCTTGGGAAGGTTCGGCTTCCTCTTCACAATAATTTTTTCTCATGCGTTACGTAGAGCCCCACGCTCACATGGTAAGTCGTACGACCGACGACTATGTGAAATTAGTCCAAGCAGGCTGCGAAGCCGTTTGCGAGCCGGCCTTTTGGGCAGGATTCGACCGAAGCTCATCCAAAGGATTCTTCGATTACTTCAGCCAATTGACGAAGTACGAACCGGCGCGAGCCGCCAAGTTCGGCTTGCCCCACTACTGCTGGATCTGCCTGAACCCGAAAGAGTCCGAGGACATCAAGCTGGCCGAAGACGTTCTCGAAATCATACCCGATTTTCTCGATTCCCCCACCTGCCTCGGCGTAGGAGAAATCGGACTGAACAAGAATAGTAAAAACGAGCTGGAAATTCTTGAGCGGCACATTGAGATCGCCGCGGGTCGAGACGAGCTAATCTTGGTTCACACCCCTCATCTCGAAGACAAACTTAAAGGCACCAAGCTTATCGTCGACGCCATCCTGAACCAACCCGGCATTCGGCCCGAGCGAGTCATCATCGACCATGTGGAGGAGCATACCATTTCCATCCCCAGAGACAAAGGATTCTGGGTGGGCATGACCTTGTATCCTGAGTCAAAATGCTCGCCGCAACGAGCAGCGGACATGCTGGAAGTCCATGGCACGGAAAGGATTTGGATGAATTCCGCCTGCGACTGGGGCATCAGCAACCCTCTCGCCGTACCCGAAGCTGCCTTTGAATTAAAAAGACGAGGAGAAACCCGGGAGATGATAGACAAGGTGCTTTACCAGAATCCGCGCGCCTTTCTTTCGCAATGCCCGAAATTCAAGCTTTAGCCACAGACGCGTTCCGGCGCAAGGCTATCGTCGCGCTTCTCTAGAACTGTCCTTCAAAGGCATGCATCTCGCTCACGACATACACCTCGCGTATTGCACCAACGTTCATCGCGGCGGCAATTGGGAGGAAACCTTTGCATCACTTGAGAACGACGTTTTACGCGTACGCCAAGCCGTAAACCCGGTAGAACCTTACGCCATCGGTCTGCGCCTAGGAGCAGACGCTGCAAATGAACTTTCGGATCGGGCAAACTTGCTGAATTTTCAACGCTGGCTGGAAGCAAAAAACTGCTACGTATTCACAATCAACGGATTTCCCTACGGAAACTTTCATGGAGCACGGGTAAAGGAGCAAGTCTACCTCCCCGACTGGACTTCCCCCGACCGCCTCGAATACACCAACCTTCTCTTCGACCTCTTGGTCGAAATTTCGGAGGAAAGCGCAGAGGGAAGCGTGAGCACCTTGCCGGGGTCCTTCAAGGAATTCATACCCTCGGGCGAAATTCCGGAAATCATGCTCGATCACCTCGCGGCATGCGCTCGGCATATTGAAAAAGCAGCCAAGAGAAAGAATCTCGACCTGCACCTCGGCTTGGAACCGGAACCAATCGGACTCTTTGAGACAAGCCAGGAAACCGTGGCCTTTTTCGAAAAGCTCCAAACACGTTTCGGCTCGGACGAAGAATGGAGAAACATTCTCGGCGTAAACTACGACACCTGCCACCTCGGAGTGGAGTACGAGGAACCCGAAGACGCCCTCGATCGCCTTGCCGAAGCCGGCATTCGAATAAGCAAGATTCATCTCAGCTCGGCTCTCAAGGCCACGCCAACGGTCGAAAACCTTAAACGTTTGGCGAGCTTTCAGGAAGAGGTCTACCTCCACCAAGTCGTGGAGGCGAAAGACGGCGAGGTCATCCGCCGTCACAAGGATCTCGATCTTGCCCTCGCCTACGCCAAGACTCACCCGACGGAGCTTGGGGACGAATGGCGCATCCACTTTCACGTGCCCTTGCACGCCCCCCCCGGAAGTGACCTCGGCGATACTCGCGATCACGTCGAAGGAACTCTCGACTACCTCGCAAAGAACCCCGCGGTCTGTCGTCACCTCGAGATGGAAACATACACCTGGGAAGTACTGCCGGACGATTTGCGATCGGGCGACGTGGTGGACCAAATCATTCGCGAGTACGACTGGACGCTCGACGAGTTGGACAAGCGAGAATTGAAAACTAGGTGATTAATGGGCTTCCTCCGCAACTTGCTGACTCTCGGACGTATCTCGAACCTGCCCACGGTCTGGACCAATTGCACGGCGGCTTGGACGGTAAACGCCTTTGCCTCCCCGATCGTGAGGGAAATGCCGAACCCCATCGAAGACTTGAGCCTGCTGGCATGGGAGCAACTCGGTTGGCTCCTGATCGGAGCTAGCCTGCTTTACGTCGCGGGCTGCACCCTAAACGACGCCTTCGATCAAGGATTCGACGAACAGTATAACCCGCAGCGACCCATTCCGAGCGGAGAGATGAAACCGATAGCCGTTTGGCTGGCTGGTTTTGCTGAATTGATCGCAGGATCATTCATTCTGCTGGAGTTTGCCCAGGTATCCAAGGTTTGGCTGTTAGCGCTGACGGTGGCTATTCTAGCCTATGAGGCCGTCCACAAAAAATGGTCGGGATCCGTATGGATCATGGGTTCTTGCCGTTTCTTTCTTTGGCTTACCGCAGCCTCCGCGGCCAATGAGTCGCTGACCCCGCTGACTATTGCCTGGGCTGGGGTCATGGCCTTTTACGTGGTGGGAATTAGTCTATTTGCCAGAGACGAAGCAACGGGGGGATCGGGAGAAAACCGCTTTCCCATCCCCTTGCTGTTCGGTGCCCCACTCTTCGCATTGACCTTACTCGTTTATTGGAATAATCTGCCTCCGACCGCTCAGTTTGCAACCAATGTCGCGGGTCTCGTTTCGGTGTGGCTTGCCTACACTGCGGTTCAACGCATGAGGACAGGTGACGAAGGATGCATAGGTCAGGGCGTAAGTCGCTTATTGGCTGGGATTGCAGCCTGCGACGCGACCGCCATTGGACTGGTCTCCCCCTCCCTCGCGTATGCATGTCTTGCCTGCATACCCATTGCCTTTTTAATGCAAAAGAAGTTTGCAGCGACCTGATACTGCTGCCTAAATGACAAACTTCTCCCCGATGGAAAATACTCACACTATGATTCGCCGCAACGTGCGGCTCGACATTCAGCATTCCGTGTACTTCACGCGCGACGCGTTCTCGACTGGCAACGAAACGCTGGCAAAAATCCTTCGACCGAACCGAGAGGGACGCCGTTCCAAGGTCATCCTGTACGTCGATGAAGGCCTTCTCGACGGAAACCCGAATCTCCCAAAACAAATCAATCATTACTTTCGCGCGCACGATCAAGAAATCAATCTCGTGCACGAGCCCTTGTTCATAAAAGGGGGCGAAGCAGCCAAGAACGACTGGAGCCTCGTCGAAAAGGTCTGGAGCGACATTAACGAACATAGCATTTGCCGGCACTCTTTCGTGGTGATCGTCGGTGGAGGCGCCGCTCTGGATCTGGTAGGATTTGCAGCAAGCACTGCTCATCGAGGGATTCGTCTCGTACGCCTTCCCACCACCACGCTCAGTCAGGGCGACGGCGGTATCGGCGTAAAGAACGGCGTAAATTTCTTCGGTAAGAAAAACTGGGTGGGTGCCTTTGCCGTCCCAGATGCCATCGTCAACGATGCCTCTTTCCTCCGAAGTCTTCCCGAAAACCAGAAACGAGCAGGATACGTCGAGGCAGTCAAGGTGGCTTTGATCAGGGATCGCTCCTTCTTCGAGTTTATCGAGGAACGAGTCGATGCACTGAGCAAATTTGAGGAAACCGCGATGGAGCAAGTCGTTCGCAAAAGCGCCGCCCATCACTTGGACCACATTGCCGGCTCAGGAGATCCTTTTGAAAAAGGTTCCGCCAGACCGCTCGATTTCGGTCACTGGGTAGCCCACAAGTTGGAACAAATTTCGGACTTTCGAATCGGACACGGTGAAGCCGTTGCAATCGGCCTCGCGGTAGATCTAGTTTACTCGGCTCGCGTAGGCCTCGTTAAGCCTGAGACCACCGAACGAGTGCTTCGTCTATTGGAGAGACTGGGCTTCGACCTCTACGATAAATTGCTACTGGACGAAAGCAAAGATGGAGAGCGAATCATTCTGGAAGGTCTTGAAGAATTCCGCGAGCACTTGGGTGGTCAACTCACAATTACCCTCATCCAAGGAATCGGTGAGGGCATCGAGGTAAACGCCATGGATCGCAAAGAGATTCTCGCATCGGTGGAAGACCTTTACAAACGTCACCTCGCCGCATCCCTCAAATAGTCTATGACGACGACCGGGCAGGACGGCATGGGCCGGTCGGTCATCATTAACGTGGTGGGGTTGACAGCCCGCCATCTAGGCAAGGACACCCCGGCCATCAGTGCATTTGCAAAACGGTCAGGTCATTCACAAATCTCGATTAAACCGGTTTTGCCCGCGGTCACTTGTACCGCTCAAGCAACCTACCTTACGGGCAAGACCCCTGCCGAACACGGGATCGTAGCGAACGGTTGGTATGATCGATCGCTCAGCGAGCATCATTTCTGGAAACAGTCGAATCGCTTGGTCGAGGGTGAAAAACTTTGGGAAACCCTCAGGCACGACAAAAAAGACCTGACCTGCGCAAAGCTCTTTTGGTGGTTCAACATGTATTCATCCGCCGACTTTTCCATTACTCCGAGACCTCTTTACAGGTCCGATGGGCTCAAGACCTTCGACGTGCACACCAACCCACTTGCCATGCGCGAGGAAATCAAGGCCGACCTCGGCGACTTCCCGTTTTCGTCCTTCTGGGGGCCAAGAGCGGGCATCGCGTCATCCCAATGGATCGCTGAATCGGCTAAGTGGACAGAGGAAAAGCATTCTCCGGATCTCTCCCTGATCTACTTACCGCATCTCGATTACGATTTGCAACGCCTAGGCCCAAATCATCCCGACGTCCCCAAGGAACTTCGGGCCATCGACGAGGTGGCCGGCAACCTGATCGACTTCATGGAAAAGAGAGGTGTTCGCGTGGCCATACTTTCCGAATACGGAATCACCGAAACCAATAAAGTAATCTACCCGAACCGAGCCTTTCGGACAAAAGGTTGGTTAAGCATTAAGGACGAACTAGGTCTGGAATATTTGGACTGCGGAGGCTCTCGGGCCTTTGCGATTACCGATCACCAGATCGCCCACGTCTACCTCCGAGACGACTGCCCCTCCTTTGCCGCAAAGGTGCGGTCTTCACTAGAAAGCTTGGATGGGGTGGCAGAAGTTCTGGACAAGGATTCTAGAAAAGAAGCGGGACTTGACCACGAAAAAGCGGGCGACCTCATCGCCATCGCCGAGGAAGACGCATGGTTCGCTTATTACCACTGGGAGGAGGACGCCAAGGCGCCCGACTTCGCTCGCTGCGTAGACGTCCACAGAAAATACGGGTACGACCCGACGGAATTGTTCGTCGATCCCAGCATCCCCTTCCCCACGGCAAAAGCAGCCCTGCGTTTGATCCAAAAGAAAATGGGGTTTCGCATGTCCATGGACTTGATACCTCTGGACGCCTCCCTCGTCAAAGGAACGCACGGCGCCATTCCCAAAGACAAGTCCGATTGGCCGATGCTGTTGGGCTCCATCCCCGAACCTCAAGGAGAATGGATCTCTTCAACGGAAGTAAGAGACATCCTCCTTCGGCTTTGCACTCATTAAACAAAAAATCTTGGGAAAAAATCCACTTTAACCTTGCGCGTTCAATGTGGAAGACAATTCAATGGTGGTTGTCGACAGCTTAAATGAATTGTCAGGAAAATGGATGACCGGGAGTAATCCGGTGAATGAACATAAATTTGTAAGCCCTATCGGCAAATTCTCTCCCTCAAAAAATCAGAAACCCGAATCATCGAATCAATCGTGAGTGCAGCCACCAAAAAAAAATCCACTACTACAAAAGCTTCCGCTGACGACGAGAAAATGGCGAAAGCCCTCGTCGATGCCTATGAGAAGCTCAAGGCTCAAGTACACCAAGTCATCGTGGGACAAGATGAAGTCTTGGAGCAATTGCTCATTGCCATGCTTGCCCGCGGTCACTGTTTGCTCGAAGGAGTGCCGGGCTTGGCAAAGACGCTTATGGTTCGTTCCCTTTCACAAGCCATCAACTTAAGTTTCCGACGCATCCAGTTTACGCCGGATCTGATGCCTGCCGATATTACGGGCACCGACATCATCCAAGAGGACAAGACAACCGGACACCGCGAACTAGTATTTGAGAAAGGTCCGATTTTCAGCCAAATCGTACTGGCCGACGAGATCAACAGGACGCCCCCGAAAACGCAGGCTGCTCTGCTAGAGGCTATGCAGGAGCACGATGTCACCGTGGGGGGCAAGACTTATCACTTAGATGAACCATTTTTTGTTTTGGCCACACAAAACCCGATCGAACAAGAGGGCACTTACCATCTCCCGGAAGCTCAGCGAGATCGCTTCCTCTTTCAAGTAATCGTTGATTACCCTTCACGGGAAGAGGAACGGCAAATTGTCGAACAAACCACCTCGACGTTCGAATCTAAGCTTGAGCCGGTACTCGACGGCAAAACCATAATGGAATGCCAAGAAACCGTTAGAAGAGTCCCGGTGCCAGAACATGTCTACGACTTCATTCTCGATCTTGTGCGGATGGCTCGACCAAAGGAAGAATCTGCCCCGAAATGGGTCAAGGACCTCATCGAATGGGGACCAGGACCACGGGCTTGCCAGCAACTCGTGCTCGGCTCAAAGGTACGTGCTTTGCTACGTGGTCGCTATCACGTAACTGTGGACGACGTAGAGGCTCTTGCCCACCCGGTTTTGCGTCACCGCATCGTCCCCACCTTCAACGCAGAAGCCGAAGGTATCTCCGTCGAGTTTCTTATCGACCGGCTCCTAAAGGAAGCCCCGAAGAAGCAAGAAGCCGTGATGTAAGGGTCTAACTGACCTTTATTATCCACTGAATCGCGCGCCACGTGGCCACGGTAACAGACTATCTAAATCCGAAAGACCTCTCTCGCCTCGCCAATCATCAGGTTTTGGCGAAGAGAGTGGTTGAAGGATTCTGCTCGGGACTTCACCGCTCGCCCCACAAGGGATTCAGCGTCGAGTTCAAGCAACACCGCCAATATGTACCCGGAGACGAAATACGCCACCTCGACTGGAAAGTTTATGGTAAAAGCGATCGCTTTTACATCCGCGAATATGAGGAAGAGACCAACCTGCGTTGCAACATACTCCTCGATGCCAGCGGATCGATGGCTTACGAGGGAACACGGACAGAAGGTCGATCTAAGCTTCATTACGCCTCACGACTAGCGGCCTGTCTGTCGTACATGATATTAAAACAAACCGATAGCGTAGGGCTCATCACTTTCGACACGAAGGTTCGCAAAATTCTGCCGCCGCGAGGACGAGCCGCTCACGTAAGCAATTTAATCGACTTACTCGAGGAGACATCTCCCGGAGGGGAAACAGACCTCGGTTCGGTTTTCCACGAGTTGGTTCCAAAACTTAAGCGTCGTGGGCTCGTCGTAATCATTTCCGACTGTTTCGGTGACCTTGACTCGGTGATGAACGGCTTGGCCCACTTTCGTCATGCCAAACACGACGTAGTGATCTTTCAAATTTGGGATCCCGATGAACTCGACTTTCCTTTCAAGCAATGGACTCGCTTCGATTGCTTGGAAGTAGCCGACAAGAAGCACACGGTAGACCCCACGCATTTGAGACAAGCGTATTTGGAAAACTTGGAAAACTATAGGGAAAACTTCACAAAAGGTTGTTACCGCAATCGCATAGATCTCGTCCCGATGACTACCGATCAACCTTACGCGGACGCCCTTTCCTACTATCTAGCCTTACGCAAACGCGGGGGAAGGCCTTCCAGAAAATGAACTTTCTCAACATCGGCTTGGCATTTGGCGCTGCGGCAGTCGTCATCCCGCTACTCATTCATATTTTCAATCGCAGCCGATTCAAAGTGGTGACTTGGGGGGCCATGCATTTACTGGAATCAGTGCTACGCGTAAACCGAAGACAAGTTCAACTCGAACAAATCATATTACTAATCATTCGCTGCGCCATTCCCATCCTTTTGGCACTTTGCCTTGCTCGCATGGTGGTGACAGACTGGGGACCATTTCTTCACCGAATAATTTTACCTCTGGTGGCATTGGCTTTTCTCATATTGGTAGCACTCGCACCGAACTACAAGAAACTCTTTGGAACTCTTTGCGTGGCTTGCATTATTTACGCAATTGCGGCCGAGGTAGGCATATTTGGAGGAGATTACGAAACGAAAAACGTTAGTTCCGATTCAACCGACGTAGCAGCCTCAACGGTGATCCTGCTTGACGATAGCTTTTCCATGAATGCGGATGGGGGATTCTCTAAAGCCGGCGGATTTGCCGAGGGTTTCCTTAAAAAATTAAAGAAGGGTTCAGACGCCTCCGTCGTACGAATGGGAGGGATAGCCTCACCCATCTTTGCCAAACCCACTTCCGAAACCGAAGCCCTCGGCGAACGTTCGGGCAAACTCAAGGCGTCTTATGACAAAGTCGATCTAGTTGGTTCGCTAGACACTGGAATCGCTACCATACACGACGGACGTAACGCTAAACGAGAAATCATACTTGTTTCCGATTTCCGCAAGGCCGACTGGGAAAAGACCGAAGGAGCGCTAGCAAACCTAAGGGAACGCCTTGACAATGAACCTCTCAAACCAGCCATCACCCTTATAAACGTGAGCGGCGCAGCTCGAGAAAATGTTTCAGTTGATTCCATGGAACTTTCCGCCACTTCCGTGGGAGTGGGTCAGAAAGTCCTCGTTCGGGCTGAGCTACGCAACCACGGTAGCTCTATCTATGAGGGAGACCTACCAGTTCGCCTGCTTATCAACGACGAGACGGAACCAGTCGATGAAACCGTTGTCTCTCTCAAGCCGGGAGAAACCGGTCAAGTCCTTTTCACCCATAAGTTCGCGGAAGCGGGCTCGACCGTGGTAACAGTAGAAATTGCGGCTAGCGATGCCCTCGACGACGATGATCGACGCTCAGCCTCAGTTACGGTATTGGACCGCATCGGCGTCTTACTAATCGATGGATCCCCCTCCGACGAATGGTTGAGCGGCGAGACCGATTTTTTAAAGCTTGCTCTGACTCCGTTTGAGGAGGCTAAAGTCAAGAATTCCATTGAGACAAAAGACTTGATCGACGCCTCAGTGGTAACACTTGATAACTTTGATCCCGCCAAGCATCTCGACGCGAACCAGAGCGTGGTAGTCCTCGCCAACGTCACCAGCCTGAAGGATGACCAAACTTCCGCCCTCTCCTCTTTTGTCCGAAACGGAGGAGGACTTTGGCTCGCACTCGGAGATCAAGTCGACCTCGATTGGTACAATGAAGTTCTTGGTTCCGAATCGAACGACCTACTTCCCCTGCACCTTCGTAACATAGGGGGAAGCTTGTCCGACGATTCCGTTCGCACTCGCGTGGTAGCCTCCCACTTCGAGCACCCGGCACTCTCATTATTTAATGATCGCAGAAATGGCAATCTCGCGGACGCGGACATTTGGCGTTGGCATCGCTTGACCGAAAGCGCCGACATCGGAACCCAAGACACTACGATACTAGCAAGACTTGAAACGGGCGATGTGTTTCTCGCAGAAAAAAAAGTAGATAAAGGAATAGTCATCCAAATGGCAACCTCCGTAGACGGCGACTGGACGAACATACCGGTCCGCTCTTGTTATTTGCCCCTAGTTCAACAGATTGCCTCTTACCTCGCCGACCAGGTGACCCCGCCTCGCAACCTGCCTGCGGGAGCGACCCTAACACATTATCTACCCGAAAAAGAAGCAGGCAAAACCTTAAACGTGACGAGCCCCGACGGATCCACTCACACTTTAAAAGCAGTCAAGCGAGGCTCGCAAGCAGTGGCAGAGTTTTCCGACACTCGCAGACCCGGCACCTATGAGATGAGCAGTGAAGATGGAAGGACCGTCAAATTCGTAACCAGCGCATCTCCGAGAGAGTCCCAACTCGATCGGATGTCGGAGGAAGAAATTCGCGAGAGCGCCAATTCTCTCGCCGACTCCATCGATTTCATCGACGCATCCGAAAAAGACGCGCTATCACAGTATCTGGAATTGGATGGAGCTCGAACTTTTGGACGCGAAACATGGAAGATACTTCTTGGGGCAGTACTTGCTCTAGTCCTGCTTGAATTGGTTCTACAACGAATCTTCGGGAGGGTGAGAACATGAACGACGATCGCACAGGTAGCAGCTTTCATCTCGCGGGAGACATTGAACCTTGGCTTGGCATCTTGCTCGCCTTGGGTACAGCGGCGCTGGCGTGGTGGCTTTATCGACTCGAAACTCGCAAGGGAACGGTTGCTCCCTTGGATAAAGCGCTTCCACTTCTTCGTGCTGTAGCCGCAGGTCTAATCGTGCTTATCCTCACCGGCCCGACGATAAGCAACGTCAGTGAGAAAGGCCAGCGCGGACGAGTTTTGATTTTTGTGGATGGGTCGAAAAGTATGTCGATTAAGGACGAGCACATGTCACCTGGTCGTAAACTTCTTTTGGCAGAAAGACACGGCTGGCTTCCGAAGGACCAAAACCTTCTCGACCCGTCGCTCCTCGATGCCGCGGATCTTCTTGCAGAAGCACGCACAGGATTGAATGAAGGGCTTGAAGACCCTGCTGCGGACCTAAAAAAACTTAAGGAAACTTTCGTAAAAAAAACCGAGGACGCATCCAAACTCCTTTCAGGAAAGGAATACGAAGTTTCCATCGCTCCCGAACGCAAGGGAGTCCTTTATCACGAAGTCTGGAATGGCATCCCCAAGGGAGTCGTTTCCAGTCTCACTAATCACCCTAAATTCAGGGAGGGAAAGCCGGATTCAACTGGTTACCTAACTTCTGCAGAAAGTCCGTTGAACGTGGGCGACGACTTTGGCAGACGAATCCGGGGCATTCTAGTTCCTCCCGAATCCGGGGATTATCGCTTTTCTTTAACCGCCGACGACGAGTGCATAGTTCTCCTTAACAACGCAGGAGAAAATCCGAAAAACGCACGTGAAATCTTAAGAACAAATGGAACGACCAGACCGATATCGCTAGATCAATCCAAGCGTTACTATTTTGAAATTTTACACAAGGAGGCAGTGGGCGACGATCACTGCACGGTAGGTTGGACCTTGCCGGGAGGTAGCCTCGAACGTCCCATTCCCGGAAAACATTTTCGTACGCCAAGCTACGATAGTCCACCGACCTTTCCCGAACTGCGCGAAAGCATGCGAGCCGAAGTGGTGACAGAAGCTCGTTCAGTGCAACAAGGAAACGACGATGCATCGGAAACCGCGATGCGAACAGCGCTTTCGAATCTTGCCGACACCGCTCTTTCCTATGAAATTCGCTTCCGAGACACATTTGAGGTGTATGCGGAGAACCGGGCATCAGACGCAAGCAGTGATGAAAACATTCGCGCCGCACTCGACTCGTTCGACGCAAGTGGAAGATGGGAACGAGCAACCCGACTACTGACTCAGCGCCGAAACAGCATACTCAAGGAATTATCCGAAACCCACATCATAGAAGTGCGTTCTCTTGCTGGCCTTGAAACGGAACGCCTATGGGACAACGTGGCAGACGCAGAACCTCCCGACGATTTCGGTCCATCTCCCGAAACACGCCGCACAGACCTCGCATCCGGTGTTCAAGCCACCATGAAAGTGGACGCAGACAACGAGGAGAAGAAGAATGCCAAACAATCGAGGTCAGCAGCGGTCATCCTCTCGGACGGACTCCACAACGTCGGTGCCTCCCCTTTCGAAATGGCCAAACTTATGGCTGGTCGCGACATCCCCATACATACCATCGGCTTTGGCAGCGTCAACCCCCCGCCCGATCTAGCGGTAATAGACATAGAGACTCCCGCCAAGGTGCTCAAGGACGACCGCGTCCGAGGTTCCGTTACGCTCAAGGACAACCTAACCCCGGGCACCCCCTTCAAAATAGTGATCGAGGACGACATGAACCAGACTGTATGGGAAGAAAGCTTCTCCGGCATGAGCGCCACCCGCAGAAGAGTCGACTTCGATTTCTCCATCGAGAAACTGGTGGAGGAAAAGATATCTGCTCTGGGATTGGACAATAGCGTCGAGGTCAACGCAGTCCCCTTCCGCATGAAGTTGCGCGTTGAACCGGTCGATGGTGAAGCTCGAGGCGACAACAACGAGCGCTCCTTCGCCTTCGACGCCATAACTAAGAAAAACAACATGCTGATAATCGACGGGCGACCGAGATGGGAAACCCGCTATATTCACAATCTCTTTGAACGCGACGAACGCTGGAGCGTAACCGTCGCTTTCGCGGGTCCCGGTTCGGACGACGGAACCCTTCCCCGTGGCGAAGAAGGAGACGTCTTTCCCCAAGACAAGAAAACTCTCTTCTCCTACGATCTGTTGGTACTCGGCGAAATCTCGCAAGGCCTTTTCGAAGGCGAGGAACTGGAATGGATTCGCGACTTCGCGGCAAATCGAGGTGGAGGCATACTTCTGTTGGATGGTCCCCGGCAAAAGTTTCGTGAGTACGCCGAGGGTGAGACAAACCCAATCGCCTCGCTACTTCCCGTAAAATGGAATGAGGATGGTCCCAAGCGACTCTCTCCTCAGGCTCTTCGCCTTACCGAAAAAGGGGTATCCACACCGGCTCTATTTCTTCACCCTTCCGCGGAACGTAATGCTGAACTTTGGGGATATGTTCCCAAACCGGGATGGGTCGCCCCTACCGAAGCCTTGCCTGGGACTGACGTGCATCTGGAAGCCACCTTAGACGAAAAAGGAGAGGAAACAGTTCCACTTCTCGTCACTAGAACGGTTGGAGCCGGCAAGGTTCTTTATGCGGGCTTTGATGGCACTTGGCGGTGGCGGTTCGAAGTAGCCGACAAATACCACCAACGTTACTGGCACCAAATCGCTTCCTGGATTATGGAAACGCCCTTTGCCGTAAGCGACGAATTAGTAGCTATCGACCCCGGTGCATCCACTTATCGGCCGGGTGAAACAGCTGCTCTTCGGATTCGCGTTCGCGATAGAGAAGGAAAGCCTATTGACGACGCTAAGGCAGAGGTTGAGGCACTCGTCTGGAAGGATGGTAGGATAGTGGCCACAGTACCCATGAAAACCGAACCCGACTCCGGCGGTCTCTTCCGGGGCGAAACGCCTGCTCTCACTGCAGGAGAGCACAAAGTGACAGTCCGCGCGAACGGTCTTTTCGAGGAAGAAGAACTACGTAGCAAGGTAGAGTTTCTCGTCCGAGAACCGGAAAGCCCCGAGTTCGCGACTCTTACCTGCAAAGAAGATCTCCTCCGTGACGTAGCCAAACTTTCGGGCGGAACCTACCTGCGCGAAGAACAGATCGGGCGATTAAACGATTTGCTAAAGCCAATAAGCTCGGGCAGACTTGTAAAAAAGGAAATTGCTCTTTGGCAAAGCTATTGGTGGTTCGTCCCAATTATTTTGCTACTAGGCTTGGAGCTCTTTCTGAGAAAACGAGCAGGAATGCTATAACGCAAAAAGGACAACAATCATGAGTGTGAAAGTAGATCCAATTATCCTCCAAAAACTGGAAGACTTCCGTTGCCGAAGACGCAACCTCATTTTCCTGCGTGGTTTTTGCTCTGCAGTGGTTAGTCTGTTGGCGGTATTCTCTGCAATCGCCGTTACGGATTACCTGACCCAGGCCCGAATGCCGGACGAGGTTCGTACTGCTCTTTCCTACATAGGTTATGCAATAGTCGTATTTGCCGTGTGGCGGACATGTGCTCGGCTGTTGATTCACCTGCCAAGCAAAAGGCATCTCGCACGACTGATCGAGCAAACTGCGCCCGACCTAAGAGAAGACCTGCTGTCTGCGGTCGAACTAGGTAGAGGGGATGGGGCCGGACTCGACTCTGAAATCTTTCGCAACTTGGTTCAAAAAGACGTTTCTTCCAGAGTCAAGGACCTTGATATGTCAAGTGCTCTCCCCCTTGCCCGACTCCGTCGTTGGCTCCAGGCAACGGCTGCGTTGATCGTATTTACCTGCGTCTTGCTCAACATTCCCGATTTCGGAGGACAATTCCAACAACTTATGGGAAGAGCTCTTCTTCCGGGGGCCAACATTGCTCCCTTGACGGATATCGACGTAACGATCTTGGCTCCGAGTAGCGATAAAACCATTACTCCAAAAAGCGAACCTCTTCGATTTCTAATAGAAGTTACAGGAAAAGACAAAGATCAAACTTTTGGTCGTGTAGAGCTTGAAACCAAAGTAAAGAATGCCAAGCCGAATCCACTTGCGATGGCTCCTAGGCAAGCAAACCAATTTTCCATCGATTATAACGTCGATCGAGAAAACTTCGAATATCGCATCCGAGTCGATGGTTCGCCTCGTACGAAATGGTTCGACATGGACGTCGCATCTCGCCCCTACGTCACCTCCTTCACCAAGACCTATCGCTTCCCTGAGTACACTAAACTAGAGACCCAAACCATTACGGAAGACCGAGGAGACTTAACGGGATGGGAAGGCACTGAGGTCGACCTCGTCCTAAACGTAAATCAAATCGTAAGCAAAGGATTCTTGGAACTCGACCTCACGGGAGCAGGAGTTTCCAGGCTACCACTTACTCCGACCGAGGATGGCAAAGGGCTAAAGACCTCCATCGTCTTGGGAAAACCAGGTACTTACCATACCCTCGAAGTCACTTCGGAAAAAACAGATTGGAAAAGCAAACCTTCGCAAGCATACGAAATTTCCGTACAATTGGATGAAGCCCCCGACATTAGGATCATAAAACCCGAAGAAAAGTCACAACTTCTATCACCCGACGACATTTTTGCCGTAACCGCGGTAGCCGAAGACGACCTTGCTCTGGAAAAGATAGAGTACCACCTTCGAGTTAACAATCGCGGATGGAAGAAGTTTCCCGTCCCAGGTCTCGAAACGCCCATCGACGAAAAAAACATCGTCATGCAGTTCGACTTGGATCTCCTGGAATTGAAACTTCGACCGAACGACAGAGCGACCCTCAAGCTCGTCGCCTACGACCGCAAGGGAGCCATCGGCGAATCGGATCCGATACAGCTTTCGATAATCTCACGCGACCTCGATCTTTCCTCAATACAGACCATCAAACTCAAAAGCCTACTTGTCGAGGGGCTAACCGAACTCGCGGATTCCGCCGAGGCTCGAGCAAAGGAAAATAACGAGCTTTACTCGACCTTCCTAAAAAAGAATGGAGAGCCCATCTCCGGCACAACAGCCGATAGCATACGCTCCCTTACGCGTTCCCTGGTCGAGGAAAGCACCCTCCTCTTCGATCAAACCTTGACCACCTTGACCGCAATGCCACGCGGAACCGACTCTTTCGAAGTCGCCCTTGTTACTCGTGCCGTAAATGCGATAAACCAACTGCGACCGGGTATTGCCTCCACTCATGCCGAAACGGCCCTGGCTTCCGAAGACTCGAAAGTTCGCAAACAAGCCGTACAGGACTTGAAGGGATCGATCGAGTCCGACAAGGGATTGCTCGGGAACCTAAGGAACATGGCAAAGGTTATACTCGATCAACAGGTACTGGCCGTTGGTACGACCTACCTTAGGCAACTGTTGAAAAACCAAGGAGAATTAATCGAGTTGGCCAAGGGGGA
>Ga0315321_10001843_pt1 | contig 16408 bp, 9 predicted proteins | sample M180m21515metaG_FD_203464 | JGI IMG/M metagenome (GOLD analysis project Ga0315321, IMG submission 203464) | Ammonia-oxidizing marine archaeal communities from Monterey Bay, California, United States - M1 80m 21515 | ecosystem: Environmental > Aquatic > Marine > Intertidal zone | place: USA... | reverse complement strand
TGCAGGCCAGCCTTGTCAAGGGAAGCACTTTTAATTGGATGGGATTTGGGCGTTGATGGTTTCAAAACGAACGACTTTTTCTCCTGGTTTTGCGTAGCCCAGCTTTTCACGAGCAAGACGTTCCAAAGTCATCCTGTTGGTACTGATAGCACCGATGCTTGCATTCATCTGATCGGCGAATGCCTTTTCCTCAGCAATTTGTTTCTGCAACAGATTGATGCGCTTCTGCATTCCCTCATTCTGGCGGATTACTGGTTTGTACCACTGAAATACAGCCAAGCTGCCAGCAAAAATCAATAAAAGCATCACCACTTTGGTAAGCTTCATCCAGATCCCTACATCCATACGTTTTGATTTATGGGCCATAATAGCGTCCTAGAGGGTTTATTCTCCTGACAACCATAACTTATTTGGAACGCCTAATTTTTATGAGATTTACTAATTCCTGTCCAGTTTTTGCTTTAATAATTTCCAGATATCCCTGGCTGCAGGAACTCCCGACCAATAGGTCAGGACTGCATAGAACCCGGTTCCCAGGATCAAAGGAACAAACACTTCTGTTAATTGGGTCCAGACACTGGGCGTCTCTATCATACTCACAATCCACTTCCACAATGCCCAAGCCAAGAATGCAGCCAGAATCCCCGATCCCAGGACGGTGAGGGTGGGTTGAATCATTTCCTTCACTTTCATATTGGGGAACTTGCGGCGAATCGCATAAAAAATGAGTCCAAGATTGACCATCGAACTCAACGCGTTGGCTATTCCCATACCCGCTTGCTGGTAGGCTGGAATCAAAAAGAAGGCGAAAATCAGATTACAGGATAAGCTGAAAACGGCGATGCGCATGGGAGTCTTAACATCGCCCAAGGCGAAAAATGCGCGTGCAATAATATTCACCAGGGAAAATGCTACCAAGCCTGGAATCAAACACTTCAAAGCCAAAGAGGCGCGTGCGGTTGAATGGACATTGAATTCATTACCCTCAAAAAGCAGGCGTATTATGGGCGTCGCCATTACAAAAGTCATGGTAGTTGCGATCCAGTTAGCATAAATGAGATATCCCATTCCCTGCCTCAAGCCTGATTGGAATTCTCCATATTTTTTTTCAGCCGCCAGGCCTGAAAGCATAGGCAACATGAAGGTGGCTAGCGATACCCCGAAAATCCCTTGAGGCAGCTCCATCAGTCGTACTGCATAGTTGAAGGATGCCACGACATGGGGGGCTTCACCGAAGGCGATTGCGTTGGTAAGGATGATATTCAGTTGAAACGCCGCCACCCCAACGATGCCCGGAAGTATCCGCACCATGAGTTTATGGACGGTTTCGTTCTTCCATGGATTGACCCATCGAAGCCTGAAGCCTTCCTTGAAAAGGAGAGGGAATTGAAAGAGCGTTTGAGCAACTCCTGCAATCAAGATGCCGACCGCCAAGCCATAGATCTTGTCTTCGAGATGCGTCCCAAACCTTGGCGCAATAAGAAAGACTGCAGCAATCATGACCACGTTCAACATGGTGGCACCCAGTGCCGGAATAAAAAAGTGGCCTCGTGCATTCAGGATCCCCATCAGTACTGCTGCCACGCAAACCATCAGGACATAAGGTGCCATGATACGAAGAAGCCCGAAGAATAATTGAGTCTTTAAGCCCAGGTTCACGCCCTCAATCATTGCCGTTGAAAATATGATAATGAGCGTGACAGCGATGGAGCAGGCAATGATCAGGGCTGAAACAGTGGCATTGGCAACATACCACATCGCTTTTTCACCCTCCTGCATTTCTTTTTCCTTGAACATCGGGATGAATGCAGCCGTCAGGGCACCTTCTCCCAGCAGGCGACGGAAGAGGTTGGGGATTTGGAATGCATAAAAAAAGGCGGAGGCAACGAGGCCATCGCCCATGAATCGGGCATAAACCATTTCACGAACCATTCCCAGAAGCCGACTGAGCAGTGTCGCAGCTCCCATGGCTCCCGAAGATTTTAGCATTTTTGACATCGTTATTCTTAATCAATACAGCTTCGTAATCCTGATGATCGATTCGCCGATTTACTTGCGGAGCTGATTGGCACAGGCATCATAAGCAAAGCGATACGTCGGGCAAACCTTTCTCGCGTAAAGCGAAGCTTTTGAAAATCTTCACTGGAGGTTTTAGCCAAAGGGCACTAATTTTCTTCTGTTGGCGCGGTAACAATCAAATCACGATAGCATAGTGGTAAAGGTTAAAAGAAAATCAAAACGATCCTCAGTCAAAAAGGGTTGGTATGGACAGACCGCGAATCTTGGTCGGGCCGTAGAGGTGGGTCTTGCATGGGTAGGGGCGCTCCTCGTTGTGGAGATCATAGATTTCAGTATGGGGAACCGGCTTGATGCATTGGGTATCCTGCCAAGGGTCTGGATTGGTCTGATAGGAGTCCTTACAAGTCCTCTGCTGCATGCTGACTTTGCGCACTTGATGGCTAATGCCGGTCCGATGGCCTTGCTCCTGGCCATTCTTTTCTCCGATGGCAGGTATCATCCGAAATCAAGTCTGGCTTTGATATGGCTGGTAAGTGGCCTTGGAACATGGCTTATTGGCCGTAATGCCATTCACATAGGGGCAAGCTCGGTTATTTTCGGATTGGTGTCCTTTTTGATTGTGGCTTCACTCTGGATGAAGAGTTGGCGAGCGTTGTTTTTTTCCCTGGTTGTTTTCTTTCTTTTTGGAGGATTGTTTTATGGGATCTTCCATGTGCATGCCGGGGTGTCCTGGGAAGGGCATCTGAGTGGTGCGCTCGCTGGTGTCTGGGTTGCCTGGATCATGCATGGACGTTGATTCCGTATCTCTGCAGTCAACGAATATCAAAACTCCGACGGTAAAATAAGTCCCAGTTGAGGCTTGTTTTTGAATCCCCGCTCGATTTTGCTTTCATCGAAAAATTCAAATCATTGCCAAAGATGATTTGTGTTGCTATCCATTTACCCACTTTATCATGAATGCAGATCAACAAACTGAGTCCGCGATCGAAGCGGCAAAAAAGGCTTACTGGACAGCAAACATTTCCGTTGTGCTTGTGCTCATGGGAATCTGGTTCCTGTTCGGCTGTGTCCTGAGTATTTTCGCGGTAGATGCATTGAACAAAATTCGACTTGGGGGTTTTCCTCTTGGGTTCTGGATGGCTCAGCAAGGAACCACCATTGCATTTATTTTTGTGACTCTGGCCTACGTTCTCATCATGAAGCGCCTGGACATGCGCTATCTGGCCCAGTGCGGTAAAAAATCCTCAGAGGAACCAACAACTGCCGCTTGATCGATCAGGTTCATCATCCACAATTATCCCATTTACCTTACTCTAACACATGGACATTCAATCCTGGACTTATCTCATCGTTGGCCTTTCCTTTGCCCTCTACATTGGCATTGCTTTTGTGACCCGTGTTCGCAGCACTTCTGGATTTTACGTGGCTGGTCAAGGGGTTCCCGCTATTTTTAACGGCATGGCCACGGGTGCGGACTGGATGAGTGCTGCATCCTACATTTCGATGGCTGGGATTATTTCATTCACTGGATTTACGGGTTCTGTTTATCTCATTGGATGGACGGGGGGGTATGTCTTATTGGCTTTGTTGCTGGCTCCCTACCTTCGGAAATTCGGCAAATACACTGTCCCGGATTTTGTGGGGGATCGTTATTACTCTGATGTAGCCCGCGTGGTCGCGGTCATGTGCGCGGTTTTTGTTTCATTCACCTACGTGGCTGGCCAGATGCGGGGCGTGGGTGTGGTGTTTTCAAGGTTTCTTGAAGTGGACATTAACACAGGAGTGATCATCGGTATGATACTCGTCTTTATTTATGCAACACTGGGGGGCATGAAGGGGATCACCTACACGCAGGTTGCGCAATATGTGGTTCTGATCATTGCATACCTGATTCCTGCCGTTGCGATCTCACATGTCATGACCGGGCACTGGGTTCCGCAGATTGGCTTTGGAGCCAAGGTGGTTGGTGGAGAAAATGCCGGAGTGTATTTGTTGGAGGCGATTGATCAAATACATCGAGATCTGGGGTTTCCTGAATACACCGGTACGTTTATCTCTGGTCACAAGTCCATGATCGACATGTTCTGCGTCACGCTGGCCCTGATGGTTGGAACGGCTGGCCTGCCTCATGTGATCATTCGTTTTTACACGGTTAAAAATGTACATGCCGCCCGCTGGAGCGCTTTCTGGGCGCTGTTATTTATCGGGATCCTTTACACTACAGCTCCCGCGATCGCCACATTTGCAAGAGTCAATTTAATCCAAACTTTGCATGAAAAATCCTACGAACAGCGACCGGAATGGTATAAGAGCTGGGAGCAAACCGACTTGATTGCGTGGGTGGATAAAAATGGTGATGGCATCATTCAATACGCAAGCGGACCTGCTTTTGCAGGAAAACCTGATTTTCAGGAAAAGGAAGATGGATCCTATGTCTTGGGAGCTGCGCAGCAACCGCTCTTAAACAACAAAGCGTCCGATGGACCCAATGAGTTGTACGTCGATCGAGATATCATGGTCCTTGCCAACCCGGAAATAGCGCAATTACCCGCATGGGTCGTGGCATTGGTTGCTGCCGGTGGATTGGCTGCGGCGCTTTCCACTGCGGCCGGATTGTTGCTGGTCATTTCCTCTTCGGTGTCACACGATTTGGGTAAATCCATCATCAAACCCAATATGAGCGAAAAGGAGGAACTGGGCTGGGCGCGAGCGGCCGCGGGAGGGGCGGTTATTCTGGCTGGGTATTTTGGAATCAATCCTCCTGGTTTTGTCGCGCAAGTCGTCGCTTTTGCATTTGGTCTTGCGGCAAGTAGTTTCTTTCCTGTGATCATTCTTGGGATTTTCAGTAAGAGGACGACAAAAGAAGGTGCTATTTCGGGCATGCTTTCTGGGATTGGTTTTACCGCTATTTATATCTATTACTTCAAGTTTCACAACCCGGGAGCTGGTCCGGATGAATGGTGGTTTGGTATCAGTCCAGAGGGCATTGGATCGCTTGGAATGGTGATTAATTTTGTGGTTACCATGACTGTCACCGCATTTACACCTGCGCCACCCGCTGAAGTTCAGGAACAAGTCGAAAATCTAAGGTATCCCAGCTTGTAGTCCGCTACTTTGTCCAATGATTCAAGACCTTCGACCAATTTAATATGATCGAATCTGACAACTCAACTCGGCGGCGCCCTGTGCGTTGGTGGCCCTTATGGGTGATTGGTATTCTTGCTGTAGTGGCTCTAGTGTTCGTTTGGGAATTCAGAGATGCGTACAGGCAGGAAAAGAATATTTTCAGCGCGATCATTTCGATGATAACTCTGGGACTCATGCTCCTATGGTGGACCTTTTTCTCCAGAATTAAATGGAAGCTTCGCCTGGGGGGGATCCTGGCTGTGGCTGTCATGGTCGGAATTGGATCGCAGGCTTTCGAGATCATTGGAGTTTCCGGTGATTTGATTCCAATCATTCGCCTCAAATCGGGAGGAACTCAGAAGGCCAGCGTCGAAAAAGTCGTCGTCGATGCAGACGTCGAATCGCTGCCTCGTGCAGAGCAGGATTTCCTTCAGTTTCTTGGACCCAACCGGGATGCGGTTCTTGCTGGCATTTCCCTGACGCAAGAACAGATGCAAACGCCGCCCACGGAGCGATGGCGTCAGCCGATTGGGCAGGGATGGTCGGGCTTCGTTGTCGAGGGGCCTTTTGCTTACACTCAAGAGCAATCAGAAGATCAAGAGAAAGTGACTTGCTATCAGCTTTCAACAGGCAGCCTGCTTTGGGAATACAGTTATCTTGCGGATTATTCATCAGTCATTGCTGGTAATGGTCCACGTGCGACACCCACAATTTCTGGAGACTTTCTTGTCACGATGGGAAGCACTGGAGTTTTGAATTGTCTCAAGCGTTCTAATGGTGAATTGATTTGGTCACATGACGTGATCGAGGAAGCTCAGGCCAAGATCCCTGAATGGGGATTCAGCCCGTCACCGTTGGTCATGCAATCACAAGTCATTGTGCCGACGGGAGATGGTGGTGAAAGTGGATTGCGGGTTTATGATTTAGAGACCGGCTCGCTGTTGCGTTCATACCCGAAAGTTTCAGCCAGTTACAGCTCCCCGATCCTGGCACAGTGGGGAGATGTCCATCAGTTGCTTTACATGCATCACAGAGGTTTTGCCGGATTCGCTACTGACAGTGATCAAATGCTTTGGGATATTTCTTGGGGATCTCAGTATCCTGATGTGGCCGTCCCCATTGTATTGCCAGACTCAAGGGTATTCATTTCCAGTGGGTATGGGATAGGGTGCGCTTTATTGGAGGTGAAAGCCACCGAATCAGGTGATTGGAGTGCGGAGCAAATTTGGAAACAACGGAGCATGAAGGCCAAGTTTACCAATGTGGTTGCCATGGATGGTTTTGTTTACGGACTTGATGACGGGATGATGGCCTGCATTGATTTGAAGAAAGGACGCCGTCAATGGAAGGATGGTCGTTATGGTCATGGTCAGATATTTCTTCTGGATAACGCCATCATGATCCTTTCTGAAAAAGGCGATGTCATCTGGATGGAGATCAATCCCGAAGAACCCAAGGTGATTTCTCAGTGGCATGCTATCGATGGCAAGACCTGGAACCCGCCTTGTCTCGCTTGGCCTTACCTTCTCGTTCGTAATGATCAGGAGGCAGTTTGCTTTGAGTTTGATGTCAAATAGGCACTCTTAAATCGAGCAGGTTTGATTCAAAGTCCTTTTATCAACAACGGGCAAACAACAAACTCAAGCGTCTCTGACAGCGGGTGATGAGAACCGGCTCGAGCTTTTCTATTGATATCTCCTGCTCGTATCCGTCGAGTCATTCAGCAGTTGAACTTGAATGGGCATGGAGTTGAAAAAACGGGAGATGCGTTCCATTTCAACAGGATATCATTGGACCGCATTTGACGTATCTGTCGGGAGAACTTCATCTCTTTCGCTGAGTCATGAGGGCAAGGATAATTCTTAATACTCGCAATATGCCCGTCTTGAACAGTTCTTGATTCCCTTGTAGGAACTGCGTCAGGATCTTGTGCTCCCGCACATTCTTAAACACTTGCAGTGTTGAACCTGAAAATAAAAACCCCGCCAAGCAAGAAAGCTCGACGGGATTATTGCTTAAATTGAACAAGGTTTACTCATCAGAAGACTCTGTCGGTTCCTGAGTCGTCTCATCGGATCCTTCAGCAGTTGGTTCAGATGGAGTATCATCTCCGGTATCATTACTGCCTTCTTCCTCCGTATCTTCATCTTCGTTTTCTTCGCTGATGACAGGAGCGATGGCCTGAAGTTTATCTTTTTTACCGGTTTCGACCAGTTTGACGCCCATGGTGTTTCGACCTGTTTCACGAACGTCATCCACCTTGATCCGCACCATCTGCCCCCCGACCGTGATCAGCATGATCTCGTCGTGATCATGCACGGTCAGAGCACCCACAATGCCACCTGTTTTATCGGTCGTGCGCATGGTGATGATCCCCTTACCACCGCGGGTTTGTTGGCGATACTCTTCAAAAGTGGTGCGTTTACCAATGCCTTTTTCACTGGCTACCAGCAGGGTGGCACCTTCCTCGATAATGGACAGGCCGACTACTTTGTCATCATTTGCCAGAGAAATGCCTCGTACGCCCGTGGTTACACGTCCCATGGATCGTGCATCGGTTTCATTGAATCGAATACTTTTACCGTTTCGAGTGATCAAGATAACATTGTTTTCGCCGGTCGTGAGTTTGACTTCAATCAGGCGATCTTCTTCCAAAATCTTGATGGCACGAATGCCGCCTTTGCGATGATTTTTGAAAGCGGATAATTCTGTCTTTTTGATCGTTCCATTTTCCGTAGCGAAAAGGAGAAAGCCAGGTTGCTCCCAGGTGGTATCTTTTTTCTTTTCATCCGAGTGAGATTCAACACGAATAAGGGCCGCAATTTTTTCTTTGGGCTGTAATTCGAGGACATTGGCAATGCCTCGTCCCTGGGAGGTTCGACTCATCTCCGGAACTTCATGGACTCGCTCAACGAAGACACGTCCGGTGTTCGTGAAAAACATCAAATAATCATGCGTGCTGGCAGTGAACAGGTGTTCTACAAAATCCTTATTTTTGCCCTCAATCACACTTTTGGTTTTGGTCGCCATACCAATCACACCTTTACCTCCACGTCGCTGGGCACGGTATTCGGTAAGGTTTGTGCGCTTGATGAGGCCATTGTGTGTCAGGGTGATGATCACAGGCTCATTGGCGATCAAGTCTTCAATGAGCATGTTGCCGTGGAAAGGAATCAACTCAGAACGTCGTGGAGTGGCATATTTTTCACGCACTCGCTGAAGTTCTTCTTTGATGATTGCAAGCACACGAACTTCTCTGGCCAGGATATCCATCAAGTCTTGGATGGTTTCAAGGAGTTCACCATACTCCTTTTTGACCTTGTCTGTTTCCATGCCGGTCAACTGGTAGAGACGAAGCTCCAGAATTGAGTTTACCTGAGCTACACTGAACTCATACCGGCCATTATTCAGTCGTGCATCACCGCGAATGAGGATGCCGAATTGTTCCACGGTTTCCCGCGAAAATTCATAGGCTAATAATTTGGTTTTGGCTTCCTCACGATTGGCTGATTCTCGAATGATACGGATGAAGTCGTCCAGATTTGCCAGAGCGATTAAATAGCCCTCCAGGATCTCCGCCCGCGCCTCAGCTTTTTTCAACTCAAAGCGTGTGCGTCGAAGAATGACCTCACGGCGATGCTCAATATAGCAATTGATGATCTCCTTGAGATTCAGGATCTTTGGTTTCTGCTGATCAATGGCCAACATGTTGACACTGAAAGTCGTCTCCAGCTGAGTGTGTTTGTAGAGATTATTGATGACCACCTTGGGGATGGCGTCACGTTTTAACTCGATGACGAGTCGAGTCTTTTCGTCCGATTCATTTCGAAGCGCCGAAATTTCAGTGATGATCTTTTCGTTGACCAGCTGCGCAATGCGTTCTTCCAATACCGCCCGATTCACATTGAATGGAATCTCGGTAATGATGATCTGCTCTTTGCCTGTCTTGGTTGTTTCTACCTCGACTCGACCTCGAATTCGAAGGCTTCCCCGGCCAGTGGTCAAGTATTGACGGATAGGATCAAGTCCACAGATTTGACAGCCACTCGGAAAATCCGGGCCTTTGATATGTTCCATTAACCCATCAATGGTGATCGCTGGATTATCGATCTGAGCAGTAATGCCATCGATTACCTCTCCAAGATTATGAGGAGCGATGTTCGTCGCCATCCCCACCGCGATACCGGTGCCACCATTGACCAATAGATTCGGAAAGGAAGAAGGGAAAACGGTGGGTTCTACAGTGGAATCGTCATAGGTAGGGACAAAATCGACAGTGTCCTTTTCCATGTCGTCCATCAGAATGGAACCCAAGTGCGTCATGCGTGCTTCCGTGTAACGCATGGAAGCAGGCGGATCGCCTTCGACGGATCCAAAATTACCTTGTCCCTCAATCAATGTGTCACGCATCGCCCATGGCTGAGCCATGTGCACCAAAGTCGGGTAAATGGCCTGATCCCCGTGGGGATGGTAATTACCCATTGTCTCACCGACAATTTTGGCGCACTTGATGTGCTTTTTTGATGGACCCACACCCAGATCATTCATCGCATAGAGAATACGACGCTGCGACGGCTTCAGTCCGTCTCGCACGTCCGGCAGGGCGCGCGAGATGATGACTGACATCGAGTAATCCAGAAACGAGTTCTTGATTTCATCGGCGACGTTGATCTTTTCGATCCATCCGCCTTTGGGTGGTGTGTTTTTTGTGGAATCGGATTCCGCCATAGGTTGCTATGAATATCTTGGATCGGTCCTTACGACCGAGGGGTGGTTAAAATTGGGTGTACTATCGACTGCATTGCCTGTTTGGAGTGCTGATTAAACGTCGAGATTTCGAACGTTCAATGCATTGTCTTCAATGAATTGCCTGCGAGGCTCGACTTCGTCTCCCATGAGCTTGGTGAACATTTCTTCTGCTTCTACTGCGTCCGTGAGGTCGACTTTCAAGAGCTTGCGAGTGGTGGGATCCATCGTTGTCTCGAAGAGCTGTTTGGGGTTCATTTCACCCAGACCTTTGAAACGTTTGATTTCAAGACCGTGTTGACCGACTTCCTTGATGCTATCGAGGATTTCAGCAATGGAGAACAGTGGTTTGATTTGCTGTTTCTCACCTTCTCCTTCGATCAGCTCATACAAAGGTTTGTCTTGTGCTGAATAATGCTCAACATTGAGGCCCTTTTCGGTCAATTGTCCCAGCAGTTTTTCAATCGCCTTACTTTCATGAAGTTCAATATGACGGGCACGCCTCGTCATACGGTCCTTGGGTTTTTCATTTTCAAAGTATTCCGATTGATCACCGCCGAACAATCCCAGATCGACATTTTCTTTCCCGAATTGTGCCAGTTCTTCCTCGGCCTTGAAGAAATGAGTGAATTCTTCGTTTCCAGCTCGAATCTTGACAAAGTGTTTGGGGAGATGCCCGTCATCACTGCGGTGCTCGAGATAATCGGCAAAGTCGCCTCCATGACGACGAATTGCGTCCGCAAACTTGTCGAGCGACGAAAGAAGAGCCAGTATTTCAGTGAGTTGCTCATCTTCCAGAAGTGCGTTATCAGCCAAGTTCCTGAGTTTAACCTCGCTGGATCCAAGACGAATGAGGATTTTGCTCAATGCAGCGTCATCAGGCACATATTCCGTATGGCGCCTTCTGCTGATTTGGTAGAGTGGTGGCTGGGCAATGTAAACATAGCCTCGACTGATCAGATCCGTCATGTGACGGTAGAAAAATGTCAGTAGCAAGGTCCGAATGTGAGAACCATCGACATCTGCATCAGTCATGATAATCACCTTGTGGTAGCGCAATTTATCGGGATTGAACGAACCTTCGCCATCACCGGTTCCAATGCCGGTTCCTACAGCTGTGATCATTGTGCGAATTTCGTTGTTCTGCAGAACCTTGTCCAGGCGAGCCTTTTCAACGTTGATCAATTTACCCCGAATAGGAAGGATTGCCTGAAATTTACGGTCGCGACCTTGTTTCGCCGAACCGCCAGCAGAGTCACCTTCGACAATATAAAGCTCAGTGTTCTCAGGGTTGCGATCAGAGCAATCTGCTAATTTACCAGGAAGCCCCCCACCGGTCATGGCACTTTTTCTTACTGTTTCTCGTGCCTTCTTGGCGGCCTCACGGGCCCTCGCTGCCATCAATGATTTTTCGACCACACGCTTTGCCACCCCCGGGCTGCCATCAAACATTTCCATCAAGCCCTCATAAACGATGGAAGAAACCACACCTTCGATTTCCGTATTGACCAGCTTCACCTTGGTCTGTGATTCAAACCTTGGATTGGGGAGTTTGACACTCAATACACAAACCAGCCCTTCGCGAACATCATCTCCTGAGATATTCTGGTCCTTGTCCTTCAAAAGATTGTTGCCACGGGCATACTTGTTGATCGCGCGCGTCAATGCCGTTCTGAATCCTGTCAGATGTGTGCCGCCATCTGCATTTGGGATGGAATTCGCAAAACAGAGTATCTGTGAGTTGTAGGTGTCGTTGTATTGAACCACACAGTCGACATAGGCTTCTTCATCTTTCCCTTCCACCTGAATTGTGCGATGGCCTGCAAGACTGATAGGATTAGGATGAATCAATTGTTTATTGCGTCCTAATTGTTTTACAAATTCTTCAATACCATCCTTGTAGAAAAACCGCTCTGACTTCTCGTCCGCTCGTTCGTCCGAAAGCATTATTACCAACCCCGGATTCAAGAAGGCCAGTTCTCGCAAGCGATTCGCCAGAATCTCGAATTTAAATTCAGTGGTGATCGTGAAGATTGTGGCATCGGGTTTGAAGGTGATCAGTGTGCCGGTGCTGCTGCTTTTTCCGATGACTGACAGCTTTTGTGTCGTTTTGCCTCGCTCAAATTCCATGAAGTAGACGCTGTTGTCCCGCGATACCTCGACTTTAAACCAATCTGAAAGGGCGTTTACGCATTTCGCACCTACACCGTGTAAACCACCTGAATATTTATAGGCCCCTTGTCCAAATTTCCCGCCTGCATGCAGATTAGTGAGCACCAACTCGACAGCCGGTATTTTGAATTTAGGGTGCGTGTCGACTGGAATACCTCGGCCATTGTCACGTATGGAGGCTGAGCCGTCCACATGAATGCTTACTTCAATGCGTGAACAGTAACCAGCCAAGTGCTCATCAATGGAATTGTCTAGCACCTCAAAAACACAATGATGGAGTCCTCGTTCATCTGGATCTCCAATATACATGCCCGGTCTTTTGCGGACTGCTTCCAAACCCTCTAATTTGTCAATTTTCGAGGCATCATACTTGGCGGCGTCCTCTGCTGGAAGATGTCCGGGGTTCTGTTCGTTTTCTGATTCCATAACTTACTAGGCTACAGATAGTTTTATCAGTAGCTCCATATTCTGATATCATAGGCGAAACAAGCCTCAGAGACAAATGTTTATTTCGTTTTTAAGGTGCCTAATTGTTTCTGGCATGCCCCATGCTTTCCTGTATGCAAGATCTCTCCATGACAGACCTATGACTTGTGCAGCCAGGAGGTGTCCTTATTCATTTAGAAGGAATTTGTTTGGCTGTTTCATAAATCATTAGACATGGGGTCATTATGGGATAAACGATGACGCTTCGACCTCCTATCCAATGGCAATGGACAAGAGGAGGCGGCAATTAAGATAGAATGAGCAGTTTGACGCTTCTCTCATGACTTTTGGAATCGACAAAGCTCCCGTATTCTTTTTCAGTGTTTAACTCTTTGCGCCGAGTTTCAAAATTCATCGCACTATATTGCAGGATAAAGTTGGAAAAACAGGAATGAGTCAATCTTCTAAATCTAAGGCACCGTCCAAATTAAAGGCGGAGGCGTCGGTTTCATCCAAGATTCCAACCACCCATCCCAGTGGACGTTTTTTTCGAAAGATCGATTGGCAGACCGCTGGCATTACTGCCTTGATGGTATTTGTCGGCTATCTCTTTACCATCGCCCCGGATGTCACGCTGGAAGATTCCGGTGAGTTGTCTGTAGGTGCTTTTTACGCCGGTGTTCCACACCCTCCCGGTTACCCTATCTGGACGCTTTATTCATGGTTGTTTACCGTTCTGATTCCTGTTTCCAACATCGCCTTCCGTGTTGCTCTATCCTCTGCCGTTGCAGCTGCTGCGGCTTGCGGTCTCTTGTCGCTCATGGTTTCGCGTGGCAGCAGCATGATCGTTGAGGGGATGGAAGAGCTGAAAGGATTGGATCAAAAGCTTGAAGACTGGGTTTGTCGTGTCTCGGGCTGGGTTGCGGGAATGTTGTTAGGCTTCAATGGTTTCATGTGGAGTCAGGCGGTCATTGTCGAAGTGTATACCCTGAGCATTCTCTCCTTGATGGGGGTACTTGTCTGCCTGATGCGCTGGGTTTACATACCTGAGCGGAAGCGCTACCTTTACTTGGCATTTTTCCTGTTTGGTATTTGTTTCAATAATCATCAAACATTGATTGTTGCTGCCATGGGGATCGAGGTTGCGATTGCAGCTACCAACTTAAAACTTGGTCGGGATCTCTTCATGATCAACAGCATTGTCTACATCCTGGGACTTCTGGCCAAGTGGAATGGCATGGTGACCTCCTTTGATGAAAACTTTGCTCTGTTTGTGATCTATAACGCTGTAGGCATTGCCTCATTGGGAGCCTTTGCCTGGGCATGGAACAAGACGCAAGCCGTGATGACCGAATGGCGTCCAGTGCTTATTCTGACTTTGGCCTGGTTAGTGGGCGCATCGTTCTATTTTTACATGCCGATTGCTTCATCAACCAACCCTCCCATGAACTGGGCTTACCCAAGGACTTGGGATGGTTTCATGCATGCGTTCAGTCGGGGGCAGTATGAACGCGCCAACCCTACGACTTCGCCTTTCAGGTTCATTCAACAGATGTATCTCTATTTCAAAGGTGCAGCATCTGAATTCTCGCCTGTCATGCTGCTCACTGGGCTGGTGCCTTTTTACTTTTGGAAACGCATGGCCAAGAGAGAACGGTCCTGGATGACCGGGCTGTTGGCCGTATTCTTTTGTCTGGCAGTTCTTTTGATGATTCTTTTGAATCCGCCTCCCGACAAACAAAGTCAGGATCTGAATCGAGTGTTCTTTACTTCCTCCCATGTTCTAATCGCCATTTTCATGGGATACGGAGTTGCCCTGATTTCTGTCTTTTTAGCTCGTCATTATGAGCGCTATCGAATGCCAGCTCTGGTTGGGGGCTCTATTGCAGCAGGGTTAGCCTTATATGGCAAAGTTGGACTGGAGAGAGTGCATCCACTGGACCACTTTACTGCGCTTTACGGTATTGCTCTAGCCGTGGCTTTTGTTTTGTTTTTTGGGATATCCAGAACGCGAGCCCCCATGAAGGCTATCCTGGTCATCTTTTTCCTGTCCCCGTTTTACTCTGTAATGAGTCATTGGTGGGTGAATGAAAAACACGGCCACTTATTTGGCTATTGGTTTGGTCACGACATGTTCAAACCTCCTTATGAGGTCTATCCCGAGATGGCCGAGGGGGCTGTTCTCTTTGGAGGAACCGATCCCGGTAGATTCAATCCAACCTACATGATTTTTTGCGAGAGTTTTATCCCCGCAAGCAAGAAACCTCGAGATCCAGACTTCGATCGTCGAGACGTTTATATTATCACGCAGAATGCTCTGGCTGATAATACCTATCTGGATTACATCCGTGCTCACTATTTCAGGAGTGCTCAGAAAGATTTGCCATTTTTCCAGGAGATGCTTCGATCCACAAAAGAAAAGGAACTCAATCTCAGCACCAACTGGTTTGCTCGATCTTTTTCTCCGGCTGACAACGCCATGATGGGCCTTGGCTCTTTCGTTGAGAAAAAACGTAAGGCCAGAGGACTGTACCCAGCGAAGGAAATCTATACGCCTTCAGTAAAAGATTCTGAAAATGCCTATCTTCAATACATGTCTGAAGCGGCGTTTCGAAAGGCTAACAACCAGCTGAAGCCTGGAGAAATCGTTGAAGAGACTCCTGATGGTAGGATTCTCGTGCAAGGTCAGGCGGCTGTAATGGCGATCAATGCCCTGTTGACCAAGGTAATATTTGATGAAAACCCAGATCATGAGTTTTATATCGAAGAGAGCATGCCACTTGAGTGGATGTATCCTCACTTGAGTCCCTTTGGCATTATCATGAAAATTAATCGCGAGGAAGTGCCTGCGATTACCGAAGAAATGCTCCAGCAAGATCATGAATTCTGGTCCAAATACATGGATCGACTGATCGGTAACTGGGTGGACGAAGATACCACGATCGAAGAGGTGGTGAAATTTGCAGAGGACGTGTATCTAAAAGGGGACTTTTCCAACTTTAAAGGTGATCCCAAATTTGTGCGCGATGACTGGGGGCAAAAAGCCTTTTCAAAACTTCGCAGCGGAATCGCCGGTATTTACGCATGGCGTTTGGGACCTCAATGCCCTGAGCATTTGCGACCTAAGACCATTGAAGAGGAGCAACGACTGCTGGAGGAGGCGGATTTTGCCTTTCGTCAGTCATTGGCTCTCTGCCCTTCAAGTCCTGAGGCGGTCTTCCGTTATTCCAATCTGCTGGCAATGACTCAAAGGGTGGATGATGCCATCTTGATTACAGAGACCTGTTATAAGTTCGACTACGAGAACGAAGGAATTGGCCAGCTGCTGCAGCAGCTTCATCGAATGAAACAAGGCCAGGCTCAACTGGGTCAGATCCAGAATTCCATCCAACAGTTGGAACAAATGTATCTTTCCAACAAAACCAATCTGGATGTTGCCTACAAGTTAATGTCCAACTACGTTCTGACCTTGCGTACCAACGATGCGGTGAGGGTGATGGATGAATTGCTTGCGGATCAAAACGCGCCTGCCGAAACCATCCTCACGGTTGCGTCTGCTTACAATGACCTGAAACAATACGAAAGACTCGAGTTGGCATTGATCAGGCTCGTTGAAGTCATCCCTGAAAATCCTGAAGCCTGGTTTGATTTAGCGGGAACTCAGGCGCTGATGGGGAAAAAAGAACTCGCGCTACAAACACTTTCAAAAACCATGGAGCTGAGCCGTGCACGTCGCGCAAAGAATCCATCTGCTGTCGATCTCGCAAGAAAAGCAAGGGGGGATCATCGATTCAATGCGTTGAGAGTTTCACCTGAATTCCAAAGGGTTTTGACCAATCAGTAGTCTCTTGAGCTAGATCGGTTCGTTTCGATCTATGTTGCGTCAATTCGCAAGGGCGGCTGGGGATGTTTTTTTGAG
>Ga0315321_10001838_pt1 | contig 16446 bp, 30 predicted proteins | sample M180m21515metaG_FD_203464 | JGI IMG/M metagenome (GOLD analysis project Ga0315321, IMG submission 203464) | Ammonia-oxidizing marine archaeal communities from Monterey Bay, California, United States - M1 80m 21515 | ecosystem: Environmental > Aquatic > Marine > Intertidal zone | place: USA... | reverse complement strand
TCTATCTTTACCTCTAAACTGCTTATTTTTTCTGTGAGCCTTTCTATTTGATTGTCTTCCTTTTTAGCAGAGATATCTATCTTCTTTTTAATTATATTCCATATTTCCTTGACTCCAAGCGCTGAAATCAAAGCTATTAAAATAGGTTCTTCCATATTACTTTCCTTGACCACGATATTTTGGTTTATACCCTACTTGACCTTTAGAAGCATTCTTAGAATGCACTCCTGGTCTCTTTGTTGTTATTTTCTTTCTGTAAGCCATCAATTGCAAATATAAGAAACTTTTTACTCTACAGGGTCTGGTTCTGACCAAGCTGCAGTTGCCATCAAAGCTAAAGCTTCTGTTTGGTTCATTACATCACCAACAATAGGTAAACTACCATCAGTCACAAAACTTGGAGTTACTCTATAGCTTAATAACCCTTGAGTATTTGCTAAATTTCTTCTCATTGATTGAGCACTTTGCTGATCTACTTGAGAAAACAAAACTAAGTTGGTGTCTGACAACTCAATTACTATATAACTTTTATTATTCATTTTTTTTATTTTAATATTTATTCAGGTCCTGGCGTGCTCCAAAAGTTTGTTTTCATTAACTCTATACACTGCGAGTGGTTATAAGTTCCTAAAGGTACAACTGTTCCATCTGTTAAAAAACTAGGTTGTGTTTCCCATTTAATAACAAACTGAGTTTTATCAATAGACTTTCTAATTGTTTCAGTACTTGTTTCTTCCACTTGCGTAAAGTCAATGCTGTTTAAATCTGCTATTGCTATTGTATTGTATGTTAAATTACTCATATGTATTAAGGTACGATTGTTGATAAAACTGCTCCATTTTCTACTGTTCCTGTTAATCCATTTACAGAAGAATCTGCTGTAGTAACTACTCCACCATTAGTTGTAAGTGATTCGAATCTATGCCAAGATACAGGATTTAAAGGTAAAATATTATTTGGAGTACCATTGTTATAAATAGAAGCAACTTGTGGCGCACTTAATTCTGAATTAAACATAGCTACTTCATCTATTTTTCCATCTAAGACAAGATTCGCACCATCTCTTCCAGATATTTGAAAAGGTACTGATGAATCTACTATAGAACCTGTAATACTAGTAGGGCCTTGATAACTCAAAGATTGGGCAACACCATTAACATATAGTTTAATGCCAGTTCTAGCAGAACTACCGCTATAAGTAAAAGCTACATTATACCAAGTGCTAGCATTAATAGAATTAACAGTCCTAGCTAATAGATAATTATTACTATAAAAATCACCTATAAAGAAAATTATATCTCTTGTTGCGGTAACATAAAATTGGTATCCTACTATAGTTGAGTTTTTTGATTTTGAAATAAACATTCCTGTTGATGCTGAAGATGCTAAGTTTATCCAACAAGAACCACTAAAAGCATCTGTTCGTTCAAAAATATTAACATTTCCAAAATCTACATAAGCACCATCAACTCCATCTAGTTGAATAGAGTGAGTGTTTACAATAGGAGTATCTAATGTTCTATCTAATACATCCATATTTTCAGAAAGGCCATTTGCTGTGCTATACGGAGCATCTCCTTTAATATCTATTGAGCTTGTTCCTAAACCACTTGCTGAATATCCAGGACCATCTACAATATCACTATTTGTCATATTACCAGCACTTTGAAAATTCTTATCTCCTATTTCGTTTAAACAAGTCCAAAGTCCAGAGTTGTAAGAACTATTTGAACCTAATTGCCACCAGCTAATTGGAGCAGTTCCAGAAAAAGTATTTAAATTAGATGGTACACCTTGATTATAAATTTCAGTTACTTCTGTAAATGTTAAAGATGTATTCCAAATAGCTGCATTTGAAATTTTGCCATTGAAAGTACCTAAATTGTCACCTCTTGCTCCTATTTGCAAATTGTTAGAACCGTTGTATTGAGAGCTAACAGAAGTTGATGTTGTTGCTACTAATACACCATCAAAATAAAGTTCCAAAGAAGTTGAAGGGGTAAAAACACCAAGGAGATGATGCCAGTTATTGTCTGCAGTGTGTGAGTAGGTAGCAGCTACAAGAGAGTTTATGGTTGGTGCTATATAAAAAGTAATATTGTTATTATTATTAAGTCCAAGACAAAAGCCTCTATTATTAGAACCACCTAATTTTCCAAAACCTCCAACAGTTCCAGATCCTCCCTGACCGTTAAACCAATAACTAACAGTCATAGCTCCAGTAATTTGAAAAATACTATGATTGCCAGTGTTTAAATAATCATCAGCCCCATCAAAATCTAATGCATAAGGACTATAACCAGATGTCTGCTGTAAGTCGCTTACAACTAAATTTGCTGAATTCATACCTAAGCTTTCACCAGCTAATTCATTAACAAAGCCAACATATTCAGTAGCTCCGTTATTAGTTCCATTGTTAGAACCAGCAGAATCTTGAATACCTGTGGTTGTGTTATTAAGTTTCCACCAAGAGACTGGTGAATGACTTATTGAAGCCTCTGGTGTACCGTTGTTGTAAAGAGTGTTTATTTCAAGAGAGCTTAAATCTGTATTCCATATTGCAACATTGGAAATTTGACCGTCAAAATAATAAGGTGTAGCAGAAACTGGCCCCCACTTTCCAATAGTTAAGTTTCTTCCACCGCTATTATCATAATTTCCAGTTGCAGTTCCTATACTTGAATTATCTAAAAATAGTTCTAAAGTTGTTCCATTATATGTCATAACTACATTATGCCACGATGTAGTATCTGTAAAAGATTGTAATATTTCTGTTGCTCCATTATTGTAAACTCTTCCAGTTAAGACATTTGAATTAATAAATATATCAAAACCTTTTGAAGTAGCAATACTATTTACTCTTGTAGAAGCAATACCTTGTGCTGCTCCAGCAGTATCATCTGCCTTAAACCAAGCTGAAACAGTGAAAGAAGTTAATGTATTAAAAGTTGAATTTGTATCTATATAATCACTACTTCCATCAAAATTTAAAGAACTTTTATAAACCGAAGGATATGCGTTGTTATCTACACTCCATTCTGTACTTGTACTATTGAAAACTTCACTTGAATCTAGTTTATACCAAGCTACAGGACTTAATGAAGATATGTCCGTTGATGGACTTCCGTTGTTATAGAGAGTTTCTACTTGTGGAGAGCTTAAATCTGTACTAAAAATAGACACATTCGATAATTTGCCATTTACCCCACTTGCTCCACTCCTATCTCTTCCAGATATTTGAAAAGGTACATTTGAATCTAACAAAGAGCCAGTTATACTTGTATTACCAAGGTTAGTTAAAGATTGATTAACACCGTTAAAATATAGTTTAACACCAGCACTTGTAGAACTACCATCATAAGTAAATGCTAAATGAGTCCAAGCATTGTTTGACACAGTAGAGTTAGTTCTTATTAAAATTCTATTGGTTGCGGATGAAGCTATATATAAAATTAAATACCTACTTACATTTACATAAAGCAAATAACCTTTAAATGTGCTACTGTCTTGTTTTGATAAAATAAATTCATTATCGCTACCAGTGAGATTAACCCAGCAAGACGCACTAAAAGCATCTGTTCTATCAAAATTATTAACATCTCCAAAATCTATATAGTCATTATTTCCATCAAAATCAAAAACATAATCACTTAAACTATTATTTGGCACAAGCAGATTAGCTCCGTTATCTACTGATTGGTCTCCTAGTTGATAGTAAGCTATAGGTTTAGGGCTAGTTATCATTGGGTTTACTATAAGCTCTCCGTTTATATCACTTATAACTAAGTTAGATGAAGTCATACCTTCGCTCTCGCCAGCTAATGTATTGACAAAGCCATCATATTTGGTAGTTCCTATATTACTTGCATTATTAGATCCTTTTGAATCTTGAAGACCTGTAGTTGTATTATCTAGCTCCCACCAAGAAATAAGGTTAGATGTAGCTGAATGACTTGACAAATTAGATGGAGTTCCATTATTATATATTTCTGATACTTGTGCTTGTGTTAGTTCAGCATCCCAAATAGAAACATTTGAAACTTGTCCATTTATTGGGCGGAAACTACCTGCCCAAGTACCAATTTGTAAAGGAGCAGTAGTGTTAGTCATTGCTTGATAGGTTCCAGAACCGCCTTCGGTAACTAAAGACTGTGGTAAGCCATTTATATATAAATCAATACCACTTGGTAGGCCATTAGCATTGTAAGTAGCGCTAACGTGAGTCCAAGTATTTGTTGGTATAGCTACATCTGTTGTTAAATTAATTGAATTTGCAGTACCATTATTACTTTGTAATTGAAGTCTTAATTCGTTTGAATCTGTCAAGTAAAACAACCACTCGTAAATACCGCTTACATACTTTGCTACTATCCCTGCAAATTCTACAGCGTCGGGGTTTACCCAAGCTGAAAGACTAAAAGGACTATCAGTAGTTCCATTACCAAAACTAAAATCATTTGAATCTGGAACTTGTAAATATTGATTGTTTCCACTAAAATCTAAAGAACTTTTATAAACTGAAGGATACTTACTATTGTCGATACTCCATTCTGCACCATTAAAAAGTTCACTATTATCCAGCTTATACCAAGCTACAGGATTTAAAGATGATATATCACCAGGTTTTCCATTGTTATAAAGAGTAGATACTTGAGTACCTGTTAAATCTGTATTCCATATTGCAACATTAGAAATTTGACCGTCAATCTTACAACAAGGTCTATAACCAATCACAAAGTCATTGCCACCAGCATACTGTGAAGATGGAATGTTAGATGTTTCATTTTTTGATAATTGTCCATCTATGTAAATTTTCATTGATACACTTGGTGTGTACACCCCTACTATATGATGCCATTCAGTAGTCGTTATTTGTTGAGTAGAATCTACTGATATATAACTTGAACCTGTGTCAGCTAAGATAAAAGAAACTAATCCACTAGAATTAGGACCAAATATGTAACCTGGACTATTTATGGAGTCGAATGTGCTAACTCCAGAAGCTCCTTGAGTTGATGCTCCCTTTACCCAACAACTAATTGTCATAGCTCCAGTAATTTGTAAACTACTATCATTACCGCAATTTAAACGATCATCAATCCCATCAAAATTAAAAGCATAACCATCTAATCCAAGTTGAGTTACTTGGTCTTGTGAAAGTTCATAATCAAAAATAGATAATTGGTCTATTTGGCCATTTAAAAATCTATAATACCCAGTGCCAAGAGGGTCTTGTGCTCCTATTGTTAGAGTTTTTGAAGAAATAATATTAGTCAAATTTTCATTGTTGCTAGTTAGTGTTTGAGAAACACCATTTATATATATTTTATTATTAGAAATCCCATCTCTTACAATAACTATATGAGCCCAAGTATTAAAATCATTGAAATTACACCTAATTGATGTGCTAGAAGATGCATTAAAAAAACTAAGAATATATTGCCCACTAACATCAAACATATCAATAGCCCAACCTCCTCCACTACCTCTATTGGATAATACTGTTCGGTGACTTGTTGACGTAGGAATATTTAACCAAAAAGAAAAAGTTGTAGTAGATGTGCCTATATCGCCAAGAGTACTACCTAAATCTATTAAAGTACTACTCCCATCAAACTTCATAGAATAGTTAGAAACCTTATTTTGGTTTTCGTTACTTGGTATACGCCATTGGTCGTTAAAAAATTCTGTACTCATATTAATCTCCCATTCTATACCACTTTGTAGGTGGTGTTGTTAAATCGTTTAAATCTGCTGTTTTACTTACTCCACTTACAATTTCTGTTGCATAGTAAATTTTCTTGACTTCTAGTTCTGTTAAAGCTGTGTTAAATACTGCTACCTCGTCAAGTTTGCCGTTAAACAAATCTTCACTTGGGCCAGTTCTGTTTAGAGAACCAATTGTACCTTTATTAGCTGTTGAAGAAAAATCTGATACCCAATCACCGTTATTAGAACCTGCTAAAATAGTTAAAGTTTGTAATTGTCCATTGACATATAAATTATAAACACTACCGTTTGAGGTGGCAACAATGTGATACCAGACATTTTCAGAAAGAGATGTTGTGTCAGATAATACTTCGTTAGAAACATTATTAAATTGTCCTCCAATAGAAAAACAATTATTATTATCAGGTCTTACTCCAAATCGTAAAAAATTATCAGCATCAAAAGCAAATGCTAAAATTGCAGCTCTTGTAGACCAATCAGAAACATTAACCCAAGCAGAAAAACTACCTTGAGACCCTAAAGATGAAGCTAGACTATTAATGTTAATAAAATCATTTGTACCATCAAACTCCATAGAATAAACATTGTTTACTTGAGCTAATTCAGCAACAATATCTACGGTTTGAGTTGATGTATTTGGACAAACACTTGAACCACTTGAAGTGGTATCGTAAGTAACAGTATGAGATGCAATAGTTGAAGCATCTAAATCAATAACTCCAGTAGTTGAGTTAATTACTAAACCAGTTGTTCCACTAAATGTTCCATTAGTTAAACCTGTTATTGTAGGTGTTGGGTCTGGAAAGTTTTGAGCAAAGCTACTTGCTGAATAAGAGAAACCAGCGTCATCTAAAGCGTTAAGAGTTAGATTAAATGTAGCGGTTTCAGAATTAGTATCTGTATACGTAATTACATAAGGAGTAGCAGAAGGAGTTGAAGTAGATAAATCTACTTCGCCAGTAGTTGTGCTAATAAATACTAATCCAGCAGTTGAACTAAACGTACCAGCTCCTACGTTTCCAGTTACTGTTGGTGTAGGATTACTTGCATCTTCACAAAATTCACTTGATGAATATGAAATAGCTAATGCAGAGGCAACCTCTACTGTTTGTGTAGATGAATTTGGACAAGATCCAGCAGTTGTGTAAGTAATTGTATAACTAGCTATTGTTGATGCGCTTAAATTAATTTGACCAGTAGAACTTCCTGTATTACTGCCACTATCTACAAACACTAAACCACTACCAGCACTAAAGGTTCCTCCAGTAACTCCTGTTACAGTAGGTATTGGATTTGAACCATCTTGAGGAAAGCTGCTTGCTGAATAAGAGAAAGTAGCATCGTCAGCAGCTTGAATAGTTATGGTGTCTTCAGTGGGGCCAATACTATAAGTAACCGTATAGGTTCCTGCGGTAGAAGTACTAACATCAATAACACCTGTAGATGCATCAATAGATAACCCAGCAGGGCTTGCAGAAAAAGTACCACCAGGAGTATTTATAACAGGGGTTATATCAGAACCATTTTGACAGCCTGAAGATTGCTCATACTCAAACGCCAAAACACCTCTAGGCTCTGCAAATCCTATGCCGATTCCCGCCCCTATATTCATATTACCAGTGAGCTATAAAATCCGTTGCGCTAGTAGAAACACCATTTAAAGATGATAAAACTCTAACTACCTGTATAGGTAAGAAAGAACCTGTAGGAGCTCCTACATAAGATACTGAATCTCCAGAAGCAGTTACCACATTTAAAACTCCAGTTCCGCCAACATACAATATACATCCTCTTGTGCTTTGAGAATATATTTGAAAAGTATCTCCAGCTGTGCTAAATATATCTTCACTTAAAGTTAGTTGTGTTCCGCTATCAATGGCAGAAACTAAAGCATATTTTCCTTGAGTTACATTTTCTACAATGTATCCAGTCTCAACTGTGCTTGCAGTGAATGTATTAGCTGCAGCCACCGTCAGTTTTTTGGTAGCAGAAGTAGCGTTAGTTCCTGTAATGCCAGCGAAATCTGGATCAGGAATATCTATTGAGGTAGTTGTCTTATGAACTTTTAAAGCTCGGGTGACTTGTAATCTTTGGTATGCCATATTTTATTTTTTAAAAGGGTATTTTCTGTTTAATGAATCTCTTTTATCAGCGCAACCACACGGTTTGCCAGTAACTTTAGAAACTGTATCTACTACTTTTTTAACTCCAGTAACAGTGGTTACAGCCTCTACTAAATCTCCTAGTCCTTGCATTTGCATAGCTTGTTTGGGCAAGAAGCCACATTAAACATTAACTTAGATATAAGCCAGTTCCATTTACACTGCATCTTCACCCAAGTGCTTTGAATCCATAAACCTAATTTTACTAAAGCTTTCCCCATTACTTCTTAATCATTTTACTTAAGTGACCTTTTACACTTTTTGGATAGTGCTTCATAGAGTGGTCTCCGCCATAAGCGTGGCCAGATTCTTTTTTAGACATAGCCTTAGACTCGTCTCTTCTGTCTTTCATTGATTGTTTGTGTGACCCTTTGTGCTTCATTCCTAATGACTCATCTAGTCTGTCGTTGTATCCTTGTTTCATTTTTTAAATAAATTAATGTTAGCATCTGCCATCTCATTGCCTTCAGCAATCATTCTGACCTTATCAAATCTTTTTTGCATTCTCTTCATATCTGCTAGCTTGGTAATCCCCATTCTAGAGTCTGGTCTCATATTGATCTCACGACCAAATTTCATTTCTAAACCGTCCATAATTATTTTTTTTACAAATATAACTAATATTTTCCTCTTCGACTTTTTGGTGAGCTTTTTGTAGAACCTCCCTTGCCAGCCCATAAATTCTTGCAGGCCCAATACCGAGCTGTCAACTTCGACTTGGCTGTATCACATTTATGTCTGGCTCGGAAAGATTTTCGTGCCGCAGCACTATAGTTATGACCATATCCTTTTGCACCAAAGTGAATCAACTTCTCTTTACCACCCTCACACCCTTTGACCATTCTCTTTTTGCCAGCTCTATCACTAGACCTAACAACATTGCACTTCATTTTACTCTTGTCAGCCATTCTCTTCTATTTCTTCGTAACTAAACACCCAATCACTATAATCTCTGTTTCGATTGTATTGTTCAATATACCACTCTGCATCTCTAAGCATCCTTTGCTGCTTTAGTATTTGCAACAAATTGTTTCTTGCCGCCAGAAGCTTTTTTCTTTCTAGCAGTAGCCGCTCTTTGTCTCTTAGTTAGTCTCTTTGCTTTAGCTAAAGGCAAGCATCTATCTGGATTCTTTTTATTCTTACTAGTGCCACAAGCTCCTTTTATAGAACCGTCTGTACCAATACGAACCCATTTCTGATCACGCCATTTCTTTAGCTCACCCATTAATATCCAGACTTAGTTTTTTTCTCCATACCGTAGTTTGGATTATAACTAATTTCACCATTACTCATCTTAGCAAATGAATCTGCTTGAGCTTTTCCCACAGCATTGTATGGAAATACTCTTTTTTTACCTTTTACTTTTACTGTTGGCATTTTTTTTCTTTTTTAATATTTTAAAATCTGCTCCCGTTATCTTATCAAAGGGCATTGCTAGTCTAGCAATCTTTCTTTGTTTTGAACTTAACTTACTCATTTTCCGTAATTAGGGTCTTTACAATATTTACTTGCAGCCATATTAGCATAAGCACTTGGATACTTGTCAAAAGTTCTTTTAGCCCAAGCTATTCCTGCTGGACATATTTTGTTTCCCTTTTTTTTTCTTGCCATAATCAATTATTTCTTCAATCACATAAATGAAACCGAATATAAATCCTAATAATAATATCAATAATACCCGATCTTTCATTATATTTAGCAAAGATATGAAAAAGATTGTAAGGAGACCTCACGATAGAATACAGCCATCTCACGATTACCTCAAGTACTGGAGAATCATTAGATACTGGGCAAAGAAACAATACGGATTTACAGTAGCTGACTTAGATATAATGTTCTTTCTGTACTCAGAAAGATTATTTACCAAAACACACTTCCATAAGTATGGAAATATTATGTCTTGGGACCCAACTCGTTTTAAAAGCTTAATAGAGCGTGGATATATTCATATGTGGAGAGAAAAACAAGGAAAAGAAGCTAGACTCTATGAAGTAACTTTTAAAGGTAAAAGAGCTATAAACAATATATATAAAAAGCTAAACGGAGAGGAAATAGCTGAATCAGCTGAAATAAACCCTATATTCAAGGATGACGTTAGATATATGGATAAAGTTTACCGAAATGCAATACTAGAACTAAACAAGTCTATAAAACAACAACAACGTCCCGCTCTTGAATAACCACATACGACTGGTCATTAATAATCACCTCGTGTGCTTGAGCCTTGTCGTAATACACAACATCACCTGACTTAATAGTATCTACCAAAGTTCCAGGCTTTACTACTGTAGCTTTCTTATATCTAAAAGCAAACGCATCCGTTTGGGACAATAACAACCCAGACTCAGTTTTTAACTCTTCCATAACTGGAGTGACAATAATATACTTATTTATCGGCTTCATCTTCTTTCATTTTTTTAATTGCATCTTCATACCCTGGCATTAACTTAACTGTCTTTTCAGTAGCAAGTGATAAAGTAATTAAATGCTGCACGGCAGCATTTAGCGATTTTATTTGATTCTGCATCAAAAGCAGTCTGTTTTCTTTCATAATCTATAAGTTATACCAAAAGCCACAAAGAATCCTCCCGAGGCTATGGCGATTGTATTTGGATTGAAATCTAGTTTTTGTTTATGCCATACCATACTAGCGGCACCAGTAGTCATTAAACTTAAGCCACCTATTATTGCTAATCTTCTCATTTGAATTTTATTGGGTATTTAGATAAGTAGGGTGTAATTTTGTCTAGTTTAGCAAATTTTATATACTCACCCTTTTCGTCTAATACTTTTATCATACTAATCACAATGTCTTTACCATTGTAATCGTATTTAATTATTTCTAAACTGTGCGGTGTCCTCATACTATATCCTTTGATATCTCAGATAAATTAAAAGCTATATTGTCAAGCTTTTCGTTGGTATCACTTATTTTTAAGTTTAATATTTCCAACCTTTCTTCGATATCTGCTAGCACATCATTTCGTTGTAGTTGTATAGCGAGATTCATTAAATCCGGATTTTTAGTGTGCCCGTTTAGTAATTCTGTTTCTACTTCTTCATAGCAATCTTCTAGTGATCTCATTTTTTTAGTTTTTATTGTTATTATAATTAAATTCTGCTAACATTTGTTCCATACTACTATCGTCTACTCTTGCTGTTTTGAATATTTCTAAAGCTTGATCTGCTTTTTTAACCAACCCTTCCATTGTTGGTGCGTTCAATTTAAAACTATAACCATTTATTTTAAGGATGTTTGTTAAATTACCTACATACATATCATCATAACCTGGATAGTAATATACATCAAACGAATAATGAATACTAGAGTAATGTTTTTCTGCTAAATCTTTTAGTGTTTTCATTTTATTTCTCGTGCCATTGTAATTATGGCGTTAGTACTTAATATTGTTGTTGCTACCGATACTGCGTTCTTAAGTGCGTTCTTAGTTACCTTCAATGGGTCCAATATCCCCATTTTATACATATCTCCAAACATACCGTCCTTTACATCGTAGCCCATTTTTGATTCTGACCTCTCAACCAGTTCTTCTATTTCTTTAATTTCTTCACCGTTCATACCAGCATTGATCATAATAGTTCTAAGAGGAGCCTTCATTGACTCAGACAAATTCTCTCCAGCCAACTGATCTTCTCCATCTAATAGTTTGTGACCTTCTCTCCATAATGTCACTCCTCCTCCAGGAAGTATACCTTCATCCAGTGCTGAACGAACTGCACACACCGCGTCATCTACCCTGTCGTACTTCTCCTTCTGCTCAATGTCTGAGTTTCCTCCTACATATATTACACCAATCGCTCCATTCAAGCAAGCTATACGCTCGCTCATAAACACAACCTCGTTCTTGTCTTTAGTATTGTCCTTCTGAACTTTTAATTCTTTAACTCTTTGCTTGATGATATCCTCGTCACCGTGACCTCCTATCATAATAGTTTCGTCCCTGCCTGCTATCACTTTATCTATCTTGCCTAAGTCCTCCATTCTAATTAGGTTGAGGTCATCACCAGTTTCTTCAGCAAAATACTTCCCGCCTGTAGCTACAGCAATGTCGTTCATCAACTCGTGTCTCTTGTAACCAAACTGTGGTGGCTCAATCTGACACAGCTTCAGTCCGTTTCTCACAACATTCGCCGATAGCGTATTCATCACATTGGCACTGCACGATGCAATGATCAGTAACTTATGTCCACCATTGATAACTGGCTTGAGCACATTCTCGATTTGAAGTACGTTACTAATGACGTGGTCTGATAATAGCACGTAGCAATCGTCAAGCACGCACTCGTCTTTCTTCTGGTTATTCACAAAAGAGTTGGCACCCCACCCTCTCTTAAGTTGAATACCTTTATGTACCTCACTAAAAGTTTGGTCATTCTGAGAATTCTCTACCGTAACCACGCCATCAGTACCTACCTCTAAATAAGTATCTGCAATTATTTTCCCAAGCTCTTTATCATTGTTGGCCGATATAGTAGCCACGTCTAACAAACCTCTCTTAGAAAGCTTCTTTGAAGTGCTCTCTAGATTCTGAATAACTCTTCTAGTATATTCATTAATAGACTTAATATATTTATTGGAACTAATTTTATTTTCAGCCAAGTGCTTGAGTCCTTCTTTGACTATTGCTTCCGCTAAAACAATGGCTGTAGTCGTTCCGTCACCTGCTATATTCGCAGTGTTCTGAGACGACTCTCTCATCATCTGAACCGCAAGGTTCTCCACTGGGTCAAGTAATTGTACGGCCTTGGCTACCGTAACGCCATCTTTAGTAACTGTTATTCCGTGTGTATGTGCAGGAGATTCAATAACTACTGTATTACCGCCTGGACCTAATGTGCTCTTAACTGCTTCGCTAATTTTTTTGATACCAGCCTTTAGCTTGGTTCTAGCTTCGTCGTGTAAGACGAGCTCTTTTGGAGTGTATGACATTTGATTAAATTTTACTCAAATATATAAAATATTTTAAGCCACACAAATAAACTGCAATAAAAACTTATCCTGACGACTTTGATGGAAATTATCGTCAAATTTATTTTATATATATTTCTTCTTTATATATTTTTTTTTTTTTCAATAAAATAGAGTAAAAGTCGTCAAAGTCGTCAAAGTATTTGATAATCAGTAAGTTACAATTTTAAAGTCGTCATAAAGTCGTCATTATCCTGACGAGACTCGTCATATTTGGCTTAAAAAACTGTGAGATGTATATAATTGGGGGGTAATATACTACTATACAGCGTGTGTGTCGCTACAGAAATTGATTTTATTTTTTGGGGTGGGGGTGTTGTTTAGTTTAGTCCTAGTGGATTTTTTGCCGTTTTTTTGGTGTCTGTTGTGGGTGTTGTGGGTGGGTGCTGTTTCTCGCTGTTGTCGTTTGGCGTTGTTTTGTGGTGCGTATCCTTTAGCCCGTACCCGTACCCCGTCTTAACATTTTGTAATATTAAATTATCCGTTTTAAAACGGTTATAAATGGTTATAATCTTTTAAACACCCTTACAAAGGGGATAATCCCCCAACCCCATTTCAAGCAAATAAATAAAAATATTTTTCTATCTCTGTTTTTCCTCTGTTGAGTTGGTGTAAAAAGTAATAGTTTTTGTTTAAGGTTGTTAAAGTTTTTTTCTCCTCTGTCGATCCTCAGTTAATCCAGTATTCAAAAAGGTTAAACAAACCACAGTTTAATTTGGTATTTTAAAATGTTTGTTTTTATATTAGCTGACGAAAACAATAATTAAATAATACATTATGTTAGAATATAAACCTATAAAAAATCTACTCTCTAAGGGTGGGAACACAAAAACAGATAAGAACGAATTTAAGACTTACAACCTAAGTTTGTCACCTTATACCCATAATAAAAAAGGGGTTAACGTATGCCCAAAAGCCTCCAAGGGCTGTGCATTGGCGTGTTTAGTTCAGGCTGGCAGAGGTAAATTTAAAAATGTTTCTGAGGCTCGAATTAATAGAACAAACTATTATTTATATAATAAACAAATGTTTCTTTTTCAATTGGCCAATGAGATTAACCAAATTGCCTCAAGTGGCGAAAATGTAGCTCTAAGGCTTAACACATTTAGTGATATAGACTTTGTTTATCAACTAAAAAAACATTGCAATGTTGACTTGTTAACCGATCCTTTATATAAAAACATTATTGTCTATGATTATACAGCTATAATTGGCAAGGTCAAAAAATATTTGGGGACTAGATACCATTTAACACTATCTAGAAAAGAAGACAACGAACACGAAATAATGGAGGCTTTAAATACTGGGTGCAATGTGTCGGCTGTATTTATGGATAAATTACCAAAAACTTACAAAGGTTTCAAGGTGGTTGACGGCGACAAAACCGACCTAGAAATGACTAAATATAAAAATGTAATACTCGGACTACTTGCAAAGGGCAAAGAAGCAAAGCAAGATAAAACAGGATTTATAATTAAAAACAAATGAGAAAAAAAACAGACTTTACAACTAAATCAAAAGACGTGTTAATATACTTCGCAATAGCTTTATTTGCCTCAATATTACACGCATATATAGTAACTAAATTAAATTAATAAAATGGAAAATATAATAAGAAACGTACAACACTTGAGCAGAAAAATGTTCAGTAAAGAGGTTGCAAAGATGCATTATTCTAAAGACAGATTAAACGGATTCACAATGGATCAACTCCTGGAGCTTGAGAGATGGTTTAAAAAAGAAGTATTAATTAAAAACCAAATCAAATATAAATTATGAATGTAAAACAATTAACAGAGCAATTAAAAAAACTACCAGAAAACCTACCAATAAGAGTAGTTGACCCTACACTATATAATGAAGAAAATAAATGGGTGTATAATATAGAGGCATCTAATACCAACGATAGTGGGTATGAACTTAGTGGTGAGGTGAGATTGTTAATAAGTAAATAAATAATATAATGATAAATAAAGTAACAAAAGAAGAATGCCTAGATGCCATTGAATATCTATATGGACAAGGATTTATTGAAGAGATGTCAAAGGATCAAAAATGGGCAGTTGAAATAATACTTAAGAAAGTAGCAAATAATTATAAACTTAAATTAAATTAAAATTATGAATATAGAATTGAAACAAGAAAAATTAACAGTATATAAAGATGTCATAACTATTATGAATGATGGTTTAAATAATGACAGAAAGTTAACATCTGAGATACTTAGAGAATTAAGATTTAAAATAGAACAACTTATAGTAAGTGATTATTAAAAAATAGAGCAGAGATATGAAAGAGAGATTATTAATAATGTTTTGCATATGTGCCTTAATTGGACTTATGCTTATAATGACAGCGATATGATTTTAAAAGCAATAATGGAAAGGTATGGAGGGTTTGAAACTCTTTATGATGCCATAGATGAGGGAGGAATGGAAACAGTATTATGTAACTTATCTTATGACCTCAACGACAAATATACTTACGAAGAAATAACAAAACTAATAAAAAGAATATGAAAGAAAATAAAGCAATCACAATGTCTGTATTAATAACAGCAATAATTATATATGTATTTATATGGACGATTAATTCAGCAATAGAGCAAGCATTCTAAAAAAAATTAATATATTAGCTGACGAAAATAATAATTAAATTAAACAATATGAGAATAGATAAACTTTTAAAGCAATTGAAATGGTTCAATGATTTTGCTGATAAACTAGAACAAGAAGATCTAGAAATGTATTTAAAATCCTGCGAGTATGCAGACCAAAAAGAAATAGATGAAATATTTTAATAGAAGATTAAGACATAAAACATATGTCGAAAAAAGAGTAACTGAACTTAGACACGAGATATGTATGGATGCTATACATAATGGAGACATAAACCAACTAAAAAGACATTGGTTACTAAAGTATAACGAACACTTAAAACATATATAATGAAAGTAAAAATTCAAAACAGAATTGTCTATCACAAATTCGCAGAGGTAGAGATAGATATTGACAATGACACCTTTGAGCATTGGAAACTTGACAATGGCAAGTATGCAAGCATCCAAGATTTTCTAATAGAAAACGAGGACTTATATATAGATAAGATAGATGATAAGATAAGCAAGTCAGAATATGAGTTTGGTTTTGGCACAGGTTCAGATGCTAATTCACATTACAATTCTTGTATGAACGAATCTGAATCAGAATCTGAATGGAGATATGAAACAGAAAAAGAAGGAGGACACTTATAATGATAAAAGAAATAGCAAACGTAATAATCAGAGATAAACATACAGACTTAACAGATGTAAGTTTATATAGTTCATATACTGCTGACGGATATCCAATATATGTATTAAAGGATGAAAGTGTGGGAAGGATAGTAGAAGAAGAAAATATCTTTATGAAAAAAGATGATTTAATAGAGATATTAATTGGTGACTTTATAGCAGGTAAAGACTTAATTGAAGTATATGTAAGTGATGATTTAATAAAAGAAGTCATTGATGAACTAGAGTTTTTACTACTTCCAGAAGAGGAGTATGAAGATGAAGATAGAAAG
>Ga0315321_10001837_pt1 | contig 16447 bp, 15 predicted proteins | sample M180m21515metaG_FD_203464 | JGI IMG/M metagenome (GOLD analysis project Ga0315321, IMG submission 203464) | Ammonia-oxidizing marine archaeal communities from Monterey Bay, California, United States - M1 80m 21515 | ecosystem: Environmental > Aquatic > Marine > Intertidal zone | place: USA... | reverse complement strand
CTTCCCCGTCGACATGGTGACTTGCAGCTACAATGTCCTGTGGAACTCGTTTAAGCGGCTAACGGCAGGATATAGCGACGCCGAAAAGCAGCGCCTCTATCACGACACCGCCGCCCGCGTTTATCGTCTGGGTTAGCATGGCGTCCGCCATGCCAGGACAAAGCTAGCACCTTCAGGGCCGGCTTTGTCGGTATGGTCGATCTCAGGTGCTACCTGACACATATCGCCCGGCCCAAACACATCCTGCCTGTCGCTATAATCAACCGTCAGCGAGCCTTCTCTAACAAGCACGATCAGGTCGTCTTTGTGGGCGTGAGTATCGAAAAACTTATGCGGCGGGTGAATACGCGTTTCTGGCTCGCGAAACCTTTCGGCCTCAGCATACGCTCGAAATTCAGGTTCGTTCATTTCAATACCCTTCAATCGCCTTGTGGGAGTGCCTTCGCAGTATGCAGATTATGCCAGCCAGCAAAACATTTGCGATGGCCTGACCTACGCCCAGCCCGAAATAATGGCGCGCAGTGACGCCACGAAGGCTATGGGCTGATCCAAAAACAGGTGGTGATGGGCTGCAGGCAACTGCACAACAGGATCACCAGGACCAAATAACCCGATCGTAAACGCCGCTGCTTCTGCCGTCATGATGGCGCTATCCGCTCCAAAGATCAGGGCTTTCCGGCACGAGAGGTCCGAGACATATTCTGCCAGTGGCTCTTCATGGTGTGAGTTCCCACGGGCGGCGACGTCGAACTTCCAGGCCCACCCGCCATCGCGTGGCGCAATCGACTTCCCGGCAATGTAATCCAGGATGAACGTGTTCTCGCAGGGCTGCGCCGGGCCAAGGCGGAACCGCGCTAGGATTTCCGCACGCTCCGGGTAAATGCGGATGGGGCGCGTGTAGGCCTCAACTGGTGCCGCCTTAGCTTCAGCTTCTGGGCGCAGCGCCGTATCTGCGAAGATGATGCCACCTAGGTCTTTGCCGCAGCGCGCGCCGTGGCACATGGCGATATAGCCACCAAAACTATGGCCAACGACGATCGGCTTCGGACCCAGGTCAGCAGCATCTATAACCGCAGCAATTTCTGCCACATGGCAGGCGCTGTTATAGGCATCCCGCCGACCGCTATCGCCCATGCCAGAGAAATCCAGGGCCGCAACTGGGCGATCTTTCGCAATGAATGGCGCGATGAATGACCACCATTGCGCATGAGCACCGCCAGCATGGAGAAACAACACGCCCGGCAGCGCTGACGTTTTCCACCCCCAGCGGAGATAGTGAATGTCGCAACCCATAGCCGTCGTCCAGCGGGACTCTGGAGTAATCGACAGGACGTCCCGGAACCAGTCTGGCGCGTTTGCTGCTACCTCAGTCTCAGTCATTGGATGTTAATTGTGCCGGCGGCGGCAGTGCATCCTTCATTCGGGCAATGCCTTCTTCAATCGTCGCCAAATCTGTAGCGAAGGATAGGCGGATATGATGACGGCTGGCCGGGCCATAGGCGCTGCCCGGCGTCAACAACACGCCCGCATGCTCCAACAGGTATGAGGCAAGATCGCGGCTGTCGCCCCAGGCCGCATCAAAGCTGGCGAATGCGTAGAACGTGCCTTCCGGCGAAGGGCAGTTGACCCCATCAATCGCGTTCAAACCGCGCGCAACTACATCCCGGCGCTCTGCGTATTGCGCCCGCATATCATCGACAAAGCTCATGCTGTCTCGCAATGCGGCGATAGCGGCATGTTGCACAAAGGATGTGGCGCAGCGCGACGTATATTGGATCACACGCGCCAATAGCGGCGCCAGGTCTAACGGCGCTATGCAATAGCCAAGGCGCCATCCAGTCATTGCGAAAGACTTCGAGAGTGAGGTGACGATCACGGTTCGTGCCGCAATCTCCGATCCTAATGCTGCAACAGATAGATGGCGCGCCTCGCCATAAGCCAACTCGCTGTAGACTTCATCGGCGATAATCCAAAGGTCATGCCGTTCAGCCACCATGGCGACATCTTCCAGTTCCGCGCGGGTTAGGACGCGGCCTGTCGGGTTCCAGGGCGTATTGATCATGATGGCGCGGGTTCTTGGTGTGATCGCCGCCTCCAAGCTGGCGGCATCCAACATGAAGCGCCCATTCACAACCGGCATCGGCGCGCCAATAGGCGTAGCACCAGTCAGCGAAGTCAGCGCCTTGTATGGTCCCCAGCCTGGCTCAACAATAACGGCGTCGGCGTCGGGGTCGAGCAGCGCACGGGTCACCGCCGACAATGCGCCGTAAGAACCCGGTGTCACAACGATTTGATCTGGGTCAACCTCCAGGCCATGCCGACTGCCTTCGAAGGCTGCGATTTCCTCACGCAATTCCCGCAGGCCGCGCGGATCAACATAGGTGCCATGGCCATCCTGAATGGCCCGGATCGCAGCTTCTTTGACGGGCTCTGGCGCATCAAAATCTGGCTCACCAATGCCGAAATCAATAACGCTTACACCCCGCGCTTCAACAGCGTCGGCCAGTAGGCGCATGCCGACAACGACGGAACCGCCTGCTGATTGCGCAAATTTCGATAAGGGTGGGGGCATGGATCCTCCTGCGTAATTGACCGGCAAAGATACAATGCATCTAGCGCATCTGCCAGTATTGGCAGGATTGCCCGTATCCACAACCATGATGGCTATGCTTCAATCTCTGATCTGATCCCGCCCATACTTAGGGCCAAGCGGTGGACCCAATCGATGTCCCAACCTACTTTCCGGCTCGCAATTGATGTCGGCGGCACATTTACGGACGTTGTGTTGATCGATGATCAGCGCGGTAAACTTTGGTTCGCCAAAGTCCTCAGCACGCCGGATGATCCCTCACGCGGCTCACTCACCGGCGTTGCAGAAATTCTGGACCGGACGGAAACGGCCCCATCCGCCGTTCGCGATGTCGCCCATGCGACAACCGTTGCAACCAACGCCGTGCTGGAAGGCAAAGGTGCCCGTACGGGCCTGATCGCAACCGCAGGCTTTCGCGATGTTTTAGAAATGGGCCGCGAAGCCCGCTACGACATTTACGACCTAGGCATCCGCACGCCGCCCCCTTTGGCACCTCGGCGACGCCGGATGGAGGTCAGCGAACGGATCACCTTTGAGGGGGATATTCTAACCCCCTTGGATGAGGCAGAGGTTGAAGCCAATGTCCGGCGCTTAGTTGAGGATGAGGACATTCAATCCCTCGCCATCTGCTTACTGCACGGCTATGCACATCCCGATCACGAATTGAAAATAGCCGCCATCGCCAAGCGGCTGTTCCCCAGTCTATCCATCAGCGTGTCTTCTGAAGTGTCGGCCGAAATCCGCGAGTATGAGCGGGTCTCCACGACAGTCATTGACGCCTACGTAAAGCCGCTGGTGCAAACATATGTGGGCCGCCTGAATGTAGGCCTAAAGGCGATCGGCACACCGCTTGAAGCCTCGATGATGCTATCCCATGGCGGAATTGGGACAGCGACTGATGTGGCGGAAAACCATCCCGTTCGCATGATTGAATCCGGGCCTGCCGCTGGCACCATCGCTGCCGCCCATTTCGCCCGTCGAGCGCTAGTCCAGCCCGACGCAATTGCCTTCGATATGGGCGGCACCACAGCCAAGGTATCCATCATCCGCAATGGCGAACCAGAGCTGACCCATGAGTTCGAGGTCGGCCATGTCCATCGTTTCAAGCGTGGCAGCGGATACCCATTACAAATATCCGCAATCGAATTGCTGGAAATCGGCGCTGGGGGTGGGTCTATCGCCTATATGAATGACCTTGGGCTTTTGAAAGTCGGCCCACAATCTGCCGGCGCTGCGCCAGGGCCGGTGTGCTATGGCCAAGGTGGCGAGCACCCGACGGTGACGGATGCCGACCTTGTACTAGGATATCTTGATCCAGACCATTTCCTCGGCGGCGCGATGACATTGGATGTTGCTGCAGCCAAGGACGCGCTCGCGAAGGATGTCGCGACGCCGCTTTCTATGTCGGTGGAGCAAGTCGCGTGGGGCGTCCATGACATCGTCAATGAGAGCATGGTCGCCGCCACGCGCGCCCATGCTGCTGAGAAAGGCGTCGATCTCCGCAACTTCGCCATGATCGCATTCGGTGGTGCCGGACCCGTGCACGCCTATGCATTAGCGCGCAAGCTTGGCCTGAAGCGCCTGATTTGCCCTTATGGCGCAGGCGTCGCGTCCGCAATCGGGTGTTTGGCGGCACCGCCGGCCGTTGACCTCGTCACACCCCATTTCGCGCCGCTCGCTTCCATGGACTGGACTGCCGTTCACGCCGCATTTTCCCAAATGCGCCATTCGGGCGAGGCCTCGTTGGCTAAGCTGGTGGGCGACAGCAGTGAAATCGTCATGCAGCGGTCTATGGACCTGCGCTGCCAGGGCCAGGGCTATGCCGTCACCGTGGCTATTGCTAATGGCGATGCGATTTCCCTCCCCGCCCTTCACGCAGATTTCGCACACATCTACCAGGACGTTTACGGTCACGCGCCGCCAGACGTGCCGTTGGAGGTCGTTGGATTTCGGGCTCGGGTGTTGGAACCGCGCACCGAGCTCTACTTCGCCGCTGAACCGAATTCAGAAGGCGCAGATGCACTAAAAGGCAGTCGTCCAGTCTGTTTCAACGGTGCCGAAGGCTACCGCGATACGCCCGTCTATGACCGATATCGATTAGCACCAGGCAAGGTCATGCCCGGCCCCGCCGTGATTGAAGAACGCGAAACCACCATCATTGTTGGACCAGACGCTCGCTTCCACCGGGACGCTGCCGCCAATATCGTCATTGAGTTCGAAGGGTAGTTTCATGTCCCAACCGATACCGCCCTCAACAACGCTCGACCCCATCACAGTCGAGGTGCTTTGGACCCGCCTAATTTCCGCCATTGACGAGGCGGCGCTGACGCTGCACCGCGCGTCTTTCTCAACGGTGGTGCGTGAATCCCATGATTATAGCTGCATGGTGCTCGCACCCGATGGCCAATCCGTCGCCCAGGCGACCCGGTCGATCCCATCCTTCATCGGCACCTTGCCTATGTCCGTGCGGGCCTTCTTGCAGAAATTCCCAGCTGAAACGCTCAAGCCCGGCGATGTCATCATTTCGAATGACCCCTGGATCGGCACTGGCCACCTGCCAGACCTGACATTGGCAGCACCAATTTTCCTGGGCGATACATTGGTCGGCTTTGCGGGTGCCATCGCACACATGGCAGATATTGGCGGGCGTCGGCGCGCCCCCGACAATAAGGATATCTATGCGGAAGGGCTGCAGATCCCAATCCTGAAGCTCTACGACCAGGGCCAGGCGAACGGAACGTTAATTGAGATCATCCGCCAGAATGTCCGCGTGCCAGACGAAGTCTGCGGCGATATCCACGCCATGGTCGGTGCCTGCACCCGCATGACGGAAGGCGTATCCGGCTTGCTGGCTGAATATGGCCTGCCTGACCTGATGGGCTTCGGCAACAAGATCATCGGCCTGACTGAGACCGCTATGCGAAGGGCGATTTCTGACATTCCAGACGGTGTGTATGAGGCGACCACCCACATCGATAGCTTCGACACGACCGCCCCACTCGTCATGCAATGCCGAATAGACGTGCACGGGCATGAGCTTTCTATCGATTTCGCAGGCAGTTCACCGCAGAATCAGTCACCCCTGAATTCAGTACTGGGCTATACCAGCGCCTATTCGAGCTATGCTCTGAAATGCGTGCTGTCCCCAGATATTCCCAACAATGAAGGCGCTTTTCACCCCATTACGATCACCGCACCCGAAGGCAGTTTTCTGAACCCGAGCTATCCTGCTGCCGTGGAAGCGCGGGCAACGGTCGGGCATTACTGCACTTCAGCCGTATTCAATGCGCTGGCCAAGGCCTTGCCGGACCGGACCCCGGCGGAAAGCGGCATTCCCTTGCACGGGTTTGCGATGTCCGGATGGAATGGCGAGACGCCGTTTTCAACGATTATTTTCTTCAATGGCGGGCTGGGCGGACGTCCAAGCGGGGACGGTGTCTCTGCGCTCAGCTTTCCGACGAATGTTTCGAATACGCCCACCGAAATTTTGGAGCGCGCAGCACCCGTTCGCATTCTAGACAAATCATTCTTGCCCGGATCAGGCGGTGCCGGACAATTCCGTGGCGGGCTTGGCCAGCGTGTAGCGATGGAGATTGTGAGCGACCGCCCCGTCACGCTTTCCGTTCTGTCACAGCGACTGAAACACCCGCCTGTTGGCCGGAATGGTGGCGCAAACGGCAGCTTGGAACGGATATTGGTCAACGGCAGAGAGGTCGAAGGCAGTGTTCCGTTTCATCTGAACAAAGGCGATGTCATCGTACTGGAATTGCCAGGCGGCGGCGGCTTCGGCCCTCCAGAGGCCCGCGACAAATCCCTTATCGAGCAAGACCGCGCTGATCAAATGGCATGACCGGTTCTTTAAGAACCAACGCCATCGGGCTCGGCATTGTGTTCATTCTGCTGTCTTCCGTCATCTTCGCGCCCCTCACCCAAACGGCGACGAAATTTCTGGCGGGCGACTTTCCTGTTTTCCAGATCATCCTGTTTCGATCCATCGGCCATGCCTTCTGGATGCTCCTGTTTTTCCTACCGCAACATGGTGTCAGCATGTTGCGAGCGAACAGGCCTTGGCTGCATCTCGCCCGTTCAGCGCTGTTGTTCGGATCGACAATGCTATGGATTTCCGCTGTCAGCGCCGTGCCATTAGCGACGGCGGGGGCGATTAACTTCACGGCGCCAGTGTTCGTCGTGATCTTGTCGATCCCGATGTTGCGGGAAAAGGTGGGGCTGCACCGCTGGGCCGCAGTATTCCTGGGATTCACAGGCGCGCTCATCGTTATTCAACCGGGCAGCGGCGAGTTCCAAATCGAATACCTATTGCTGCTGGGCGCGGCTTTCTTATTCGCGACCTATCAAATATTGACCCGGCTAGGCGCAGGCTCCGACAGCGAGGCCACATCGTCGTTTTATACAGTTCTGGTTGGCCTTGTGGTTGGCCTGCTGGTGGCACCCTGGAACTATGTGCCACCGGCGTCCGGCGACTGGGTCGCATGGGGCGCGTTTGCAGCTATCGGGTTGCTCGGCGGCATCCGCCATTATCTCGTAGTGAAGGCCTATTCCCGCGCACCTGCCTCTGTCGTGTCGCCGTTCTTTTATTGCGAGCTTGTCGGCGTGACACTGCTTGGCTTCCTTGTCTTTGGTGATATCCCGCCATCCACGACCTGGGCGGGTGCCGCGCTAATCATCCTCTGCGGCCTCTATATCGCGCACCGGGAACGGCTGAAGAAGCCAGGTTAGGCTACATATTCGCGATGACATTGCGAGCGAAGTCTTCCGTGAGGCGGAAGGCGGAATCTGCTGGCAGGCTGAACACGATCCCCGTCAGGCCCTCTTCTTCCAGCGTATGCAGTTGGTTGACGATATCGTTTGGACGGCCAGCGATACAAAAATTCCCAATGATTTCCGGCGTAATGAAGCGCGCCTCATCCGGATCAAGATAGCTGTAATGGCTTTCGTGCAGCTTCATGTGGCGGGTAGCTTCATCGCGGGACATGTGGAACTTCATGTAGTCGTCCCAAATAGGCTGGACATAGTCTGGCGGGGTCGCACCTGTCTCGCGCACGAAGTCCACTAGGTAGTGGACGTTCGCCATGATCGCTGGCCCACAGTCCTGAATAACGCGCTCAGACGTTAGTGTTTCGCCTTCTTCCAGCATCAGGAGATTGGCGAGGGCGTAGGTCTCAAATCCTTCCAAGGTGCGCCCTGCCGCTTTGGCACCACGCTCCACATTCGCACGGACCTTCGCGATGGACCCACCACGTGGAATGCCTGTAACGATACCGTCGCCTAACTCACCCGCTAAGCCTTGAGCACGCGGACCGAAACCACCCACCATCATCGGAATCTTATGGTCCAGATCGATATAGTTCAGATGGGTGTTTTGAAACCGCACGCTATGGGTTGCACCATTGAGCGTGTACTCGGTCTCTTCTCCCACGAGCAAGGCGCGGATGACGCGGAGATATTCCTTGAATTCAGCCACGCGCGCCGGGCGTTGTCCCATAGTGCGCATTGCAGTATTGCCAGTGCCGGTCCCGAAAAACACGCGCCCAGGTGCAAGCCGATTGATCGTGGCGATGCCGTTAGCCGCGACTGGTGCCAGTCTTAGACCTGGAATCGCAAGCCCAGTGCCAAGCCTGATCCGCTGCGTCTGCTGCGCCGCAATCGCCATCATCGCCCAGATGTTAGACCGCATAAGCGGCGAGTCCGGGAACCAAGCGAAGTCGTAACCCAGCTTCTCAGCGTGGGTTACAAACCCAAGATCATTGACATAACCGCAACTTACGCCGAACTGCATGCTTTGGGCCCTCCGTTGACCATGGCCTGATTTCTGGCCATGTGACTATCAGCCTAGCGCAAGAATGCGCCATCAGTCAGACCCAAAGGATATCGCCGGCTACTCAGCTGCTTGCTTTGCCTCCACCAATGAGCCCGCAAGATCGTAGCGGTCCGAAATCGTTGAAACTAGGGACTTGGCTTTGGCCCAATCATATGTGCGGAAGCTGTGGCCGCGTGTGACGAACTGGGCACCGGCATAGAACATTTCATACTGCGTATGACGGCTCGCGAATTCAGAGCCGATGGCGTCCCATGCGAGCTTCATAAGCTTCACACGCTCAACAGGTGTCCGTCCATCGGCCGCGATCTGCACGGCGGAGAAAAGCGCCGATAGCTCTGGATCACTATAATCCGCAGCAGATGACGGCAGCATGATCAGCGCGCCGCCCGCCAGTTCCCGCATCGTGGTGATGAACTGCGGATACATGCCCTGGGTCATGGTTTGTGCGGCATAGACAGCATGCCGGTCCGGCACATAGTAGTCGCCGTGCATACTGCCATTGGCTTCCATGCCATAGAGCAGGTTTTCGATGATGGCAGCCTCTGCGGCCAGCCTGCCAAGCTGCTCAGCGACTGGTGGCATTTTTGCTGTACCGATGGTCTCGCAAATCTCTCGCGCTAGGCCGACCAGGAATTTCATCTTCACCGAAAGCCGGATCTGCGCTTGGTAGTTCTGATAGATGTGGCCCGGCGTGTCATGGAACTGACGGCGACACATTTCGGGATCGCGGTGCACAAAAATCAGATCCCATGGCACTTTGACGTCATCGAAATAGACCAGCGCATCGTTTTCGTCATAGCGGGTCGCGAGCGGGTTATCGAATTCAGAAACCGCATGCTGCTCGTAGGACTTGCGGGACAGCACCTTCAAGCCCTCCGTTCCCATAGGGATTGAGAAGCTTATGGCGTAGTCGGCTTCAGTCGGACGGAGCGGCTGCAGATGCGCCACGAATACGTCATTCGCCATGATCGAGCTGGTGCCGAGCATTTTGGCACCGCGCACAGTCACGCCCTCTGAATCCTCATCAACAATCTTCATCATCGGATCGTCTTGCAACTCACTGGCCGCTTTCGCGCGGTCTACCTGCGGGTTGATGATGACATATGTCAGGTAGCGATCTTCGTCCCGCGCCGTTTCATAGTAATTCCAATAGGCTGCTGCGCGCTTGGAGTCATTCTCCTCAAACATCTTCAAGCCCATAAGCTGACCCGTCACGGCAGAGGCTAGATGGTCCGGTGAGCGGCCCATGAATCCACCGCTTTGCTCTGCCCAAGCGACAAGCGCTTTCCGGCGGGTCACAAGTTCCTGATATGTCGTCGGCATCTGCCAGGCGCGATTGACGCGGCGACCGGTCTTTGGCGATTCAAACGTCATCATCTCGGCGTTTTCAGGCCGGGATTGGAACTCATACAAGTTTGCTGCGGACTGCACTGCGTTAGCAAACGCCGGGTGCGTGGTGACGTCATCAACCTTCTTGCCATCCAGATAGACAGACCGGCCATCTTTTAGGCTGGCCATATGCTCGGCAGCATTCTTGATTGGTTGGCTCATTGGGAGAGCGCTCCTTCACTCAGGATTCGATATTGGCCGCCAAAAAATAGCAACGGCGCGCCTGCAGACTGTAGGAATCGTCCACCTTGGCGATGAAAGGGGTGTGGTCGCCTGCGATATGCCTCTGTTCGACAGAGCACGCAATCCACCCGAGCGCTTCGGCAACCACTGGCGTATCACCCGGGTAGTCAAACTTTGCCGTCGTATCGTCTTCTAAGCAGCATGCGAAATGGTCCGATACGCTCTGCTGGCCATCAGTAAGGATGGAAACGCCAAAGCGGCCTTCAGCGTTAATCACATTGCGCATGTGGCTGTCATTCTTTAGCGAAATCAAAACCAGCGCCGGGTCGAGCGAGACGGACATGAACGCATTCGCTGTCATCCCGTGGACGCTGCCCTTGGCACCGGAAGTGATTACCGTGACGCCACTTGCGAACTGGCCGAAAATCTGATGCAGCGCGAGGCCGTCAACGCTGGTGCCAGCATTGGCAGCATTCCTGCAAGGTTGGGAAGACATATGCATGAATTTCTCCAGCTAATCAGGCTCTGGGGGACTTAGATGACTGGCGGCTAACGGCCTCCAGCGCATTCAACTTTCCGCTCGCAAGCGCGCGGGGTATCAGGCCATGGAGCAGCGCCAATGCACGGTCCGTACTTTCGACAAGTCCGCTCATCATTTGGCGGAAGATTTCGAAGTTTTCGTCTTCTGCCAAGGGTCCGAAATGTTTGTCATTGACCTCGCCTTGCACCTCAGCGAGCTGCGCCAAGCGGTCCTGCGCTTCAGGGGTCGTATGTAGCACCAGCCGACGGCCATCTTCCAGATCTTGCTCTTTCACTAGAAGACCAAGCCGGACCAACTTGTTGGTCTCGTTCGTGATGAATGCGCCAGAAAGATGCAGATGTGCAGCCACACCGGATATGCTGACTTTCTGTTCGAACTGGCGATGATTGACGGCAATTAGAATTGTGTACTGCACGCCTGTGAGGCCGATTAGCCCGGCAAATCCATCACGGATGGCTTCGAGCCGAGCCGCAAGTGCCAGCGAGCCAGGCACCATTTGCCGAAATGCACGGTCATTACCGTTTGCAAGGAAGGCAGCCTTAGTCACGGTTGGCGGCGCTGTGGGCTGTGCGCCCAGTGGCTCAGATATTTCCAGTGATGACATTGGCGTCTCCCGGCTTTCCAAGTTCAGAGCGCATTACCTTGCCAATTTGCGTATTTTAAATAACTTTGTAGAAATGGTATTTAAACTACGCAAGGACCGCATGCGTTTTCACTGTCCTAAGGCTTGGCGCCAATTGATGTCAGCAATCCAGACCTCTACCAGACGGAGACTTGGCAGGAGGCATTTGCGCGACTTAGGGCAGAAGACCCCGTTCAATATGTGCCAGAAAGCCCGTTCGGCCCCTATTGCTCGGTCGTTCGATAAAAGGACATCATGACGGTCGAACTGGACGCGAAGACCTATACATCTGAGCTTGGCGGCATCACAATCCGGGATGTGCCGGAAGAGGTGAAACGCAAAAGCTTCATCCGTATGAACCCGCCACAGCACACGGCGGAACGGCGTACGGTCGCCCCAATCGTTGCCCCCGCCAACCTCAAAAACATGACGGAGTCTATCCGCGAGCGAACGGCCCATGTCCTCGATGAATTGCCACGGGGTGAGGAGTTTGACTGGGTTGACAGAGTCTCCATCGAACTCACCACCATGATGCTGGCGACGCTGTTCGATTTCCCATGGGACGAACGGCGGAAGCTGAAGTTCTGGTCCGATTTATCAACCTTTACTGATTTCGATGCGCCGGACGCTCTTGTCCGCGATGAGTTCGAGAAGTTCGAAAAGCTGAAAGAAATGGTGGCTTACTTCAAAGTTCTTTGAGACGAGCGTGCCGCCGCCGAACCAAAATTTGATCTGATCTCCATGATGGCGCACTCCCCGGCCACCCAGGATATGACCTTGAAAAAATTCATGGGTAACCTGACGCTGCTGATCGTCGGCGGCAACGACACGACGCGGAATTCCATGAGTGGCGGACTTTGGTATTTGAGCCAGAACCCTGATGAATGGGCAAAGCTGAAAGCGGACCCCGGTCTTGTCCCAAAGCTGGTGCCAGAAACCATCCGCTTCCAATCGCCGATCATACACATGCGTCACACCGCGACCCAGGACGCCAAGCTTGCAGGCAAGCAAATCCGGGCGGGCGACAAGGTCATCATGTGGTATCTCTCAGGCAACCGGGATGGTGAGATGATTGACCAGCCATACGACTTCATCGTCGACCGCGCCAAACCACGTCAGCACCTTAGCTATGGAGCAGGCATTCATCGCTGCGTCGGCGAACGGCTGGCGGACTTGCAGCTCTCCATCCTTTGGGAAGAAATTCTGAAACGGGATTTCGATATTGAGGTACTGGCCCCGCCAACCCACATCCGCAACAATTTCATCCGCGGGATCAGCAGTATGCCTGTGCGGATTAAGGATTGATTGAGCCGTTAAAGTTCCTTGGCAGACCCCCCCCTCACCCTACTTATTCTTTTGCTTAGCAATCGCCTCAGGCGTGGCTTCGCCGGTGAAGTATTCGAACGGCTCGTCCCAGGCGACGGGCAGATCAACCAATACGCCCGGCTCATCTGCTGTCACGGCGAAAATCAGTGCCTTGCGTAGAATATCCCGCTGGCCATTCGCATCGCCCGGACGCCCAAACGTGTTACCCATCGGCACATTGATGAAGAGGCTACGCGGTGGGCGCACCAGCGCAGTTATGTCCCGTCCAGTTGAGACATTGACGGTTGGAATGCCAAGTTGTTCAACGACGCGCGCGACCAGACCCACGGTCTGGTGATCGAGCGGTCAAGCAGGAACGGCTATGAGAAGATCAACGCCATCTTGCTTCAGGTTTTCAGCAAAAGCCGGGGCCGACTCTGCAGTCAGGCGGCTCCGGTCATAGGTGCGGCCCATAAAGCCGCTCCAGTGCCGGGCTGCGACAGCGCCGATCTCACCAGCGTCCGCCAATTCGCGCAGGCGGTCGATTGGGAAGATGCAGTTCAGGTCGCGACCTGCATCACTATGGTCATAGTAACTATCGTGGATCTGATAACCGTCTGTCGGCTCATCTGGATCGACAGCGTCCACGCGATGATCATTGCGGGCGTCCGGATCAAACGCAGGTGCTGTGCAATGAGAAATGCCGCCGCTGACCAGCAGCGCCACCGTGCATTCTGAAAGCGGCTTGGTGAGCGCCGTCCAGGGCGCGATTTCGTTCTCGCTCCATTTATAGGCTGGGAAGCCCATTGCGCCGTACTTATTGTTCAGCGCATCCACATATCTGATTGGCTCCATCCAAGGACCCTCCTTTTCATTTGCGACTTTAGTATTGGCGTGCAATGACGGAATTACAAACCGGCGGCGGCAGCACGGAGTTCTGGGAATTCATCCACGATCGCATCAAATACCTGCCGGATATCTGAGCCATCGCCGGTCCGTGCGTTCGCAGGCATCGCATCGATAGCGGTAAAGATGCGGTGCTTAGCGTAGTAGCGCCAATGGACGGGCAGCGTAGCCAATTGTTCCGTCAGGGCGTCATAATTGGCATCGGTCCAGACCTTTTCGAACGCCGTCCGCTCCGGCCCCAGATCATAGAACGCATCGCTTGGCACCGTTGCGCGAGTGGTCCGTTCGCTTGCGGTCGCCGCCAGATCAACGGCCCCATCCGCGATAACAACGCCATAGGTTTCCCGTGCATGATCCTGTGTCGCCCAACCACGTTGAACATCCAGCAGCACTGCCGCCGGATCACGCTTGAAGGGATCGCCCCACCCGCCTGCCCCGCCACTGGAGACGTGGAGAATATCACCCGGCCCCATCGATAGGATGTCCGTGTTTCCCAAATTCACTTCCTGGTTCGTGCCGGGGTTCAGTAGGAACTTAGAGGCACCGCCCGCCAACCCTTCAGCAATGCCCCACCCGGTGAAACGTGTCCGGTCCCGGTTGCGAGCAGTTACTTTGGTGTTGGGTGAGAACGCCTGGAACACCATTTCCGTCCCAAGCCCACCCCGATGCTGGCCTGGCCCTGCAGAATTCTGCGCCAAGCCATAGCGCAGCACTTTAATGCCAGCCTCGACCTCATTCACCTCAACCGGTGTATTTTTGAGGAAACCCTGATTTGCGCCAGACCCGTCCATACCGTCCGCCGCTGCACGACCACCACCACCACCGGTCATCGGGTTGATGGCGGCCATGATTCGCCGGCCTGTGCGATTGTCGATGGTGTTGACGTTCATTATCGGTCCGCCAGATGCAGGTGCCCCCGCAAGCCTATCCGGCGCTGCGGGCGCAAAGGCACCGATGATCAATCCCTGCAATCGGCTGCAGGACAATGTGCGCATGCCAACCGCCGCTGGGAATACCGGGTTCATGATCGTCCCGGAAGGGAGAATACACCGGCATATCCTCGCGATACCTGCGTTCAGATACAGCGATGGATCGAGCGAATAGAGGACATATGTGAGGCCGGTCATCAGCAGCGTGTGCCGCTCATCTCCGCCCGTGGGCATATTCAGCGAGCTTTCAAGCTGCGGGTCGGAGCCTGTGAAATCAAAGACCAGGGAGTCGCCTTCGATAATCAATGTCAGCATGAGACGGCACGGCCAGCCTCCAACCGCGTCCTCATCCATAAAGTCGGCGAAGGGATAGCGGCCATCGGGCAGATCGCTGACAATCCGGCGCGCCTGGGCCTCTGCATAATCTAGCAGATCGCCCATGCCTTCACGAAACACGTCGATACCGAAGCGCTCGATCATCTCCAACACTTTGCGCTCGCCGGTGTTGCAGGCGGCGATTTGGGCTTTGAGATCACCCCAGTTCTGGTCAGGCGCGCGGACATTGGCCAGGAAGATATCCAGCACCTGCTTATTCAACTCGCCCGTTTGCATAATCTTAGCAGGCGGAATGCGGATGCCTTCCTGATAAACCTCCGTCAGTGTGCGGGAGAGGCTGGCGGGGACCGCACCGCCAACATCTGTATTGTGGATATGGCCCACAGAAAACGCGACGATCTCCCCTTCATAGAAAATCGGCTTCCAGATGTGCATATCTGGCGAATGGGTGCAGACAAACCCGGAATAGGGGTCATTCGTCATGCAGATATCGCCGGGCTGATAGTCCTCTATCATCTTGATTGCGCCGCCATAGTTCAGGTTCACGAACCAAGTGGCACCAAGCTCTGTCGGTGTCGCAAAGGTCTCACCATCGGGTGTTACGAGGCCAGTCGTAAAATCCTCCGTTTCCTTCACAAAGGTCGAGTGCGCGGTGCGATACAGTGTGAACGCCATGCTTTCAGCAGCAGCGCGGGTGTGATTTTTCAGAATTTCCAGCGTGACTTTATCGATTGCCATAACTTAGCCCTCCGCCTCGATCAGTAGGTTACCCCAACCGTCTACCCGCACCCTCTGGCCGGGCGGAACAATGGTCGTGCAGTCATCCTGGGTAATGATCGCCATGCCGCTGAAGGAGTGGCCGGGTGCCAAGTTTGCACGCGCGAAAATCTGTGCTGTGCGTGTCTGACCATCCAGATAAACCTCTGCCTCACCAAGTGGCCACGGCGGGCTGCTGGCAGCAGGGCTTTCAGTGAATTCCGGCTTCGGCACACTGCCGCTAACCACGAGGCGGAGATTGACGATCTGCACAGGCGCATCCGGGTCCGCATGGTCATAGACCCGCTCGTGTTCCCGATGGAAAGCCACACCCAATGGTGCCAGAGCGCCGGCTGCAATATCCGCCCGATTGACTAGGGTTTCGATCTCGTAGGATTGGCCGCGATAGCGCATCTCCGCCGTCCAAACCAATCGCGCCTCACCTTGGAAGCCCTGTTCCTCCCTCAGCCAATGCAGCGCCTGCCCTTCCAATTCTGCTGCATAACCATCGAGCGCTTTGAGGCCCGCCTCATCCAGATCAACAAATGCCGTGCGGATGAAATCGTTGCGAATGTCGGCGATCAAGCCGCCATAAGCAGAAAGAACGCCTGGCGTTAGCGGCACAATCACTTGCGCCAGCCCAAGGTCCCGGGCGAGCAAGCAGCCGGTCATTGGCCCAGCGCCGCCGAACGCCAGCAGGGAAAACCCGCGCGGGTCTGCGCCATGGCGAGACATCAGCTTTGATATTTCCAAATACATGCCAGAGATCGACACCTGGATAATGCTCTCCGCCGTCTCCTGCACGGACAATCCAAGCGGTTCGGATAATGTGAGGACAGCACGCTCAGCGGCGGCTTTATCCAGGGAAACCGTGCCGTAGCCCAATTCGCCCGCACCTAGCAGGCCAAGCACGGCGAAGGCATCTGTAATCGTTGGGTGCACGCCGCCCCGGTCATAACAGGCTGGACCTGGCGTCGATCCTGCACTTTCAGGGCCGACTTTGAGGACGCCAAAATCATCCACCCAGGCGAGAGATCCCCCACCTTCGCCG
>Ga0315321_10001836_pt1 | contig 16448 bp, 11 predicted proteins | sample M180m21515metaG_FD_203464 | JGI IMG/M metagenome (GOLD analysis project Ga0315321, IMG submission 203464) | Ammonia-oxidizing marine archaeal communities from Monterey Bay, California, United States - M1 80m 21515 | ecosystem: Environmental > Aquatic > Marine > Intertidal zone | place: USA... | reverse complement strand
TTTCGGCGACTACTTCAAAAGAGAAGCGATCACTTGGGCCTGGGAATTTCTTACGGATACCAAATGGCTGGGTTTAGACGCGGAGCGTCTGAACGTAACGGTTTACCTCGACGATAATGAAGCAGCCAATATATGGCACGATGAAATCGGCCTCCCCACCGGACGAATTACACGCCTCGGTGAAGACGATAACTTCTGGCCGGCAGGCGCGCCGTCCGGTGGACCAGATGGCGTCTGCGGTCCATGTTCTGAAATCTTTTACCTGGACCCCAAGGGAGAAGAAGTCGAAATCTGGAATCTCGTATTCACCCAATTCAATCGAATTGGAAACCCGCCTGACAACCTTCATCCGTTACCAAGCAGAAACATTGATACGGGTATGGGCTTGGAGCGGATCGCTTCCGTCATCCAGGGGCAGGATACGAATTACCACATTGATATCCTCCGCCCGATCGTGGAAGCGGTTGGCGAAATCGTAGGCGTCAAGTATACCCCTGATGATAACAATGGACGTCGCCTCCGTCGTATTTGTGATCATGTACGCGCTTGTACTTTTGCAGTCCACGAAAACGTTTATCCAGGGCCAAACAAAGAAAAGTATGTGATCCGGCGTTTGCTCCGCCGAGCTGTATTGGACGGGCATCAAATGGGGATGAGGGAGCCATTCCTTTATCAACTCGTCTCAGCAGTGACGGAACAAATGAAGTCTGGTTACCCAGACATCTGTGAAACATCCGATCGTGTGGAAAGTGTCATCAAACAGGAAGAAAACGCTTTTCTGGCAACGCTCGACGACGGCCTGGCTCGTATTGATGCCGCCTTTGGCGAACTCAAATCATCCGGACAACATCAGATACTTGGTACCACCGTCGCAGATCTCTATCAAACATACGGCGTTCCTCCCGAACTCGTCGAATCAATGGCAACCGATCTGGAACTTGGTTTTGATTGGGATGGATTTAGGCAGGCTATGGAACAACACGGCCTCGAGTCAGGGAAGACCCAGTTTGAGCTATTCAAAACAGGTCCGGTCGAGGGGCTCAAAGAGACTCTCAAAGAAACAAAATTCCTTGGTTATGATGAAATCCAGACTTCTGCTGAAATAAAAGGAATCATCATCCAAGTCACCGACGGAGACGATATCCAAACCGAATCTCAGGATGCCAGTGACAGCAAATTGATTCTAGTAACGGATGTGACCGCATTTTATGGCGAGTCGGGTGGACAGGTTGGGGACTCGGGGGTCATTGAAACGAACAACGCTTCTTTCGTTGTTAAAGATACTCAAAAAGACGGGAATCTATTCCTTCATTTTGGTTATCTGGCTTCTGGCACCCTTTCTGAAGGAGAAACGGCTCAAACAATAATCGATACCGAACGCCGTGACGGAATTCGTCGCGCTCATTCTGCAACTCACATCCTTCACCATGCGTTGCAAAATACGCTCGGTTCCCATGCGCAGCAACAGGGCTCTAAAGTAGACGAGGATTGGTTACGGTTCGACTTTACCAATATGGAGCCTGTATCTGACGACGAATTACTCAGTATCGAATCCCAGGTGCAGGAATTAGTTAATTCCGACCATTCCATTAAGTGGGAAACACTTCCGCTAGCTGAAGCACGGGCCCAAGGAGCGATGATGCTATTTGGGGAGAAGTACCCGGACCCAGTACGTATGGTTTCGATAGGTGACTTCTCCAAAGAATTATGTGGTGGTACACACTTAACTGCTACAGATCAAATAGGTAGCTTCCAAATCACATCAGAAGAAGGGGTGGCTGCCGGAACCAGGCGAATCATTGCTCTCACTGGCGCCAAAGCTGCCGAATATATGACGGAGGTTAAAACACTCTATACGCAGGCTACCAACAAATTGTCTGCGTCCCAAACTGAACTTACCGGCGCGGTTGATTTATTAACCGGACAAATCCGTGAACTGAAGAAGCATCTGTCCAGTGGAAATACAAATGCCGACGTGTCCACTGAAATAACACAAGGTAAGCCAGCGATCCTGACATACGTCGAACAGCGAACTCAGATTCGAAAAGCGGCGCGTCAACTCAACGTTGCCAGCGGAGATTTGTTAGAACGAATTGATGGTCTCTTAGCGGAGCAAGCCAAGCTTGCCGATCAGCTCGAACAACTGAAGTCTGCCGGAGATGTTTCTGCCGATGGATTGTTAGAACATGCTATCGAAATTCAGAATGCCACGGTCGTCGTTGCAGAAGCTAAAGGTGCCAATCCTGGCCTGATGCGTCAGCTCATTGACCAAATTCGCAAGAAGGTTGAGCCCTCTGCGATCCTACTGTTAGCTGCCCAGGGCGAGGATAAGGTTGTACTCGTCGCGGGAGTCAGTCATACACTAGTCGAACAAGGCGCCAACGCCGGTAACTGGGTCCGGGAAGTTGCACCTGTCGTCGGTGGTGGTGGCGGCGGAAAACCGGATATGGCACAGGCTGGGGGTAAGGATGCCAGCCAAATCCCTGCTGCCATCGAAAAAGCTACAACGGTGATCACCGAAATGCTTTCCTGATTATCAGCAATAAGAGCCAGTCACAAAGACGCCCGCCTGGAATCAATTCCCGGCGGGCGTTCTTATGAGCATGGACGTTTGCATTCGCTAGATTTTTCCTTACAGCAGCCCTTTAAGAGCTTCCAACGCTGCATCGTAATTAGGCTCCTCCGTAGCTTCCCCTACAACTTCTGCGTATTGCACCACACCTGCCGCATCGATGACAAAAGCACCTCGTGCCAACAGCTTGAGTTCCTCAATCAACATTCCCCAATTGTTTCCAAACAAACGGTCCTGGTAATCACTCACAACGTGTAGGTTATCAACACCTTCTGCTCCGCACCAACGATTCTGTGCAAATGGGAGGTCGAGAGAAATGGTGACCGCATTTACAGCATCACCAAGTGAAGCTACTTCTTCATTGAACTTCTTCGTTTGAGTTTGGCAAACGCCTGTATCAATCGATGGAATAACACTAATCAGACTGGGCTTACCCTTGAGGCATTCGTTGCTTAAAGTCTGGAAACCATCTTTGAAATAATGAGCTGTAAAGGCAGGTGCAGGCTGTCCAACAGCAACAGCTTCGCCAGCCAGTGTCATGGGGTTACCCTTGAAAGTAATGGCACCGCTTCGTGACATGATAATAAATCCTCGTGGTTAGAATACTGATGAGTTAAAAGGTTCTTTATTTTTTCGTAGTATACGCTTGTTCAGAGGTGAGCAGTAGTGGTAGATGAGTTTTGAACCGAGAAGCTATTCAACGACTGAGGTAACATTGACAAAAAAAAGGTCTACACCTCAAGTCGATTCAAGGCATAGACGCTTTTATTTAATAGCTTCCGTAGCGATCAAGCAGCCGCCACGCTCTAAGCATTCTCGCGGATAAACTCCAGCAAGAACCCTTGGGAGTCCCGTGCCCGTCCACCGACCTCCCACAGGAACGACGGCGAGGACGAACATTGACGCGACAGGAAGATTAGCTATTCTCCTGCTTCTCCTCTTCGGTCGGTTCCGCTGCTTTCGCGACGTCGTCATCAAGTCCCATTCCTCCGGCGGTAAGGATCAAAGGACGAAGCTCTGTCGCAACATCTTTATTTTCAGTGAGGAAGGCTCGAGCCTTTTCCTTCCCCTGACCAAGGTATACATCACCGTATTTGAACCAGGAACCACTACGGGTAAGTACTCCGTGTTTCACTCCCAAATCGAGTAAGTCACCTTCATAGCTGATACCATGTGTATGCATCATGTCGAATTCGGCGATCCGGAAAGGGGGTGCAACTTTATTCTTCACAACCTTCGCTCTAACTCGCTGACCAACCACCTGATCCCCATCTTTAAGCTGAGCGATTCGGCGAACATCGATACGACAGGAACTATAAAATTTAAGAGCTCGACCTCCAGGAGTTGTTTCCGGACTTCCAAACATGACACCAATCTTCTCTCGAATCTGGTTAATGAAGATCACGACGGTCTTACTTTTTGCAATCGCTCCCGTAAGTTTTCGCATAGCCTGACTCATGAGACGAGCCTGCAGGCCCACATGACTATCACCAATTTCTCCTTCGAGCTCTCTGCGAGGTACTAAAGCAGCCACTGAGTCGATAATGATAACGTCGACCGCATTGGATTTCACCAACATCTCGGTAATTTGCATCGCCTCTTCACCATTATTTGGCTGACTGACCAGTAGTGTATCTAACTTCACTCCCAGCTTTTTACCCCAACTCGGATCAAAAGCATGTTCTGCATCAATAATCGCCGCGATGCCTTCAGATTTTTGAGCTTCAGCTGCAATGTGTAAAGCCAATGTTGTTTTACCACTGGATTCGGGGCCATAGATTTCGATGATCCGACCACGAGGTGCCCCCTGGCCTCCAAGAGCCATATCCAAGGACAAACTGCCAGTATTAATCCCCTCTATCTTATGCCGCTGGTCAGTCCCCAGAGGCATAATGGCTCCTTCACCAAACTGTTTTTCAATCTGCTGAAGGGTTGTTTTCAAATGGGCATTACCAGCCAGCAAAGGATCAACCTTAGCTGACGTGCCTGATTTTTTACCCTTAGCACTCTTCGACTTCGCTGTCGTTGTTTTCTTCTTTGCCATATTTCCTGTCGATTCCTTTTTCACAGCGACCATTACTGCACTCCTTTATCGATAACTAGCTATTGTGTTTCAACTGCAATCACATATTTTTCTGACAGTCTTGTGTCAAATCACCCTAAAAAGGACTTATACGCCGACATAGTGTACAAACAGCCACATAGTGAACACTTATACACTATATCGACATTGCCTTGCAACCACAAGAGTTTTTTACCACTCTGTCGTTGCCTTTTTTCCTACTTGCTTCCAAATGAACATGACGCTTAATAAAAGCAACATTCGATCGCCCCCTGTAAGAATAGTGATCCCGCCGGGCTAAGACATTTGCCCGACCACTGTCGTGTTTCCGAACGAGTCTACAACTCAAAGCTTTAACTGGGGGAGCTTTGAAGAACCTCTTTCGGCAACACAATAACTATCGCAAGCGACGATGACACATCTGGTCACACGGAAATAAGAAAAATAAAAAAAGCTGGAAATTCTCTTTCCAGCTTTTTAATGCTTGATTGGGTAGCGTGATCGATTATCGCGTTCTACCATTCTCGGGTGTTGTGCCCCACAATCATTCACGTAAATCGTAACAGGCAATCCCTCTTTTTAGACGCACAAACATAAATCCATTGGCAATCGCAGGCGTTGTGCAAACCAACGGGCCATTACTGAACTCCCTACGAAGGATCATCTCCGCCTCCAACTGGCCTTCAGCTGTCTTTTCAAGTTCGTCGATTCCCAGTAACCCCCTAAATGTTTCTTCATCCGCCAGGACACCCTCTCGGTTAATCTTGGCCTGCATCAAGGGCTTGTACTTCGGTCCGGCCTCAAAGGCGAGGAGACCATCAAAAGCATAGAACACTTTCTCGTCGGCGGAAATCAACGATGTATATCGAGGTCGGTTCAAATCGAGCATGGTTTGCCACTTCGGTTTTCCAGTCTCCAGATCGACACAGGCCAAACGACGGTCACCCTGAACAAAAACCAAATCATTTACGGCGACAGGGCTCGAGCCCGAATCAGCCGCTCCATTAAATCGCCACAATTCATCTGGGGTCGTGTCGCTTAACGTGTAACAAACCAAACCCGACTTTCGACTCTGCCCGTAAAGAAGTAACTTATCACCGACAAGAATGGGAGTCGCATTCCCGGCTCCGGACTCCAATTCCCAGACCAATGTCCCTGACTTCAGGTCCAGACAAACCGTCATGCCACCAGCAACATTGCAAATAACACGAGTTCCGGCATCTGCATGCCAGATCACCGGACTGCAGTGAATATTCTTCTTCGTCTCAACTTTATACTCCCACACGACCTCCCCGGAATTCACATCCAAAGCAAAAAGCCCATCACACAAAACAATCGCCAATCCCTGTTCGACAGCAAAAGAAGACTGCAGATATTGATCCCGAAAATCACCCGGAATCTTTGTTGTCCATAACGTTTCGCCAGATTGAGCATCTACGGCCCGGGCTGTCCTGCCGGCGCTCAGGACAAATAGCTTATCGCCAGTGATTGTTGGGGATCCGGACTGAGCGAATCTCGTATAAGCACTCGAGTACTCATTCGCCCATTTCAACTTTCCATTCTTACGATCAAGACAATAAATAAATTCGTCGAACCTAAACCCTTTAGCCCGAGCTTCCTGTTCATTCCGTCGGTTTACCTCATATTCAGCATATTCCGTCTCCGTCATCGCTACACGCTTCTCAGGAGGCAAATATGGAAACTTAAGGGGGGGCAACTTTTTGACGCTGGTTAAGGCTTCCTTTTTGTGTGTATACAAATAGACCGAATTACCACTCACCACAGGACTCGACCATCCACTCGCTGCGGCGGCAGGTAAATCATCCTCGCTGACATACCAGACAGGCTTAAGTCCCCTACCAGGCAAGGCATTTACCAGTGCAGGACTTTCGGGATCAACGCCACTACGCTGCCCTCCTCTCCATTGATTCCAGTCCGCACATTGCACATAGGGGGAACTAAAAACACCTAACAACAGTAGTAAGATGCGAGTTGATTTGAGAATAAGTGAAGCTGACAGCATTCTGTTAAGTCCTACCTAGTAGTGATAATCCAAGTCTAAGAATATAATGCGACGATTAGTTCAATCTAACTTCATTATGAATTGAAGGAGCAGCTATGTCACTGCTTGTTGTTGGCTCGATCGCTTTTGATAGTGTTGAGACCCCTACAGACCGACGTGATAACGTCATTGGCGGGTCCGCCACTTACTTTTCCTATGCGGCCAGCTATTTCACGCCGGTCAATCTCGTAGGCGTTGTTGGAGAAGACTGGCCGGCGGAGCACACTGCCCTTCTCGAATCACGCAATATTAACACTGAAGGTCTGGAGATCAAACCGGGCGAAAAGACGTTTTCCTGGAAAGGGAAATATCTCCCCAACATGAACGATCGCGAAACGCTGGAAGTCAATCTCAACGTATTTGAAACCTTCAGCCCAGTGCTTCCTGAGAGCTATAAAGACACACCGTTCGTATTTCTGGCCAACGGAGCACCAACAGTCCAAATGCAGGTTCTGGATCAGGTCAGTAATCCCAAACTTGTTGTAGCCGATACTATGGACCTGTGGATCAACATCCAGAAGAACGATTTGCTTGAGCTTATCAAACGCATCGACGGACTTGTGCTCAATGATAGTGAAGCCAGGTTGCTGACAGGTGAAGAAAATCTTGTCAAAGCCGGAAAGGCAGTACTCGAGTTGGGAGCCAAATTCTGTGTCCTCAAAAAAGGGGAGCACGGAGCCATGTATTTCGACGAAGATGATTGCTATGTTCTTCCTGCCTTCCCAACCGATCAGGTCCTTGACCCGACCGGAGCTGGAGACAGTTTCGCGGGCGGAATGATGGGCTACCTAGCGAGTCAGGATGCGATCGATCCGGCAAGTATCAAACGGGCTTTAGTCTATGGCACGCTTGTCGCAAGCTTTAACGTCGAAGACTTCAGTCTCGAACGCATGAAACAAATTGAACGCGAAGCACTAGAGCAACGTTTTCTACAATATCAACAAATGCTGACTATCCTTTAGAAACAATTCACCCATAGCGTCATCTCGTGAAACCTATCCGTACGTTTATCGCCGTTAATGTCTCTCAGGAAACCTGTCGTGTCGCAGGTCGCCTCCTTAAGCAATTAGGGGCCATCGACGACGGCATAAAAACCATACAAAACCAAAACCTACACATTACGCTGAAGTTTCTCGGGGAAGTACTCGTCGAAGACACCCCGGCCATTTGCTCTGCGGTTGAAAAAGCATGTGAATCATTCAACAATTTTGAGATTATCAGCGGGGGCCTCGGAGCCTTCCCGAATCAAGAGCGACCGCGCACACTGTGGATGGGAGTTGAACAAGGTGTTGATGAAATTCGTGAGCTACAAGCAGCCGTCGATCACCACACGGAACAAATTGGTTACTCCGGAGAAAACCGACTGTTCGTCCCTCACTTGACGCTGGCTCGCATCCGCAATTTTCAGGGCGACTTTGAAAGGCTGCAGGAACTCTTCGATTCTTATAGTCCCGGACCGTTAACCGCGACTCATGTCACCGAAGTCATCACCTACGCCAGCTTTATAGACCGAGGTGCTCCAACTTACGAAGTCCTCGGACGCTGTAAGTTATAGAGCGAAATAGGTCACACGCTCCTCGCAATTGCATCAGCCGATTTCTAAGCAGCTCGTTGCTTTTCAGCGTGTTTCCTTTTGAGTCGATTAAGTTTCTTCCGCATGGTCTTTAACTGCTTACGACTCATTTTGGTTAAGTCATATTGTTCCCAAAATGCATCTTCATCAAACGATTCATGCTCAATCTTGTCTTCTTTGGGAGGAATGAGGAGCGTGTTTTGCTGAGAATTATCAACTGGTGTTTCGTAAACAGTCGAATCATCTGATTGCATGGAATCATCCTCTTCAGGAGCGTAAGCCGAATAGACCACTTCTTCCTCTTGCTGCACTTGCTCAGGCACTTCAGCCTCATCCTGATATGACTCGGACTCTTCGTAATCCCGCTCAGTTTCTTCATCGACAACTTCTTCATCTATTTCGTCTAGTTCATCATCCGACTGTTCAAAGTCCTCTTCAACGTATTCATCGTACTCCTCTTCAACTTCAGCTAGCTCCTCATCATCGCCTAGATCATCCCAGTCGTCCCACTCGGCATCCTGCTCCACAGCCAACTCCTGAGGACTATCTTCCATCCCGGAAACTTCGGCGACTACCTTCTTTACAGTTGCATGGTTAGGTTGGGTTAATTGAGAAACACTCGTCTTGCCTTGCTGGGCATTCAGATAAACCTTACGCGCATTCAACCATATCATTAACGACACGACTAATATAGCGCTCATCGCTAAGGACGACTCAGCTACATCGGTGGTCAAAGCAGATTCACCGATGACACCACCCATTCGCGAACAACCTGCAGCAATCAGCACCATCACGGCCATGGCCAACATCATGAGCATGCCGGGACGAGATTTAAATTCAATTAGCAGACGAATAGAAAAATACATCGCTCCCAATGAGACCATCATCATCCACCAAGTGGATGCTTCATTCCAGGGACTTGGCATTTCAAATCGAGCCAATGGCACGCTGAGGATTTGGTGCCCACCAGTGGCTACTTCAAAACTCAGGAAGCCACTGAAGGCCGCCAAAGACAACCAAAGGCGATAGCGGCCTTTGTAATCGTCTGCTTTATGTCGTCTTAACAAATAAACAAATACAGCTCCAAGACTCAGCATCAGCAACATAACGCTCATACACCAACTGGTAAGGTTGCCAGGCCCCGCTATCTCAAATAAGTGTTTTGGGAATTCCGGAGACTGTAAATCCCGCGCATAGATATGTGCCTGCTGACACACATAAATACTAATCACGCCCAGTAGCAACATGGCCAGATAGGCCCACAAGCTTTTAGGAATCAGATCCGTGAGTCTCGGTTGATTCTCCAGCATGGCACGATCAAAGTACTCACGCACTCCGTCATGTCCTGTCTGTTGCCTGTGAAATTCACGCAATTGCTTCTTTGCCTTTAGTGCCACTAGTCAGATCTATCCCTGAATCCGGTTGTATTGATTTCTCTCAGATGCGCAGCAGTCCGCGCATGGCCTACTATCATCTTCGGCACAAAAACCACCCCAAATAAAGCAAATCAGAGCTGGGGCCTCGAGATGTGGAGAATTTAATCGAAGGGCTCGCTCCCCCATCGGATCCCAAGGTTCTGCCTCAACAAACCCCAAGGGCAAAGTACCGCGTTTATGCGGGGATTTGTCAGATGAATTCTCACGAATCCAATCACTATCGGCTCGCTTCTCAGCACTTACATCAGTCCACCTCTATATGTCGTTGTCAGAACCGTTTTTTTGGGTTATCTTCGAGTATTAATAATGAAATCGGCATAATGTCAGGTTGTGTATCAAGACATCAGGCTAACTCTGATTTCAGTCTCTCCAATACTCCCTGTTGTTAATCACTGCTTTAGTTCAGAAAGAAACAAATGGCATACGAACTACCTGAATTACCTTACGCCTACGATGCGCTCGAGCCACACATCGATGCTCGTACTATGGAAATCCACCACAGCAAACACCATGCTGGCTACGTCGCAAAAGTGAATGCTGCGATTGACGGCTCTGAATTGGAAGGTAAATCAGTCGAAGATCTCGTTTCTGATTTAGCAAGTGTTCCTGAAGATAAACGTGGAGCTGTACAAAACAATGGTGGCGGTCACGCAAATCATTCACTTTTTTGGTCTGTTCTCTGCCCTAACGGGGGCGGCGAACCCTCCGGTGACCTGGCTGAAGCCATCAATAGTGCTTTCGGTAGCTTGGACGGCCTAAAAGAACAGTTCTCAGCCGCAGCGGCCACTCGCTTCGGTAGCGGATGGGCCTGGATTAGTGTCGACAATGGTCAATTGGTGGTTGAAAGCACTCCTAATCAGGACAACCCGCTAATGGCTGGCCGTACACCTATCCTCGGACTGGACGTTTGGGAACACGCGTACTACCTGAACTACCAAAATCGACGTCCTGACTACATTACAGCTTTCTGGAATGTAGTCAATTGGGACGAAGTTGCTCGACGATATGCGGCAGCAACTGCCTAGTGCCTACGTTCCGATCGATCTCGTAGTCTAACTACGATTCAAAAGCCAAAAAGCTTCATCAGAGTCTTGCTCTGATGAAGCTTTTTTCGTCTTCAAATCATCTGTTAATTCCTAACGAATTTGCGAAACCCATATTGACCCGATTTGAGCTCAAAAGATACTATTGCCCGACGCTGAAGGAAATCCTCTCCGCAGTGACCCGCCTTAGTACAAAGCCCTAAGAAGAACCGGCTGGTGCGGTGATTCATGGATTTCTCCAAGCGACCAACAATTATGGTTTTGAAAGGAATAAAAAATGACAGCCTCAAATCGACGATGGTTTCCCGTCCTCGCAGTACTCTGTGCATCTTCTGTCTGCCTGACAGGGTGTAAATCTTTTAGCTGGAGCAAACTGCCCGGCATGAGCTACTTTGCCAGTGATGACAAGCCTGCACAGTCATACTACGGTAGTCAGGACACACCATCGAACGACTATAACGCTTCCACCGTAGATTACTCTCAGCGTTATGGTAACACCGGCAACACGACCGCTCAAAGCACATATGGGCAGCAGTATGAGTCAACCAATGTTGGCAACACCAACTACCTGACCAACCAACCTGGCCAGCAAGCTCAGGGACAAAATCAGCCACCGCAGCAACCGCTTTACGGCCAACAACAGTACGGTAACCAAGCCGCTACTTATCCAGCTCAAGCTCCGCAACAGTACCAACCACAAGGCCAGAACTTCAATGTTGCCGGTCCAAACCAAAAGCCCCCAACAGCCGGTACGCTGCAGGAGCCCGCTGGTAACTACAACGGTGGCGGTTTCTACAACCCGAATGCTAATGTTGGATCGTATCAGCCAAACCAAACGTCAGAGTCTCCTAAGGTTCCAACCTTCGGTGCTACGGGAACAGAACAAACGCAAGGAGCAGCTGCTTACGTTTCGGGAACTCCCGCGAATACCCAGTTCGATGGTGGCAATTATCAACCAGCCGGTGGTAGTTTCCAACCGAATGGTAATACCACCACTCCTATGCCAGCTTACCGACCAGGTAGCACTGGTGGTACAAATGGTTATTACACACCTAACGGAGGCAGCTTCAACGGTCAGTAATCTGAATCGCAGAACTGGCTCCATCGGCTGCAACTGCAGTTCCCTTTCAAAACTGAAAACGGCTTTAGGCTTCCTTGCCTAAAGCCGTTTTTTTCGTCATGGATCACCGTCTGTTGTGCCATCGCACTGGCACAGATAAACTGACGAGTAACGAAGTTTAAGTTCCTCGGTGGAACACCCAGTTTAAGCAGGAGAGAAAGTATGGCATTCAGCCTTGAAGGTCACGTGGCCATTGTGACCGGTAACAGTAGCGGACTCGGTAAGGAAATCGGCATGGCACTCGGACAAGCCGGCGCCAAAGTCCCCGTCAACTTTTGCTATAACGAAGAACGAGCACAAAACGCATTGGAAGAATACCAAGCTGCCGGTATCGACACCTGCCTTATTCAGGCCAGTGCAATTACCGAAGACGGAATCGACAAACTTTTTTCCGAGACCGAAAGGCAACTTGGCAATCCTGACATTCTCGTGCCTAATGCCACTTGCGATCAGCCTCATAAGCCAATCGATGAATACGACTGGGCATTCTATCAGGACATGATCGACTTTTTTATAAAAAGTCCCTTTCTCATGACGCAACGCGGTATGGCATCTATGAAGCAACAAGGCTGGGGACGCATTGTTAATATAGTAAGTGAAGTCTATCACCGCAGCGTTGGCGACTTCAGTGCCTACGTGGCTGCTAAAGGTGGACAGGTCGGTTGGACTCGTAGTATGGCTACTGAATTTGCCGACACGGGCATTACCGTCAATATGATCGCTCCTGGCTGGATCCCGACCGATCGGCATGCCGATGATCCTGAGGAAGAAAAAGATGGCTATCTGGCACTGATTCCAGCAGGCCGCTGGGGAATTCCTCGCGATGTAGCCGATGCCGTTCTGTACTTTGCCAGTGAAGAAGCATCCTTTGTCACGGGACAAACGCTCTGCGTTAACGGCGGTATGACGCCGTGGTAAGCCACTTCCGACAAGCGACTACATTCTAATGAGCTCCTATAAAAACGAATACGAAAGCATAGCCGATCCTGATTCGCTAAGCAGCGAACCGGACGGAGATGACACCAGCAAGTCCGGGCTTCGCTGGGCATATTCCCTTTTGTGTGGTCTGATTCTCCTACCCATTACCATGCAATGGATTCCTTCGGAAGTTGCATTATGGAAGCAAGCCGCTGCTCGTAATCACTGGGATACTAAAGACCGCGAAATGGCGCTTGAGCTGAGTTCTCAAGCACTTAATTGGGACGCTGATAATCCCTCATTATTGACGGAACGTGCTGACTGGCTTGCTGAACTGGGGCGATATAACGAAGCTATTGACATCTACCAGATGTTGATTGCAAATCTAACAACTACCGGAGAGTCCGCATTGACGATTCAGTTGCGAATGCAGCTATGCAATCATCTTAATAGTCGTTCGATGCATGACAAACAGCCCTCCGACGAGACCTGGCAACAATGGGTAATCATCAATACTTGGTACGAAACCGGTGATCGCATCAGACAACTTTCGTTACTCAAGGAAGCCAACCTTCATAACAACCAAGCCTACCAACTGGCGGTTAGTAACTCACACTTCAAAGAAGCATTGGCCAGTGCGAGTAAATGTCTGGAACTCTTTGGGGGAGAGATCTACTTCCTCTACAGCGACCCGATGTACTATGTTCAAGCAGCGTATCAGGCATATCGTCAGGAGAATTACCCAACAGCGATAGAAAATCTAAACAAGGCCGTCGATAAACTCAGCCGACACCACGCACTCCTTCAGGCAACCTCTCCATCGATTACCTGGAAGGCCTTCGAAAAAAAGGAGCTTGCACAACTCATTGTAAACTTTGAATCCCTCTTTGGTAATGTGCTACTTTTCCGTGCTGCCTGTCTAAAACGGATCCCGGAGGAAGACCGGCCTGAAAACAAGGTGACGAATCAAATCGTGACGGATCGGCGACAGGCTAAGGAATTGGGAGTGGACAGTAAATACTTCACTCCGAAGGATGCTCATTTTGGAAATCTATTGATGTCATTTTCTACGCATTCATTCATCCCCATGGCTCTCGATACTCGTGGATACATTTATCACCTTCAAGGAAATCACCATCTGGCTTTGATCGATCTGGAAGTGGCGGTCGGGGCAACCGAGTACGAGCTAAAGCAATTTGACGAGGTCTTGGAGTATGAGAAAGATCGAGTGGCCGATGCTGATTTTGTAAAACAACAACGTCACGAACGAGCCAAGAATCTGGCAGTCATCTTATATCACCGTTCTTTGGCTTATGATGCGACGCATCAGGTTGCCAAAGCGAGAAAAGATCGTGAACGGATTGACCAACTGGGATTCTCAGCTAGTCCGCTACTTCATTGAGCCAATTAAAAATACCCTCAAGATGATATTGAGGGGGGTTGTTCATATTTTTTAATAATGTATCTTTTTACTTATGAGTTGAGACAACAAAAGTCACATTTTTTGTCTCAACTGAGGGGATCAATTTCAGATTCCTTTGATTTATGTCCGATGAATTGGTCGTAAATCAATCTCTGAGCATGACCTTTTTGGCCCTGTAGCTCAATTGGTTAGAGTACCGGACTGTCGATCCGGTGGTTGCGGGTTCGAGTCCCGTCGGGGTCGCTAAAAGCCGTGGATGTGAAAACTGAAGCGGCTTTTTGCATGCGCCAAAACGGTCCCGTTGTCAGGATGTACCGAAATTACTCCTTATAATATGGTGCACTTTGTACAACCATTATAAAAACAAACAGGGACGGTCCTTATTCAGAACTGGATTGAAGCTTTTGGCGTCTTCGCTTTGCAAATTAACGCCCCGGTGAAAAAGACGTGACTCCTCTCTGGAGTCGCAACACAACAAGAAGTACTTGCTAACCAAAATTCTACCAATCACTTTTTTATTGATTAGAGGCCATGATTCAAACCACTAAAAAAGAATCGCAACGACGCTCCCTTTTAATCTGCATGATTTGTTCTGTAATTTTTTTCGCCGCAACGGGATGGATTCTATTCTCAGATGGATTTCAGGATTATGGATTTCCATTACTGTTCAGGCCTTCCTTCACCTCTTTTTTACCGGGATTAATCCTTTCCCCGCTGTTTTGTCTCATCACGTTTATTGGCTCGCTTACGCTTCTGATCCGGGAACGCCTCCGCCCGTTCACCGCAATCATTTTTTGGGGAATGGTGATGTTAACTTGTTTCATTAATGAAACCTATCAACTCCGGCACCTAATAATCATGTCATTAAGTGCCGTTGCAATGCTAGCAGAAACATACCTACGGCGATTACCGAAATCTCAGGTCTTCTCAGCCGTTGGGGCCATCGCTCTGTGTGTAAGCTACTACCTTACCGTGTTATTCCTGATGTTTTCCGCAAACGTTTGACCTAAATGCAAAGACTTTTGTCAAAGCGAAACAGATTGGATCAAAATCTGGAGGTTGGAAGAATTGCTTAGCCCTGATTTCTGATGTGTCGATATAATACGAGTCATGAACACTACAGACAATCAGCCATCGGAGAATTTGATTTCCGACGACGATTCATTAAAACCGGCTGATACCCCCATCGAAAGCCATTTCTTTCGACGCCACGGCCGCAAAATCGCAGGCGGCCTAGTTCTCCTGATCTTCATCGGGATTCCACTTCTACTCGCAACGATCAAGTTTCTAGAGAAGCTCCAAATCTGGCATAATCTTAGTACACCCTTCTTCCTCGAACAATTTTCCAAATATTTCTTGATGACCGCCGGAATCTTCTGGTTCTTTTTCTTCGGTGCCAGCTTCGGTTCCTTTCTTAATGTGATCGCCTGGCGACTACCTCGGGGGGGGACGTTACTTGGATCCTCTTATTGTGAGAGCTGCAACACCAAACTTAAAATAAGGGACAATTTCCCCTTATTTGGCTGGTTCTGGCTAAGAGGAAAGTGCCGCACCTGTGAAGTGGAAATATCCGGGCGTTATTTAATCGTGGAAGTCATCTCTGCCATCGCCATCGGTACGCTGGCGTTTGTGGAACTGATAGGTGCGGGCGCTAATCTATTCCAACCTACCAACAGCGTCATGTTTAGTTTCCAAAGATTCGTAATATCCCCCGAACCCCGTTTTATCGGTTATTTCCTAATGCACTCCTGTCTTATCTTTATCCTGATGACCACAGGGTTAGTAAGTCTGCAGCAACAACGAATCCCTCGCAACATCTTCTATTTTGGATTTTTCATTTCAATCATCACAGCAATCTGCTGGCCACTGGCAATTCCCTTTACCCACACGCATCAAGAAATCACCTCCATCAACTCAATGTTTGCTAGCGTGCTTCCCATGCTCTGTGGACTAGGTTCTGGCGGCATCCTGGGGATACTATCCACTCAGTTACTAATGAAAAAGAATTTTCGGGAGCTCCCGGAGTTTACCATCCTAATGGCACTTACAGGAAGTTTCCTAGGCTGGCAGGCAACTGTCGTCGCCGGGTGTCTGACCGGAATGATGCTTTTAATTATTCGAATCTTTTCCAAAGAGCGTTCTGCTACAGAACTTTTATGGCTGAGTGTGATCATCACCATTTTCACATTCCGCTTCTGGATGGGATGGTTCGAGAATTGGCTTCCGGGGAATTCTATTT